>Ga0326727_10001006_pt1 | contig 109554 bp, 80 predicted proteins | sample MB2enrmetagenome_FD_207643 | JGI IMG/M metagenome (GOLD analysis project Ga0326727, IMG submission 207643) | Lab enriched peat soil microbial communities from McLean, Ithaca, NY, United States - MB29MY | ecosystem: Environmental > Terrestrial > Soil > Wetlands > Peat | place: USA: New York...
CTAACCGTCCGCGTTCCTCTCTTGCACGGTCGCGCCAGCGGCAAACCCCCAACACCCGGTTCGCGCAGATGGAGAGTCGGCAAAAAGTAAGATTGTGGGGCCTTATCTCCGACGGGCTCCTAGGAGCTACAAAGTATGCCAGGCACAAGTCAAGCTCAAGAACGTCAGCCTATCGCAAAACCGCCCGCAAGCGAAATGCAGAAGGCAACGAACCACGATGTGGTCATCGATTGCCAAATCAGAGAACTCTATTACGGGACATTCAAGGCCGTCCGGGATACGTCCATCCCCGTCCAAAAAAACAAGGTCACGGCCTTCATCGGTCCTTCCGGATGTGGTAAGAGCACGGTCCTGCGCTGCCTCAATCGGATGAATGATCTGGTCCGTGGCTTTCGTTTCGAGGGCCATGTCCACTTCCGGGGAAAAGATATTTACCATCCGTCCATCGATGCCGTGGCCGTTCGCCGTTTTATCGGCATGGTGTTCCAGCAGCCCAATCCCTTCGCCACGAGTATCTATAACAATGTCGCCTTCGGTCTCCGCCTGAACAATTTCAAGGGCGATAAGCACGCGCGAGTGGAACAGGCCTTGAAGCGCTCCGCCCTCTGGGATGAAGTCAAAGACAAACTTCACAAGAGCGGGCTTTCCCTCTCCGGCGGGCAGCAACAGCGGCTTTGCATTGCGCGCGCTATCGCCACGGAGCCGGAGGTCCTGCTGATGGATGAACCTTGCTCCGCCCTGGACCCCATCGCCACGCGCAAGATCGAGGAGTTGATGCTTGAACTGAAGACCCGGTTCACGATTGCGATCGTGACGCACAATCTCCAACAGGCCCAACGCGTCGCAGACAAAACCGGCTTCCTCTACGTCGATACCACGCAAGGCGGCCGTACTGGCTATCTCGTGGAGTTCGGAGAATCCAGGCAGATCTTTGAGGATCCACGGGAAAAATACACGCGGGAATACATCCGCGGCGAATTCAGTTAGCGTCCAGTTCACCCCGGAGGGCGCGGACGGCCATTTTGTGCTCTCCTCCCCTGGTGGCCGGGGGAGCAAGTGTGGCGATCCGTCAGGCTTTCCCTGTGCGGCCGGGGTCAATGAAAAGGGATGGAAATCATGGAGCCGGGAAGTAGGTTTCGCATGACGTTCAAGCGCCTCCTGTTAGCCCTGGCGGCATTGGGACTCTTGGGCAATTTCCTGGCCTGTTCGCGCCAAAGCTCGGCCAATCCCAAACGCCAAGTCCCTCCTGGAGGCGTCCTTCTGCAAGGGGCTGGAGCTACTTTTCCGTCTCCACTTTACAAAAAGTGGTTTGCCACCTACCAACAGGCCCATCCCCAAACGGCCATCACATACGATAGCGTGGGGAGCGGCGAGGGCATGCGGCGGTTCGTCGGCCGCAATGTCACGGATGAAGATAAAGTGGACTTCGGCGCCAGTGACGCCGCCCTCCAAGATAACGATATTGCCCAGGTTCCCGAGGGCGTGGTCATGGTGCCGGTGACGGCCGGGGGAGTGGTGCTGGCTTACAACCTTCCCGACGTGACGCAAGATCTTAAACTTTCGCGGCGAGCCTATACCGGGATTTTCTTGGGGGAGATCAAGAACTGGAACGATCCGTTGATTGCCGCCGCCAACCCCGGCGTCAAACTGCCGAAGTTAACCCTAGTGACGGTAGTACGCCAGGATTCGAGCGGCACGACCTTCGCCTTCACCAAACACCTCGATGCCATCAGTGAAAAGTGGCGGAGCCAATACGGCCCGTCCACGCTTGTGGATTGGCCCGGAAACTCCATGCGGGCGAAAGGCAACGAAGGGGTAGCCGGGCTTCTCTCTCATTCGGTGGGCGGCGTGGGTTATGTCGGGTACGAATTCGCGCACCGGTACGGACTGCGAACCGCCCTGCTCGAGAACAAAGCGGGCAAGTTCGTCCAGCCCACTGAAGAAAACCTCCGGGCGGCGCTGGCCTCCGCGCAGATGCCGGAGAATCTGCGCGTTTATGTTCCCGACCCGGTGAGCCCCGACGCTTACCCCATTGCCACGTTTACTTGGATCCTTCTCCGCAAAAACCACGGTGATCCGGCCAAGGCGCGGGCGCTCCGCGACCTTTTTGCCTGGGCATTGGGCGATGGGCAACACTATGCCGCGGATCTCGGCTATATTCCGCTGCCTCCCGAGGTTGCGGAAAAAGCCCAGGCCGCCTTGCAAACCGTCCAACCCTGATATTCGCGGGCGCCGGCCGGAAGGGGTGAATACTCCCCATCGTCGGGAGGCAAGAAACCAGTCCCAATCTGTTGAGGATGAGAAAAACACATGACCCAGACCAGTCTGTTTCTCAATCTGTTCCGTGACAAGGGAACGACAAGCATCCCCGCCGGGCAATTTGTGTTCAAGACGGGAGAGTCGGGACGAACAATGTACATCATCATCGAAGGGGAGGTCGAAATCCTGGTCGGATCGGTCGAAGTGGAAACCGCTGGCCCCGGCTCCATTGTCGGTGAGATGGCCCTCATCGATGACGAGCCGCGCAGCGCATCAGCCTTAGCGAAAACCGGCTGCCGGCTGGTGCCGGTCGATCGGCGGCAGTTTGAATACATGGTGCAAGAGACTCCGCACTTCGCGCTCGCGGTGATGAAGGTTGTCGCCGACCGGCTGCGCAGAACCGACGCAAGGATTGCCTCCTAATAAAGAGTCCAAACGAACTACATGCTTTCACTGCGCTGGCGCCGCGCATAAGCTCCAACCGTCGGCCGCGCTGTATTACCTGCCGCCTCAGTCGTCGCCTCTTTCCACCCCCTTGGATCTTCCGAAGGCATAGCCTGCTGGATTGCTTGATTTCCATGTGGAAGGGGGCCAAGGCATCACGCGTGTGAAGGGCCCACTGCACCCACGCTCCGCTAATCTATTGACTTCTTCCTAGGTTACACCTAAAATGTGCAACATGAAAAACGTAACCGTCCGGGAGGTCCGCCAGGAGTTCTCGCGCAAGGTCGAAGGGCCGCTACGCCGCGGTGAGGCGCTGGTCCTCCGCAAGCGGCATGAAATTCTCGCCCGCATCATTCCCGAACCGGCCGCTGGGAAAGCCTACCCGGATTTCGCCGCGCGCCAGAAAAAAATCTTCGGCAACCGGCGCATCGCTCTCAGCGTCGGCGAGATGCTTCGAAAGGACCGAAGCCGCCTTTGAATTCCTACGCGGACACCAGTTTCCTCGTTTCGCTGTATGGCCGCGATGTGAACTCCCGCGCGGCCATCGCCTTGGCCCGGGCCCATCATCCCGTTTTCATGGTTACGCCCTTCGGGGAGACGGAATTCACTAGCATTGTTTACGCGGTTACGGCGCGCCCCGAAGGGTGGACGCTGCGCGAGGCTCAGGCCATCGAGGAGAATTTTACTCACGACTTGCAAACCGGCATTTGGCGGTGGGAAGATTTGCCCTTGGAAACCTGGGCGCGGGCGCGCGAACTCTCCCGGCGCTACGCGCCCAGCCTGGGTTGCCGCGCCCTGGACGCCCTCCACGTGGCTTCCGCCCTGGCGCTTGCCGCCGACGATTTTTACACCTTCGACCGGGATCAAGCCAAATTGGCCCGCGCCGCCGGATTGCGCGTCCGAGGCGTCTAAGCACCGCAGCAGAGGCGGGGCCGGGATATAGGATCCAGGATTTGGGATTAAACACCGGAGGCGCGGCAGCGTTATGGCACAAGCATCACAGGAGCACGCCAAAACGCGCCCTTCTGCCCTGTTGGGTCCAGCACGGTTACTTGGCAGAGATACTCGCCCGGCGGAAGCTGATTCAGAGCGATGTCGAACCTAAGAGGCATGGTTTTAAGCCGGTTATCCAATCCGCCCGTCACCTCAATCGGCGGGGTTTCAAACGCTTTCTTTTGCGCACGGTAAAAACTCACAAAGGCGATGAGAGGTTGAACGCTTGCCGCGCCCTGCTCGTACGCCTGAAGGTAAACATACATGTCCCGGCTTTTGCTGAACACCCGAGTGACGCTGGGAATCAATTTCTGCCCATCCAGGACCAACGGGTTGGCCGCCTCTTCTCTGTCCTTGGCTTTGACGGCGTTATAGAGCGCGTCCTTAAGATCAATGCGCTGGCTGCTCAGCACCACGGAGCTGATGGCGACTCGCTTCTCCTCTTTGTTCAAGTTGGGAATGACAAACGTGGTTTGGTACGTCCCGATTCTCCCTGTCTCGTCGTCGCGGGCGAGAAACTTGATCGTGTATTTGCCGGGAAGCACCGTAAAACCGGTGTCGTACTCAATCGGCCGCTTCGCCAATTCCAGCGCCGTGGCATCACTCAGCTTGATGTTTGGCGTCGTGTCACGCACATTGGTGATGGTGGCGCCGTAGTTGTCCTTGATCTCGCCGATGAAATCGATGCGCGTGTACTCCGCACCACGGCGTTTGGCGAGAGCCAGTTCGCGCCCGGGAATCTTCACGATCACCGGTACGAAGTACTCAGCCCGGTTCAACTGGAAGTAATCGATCTCCATGGCGATGGTGAGTTCCGTAATCGGGTCACCCAACATCAGCGCATCTTCAAGCTGACGTTCTTTGTCAGCAGCGGTGAACTTGCCGAACACCTTGCCGGCGTAATAGCCCTGGCGATAGTCCAGCGTCGCGGAGAGATTGCCATTCAGCGAAATCTTGATGCGCCGGAATTTGCCGTCTTCAGCCGCATTGCTGGTGTAATAGCCAAGAATGTAGTAGCTCGTAACAGACTGCTGCGCCTGCACGATTCCCTTCGTCAGGTCGTTATAATCGAGCAGAGCCTTTCCGCCCGTATCCCCAGCGATCGCATAAAGCGTATCCTGCGACCGCTGAAAGTTCGTCGTGAGCGCCAGGGCCGCGGTCCCCGAGTACATGCCCACGTTGCCCGGCGATCCCTGCGTGGCATCTCCCAGCGGAGCTTGGGCCACCAAACCCCGTGCGTCGATGGGCCAAAACGACACACCCGCGCGGATGGCGCTGTCAATCGTGGCATGGAGTTGTGCCTGGTTGTCCACGCCATGCAAGTTCAGGCCGCTGGCAAAGTAGATCAGCGATTTCTTCTCGTTAAGCTGCCCCAGCATTTTGGCAGCCGTCTGGAGCGCCGCCAGTTGACGATCGGTGTTGAAGATGTTGAACTCGCTGTCGTCCTGGCCGAATGCGGCGCCGGTGTCGGGAGTGCTGGCGTCGTCGCTCGATTCGCCGAATCCCTGGCCTTCTCCCACAATCATCGTTTGGATGATGCTCAACAGGCGGTTGTGGTCATCGGTGAAGTCCTGCAAGACGTCAACGGCGGCGCCCTCATACCGGAGGATGGCAACGCGGTCCGCAGCGGTCATCTGCGTCCTGATGAACTTCTGCGCCGCCGCAAGCGCGCGTAACTGTTCTGCCGGTTGCATGGCGGTCATGTCGAAATACAGCGCCAACAAGCGGCGGTCACTGTATCGAAATTTCCCAGGTGGTTCGGTCGATATGCGAGTCCTGCCCAGCCGGTCGTAGATCTTTACGTCTTCGGGCGCGGATGGAGCGGCGGGCGTGCTGCTGGGAGTCTGCGGCAGTTCCTGGTGTTCGCAGAAGCTGATGGCCTGCGGCACGCCGTTCTCCGTGACCGTGAAATCTTTCGCACCCAAGTTTTCGATCGGGTTTCCGTTCTTGTCCTTCACGACGACGGTCTCGACGACGAGCTGAGTGCTGGCTCTGATAATCGTCGTCGACCTGCTTTCGATGGGAGCATTCTGCCCGACCTGCTGGGCAGCGACAGTCAGCACGCCCAGGAGGAGCAAAGGCGTTGCACCCCTCAGCCGACGGACGAAGGCCGCAAGGCTCGCAAAGCAGAAAAGGGGCTCTCTCCCCTTAGGGCTTTGCGCCTTTGTCCGTCGGCTGACGGATGAAATTGTTTGCCCTTTCCAACGTTCGGGTCGCATCTCTCAAAACCTCAAGCGCAGGGTGGTTTGCAGGCTGCGCATACCATTTGCCGTGGTTGGCAATCCAAACTGCGTGCTGGTGACGTTGGTATACCAACTCGTAAAAGTCGCGTGATTGAGAAAGTTCGTGGAGTCGACCCGCAAATCGAGATTGAAGCGGCCAGTCAGGCGGAACGTGCGCGCCATGGAGGTGTTCAAACTGAATTGCGAGGGGCCGATAATCGAATCTCTTCCGGCGTTTCCCCATTGGCCTGCCGGAGGGGCGGTATAAGCAGCCGGATTCAGAAACAAGCCGGATGGGGCCGTGTAAAGTGGCGCGCCCGTGTTGTCTGGCCGAAGGATTCCCGTCACCCCCGTACCAGGCACAGCGGTTAGACTGTAGATGGGTGTCTCCGGCAGGCCACTGCCCACAGTGATCTGAGTGAGGCAGGTCCACTCTTTGAAGAACGTCCCTTTCCAGCCGCTCATCAACGTCTTTCCGCCAAGTCCCATACCTGTTGTGTATTGCAGTTGTACGTTCAGCAGGTGGCGCTGATCGAAAGTCGAAAGCCCGCGTTCGGCCCTAAGGTCAAGCCAGTTCTGCGCGATCATGGGGGCGCTCGCGCCTCCTCCACTCGGCGGCGCGGTACTAGAGCTATACGGGCTCGACGGCGTGTTTTGTGTGACCGCGGAAGCTCCCTGGCCTCCCAGGGCGGAATCATCATCGATGGATTTTGAAAAAGTATACAGCACCGTAGCGGTGAGGCCGTTATGCAACCTTCGCCGCAACTGAACTTGCCCCGCCTCGCGGGTCGAATTGCCATTTGAGGTGAGGTAAGCAAATCCTGCCGGACAAGTGGGGCAGGGATTTACTGCCCCAATCGGAAACGTATTCGGCAGAAATTCCTGCTGCCCCCGCGTTCCTTTCGTGCCGAGATAGGTTGCGACGAGTTGCAGCGAGCCCGGCAGGTCACGCTGCACCGATACCTGCCAGTTCTGCGCGTAGCCAACGCGGAAATTCAGATTGGCTGCAAACGTGTCAGGCGTAATCGCGGAGCAGGCATTGAATCCACTCGCCAGCGTCAGCGGACACGCCGGGCTGTTTTGCACACTCAAGCTTTTCGAGAGCGGCGCTTGCTGCGCCATTTGCGGCGCGATCGTTTGATAGACCGAAGTATCATCGTAGATTCCATATCCCGCGCGCACCAGCAGCGACGACCCGGAGATCGGCCGCCATCCAATCCCCACGCGGGGTTCAAAGCCGCGCTTGTCCGGCAGGATGAGCGAATCCGGATATTTCTTACCCGTCAGCGCCCCCAGCGGACTGTTGGCCACCACCGGCGCCTCCGCCGCAAAACCTGGAGCGATGTCCAGATTGACCAGACGTCCGTATAGCTCTGTAATCGGCGCACCGTATTCCCAGCGCATACCTGCGTTCAGGGTGAATTGCGGGCTTACTCTCCAATCATCCTGGAAGTAGGCGTCGTAAACGGATTGCCGAAAGTATTTATCCGCATTGCCAAAGGCGATGGCGCTCGTGTCCGGGATTCCCAATAGAAAATCGGCAAAATCGGAGCCGGCTGTGGCCGTTCCGGTCGCGCTTCCCGCCGTGGCTGCGCCCGTGAACGTGAACATGCCTCGCGGGTCCTGTTGGGACAGGTAATTGAATTCCAGCCGGCGGACATCACCTCCCAACGTGATGTTGTGCCGGTTGCGACTCCATAACATGGCATAGGACCATGCGTCCGTTTGATTGCGATTGTGGGAGCTATTCGCATCAGCGAGTCCATAAATATTACTCGAAAAGGTAAGGCTCGGCGGGCCCCAGTTCATGGGGTCTTGATTATTCCCCGAGATGCCCGCTTCGCCGGAAACGTTGGCGCGATTCTCCCAGTATGGTGTGCCCCGCGTCGCCATCCGGCTGAACCGGTATCCGAGATTCATGAACAGCCGCTGGCTCATGCGGTGCGCCCAATTGATGCTGGTGTTGATCCCCAGCGCGTCCGTAGTATCGAGAAAGCCAAAAAGGTTGGGTGCGGCGGTCCTGATGCTTTGAAAGGCAAAGCTGCCATAAACCTGATTCTTGGGATTGATGGGCTTATCGAAGCGCGATTGCAGCGCGTCTTGGTGCGTGCTGGTGATGATTCCAATCTGGTAATTGTAGCGCGGATCTCCGCTAAAGGTCGGCATCGGGTAGAAATTCAACAAAGCCCGCGCCTGAGAGCTGATCTGGGTTTGGGGAATCATATTGCCGGAGTAAGGCAGCCCCGTCGCCGGATTGAAGATCTCCACCGGCTGCCCAAGCGCATTCAGAGCTTGGGAGAAATCGCCGCCGCGCTCCGCCAAATCCGGCACCAGCGCCGATTGCGTTGTGGCATTGACAGACCGTGTCCATTGGTAACCGACAAAAAAGTTCGGACCGCGCGGGAGGATATGCGGAATTTTCAGCGGGCCGCCCAGCGTCGCCACACCCGTGATGCGGTTGTAAGCCGGCTTGGGCGTGTTCTGGCCACTCAAGGAAAAAGGCCGGGCATCCAGTGCGGAATTGTCGAAGATGAGGCCGATTCCGCCGTTATACAGCCCCCTTCCGCCGTTGCGATTATTACCGAAGGCGAAAGATTGCGCGAAGGGTGAAGCGGCGCCGTTCATTACGCTGCCGTTGATCAGAAAGCCGTCAGCAGCGCGTTGGCTGAGGTCATCTTGGGGCGATGGCTGAGTTTGGTTGTCCTGAGTCGTAGCGGCGGGCTTTAGCCCGGCATCCGCGCTTAGAGAGCCGGCGTTTGGGCCGGCACTGGCGGCGCCTGCGGACCTTTTCGTTTTGGTGGCTTTGGAGCGTGCCGGGCTCAAGCCCGGCGCTGCCTTTGTTTCGCCCTGCGTGGGCACAGCCGGAGGGGGCGTGGCAGGGCGTGCCCCTGCGCCCGACACAGCGATCTGGGCCTTGATTTGACCGAGTGGCAGCAGCTTCAATTCCCATTTTCCCGCTGGCGAATTCGGGCTGATCGCCACTTCCTGCTTGACGGTCACAAAACCTGTCATCTGGATTTCAATCGTCCATCTGCCGTCCGTCAAGTTGGGGAACAAGTAGAAGCCCTGCTCGTCAGTGCTGGTGACAAGCTGTTGATTGCCTTGGGTTGCCGTTACCGTCGCGCCGGGAGCCGCGAGGCCGCCGAAAGTGACTTGTCCGCGGTACTCGCTGCCAGGAGGCGCACCACCAAAACACCAAGGCACAAAAAGCAAAAAGGAAACAAAAACAAAAAGACAGAAGGATTTCACCACAGAGAGCACAGAGAAGGGCGCGTTTGCTTGCCCGGGCGGGAATTGCGGATGCTTGTTCATTAGCCCAAAGTGTTTTTCTTGGTTTGCGCTCTGTGCTCTCTGTGCACCCTGCGGTGAATTTATAGCCTTTTCAGCCATTGAGGGCACTGAAATGTTTCCCTAAGCCCTAAGCCCAGACCCCTAACCCCTGCCTTTAGTTCTCCGTCGGAATCTTCTCCACGTGGTCGATGACGAGTTGTTCCACCTGAGCTTTGCGCTGTTCCAGCTTGAGGCCGAGTTTTTTCACCGATGCGAAAACCGTCGAGCCTCCACCGGGATCGGATGCCGTCGGGACCGATGAAGCGCCCGCCGCACCACCGCCCGGCGGGCCCATCGGCAGGTTCATGCCTTGCGCTCGCGCCGCCGCCATAGCATCTGCGATGGAAATCTCCACGGCCACCTGATAATTGCCCTTGAGGTCAGTCATGTCCACGACCTGGCGGCCGCCGCCGCCCATTTGCAGCAGATTTGTCAACATGTCGGCAAAGCCCGCCATCGTCGCCTTGCTGGATTCCAGAGTTATCGTCTGGGCCTGCACATCGAATCTCTGCGTGAAGATGCCCTTCGCGCCCCTATTTATAGTCGCGGAGCCGTCGGCATTTCTCTTGATGCGAACTGGCCCGTCGGGAGTGTCGATCTTGGTCTCGCCGGGTTTTAATGGAGCATCCTCGTCAATCGGTTCGGTGGCCGCAGGTGATTCCTTCAGCTTGGGCCCGTCCTTGCCGACCACCAGTGCCAGCACCGGCCGCTCCTGGGTGTCACGATGAGCTGCCAGCTTGAACCGTTCTTCCAGCAGCGCCTGCAACATTTTGGGAGCGTCATCTTTGGAACCTCCGTCGGGTATCTTCGCCACAATGTCGAATCGCTCCGTTGCGAGCCAATCCGGGCCGGTGATCTGATAGGCTTTCACCGCGTACGCGTTGGCGATCAGATCTTTGAGCGACATGTAGATATACTCTGCTTGCGCCGCATCGACATGCGGTCCGAATCTCGGCATCCTTCCGGCTTGCACCTGCTCCCTCAACTTCGCCATGTCAAGGGGAGCTGAGGGTTTCACGGTAGCCACTTCGAAAGCAAGATTGCTGGGGGCCGTTTGCGCAAATATCGCGCCGCCTGCGAGGAGCAGCCCGACAGCGAAAATAAGTCCAAAACCATTTCGCATTTTCATAGGAATCTCCTTTCCCTAATCCCCAAGCCCTAATCCCTAACCCCTGCCTTTAATTCTCCGAAGGGGGCTCGACATGATCGATGATGAGGATTTCCACCGGGCCTTTCGTCGATTCCAGCTTCAGCCCTAGCTGTTCTTGAACGGCCGTGAAAATCGAAGGGCCGGAAGGATCAGGCGGAGGCGCGCTGTCGGGTCCTGGCCCGCCGCTTGGCGGCCCCTGAAACATCGCCGCCGAGCTTTGGTCAGGCGTCCACTTCAGCGTGAAATCATAATTGCCTTTCAGCCCCGTCTGATCCAGAACGTTGCGGCCCAGGCGTTGCGCCAACTGCTGCACCAGAAAAGCCAACGGAACCCCTTGACCCGTTAGTTCGCCCGGTCCGACGCGCATCATGCCGGCGCCTCCGATAGGGCGGCCGTCAGGTCCTTTGAATCCGCTGGGGTATGTGCCGCCGGGCTTTGCCACCTGAATTTTGGGGCCGTTCTTCCCCACCACCAGCGCATAAACAGGAAGTTCTTTTGTCCCGTGACTCACCTTAAGTTGGAATCGATCCGCGAGCAGCGACTGAAGCAACAATCCCATTTTCTCCCGGCGCTGGTCCATAGGAAGTTTCGCCAGTTCTTCAGAGAACCCATCCGGCTCCTTCGCGTCAATATCGTATTTATCGGAGCTGATCCAGCTTGCTCCTCCCGAAACCTGAAAGTCCCTGACGTTGTACGCAAGTGTAATGAGTCGCAATACTGTCGTTCCGGTTGCGGTAAACCTGCCGGGCTGAAATCTGATCCCCGTGCGCATGTCCCCGGAGCGATTCGGCTTGATGGACGCCACCTCGAAGGACGGCAAAGGCGCGGCGACCGTTGGTGGCGATTGCGCAGGGATTTGCGGGGCGCTCGCGAGACCGAACACAACCATTGCGGCAACCACGGCGAGCAGCGCCGACAGATATTTCGAGTTCATGACTTGTCCTTTCTCTCCGCTTGCCTGTAGCGCCGCGCTTTTTTCCCGAAGGGGAACGGCGTAGCACGGGCATCCGAAGCTGTGAAAAAATAAACAATCTCACGCAAAGGCGCCAAGGCGCAAAGATTCCCAACGACCAATTGCTTTGTTTTCTTTGCGCGCTTCGCGACTTTGTCCGTCGGCTGACGGATTAAATGCTTTTGCTCTTCCCACGATTTTTTCACACCTTCTCCTGCCCGTGTCAATCACGGCCAGGACCCCGATGGATCGGGGAAGGTCGGCCGTGCTACGCTCGTCACACACACCTTCACATCCTATAGCGTGAGTCTACTAGATTCAATCAGATGCGCCATTATGGGTTGAGTTTGCCCGCCGCCAATTCTCCGAAGGCCTTTCGATGTGATCGATTACGAGGACATCCACCGGGGCCTTTGTCGATCTTCCCTTGATGGCGAAGGCCTGGCCTGTTGGAATGCTTGATTCCCGTGCGGAAGGGGCCGGGGCATCGGGCATGCCACGAGATCACAGATTCTTGCGCAGCTCTTCCACCGCCTGCTCAGGGGTCTGGATGAGCGTGATGATGTCCATGGCGGCGGCTACCCAGCCGGGGTCTCCATTATTTAATTGGCCTTCCTGCCGCAGGCAACGGATGACCGGCTGCCAGTAGGGAGCCATCACCAGCAGCGGTTTGCGCCCGCCCACGGTTTTCGAAAGACTGCCCTTGTTCATCATCTCCCAACAGAGGGCCAGTTCCGCGAGCGTTCCCGTGCCGCCGGGAAGAACCACGTAGGCGTCGCCGCGTTCGATGAGGGTCATCAGGCGCTCGGGGAAATTTTGCGTGCGGACTTCTTCGACAATATAACGATTGGCCGGGCGCGGCCAGATGACGCAGGTGATACCAATGGTGTGCCCACCGGCTTCGTGCGCGCCTCGCGCCGAGGCTTCCATCAGGCCGCTGTAACCGCCATTGCAAACCGCATAGCCCGCTTCAGCTAATAACCGGCCCAACCGTTGAGCCTCAGCGTAAGCCGCGCTACCTTCCCCGGGCAGGGAGCTTCCAAATACGGTGACGGTTTTCATTCGAGGGGATCCTTGTAGGAGCACGTCTAGCGCGGACCTGTTTTGTAGGTCCGCGGCATGTCCCTAAGCCCAAGGAAAAGCCGCGGACCTACAGAACAGGTCCGCGCTACCCTTCCCCAGCATCATTACCGTTGCTTTGCAAACCACCTATAAATCTCCACGGTAATCGTGTCGAGCGTATCCTGGCCCACCCTGTTCGCAAGGGGATGATTGTTGGTCATAATCGAGAATACCAGGCGTTTTCCCGAGGGCAAGTCCATGTAACCGGAGAGCGTGTTGACGTGCTCCACCGAGCCGGTCTTGGCGTGAATCTTCCCCTTCATGTCATCGGTTAAAAACCGATGGGCCAGCGTGCCGTCGATGCCTGACGCCGGCAGGGAATCGAAATACGCCTGGAAGTGCGGCGAGCGCGCCATGTAGAGGAGCAATTTCACCGCGGCGTGCGGCGCCACCAAGTCTTCTCGTGAGAGCCCCGAGCCGTCGGAAAAATACGTTTCGCCGGGCAGGATTCCAACCTGCTGCACGACAAACGCGTTGAGCGCCTCCAGCCCGCCGGCCAAACTTCCGTGATTGTTCTGCACATGGCCCAAGGTTCGCAGCAGCATCTCCGCATGCAGGTTTTCGCTTTCCTTGTTGACCACCTTAATCGCCTCGCTCAGCGGCGGGGAGGTGTGCTCCGCCAGCACGACGCGGAGCGGTGATGGGGGAGCGGGGTTCGGCAATGAGGCGGCCTCCAGGCGCGTGAAGTGGCGAACTTCGATGGGCCCCTGTACATCAATGCCCCGCGCTCGGAGTGCGGCGCGGAATTGTTCCGCCATCAGCCGGGGAGGATTCGCGATGGCGACGGTTTCAACATCTTCCCCGCCATCAATGGGAACCTGTCCCCAAAGGTCAAGTTCCATCGAACCGGGTTGGCGCTCCAGAAGGTAATTCTTCTCCGTACCTTTCGCACCCGTCTGGATATGGTTTCTCAATAGATAATAATCCGCCACCGGGTCCAAGTGGGCCTCGGCTTCATCGCCGGCCTTCTCGCCTGGTTTGATATGCAGGGTGAGTAAGTTGTCGTTGAAGGCCAGCGCTGAGACCGGCGCTCCATAGCCCCAATCGAGATCGTCGGCCGCCCAGTTGGGCGCGAAGGGTTCCCAAACAAAGTAACTGTCGTCCGCCACGAGGTTGCGCACGACCTCGCGCACGCCGCGGGCTTTGACTTGGTCGGCCAATTCTTCGAGAAACTTGTCCGCAGGCTGTTGCGGGCCGTGATAGGTGTAAGGGAAGGTGCGCACCCCGAGATTCGGGTCGCCCCGTCCCACCAGGTAAAGGTCCCACACGCGCCCCTGTGCATCGGGTGAAGCATCGCTTTCCGCGGTGGTGTGAAAAACATAGTCGGGGCCCAGCTTCTCCAGCGCCGCAGCGGTGGTAAACATCTTCATGTTGGAGGCGGGGATAAAGAGATGGTCCGCATCACGCTCGTAGAGCAATTTGCCGCTCGCCAGTTCAACCACCTGGATGCCCCATGAACCACGCTGCACATCGCTTGCGGCCAGGATTTTGTCGATCCGTCGATCGAGCGTTGGGTCCCGGCGCTCGCGCCGGGGAGTAGCGGCGAGATCCGCAGCCTTCTGTGTGGCTCCGACGCGGGTAGGGCCAAACTTGGCAAGTTGGCGGGGTTGCCCTGCGAACACCGGTGCTGCCACCACCAAGGCAGCGACGTGGAAGATCAGCGTACAAGACCATGTTCGATAAATGTGAGCTGACGTCCTACCCATAGCTACCAAGGTGATCGCGTATCAATTTTGGGTTTTGGATTTGCGATTTTGGGTTGAAGCAGTGTAGCTGCCGAGCGGCTTATACCCACGACTTAAAATTCAAGGTTCAATAATCCAAATCCAAAAATTACAAAATCCATTAATCCAAAATCAATCAATCCAAAATCGAAAATCCAAAATCGTTTCAGCCCAGCAGGCGGGCCACCTCTTTGGCGTAATAGGTAAGGATGATGTCGGCCCCGGCGCGGCCGATGCAGGTCACGGCTTCCAGAATCGTCCGCTCGCGATCAATCCAACCCAGGCGCGCGGCGGCTTCGATGAGCGAGTATTCCCCGCTGACCTGGTATGCCGCGATGGGAACATCAAACTCGCGGCGCGCGAGGGCAATAATATCCAGGTAGGGAAGCGCGGGTTTGATCATGATAATGTCCGCGCCTTCTTCCATGTCGAGTGCGATCTCGCGCATCGCCTCACGCTGATTGGCAGGGTCCATCTGATAGGACTTGCGGTCTCCGAACTTGGGAGCGGAATCCGCCGCCTCGCGGAAAGGGCCGTAAAATGCCGAGGCATACTTCGCGGAATAAGCCAGAATCGGCACCTGCGTATGACCGTGCGCATCCAATTCCTGGCGAATGGCGCCCACGCGGCCATCCATCATGTCGGAGGGCGCAACGATGTCCGCGCCCGCTTCGACCTGGGTCAACGCGGTTTTGGCTAAAAGCGGCAGGGTGGAATCGTTGTCGATCTCACCATCTTTGATCAGCCCACAGTGGCCGTGGCTGGTGTATTCGTCCAAGCAGACATCGCAGATGACCATCAGGTCCGGCAGGGCCTTCTTCACCGCGCGCACCGCGCGTTGCACGATGCCGTCCGGATCGTACGCGCCCGAGCCCACTTCATCCTTGCTTTCCGGAATACCAAACAAAATCACGGCGGGGATACCAAGGTCGTAGACGGTCCGGCACTCCTCAACCAGCCCGTCCACCGACCACCGGTAATTACCCGGCATCGATTTGATCTCATCCTTCACGTGCGAGCCGGGGCAAACAAAGAGCGGATAAATGAGGGAGCGAACGCTCAGGCGTGTCTCGCGCACGAAGCTGCGAAGTGCCTCCGTGCGCCGCAATCGCCGCGGACGGTGGATGGGGAAGGGCATGGTCTCAGTAAATCATTATTTCGCGCGGTTTCAGATTCCCGAAGGTACCGACGTTCGCCAGTGACAGCGCCACCCGGACTTGGCTCTCACGCCGCAGCGGTCCCAGGTCGTAATACTGGTACTCGACATCGATCGCGAAACACCCGAAATTATAGCTGAGTCGATTGATGACGTGCTGGTTTATCTTCTGCTGAAAGTTGTAATCCATCCCGAAGGCACCGCTCAGCCCTTTGCGGTTCGGGTCACCATAACTCACCACCGTGCCAAGCAAGTTGAAGGCGGTCAGGGGCGGCGCCGAGGTGGCGGGCAAACCGGCGGTGGCGGACGCCAACAGTGAACCCAAATAGGACGAATGGTTGATGAAGAAGTCGGTGAAGGTCACCCCCAACAACCCGCGTTTCACGTGGGAAGAGATGCCGGCATCCAGAATGCCGCCCGCGCCGCTGGGATTGATGTCGGTGCGGATTTCCGTATCGTAGTTTGAGAAGGGGGCGAACTTGAACACGGAATCGATGGGTGAAAACCGCTGGCCGTGCTCGAAGGCAAATCCCGTGAGGTCGATGGTTGCGGCAAAAACGTTGTTTTGGCCGGGCACCAACGCGCCGCCAAAGGTGGGATCAAAGTAATACTTCTGCGAGATACGCCAGGAAAAGATATCTCTCGCCTGGGGAATGTCCGGTGAGTTATCCGGCACGTCTTTTCGGGCCATGATGGTATTGGTCAGCGAATACTCGACCTCGTTCGTCTCAGTGAAAATATCCATGGCATCGAAGCGGATAATATCCAGGATATTATCCGGGTCGCGCGCGCGCACCAGGTGATACTGGATATCCGGCTCGATCACATGCTTAAGGCGGTGCCCCCGATAGGAGTTGGCGAATACCTTTTCCAGGGAAGGAGGGCGCAGGTCAAGCTGAATCTCTGCGAGCAGGCGGTCGACGGGCGTGTGGTCCGGCGCCAGGCTGGCGCCGTAACGCGTCACCCGAAATCCCAGCGCGGGGGTAAATCGAAAATGCCAGAATTCCTTCGGCCGCAACAGGAGCTGTGGATGAAAATCCAGGCGATCCTCCAGCAGGGGGAGGGTCAGCCCCGGCTGGGTGCGGCCCACGGCGTCAACCGAGGTCTCGAAGGAATAGTAGACAGGCAAGTCGCCGATTTGCCGGTCTTCCCCGGCAAACTGGAAGCTCGGAAGGTGGCGGATGATAACAGCATTCCCGGGGACAATTTGTGTGGAGAGGAAGTCCTCATACCGTTCGGCGGAGACATTGAAGCTGTAGGCATCCCAATTCTTGCTTACGAACCCGGATTGCACCGCTTCCGAACTGACCGCTTCCGTATAAGTGCCCGACCAGGTTAATCGGAAGGCCATGGTGTTGACGTAGTCCACGTTCGCTACGGCGCGGAAGCCCCCACCGATGTCGTCGTCTTTACCGAAGCCGTGGATACTCTCCCCGGGGGCGCGCAGCGACAAGTTCGAATCCTTATCATTTACGCCGAAGTAGTTGATGGCGAAGTCGGCGTTGGGGCTGGGCTTGGCGCGAAATTCTCCGCGTTCCGCAAGTCCGCGCTTGCTGTACTCCTCAACCCCAAACATCAAATCGGCACTGGGGTTTATCGCCCAGAAGAATCCGTCGCCAACAATGATGCCTTTCTGCGAGGAATTGCCCAGGTGAGGAAGCAGGAAGCCGGTCTGCCGGGGCTCGCGCGCGATCGAATCCGCCACGATGGGAAAATAAAAGATGGGGATCCCGAGGAAACGGAAAACGGCGTCGTGGGCCACCACTTTATCCCCGACCGCGACGCGAGCTTGCCGCGCGGAAAGCAACCAGCCCTCCTTCGGGCAATCGCACGTGGTCATGCGGCCGTGATCCACCAGATAAGTATCCTCGTCCAGGCGGTCCACCGTGTCACCCCAAATGTAAAAGGGGTTCTCGGTCCTCAGCACACGCGCGCGGGGGGTTCCTTTGGGATGAACATACCCTGCCGCATTGCTAAACCATCCTTTTTTGGTTTGGATACTGTAATGGACCTCCTCCGCCTCCAGGTGGCTCTTGGCGTCGTCAAAGATAACGTGCCCGCGCGCCATCACTTCGCCCGATGCCTCGTCAAAGGACGCTTCATCCGCTGTCACGCGCATTTCTTCGTATGTGATTTGGACGTGGCCGCGCAGATGGTATGTGTCCTTATCTTTTTCCTGGGAGTCCGCACGAAACGGGAGTGGTTTGCCGTGAAAAAGAACTATGGAGACCGCTGGACCCTCCTCCCCTGAAGAACCCGGAATTTGATCCGCGTGAATGCTTGAGACGAGAGCAAGAAATAGCGCGAGTGCGGTGGGGAGCCGCAAGTTGTTGCTTCGGGGAAGAGGGCGAAAGAGATCCATGAGCACGCAGAAAAGCCATTCTACTCGAAAGCACTTTGTTCTTCCGAGTGATTTTGCTAAGATGCCTGCGGATGAGGGAAATGCTGCCTGGAGGACTGATTACCCCCAGTGAAGTGCCCCAAATGTGGGTTCGTCAGCTACGCTGGACTTGAGCAATGTAAGAAGTGTGGCTACGCTTTCGTGAAAGCCGCCCCCAAGGGATCTTCTTCCTTGCTGACTTCCCTGTTCCCACAGGGAGTGCCCTCGCGTTCCCCCTCGCCATCCGTACCCTTGCCTGCGCCTCGGGACAATCCACCCCAGCCGGAGCCGGAGCGGCCAACTCAGCAGACAGCGCCTCCTGAGCCGGAGCCTGCGCGGATACCTCCTCACTTGCTGGCCTCTTTGTTCCCAGAGAAACTGCCCGCGACCTCCCGCTCCCCGTTGCAACCCCTACCCGTACCTCGGGAGAATCCGCCCCGCACGGAACCGGAGCGGCCAACTCAACAGGCATCATCACCTGAGACCCCGACTGTGCGGGTATCTGCCCCCCAGGGGAACCTAACGGTGGCTGACCGCTCGCGCGAGGACGAACACCCCCAAGATTGGAGAGAAGAGTTGTCAGAACGAGTTGAGAACTTCCGCAAGCGGCGGGCTCGTCTCCAGCCCGATGCAGATTCCACGCGGAATCTCGAGTTGGACTTTGAGGCCACCAGCAAACCCCAAGATAATCGTTCCTTTGACGACGCGCTGGGGGCTCCGGAGGATAGAGATACGGGCTTCGACATGGAAATCGGCGAATCCGCCATGGCCCGCGGCGAGGACGGCCCGTCACGGGAAATGCTTTTGTTCGAAGCGCCCGGCGACGAGAGGATGCAGCTCGATGCTGCTCCCGCCGAGGTGGAGGAGATGTCCTGGGGCGAGCCTCTGACGAAGAGTCCTCCCGTGGAAATCCTGGTCGGCTCGCCCACTGGGGCAGCGGCTGAGGAAGTGGAGGGGGCCGAGGAGATCCTGCTCGCCCCCTTAGGCCGCCGCTTCCTGGCAGGCTTGACAGATGCCCTGGTGCTGATCCTTGGGGCAGCCGTGTTTGGGGTGATTTTCTGGCGGGTCTGCGGGCGGCTGTCGCTGGTTCCGCTCAACCTCGCGGTTCTGGGATTTGTCGGGGTCATTCTCATCTTTGCTTACTTCGCGGTGTTCACGGCCTTGGCTTCCGCCACCCCTGGCCTGCTCTGGATGGGATGCGAGATTCGCAATTTGCGGGGAGGCCATCCGACCGTGCGCGAATCCTTTTGGCGCGCCTTCGGGGTTCTGGTTTCGCTCTCGGCGCTTCTGCTGGGCTTCGTCTGGGCCTGCGTGGATAGCGAGAGCCTGACTTGGCATGATCGCATGTCGGGAACCGTCATTACGGAGGAGCACAACTCTGCTGATCTCGCCAGCCTGAAAGCGGAAACCTAGCGCGCACGCTTCGTCACGGTCTCACGGGACGGCTTCGCCATGGGAAAAGGAAGGTTCGTCAATCAGAAGCTCGGCAAGTACGTCAGCCGCAAATTCGATTTGCTGAAATCAGAACTTGCCGGGCGCGCCAACCGCGAGTCGTTATCCCGTCCCCCGAACCGGTCTACGCCTAAGAAGGGAATCTCCCGGGAGAGTCGTAACGAGTGACCCTTCGCGGCATGCTCGCTGCTCAGCTCTCATCAGGATGGCCTCTTTCCGTCCCAGGGCTGACAGGCGTTTCCGCCAGTTGCCCGGTGCCGAAAATCATCGGAATAATCTCCCGCCCAAGAAGCTTCCTTTCCCCTTCGTGCATCAAAGGAAGTGGCGTGCTATAATTGCAAGCATCAGGGCAGTGTAAGCCCCGGATGAAGGAGCTAACCCCGGCATGACGAACCGTATTCGAGCCACACTGATTTCTGTCTCCCTCGTACTCCTGTCCTACGTTGTCGTAGGAGGGCTGCTGGGGAAGAGTGAAACATCCTCCGAGAAAACTTATCGTGACCTGGGTGTTTACAGTGAAGTCCTGAATCGCATCAAGCAGGAGTACGTGACTGATCCGGATCTGAAAAAGGTCACGGATGGCGCTATCCGAGGGCTGCTTGAGTCGCTGGATCCCTACAGCACTTACCTGACTCCCGAGCAATACCAGGATTACTTGCAACACCCTGACCCAGGACCGGCGGACGTGGGGATCTTCATCTCCAAGCGGATGGGATATGCCACGGTGGTCGCGGTTCTGCCGGGAAGCCCCGCGGAAAAAGCCGGCGTCAAGCCCGGCGACCTGATTGACGAGGTCGAGGGGGTGCCTACCCGCCAATTTTCGGTCTTACAGCTTGAGCGCATGATGGCGGGACAACCCGATTCGACCGTGAAGCTCACCCTGGTTCGCGATGCGCACGTCGACCCCGAGAGCATTTCGATCACACGCGCCATTCTGAATTACCCTCCGGTTTTCACAAAGATGATGGAGGACGGAACCGGGTACATGCGCGTGGCGACTTTCAACAAAGGGAAGGCTCGCGAGATTGCCGCCAAGATCAAGGAACTCCAATCGCAAGGCGCTCGCAAGCTCATTCTGGACTTGCGCAACTGCGCCGGAGGCGATGTGCAAGAGGCGTATGATACCGTCAGCCTGTTCCTGGATAAAGGTCTGGTGACTTACCTTGCCGGGCAGCGCTTTCCCCGTCAGGATGTGCCTGTTCACCCCACGGGCCCTGTGTGCACGTTGCCCTTGGCGGTGCTGATCAATCAATCGACTGCCGGTCCGGCGGAATTGGTGGCCTCCGCGACGCTGGGCAACAAACGCGGCGAAGTGGTGGGCGAGCGGAGCTTTGGCGTGGGCGTCTTTCAGAAGGCCATCCCCGTCGGCGATGGCTCGGCCCTGCTTCTTTCCGTGGCCAAGTATTATGGTTCGGATGGGAAGGCCATCAACGAAAACGGTGTAACCCCCAGTGTGGTCCAGGCTGCCACCGGGGAGGCTGAGAACGCAGATGAAGATAATCAGCCCGAAGGGCCTGAGCAATTCGGCGGCAAAGATGACCTGCAACTTCGCAAGGCCATCGAGATTCTCGGCCAACCCGCAACGACGGCCAAGGCCGCTTGATTCGAAGCACGAAAATCGAAACTGGAAACTCGAAACTGGAAAAGCGAAACTCGAATTTAGAAACCCGAAAATCTCATAGCAGCTCACGAGCTTCGAATTTCGATTTTCGAATTTCGAGTTTCCAGTTTCGATCTTCGAGTTCCCTGCCCTTCCTTCTGTTATTAATCCTTGCCACCAACGCCTGCAATTGGTTTCATCCCAGATCCCTAAGTGAATCGGACCGCCGCGAGCTGGCAGAACGATTCAAGAATGTCGTGACGGACGCCGGGGGCGCGCAGAGTTGGATCAAAAATCCCACCAGGTTGCGTCATGGGCAGAGCCCCGACATGTCCTTGCAAGTCCTCGCTACCCCGGCGGCTTACCATGCCGTGCTGTCTCGCGTGCAGCAAGAGTCCGACCAGGACAAACTGGATTTGGGGACCTCGGCGGCAAACGCCGGAGGCGGACTGCATGCGGTCAACCTCAATGTCACGCAACGCGGGCAGAGTATTATCCAAATCCATCTGCGGGAAGTGCCCCGGCTGCTGCGCGCCGCCATCGTGATCGATGACATGGGCCGCGACCTGGAGGCTGCGCACAAGCTCCTGGCACTCGATTATCCCCTCACTTTTTCCGTGTTGCCTTATTTGGCATACACCCAAAAAACTGCTCAGGAAGTCCACCGCAACGGGCGGGAGGTCATGTTGCACCTGCCGATGGAGCCGGAGCCCAGCGCGCATACGTCCCCCGGGGAAGGGGCCATTTTCGTCGGGATGAACGCGGCAGAGGTGCGGAGGGTAGTCCAGAACGACCTTGCCTCCGTTCCCTACGTGGCGGGTGTGAACAATCACATGGGATCGCGCGCCACTCGGGATGCAGCCCTGATGGCCGACGTCATGAAAATTCTGGCAGACCACCGGCTTTATTTCATCGACAGCCGCACTACGGCCGCAAGTACGGCGCTGGATGCGGCGCGGCGCCAGCACCTGCCGGCGTTTTATCGAGCGGTGTTTTTGGATAATACAGAAACTGTCCCCTACACGCTGGAGCAGTTGCAGAAATTCCGCCACACCGTGGAGCAAGAAGGGGTGGCTCTGGCCATCGGGCACCCGCACGCCACAACCATCGCCGCGCTGGCGAAATTCCTGCCGGAGTTGGAACGCGCGGACATTGAGCTGGTCGCGCCTTCCCAAATCGTCCATGAACCCGAACTCGCGCGCCTGCACCCACCCGCCGGCCCCAACTGATTAAAATTAATCCAGAGATGGAGCTATAACGGCGGGTTTATCCTGCCATGTGGTCCGTCAGCTGACGGATAAAGCTGCCGCTAAGTATTGCCTTATTTTGACGCTACCGCAGCATTGAGCTGGCTGCCGCGAATCCATTGCAGAATCGTCCGGAACTGCCAGCTCGATTCGTTCCCCGGCCAGCGCTGGCCGCCGTTGTGCGTGGCCAGGTAATCACCGACGTTGCCCGCGCTGTCGGTAGGCCGCGTGGGCTTGATTAGAATCAGGCTATGCGTTGGGTCATTGATGTCCACAACGCGCATGGCGTATTTGTAATTGTCCTCGCTGTCCTGCGGAGAAAATACGCCCTCGGCGTTGGGCGGCTGGAGTTTAAAGATCACGTGACTGGCATGGCAAAATACGCAAGCCTTGCCGTCCGGTCCGGGAGTGGCCAGAATGGGTTCAATCTTGGAAACGAAGTAATTGAAGTCCAGCACGGAACCGGGTTGTACATCCTTGAGTGCCTCACTGAGCTTTTTTCCTTCCAGTACACTTGTGGCGATAAGTTTCAGACGCGGATTGTTGTCTTTCTGCAACTCGACCAGCGCGGCATGGAAGTCCTGCCGTTGCTCAATATTTTTCACCTTGCGCAGCACATCGAGCGCAGCGGCGCGCGCGTTGGCGTCGGGGTCGCGCAGAGTGGCCAGCACCGTGTTGAGCACGATGGGGTTCTCCAGAAAGTCCGGTACCTTTTGAAAGACCACATTCTTCCCGAGAAAGTACTGCTGATCCTGTGATACGGCGCCGCCCGCAACGCCCAGGTGCCTGCGCATGAACCTGGGGTTTCCCACCTCTTCGATGAGGATGGTGCGCGCGGAGCTTCGCAGGTTTGCGAAAGCAGTCTTCACCAGGGGAGCGGTATCCGGATTAAAGAGAAAATGCTCCAAGGAAACCCGCAAGGCGGCGCGCTGGACCTCGGGACTAGGATCGTCTAACCCTGCCAGAACCTGTCCCCGCAGCGCCGGCTCCCCCATGAGACTCTTGAACGACGACGCGGCGTTGAGGACTCGCGCGTAATTGGCCGGGCGGGGTTGCCGTTGGAGCAAGAAACGCAAGGCCTCCAGGACCTCCGTTTCCTGCTCCCAGGGAGAGTTGTCAGGGAGTCCCGCGAGAAGCGGGAGCACCACCGCCTGACTGTCAGGGTTACCTTGATTGAGGATTTCCACGACCTGCTTCACCAATTTGGGGTCAGGTGCGGAAGGGGCGTCAAGGTTCAGGATTCCCCGCTGGCCATCCTCGTAAACGTAGCGAACCGTTTGCCGCACATCGGCGCTCGGATCCTCCGAGAGTCCGAGCGCGGCGAGGGTGAAGCGTTCGTCGCCGGCGCCGCTGAGCGTGCTTCCCGCTTTCAGGACTTCGATCTTCATCGAGTCGTCAGCGCCTTGGAGGCAGGCCAGGAGGGCGGCCTCCAGCTCAGGCCCCGAACTCTTGAAAAAGTGGATGAGATCGCTGTCGTTGCCGATACGCGTCTGGAAGAAGCCGTTGTGAACGTCGTATTTGAAGTTCACGGCCTCGCGGTAAGGCGAATATTCATAACCCGGGCGGTGCAGGTCGGGCACGCCCGTGACGTACTTGGTGAGGACGGCCGGCAGGCCAATGGAGACGGTGTCAGCTTTGAGCGGGGGCAAGGCGTAATGGCGAATGTGAAAGTCCCAGAGAGCATTCAGGATGCCTTCGCGCCCCAAGGGAGTGCCCTCGCGCAGCACCTTGGCAAGCACCTGGGCCTGGTCACGCACGACCGCTTCGTAGCCGTCCCCAATGCGGTTCTTGTCCTCATCTTTCGAGGAAGCTCGCACCCAAGCTTCCAGGTAGCCGGTATTCTCGTCGAGCAAATCGTAGATGCTCTCCTGAAGCCCTCGACGCACCATGGGGTTCGTCTCAGTGTTGAGGCGCGTGGCCAGCGCTTCGAGAGTGCTCCGGCGCACCGGTGGTTGGTCCACTTGCCAGTAGTACCAGCGCCACAAGCCGGCAGCCGCTTGAAAACGAACGAACGGAACGGAATCGTTCAAAGCGCTTTCCAGGGCGGCGAGCAAATCCGTGTCGCCGGTGAGCTCCTTGAAATGTTGGTTGAAAAGGCGAGTGGCGCCCCAACGAGTGCGCGCGTCGGGTGACTTGAGTGCGGCAATCAAGAGCTTGCGTCCGGCAGGAGCGGCCTCTTGCCGCCTCGACAAAACCGTGCGGAGCGCGTACGCGGCGCTGGTCTGCACCATCTTGCTGGGATCGCCCAGAGCTTGAATTAAAACCGGCATCGAGCCGGGATCCGCCATGTGCCCGAGAGCGCGGGCCGCCGCTTCGCGCGCCAGCGGTTGATCGCTCTTCACCAGCACTTGACGGATCGCGCGCAGCGTGGACTCCGGCGCCAGGTCCCAGAATTGGTCAAGTTGGGCGAGGAGCAATGGCAAGTTATGGGTGGCCAGTTTCCCAAGCGGCGGAGGGTAGGCAGCGTCCCAATTCTTGGCTTGGGTGGCTCCCGGGTAAAGCGTTGACAGGGACATCACGGCAAACTGCGTCGCCCGGAAGGGAGTGTTAAAGCCCTGATAGACGGGGTCGCCTTCCCAACTGCCCTCCGGGCGCTGCGCCGCCAGCATGGCATGCACCGCGCGCGCCATGCGCTCATCGGTCTCGGGGCGACGTCCGGCCAGCGCCAGGGCATATACGGCATTATAGGAAATAAAATCCGCGGGCTTGGCTTGCTTGTCAAACTGATAGGGCCATGCCCCCTCGGGAGTTTCGTAACTATAGAGCTTGTCGATGAGCTTGTCGATTTGCGGAACGTACTTGGTATGATCCACCGTCGCCAGGAGCTGAATCTTCCAGTTCAAGTCGATCATGTTCTCGGGCTCGCGCGCCAGGGCGAGGCGCTCCACGTTGTCGCGTTCGCGGAGCCACTGCGGGTCGTTCGTTTGGCGGTAAACCAGATCGAAAGTCTCCCAGCTCTGCGCGGCGATCTCGAAGGGACTCACGTTCGGTTCACAACCGTCGGCCTCGTCCCCCGGCATGGTGGTTACACCTTTGTAGTGAATCTTCAGGAACTCGGCGTACGGTGTATCAAAGTGGGGCCGCGGCGCGTCGTGCGTCACATTCTCTTCGAGCGAGTGCATGATCAAGGGTATGCGGCTCGACACCGTCCGAGCCGTGTAAATGACGCGCACCCAGTTGGTATTGGGCTCGCCATAGAGGGGCCGGGCATTGTTGTAAAGACGATCACCGATAAACTCCAGCGCCGGGCGTTGCGTGGGCGCATAGCCGTTCTGGACGGCCTTCAGATATCCTCGCATGGTGAATTGCGAGGGATGACAGGCAATGCACAGTTGTGTTTCCGAATGCTGCATGACGGTCCGTAAGGCGACAGCGCCACGCCGCGGGGTGTTGGAAAGCCACGTATCACCCATATTGATCATGAAATCCATGCCGGCGCGCACGGCCTGGTGCGGGTCGGTGTAAGGCGGCACGGCATAGTCATAAGTGTGGAGTTGGAAGGCCGGGTGATTGGCCGTCACGCGCACGTAATACTCCTGGCCGGGTTGCAGCGTGCGCGTGCGGAATTTGTACAGCCCGGGATAATTCTGCGTCGCTTCGATCTGATAAACAAACTCACCGTCGTTAAAAGGGACAACATCCTGCTGCCCGCCCGCGTTCTTGCCCGGCCGGAAGATGTCCACGTCAAGCGGCACGTCGCGGTCGGTGACGTTCAGTACAAAATAAGCGAGTCGCGGTTGGGGTCCACGATAGGTGAATTTGAACCACTGAAACCCCTTGAGCATGGCTTGATAGGCATCTTCACTAGGAGAGGGAGCGTAGGGCCTTTCATCGTCGCTGCCATAAATGGTCTGCCCGAACTCAAAGGGTTGGGCGGTTTGCCAAGTACTGTTGGGCGCCGCGGCGATCATGCCGGGTTGTTCATCCGCGGCATGGGCCGCCTGGGGAGCCGGCGCCTGCGGAACGAGGCGCAGCGTTGCGCCCACAGCCGGCATGTGTACGGGCGCCGGTGCTGATAGGGTGATGTTGACTTGGCCCGCGGCCCGAGGGTGGAGAGTGAGATAGAAATCGAGGTCACCCGCGTGCAGCCATTTGGATTCAACTTCTCCGCTCGCCTCTTCCACCGTTACCAGCACGGCGTCACTGCCCTGAAGTTGGGCGGGGTCTTTGACCCAAACGCTCAACGCGTAAAGCGCGTCCGGGCGAACTTGACCCAAGTGGATCTCGCGCGCATTTTGCGAACTGGATTGATCGGCCTGGACGGCTCGGCCAACGTGCAGCAGCAAAGCGATGATCATTGCCCCGCCCGTCAGCAGGAGAATCCCCCACTGCGCGCTTGCCGACTTTCTTAACACCACCATACCCCTAACCTCCTGGCATTTCACTTTTGCCTTTGCCCCTTGTGTTTTGACCTTTGCCTTTTGACTTTTGACTTTCTTTTACTGCTGCCCTTATTGCCCGCCCCCCAGGAGCTTCTTCCAGCGCGCCCAAGCATCCATACGGGCCTGGCGATTAGCATCGCTCGCGTCCGGAGCTTCCCCGGCGCGCATGAAGCCGTGGCCGGCGCCATCGTAGATGACCGGATCGAAGGTTTTTCCGGCCGCTTTCATCTGCTCGCGAGTGTCGGGAAGCGTCGCGTCGATGCGGGCGTCGTTGCCCGCGTAGAAACCATATACGGGCGCGGTGATGCTCGCCATCGCCTCCTTCGCCGGCGGCCCTCCGTAGAAAACGAAGGCGGCGGCAAGGTCCGCGCGATGCGTCGCAAAGCGGAAGCTCTGGCCCCCGCCCCAGCAGAAACCTGCTACGAACAGCTTGCCGTTGGAGGCCGGAATCTTGTTGGCATAATCCGCTGCGGCGTTCAAGTCCGCGGTGACCTGGTCAGGATTAAGATGGCTTACAGCCGCAGTCGCAGGACTACCCATGCCTTGACCCGCTGGGAAGGAGTTGCTCCGGCCACCGTTCGGCCCCATGCCCGAAAGCAGGTCGGGGGCTACTGCGATGTAACCGGCTTCCGCCACTTGGTCAGCCAAATCCTGTACCCAGTCCGTCATCCCGAAAATCTCGTGAATGATGAGCACGACGGGTGTCTTATCCTTTGCCTCGGGGTAGACGACGAAGGTCTCCACCGCGCGTCCATCGTGCTTGATGGTAACCCACTCACCATGTCGCGGGGATTTCTCCAGCCGCGCCCGCGCCCAGTCCTGGGCCAAAACGGGTGATGCGCTCAGCAAAAGAAGGAACCACACCATGACGGATCGCATATCTCTCTCCTGATTGTCGTTGTCTTGGGACCCTGCTTCGACCCGATTTGCAGCCTCGGGTGAAGGCAATGTGATCATACACGCGATGCTTGCATGCTCGCAAGGCCTGCGCCACCGTTAAAAAGCCACAACAGGCCACGGATTGGACGCTGTAACAGGGATGCTACCCGTGTTTGTGGGTCGCCCCGAGGCATCGGGACGCCACCCGCGCGAGCATTTCTAAATTAAGCCTATTGTCTCATTTTAATCGTGTCTCGCGGCGAATCCCAAAGGGGGTTATAATAGAGGCAAGAGGTTGGGGATGGAAAACCAGTACGTCGAACAGCGCGACGGTGGCTACTACGTCTTGGGGACCCGAGTTTCGCTCGATTCTGTCGTGTACGCCTTTCTGCGCGGCGAGTCCCCGGAGGGCATCGTCGAATCATTTCCGGCACTCAGCTTGGAACAAGCGTACGGCGCCATCACGTTTTACCTGGCACACCAGCAAACGGTTGATGCCTACCTTCAGAAGGGACGGGCGGACTTCGAGCGGATGCGCGAAGAGTCTCGCCGCAAATACCCGGCCCTCTACGCAAAGCTGGAAGCGGCGCGCCGTTCCATGCCGAGTTCCCGCCCATGAAACCGCGCTTTTTGGCCGACGCGGACTTCAACCAAAAAATTGTACTCGGCCTTCTCCGGCGAGAACCCACGATCGACTTTCAAACCGCGTCTCAAGGTGACGTGATCGGCTGGCCCGACCCGGAAGTTCTCGCGATCGCTGCCCGTGAAAATCGAATTCTGATTTCACACGACCGCGGAACGATGCCGGCACACTTCACCCGATTCACTGCCACACAATCAAGCCCTGGACTGATTCTCGTTGCGCAGGAAATCGACATTGGGGCAGCCATCGAAGACCTGCTGCTCATTTGGGCTGCTTCCACTCTTGAGGAGTGGCGAGACAAAGTCGGCTTTGTCCCGTTATAAAAGCTGCGAAAGGAGCTTGGCTTTTTCCTCTGCGGCAAACTCTTAGAGCCCGCCACTTATACACATGTAGGACACTACCGGGCTTCGCAGACGGGTTCGCGGTCATACAGTCCTCTGCGCCGCATTTTTCTTCCTACCCGTAGGAAATTTGAAAAGATCTGTCTAGAAAATGGCCGCCATCATGCTAGCCTATATGAATGATGTCAGGTGCCAGGGTGAAACTGCGCGCTTCAGGGGTACGAATTACCAGTTGTCGCACGTGCCCTTCGGGGCTGACCCATCAGCAAGGTCAAGCGGGTGACGCTAAGAGATGTTAAAAATGGAGCAACCTCCGGTGATGTATATGAAAACAAAGGCGAGTGGACAAAATGTCTAGCTAAAAAAACGCCTGTTTGCACGAAAGTGCCGCAATCGAGCGGGTCTTTTGGCGAAAATGCACAGACCAAGCGATAAATCGGGGCGAAGTGGCGCCAACTCCGCGAGAGCTTAACCGCTCCAGGCTATCGGAGTTACGCAGAGTCGAGGAGGCGACAGGGTTGCAGGCAGGCTCACACACTCCTATACTTCAAACTCTTCGGAGGGATTGCCTGTCGCAAGAATTCACTCCAGGTGGAGCCCTGTGCAGGAAGGAGTTCATGGGATGAAGTCATCGCGCCGTACTTTCCTTTTGACCGCCGTCACCGCGCCCCTGGCCGCACGCCTCGACCCTTGGGGGCAGGGCCGCTTTGAGGCTGTGGCGCAAGTGCTGCCCGCCGGGCAAATGCATTTTGAGAACCCACAACTCATTCGCTACGACGCGAAGTGTTTCACCATCAATGGCAAAGATACGCTGGTGGTGAGCGGCGCATTTCATTACCCGCGCTGTCCCAAGGCGCTCTGGCGCGATCGCTTGCAGAAATTCAAGGTGGCGGGATTCAACACCATTGAGACCTACGTCTTCTGGAATTATCACGAACCGGAGGAAGGCAAAGTGGACCTCGCGGAGTTTGAAGAATTCGTCAAACTCGTTCACGAGATGGGTTTCATGATGATCGCCCGCCCGGGTCCTTATGTCTGCGCGGAATGGGAGCGCGGGGGAATTCCTTCCTGGGTGGCCGCCAAGCGCTTCCCGCTTCGTGCCACGAATCCGGAGAGCCTGCGAACCTCACAGCACTGGTACGCGGAAGTTCTCCCCATCATCATGCAGAACCAGGTGACGTTGGGCGGCCCGATCATCATGGTGCAGGTGGAAAATGAGTACGACTTCAGCGCGCCCATGCCCGATGACGCCAAGCGCGAGTACGTTCGCGCCCTCGCGCAGATGGTGTGGAGCGCCGGCATCAGCGTGCCCGTGATCACCTGCTGGACGAAGCAAGCACGCGAGAATACTGACCCGGACATGGCCCGAATCATGGACACATGCAATTTCTATCCGCGTTGGAAGATCATGGCGGAGCTCACCCCGGCACTGGAGAAATTGCGGCGCGAGGAGCCCGCCTCACCCTTGGCGATCACGGAACTCCAGGGCGGATGGTTCAGCGAATTCGGCGGCGTGCTTTCAGTGAATCAGGATGGCGTGGACGCCGCGCAGATCAACATGCTTACCAAGACCGCGCTGGAATTGGGGGTTACGTCCTTCAGTTATTACATGGGTTTCGGCGGCACTAATTTCGATTGGGCCGCCAAGAAGCTGACCACGACTTATGACTATGCCGCGCCAATCCGCGAACCCGGCGGCCTATGGGACAAGTACTACGCCGTCCGCGGCATTGGCCAGTCCCTGCGCGTGTTGGGCAGCGTCCTGACCCGCGCGGTGGCTCTGCCGAACATACAATGCACGAATGCCAACGTCAGTGTGAGTGAGCGCGCTAATGGCCCCAGCGGGGTTTTGTTTGTCCGCGAAAACGCGAATGCCCCACAGCGCTACAAGATGACTTTCACGGATCCGCACAGCCCCAGCAAGCGCTTCATCTTTGCCCCCCGGGAGGGCGAATTGGAACTGGCGCCGCGCGAAATGAAGATGCTGCCCGTACAAATTCCGGTTAGCGGGGGAAGGCTGTGCTACTCGACGGGGGAGATGTTGGCCCACGGGGTCAATCTGGATCGCGACTTCCTGATCTTGTACGACCTGCCCGGGCGGACGTTGGAGATGGGCCTCGCCACCGTGGACGAACCAAGGCTGGAAGGCGACACGGCCTATCGGTATTGGGATCCGGAATACGAAACCTCGGTCCTGGCGGTACAGGTTGGGACCACGGAAAAAATGCTGCTATACCGTGACCATCTTCAGATTTTCGTCATGCCGCGCGACAAAGCGCTGCACACCTTCCTCTGGGAATTTCCTCCCAAGATCGTTCCCGGCTCCGAGGAGAGAAAAACGGTGGTGGCTCCCATCCTGACTGACGCGTATGCCCTGGTGGGATCGGACACGTTCAAGAGCCGCGCCTGGGTGGATTTGGAGTTCCTCCCCGGGCAGCACGATGTTGCCGTAATGCTCCCGCCGCTTCCGTTGAAGTGCCGGCTTGATGGCAACCTGACTGAATTCCATTATGACCGCCCCTGGCACGTCGCGCGGGTACAGGTGACCACCCCCGCTTTGCCCTTCCAGCCCATCAATCTGAGCGAGGGCGACGCTTGGGTGGAAAAGTTTGATCCTGCAACCGGCGAATGGTTGACCAGCCCGTTGCACGCGCTCGAAGATCTGGGGCCGGTGCCGTATGGCTACGTGAAGTATCGCGCCCAGTTTACCTATAAGGGTGAAGCGCAAATGATTATCACGGCGCGGGCCGACGACGCAAAGAGAGTCTTCGTGAACGGCAAACATGTACCCGAGGCATCAAACAATGAAAAGTTCGCCACCTTCCCGCTTGCAAAATACGCCCAACCCGGTAGCAACCTGGTGGAAATCTCCTATGAACTCTTTGGCGCCCCCAACTTTGGCGAGAACGTGGGCGAGTTGAAAGGGCTGGCTGACGTCAATATCGGGCCTGACTTTACCCCAACGAGCATGGGATCTAGTTTCGCACCATCCATGGGCTTGGCCACCTGGCAAATCCAGCGTTTCGGTAAGCTGATGCGCGGGCGGGAAATCAACCCAGACGCTGTGCCCGCGCCCGTCACAGCGACAGGCCGCAAATCCGCCGAAACCGGGTCGCGACCCGCGCTGGTGCCCTGGACGCCCACGTCGTTCCTGGGGGGCGGGGGAAACCCACCACTGCTCCCTGCCTTCACGTGGTGCCGCGCGAAATTCACGTTGCCCACGCCCGATGAGGCTTGGAAGATACCCTGGAAGCTCACCTTCGACGCCGACTGCGACGCGCTCATCTTTCTCAATGGAAAATTTGTAGGGCGCTACGTCACCATCGGCCCACAAACGGAATTTTATCTTCCCGAACCGTATCTTTCTCCGGCCGGCGAAAACAACCTGCTGTTTCTCCTGGCTTATACCGACCAGACCCATCACTTGCGCAAATTGCAAGTGGCACCTTACGCGGAGTTCTCGGTCCGCAGGACGCGTGTGGAGTTCGAATGGTGACCACCGGCAGGCTGGGGCGGAACCTGTCCCGACTTGTCGGGAGCCCGCCAAAATCACGGCTCCCGCCCTCCGACGTGTGGAGATTCTGGCCGCAGGCGCCCACCTGCAAAAGCAGATGGATCCGCGTATGACCCATTCGTGACTGATAACTCTCCAGTTTATAATTGAAGGCTGCAATGAGCAATTTCTTCTCCGAGGTTCCTCGCGATGTGGTAGAATCTGCGCCCCAAATATATGGATTTGAATTGAAAGAAACCGCATTAAATCTAATGGAGGGAACTCACATGCGTATTCGCCAAATCAGCTTCCTCCTCTCTACAGTTGTCCTGCTGCTGATCTGCGTGCAGCCCGCACTGGCACAGAGTGGGAAGCTCACGGTTCACGTTAATCCGCGCGAAACTTACATTTATGCCGACGGTAAACCCGTCTCGGAAGCGCGGGGTCATCACGTTACTCTCCCTGCGGGAGAGCATAAAGTCGATTTGTACAACTACGGCTATAAACCGGAATCCCGCAATGTTACGATCGAGGCGAATAAGACGACGGTGATCGAGGTCACCATGCAGGCGATCCCCGGAACCGTTTCGGGGCCGTGGGGATGTATTACCCTCGAAGGCGCCCCGCGCGCTGCGGTGCTGCTGAACGGCAAAGAGCCTGCGGTATTTTTTGTTGGGCACGGCGACGAATTCAACAATGAGTGGGTATGGAAACAGGAACTGGTCGTGCCCCCGGGCAAGCATGAGCTGACGGTGGCGGCCGCTGGTCGTGATCCCTGGACCACCAGCGTCGATGTGCAAGCCAACAAGCGCGTCGTGGTTGACGCTTACAAAGGGGTGCGCAAGACGGTCGACTGGCCGCGCGGGGACCAGTTGAAGTCGCTGCCACGATTCCAGGCGGGATGGGCGAGCGCCGAGGTGGCAGTCCAGAAGGTCAGCGGCCAGTTTTCTGTTTCTCCGGCGCAGATCAATTGCGGTGAATCCGCGCACCTGGTTTGGTCCTCCGAGGGCGCCCCGAAGACGGTGCTCAATGACGCAGCCGTAAGCGCCTCGGGCGATCAGACGGTCCAGCCCAAGCAGACCACGAGTTATAAATTCACGGCCGCCGGGGCAGGTGGAGTATACAGTTCCGATGCCACGGTAAACGTCAACAGCGCGATTCCTGCATCGCTGAGCGTGTCGCCCACCGAGATTCGTTACCACACGATCGGCGGCAAAGTCGACCAACAGGGAAGCGCCACGGTGACCTGGTCGGCCTCCAACGCCGACTCCATCGCGGTGGACCCCTTCGGTTCGGTCGGGGCGAGCGGCAATCGCGAGATTCCGATTACCCCCACCAAAACTTCGGTGGGAGCGATTGACGAGACGGTCACTTACACCCTGCACGCCAGCAACGCTTGCGGCGGGTCCGAGACGCGCACCGCCACCTTGCACATTACGGGCTCGAATGACTTGCAACAAGCCGTCGTGAGCGAGGCGACCCTCGAAACCAAACTCACCTTCAACAGCATTTACTTCCCCACGAATTTGCCGACCCAGGCGGCTCCTCAGGCGGGCTTGGTTTCCAGCCAGGAAAAGCGTCTGGAAGAAATCGTCACCAATTTCAAACAATACCTGGAGCTTCGGCCGGGGGCCAACTTGATTCTGGAAGCCCACGCTGACCTGCGTGGCTCGGTGGCGTTCAACAAGGCGCTATCCCAGCGGCGTGCCGACCTGGTGAAGAGCTATTTGGTCGAACATGGAATTCCTGCCGAGAGGATTGAGACCCGTGCCCTCGGAAAGGAAAAGAACCTCACCGACAAAGAGGTGGAAGATCTGAACGCCCAGAACCCCAATGCCACGCCGGAAGATCGTCAGCGCGTGGAGCACAATATTGTGGCTTTCCGCATGGCGAACAACCGTCGCGTGGACGTTAGCCTCAGTACCACGGGCCAGACTTCGCAGCGCTTCTTCCCGTACAACACCGATGACCTGAACGTATTGCTGGGAGAACAGAAGCCCGTTGCCAAGAAGGCGATGACCATGAAACCCGCCGCCATGGCAAAGAAACCCGTCGCCAAGAAGGGCGCGACCAAGAAATAACTGCCGCACGGCATCGCCGGGGTCGCGCCGCGGCCTCGGCGAGCTCTTTGTAATTCTCCGTATTGATACTCTGGGATGTGGAATCAGAGCCCCAAACCTAACACACAGAAAGAGGAGGAAGGGCGCCCTATGAAAAAATACGTGGCGGAGTTCATCGGCACTTTCACGCTGGTGCTTTTCGGCTGTGGAACCGCAGTGGTATCAGGCCAGGCCGTGGGCCATCTGGGTATCGCCTTTGCCTTCGGGTTTGCGCTTGTGGCGATGGCCTATGGCATTGGTCCCGTCTCGGGATGCCACATTAACCCGGCGGTCAGCTTGGGGGTCTTCACTGCCGGTCGCATGACGGGCAAGGATTTAGCCGGCTATGTTGTCGGCCAGTTCCTTGGCGGAATCGTCGGTGCTGCCGTTCTGGCGGTAATAGCCCAAGGCCTCCTGGGTGGATACAGCCTTGCCAGCAACGGTTTAGGTCAGAACGGGTGGGGCGAGGGCTACCAGGCAGGATATGGGCTCTCTGCCGCCGTGGTCTTCGAGTTTGTGGCCACCCTGCTTTTTGTGATTGTCATTTTAGGTTCAACGCAGGGCGGAGCACCTACGCAAATGGCTGGGTTGGCGATCGGAATCACACTGGTGGCGATCCACATCTTCGGGATCAACATCACGGGAGTATCGGTCAACCCCGCCCGCAGTCTGGGCCCGGCGCTTTTTGTCGGCGGTAAAGCCATCTCGCAGGTGTGGATGTTTCTCATCGTTCCCAGCATCGCTGGAGTTGTTTCCGGAACCATCTTTCGCACCAAGATTCTGGACATATAACCTGAAGCATCGTAGTGCAAGGTCTGGAGGTGACACACATGAAACGGTTGGGTGGAATTCTTGCGGTATTGCTAATGTTTTCAGTTGCTGCTTGGGCACAACATGGTGGGGGCAAGGGTGAAGAACATGGGGGCACAGCGGGTGGACATATCCCGGCCCATGGCCCTGCCAAGGCACATGTTCAACCTCACGCCGCGCCTGCTCCGGAAACGCGTCATTATAACGACGCGGCCGGGCACCCCGATGCGCCACACGTTCACGCCGATGGCAAATGGATCGGACACGATACCGGCCCTGGAGACCCCCACTACCACCTCGATCACCCTTGGGAGCACGGGCACTTTACGGGCGGGATTGGCCGCGGCCATGTTTGGCATTTGGCCGGCGGAGGGCCCGGCCGCTTCTGGTTCGGCGGTTTCTACTTCAGCGTCGCCCAATATGACTACGGCTTCTGCAATGATTGGCTGTGGGACAGTGACCAAATCGTGATTTACAACGACCCGGACCACGTCGGCTGGTACTTGGCGTTCAACGTCAGGCTGGGCACCTACGTCCACGTCATGTTTCTGGGGACCAGTTAGTAGGGTTTCTGCCACGCCATTCAGAATCGGCGCTGACCTACACTTAATCACCACTTTTCTTTAAGGAAGATGGGCCGGGCGGAAGTGTCTACGCTTGGTCCTTGCCGGACTCTGCACTTCTTAGTATTGAAACTCTGGGAAGTGGAATCACGCGAGGGAGGTTCATTGATGAGGAGAATTCGACGAGCGGTGCTATTGATCGTCGTTTTGGCGCCGGCGGTTTTCGCGGACCAAATTACGTTGAAGAACGGTGATCGGCTGACCGGCACCATCATCACCTCCGACGCGAAGACCCTGGTCCTAAAAACGGAGTATGCTGACGTCGTGACCATTAAGTGGGACTTCGTGCGACAGATTGAGTCGAGCCAGCCTCTCTACGTGGGAACGAAAGGCGGGCAAGTTATCGTCGGACCCGTCACCACCAGCGACAGCAAGTTGGCGGTTGCGACCAAGGAGTCCGGCAACGTGCCTGTGGCCAAGGCCGACGTGACTTCTCTTCGCAACGCGGACGAGCAAAAAAAGGCGGAGGCGGCGCTCGAGCGGTTGCAGCACCCTAGCTTGGCGGATTTATGGGGCGGCACCTTTGACACGGGGATTGGCCTGGTGCGCGGGAATTCCGACAGCACCAATTTTACGTTCGGACTCAATGCCGTGCGCGCGGCCATGCGGGATAAGATTACTCTTTACACCAACTCGGCGTTCTCCCGCAGCGCCGTAAACGGGGTGACCTCCACGACCGCCCAGTCCATTGCCGGGGGAGTCCGCTACGACCTGAACGTGAGCAACAAGGCGTTCGGCTTCGGTACCGTGGATCTGTTCAACGACCGCTTCCAGGACCTGGATTTGCGGACGGTGATCGGGGCGGGCGGCGGCGTCCATGGCATCAAGAACAATCGCACTACGTTCGACGTGCTGTTCGGTGGCACCTTCGACCGGGAGTTCTTTACCACGTTCAACCGCTCTTCCGCTGAAGTCCTTGTGGGCGAGACTCTCACCCACAAGTTCTTCGCCTCGTCGGCCTTTAACGAATCGGTGTTTTTCTACCCGAACATGTCTTCGGCAGGAAATTATCGCAGTACAATCAGCCTGGGCCTGGTTACCAAGCTCACGAAGCTCTTGAGCTGGCAGACCTCTTTCAACGATTATTACCTCAGTGACCCGCCGGCAGGGAAAAAGACGAATGACTTGTTGTTCTCCACCGGCCTTCGTCTGACATTCGGCAATGCCGCGAAGTGAGCCCGGGGGAATACCTACAAGGGCGATCGAACGAACCCGGCCCATCAACACAAGGAGGGAGAACATGCTGAAGGAATTCAAAGAATTCGCGATGCGCGGCAACGTGATCGATATGGCTGTCGGCATCATCATCGGCGCAGCCTTCGGGCGGATCGTCAGCTCCGTGGTGAATGACATCATCATGCCGCCGATCGGGCTGGTCCTGGGGCACGTGGATTTCTCGAACCTTTTCATTAACCTATCGGGAACGCACTACGACTCACTGGCGGATGCCAAAAAGGCGGGAGCGGCCGTGGTCAGTTACGGCGCCTTCCTCAACACGGTCATCGATTTTTTGATCGTGGCCTTCGTGGTTTTCCTGCTGGTGAAGCAGGTGAACCGAATCATGAAGCCGCAGCCGGCTCCCGCGGCGCCGCCCACCAAGGAATGCCCTTATTGCGTTTCCGGCGGAATCGCGCTTAAAGCCACCCGCTGCCCCCACTGTACGGCGGAGCTCGCCGCGGCGTAAGGGGGGAAACCCGCTCACTGCTTCGAGCAGCCTCGGGGCTGAGCCGGAGAGAGGTTCAACGCCGCTCCGCCCGCTGGCTCAATTGCTGTTTGGACACGCCGGAGGTAAAAACCCTCGCTGCATGCTCTTTGGAATTAGGCCAAGGTTAGCGTCGTTATGGCGCTTTGACTCTCAGGTCATGCAATTCGGCAGGTCTCTGCACGCGGTTTTGCTTGCCATTTGACCCGCTTCATTGCAAAGTGAATAGGATTCTCCAATCTCGATAAGATCGCATCGATGAACCCTTCACCTCGAATCCGCTTCGCCGACGCCGGACGCCAGGAGTGTTCCCTGGGCCTGGGAGTGATCGGGTTAGGGACTGTCGGCACGGGCACCCTGAAGGTTCTGGCCGAGCACCAGCGTGAAATCCAGCGGCGGCTCGGATGCGATCTCCAGCTCAAGGTTATCTGTTCCCGCAGCGTGCATAAGCGGGATCTCTCTTGGTTGCACCAGCCGGTCAAGCTCACTTCCGACTGGAAACAGGTTATCCGCGACCCGGAAGTCAACATCGTCGTCGAGTTGGTGGGGGTGCTCCCCACCGCCCGGGCCATCGCCTTTGCGACGCTGGAAGCGGGCAAGCATTTGGTGACGGCCAACAAGCAACTGGTGGCGGAATATGGCGTGGAGTTGGTGGAGCGCAGCCGGGCGCACCACGTGGGTTTGGGAATTGAAGCTTGCGTCGCGGGCGGAACGCCTGTGCTGCACGCGGTCCGTGAAGGGCTGGCCGGCGAGAACTTTTCCGCGGTCTATGGCATCCTGAACGGCACCACCAACTACATTCTAACCGAGATGGAGCGGCGCAGTTGTTCGTTCGCCGAAGCCCTGGCCGAGGCCCAGGAAAAAGGATATGCCGAACCTGACCCCACCTTCGACGTGGAAGGTTACGATGCGAGCTACAAGATCGCCATCCTGGCCATGATGTGTTTTGGCCAAGCGGTGCGGGTTCGCGACATCCCCGTGCAGGGCATCACGCGCATCGACCCCGTGGATTTTGCTTACGCGCATCGGCTGAACCACACGGTGCGTCTGATCGCCGGAGGCCGACGCCGGGCCGGCAATCGCTTGGAGATATTCGTCCGGCCCATGATGATCCCCACCTCGTCGCGCCTGGCTAGTGTGACAGGCGCCACCAACGGCGTACTGCTGGTGGGCAACAAAGGCGGCAATACCAGCATCACCGGCCGCGGCGCGGGGGGTGAACCTACGGGCGTCGCGGTGCTTTCCGACGTGGTCCAGATCGCACGCTCGATGGCCGCGGGCGGCGGGCGCTCGACCCCCTTTGGATACGAAAACTGGCATCCGTCCCGAATCGCCACACCTGACGAGAACGTCGTCGCCACTTATCTGCGGCTCGTGGTGCGGGACCGGCCGGGCATCCTGGGGCGCGTGTGCACCATCCTCGGCCGCCATCGCATCAACATTGACTCCGTCCTACAAGAGCCCGAATGCAAGAAGCAGCACCTGCCCTTCGTCATGAGCCTCGAGCCCACCCAGGAAAAGCATGTGACCCGCGCCCTAAAGGAAATCGCCCGCCTGCCTTTCTTAGCCGAGCGCCCCCTCCTTCTCCCCTTTGCCGATTTGCCCTGATTGAAAGGTGTCAGGTGCCAGGTGTCAGGTTCCAGGTACTTGATGCTAGGGCTGGCTGCTATGGACGAACCAAGGCCTACTCCCTGACACCTGACACCTGGCACCTAACACCTGTCTCCTACCAAATCAGCCACAAACCTAATTGGAGCTCTCGTGGCTCGCCCGGTCCGCCGGAGGCCAAGCCGGCAACCGGCTGGACCGTATTGAAGATCTGGCCGAAGCTGGAAGAATTCCAATTGCGCTGGGGAATATCAAAGTTGGCCCGATTGAAGATATTGAAAATCTCCCCGCGGAATTGCACCTTGGAAGAATCGCCCAGGCGGAAGTTGCGGAGAACCGAGAAGTCGCAGCTTCCCAATCCCGGACCGCGCAGGATGTTCCGCCCGGCATTGCCGAAGGTAAAAGCGCTTGGCGTGCTGAAGGCCGAAGACAACACCCATTGCTGCGGGGTTTGCTTGCTGGGGTAAAAATTGCGACTCACTAAGTTGGGGCGATCCGTGTCTGACCCCGCTCCTTGTTGCACGGTGGCGTTGTTAATCTCGTCTGCGCCGCTGACGTTTCCGGTCACCTGGGGAGTAAAAGGCGGGCCCGACATGACGGTTAGTACACCCCCCACTTCCCAGCCTTGGATCACGTAGTTGGCCGCATGATTATCCAGTTTCGCCACGCTCGTGCCGAAGGGCATGGCCCAAAGGTAAGCCAGAGACAAGCGTTGGGGAAAATCGAAGTCCGAAACGGATTTTTCCGCCGCCACGTCGTAGGAGTTCTGCGGGAAATTGGCATCGCGAGCGTTACTGGTGAAACCCGAGGCCGTGTCGATCGACTTCGAATAGGTGTAGGCGGCCAGGACGGAGAGTCCTTTGGAAAACCGCCGCTCCACCTTGGCTTGGAAGGCGTGGTAGATGGAACTGCCGGCCGACTGCGTATACCCGAATTCTCCGAGGTAGGGAATTGGTGACAGGCAACTCCCCGCCTGGCAGGCGCCTAGTGCTTGGGCTTTTACGGCCGCGGACGCGTTGCTGGTGGTCGTGATGTTCAAGGGCTGATTGGGATCGGTCTCCTGCACCAGGTGTAATCCGCGCGCTCCCACGTATCCCAAATCAAATAGCCAGGTGTTTCCCACCTGGCGCTGCACGTCACCGGTCCACTGCTGGATAAAGGCGTTTCGGAAATTGATTTGGAAGGGGCTCAAGGCGGGATAAGCCGTGCCCCCAATGTTGGAGAGGGCGTTTTGAAGAATCGCCCCGCTTCCGGGGTAATAAACCCCCGCCCCAATCAACGCCAGCGCCTCGCCGATGTTTCCCTCCTGAAGGTGAAGGAAGGGAGGGTTGGAGGATTTTTGGAAATAGACGTCACCGAAGGTCTGGTCATAGAAAATGCCGTAGCCGGCGCGCAATACGGTTCCGGAATTCTTAAAAGGTTTCCAGGCAAGGCCGATGCGCGGGCCAAAATTATTCCGGTCCGGGTATTGCAATGAGCGGTTGCTCGCGGAACTGCCGAAGTTGAAGGTCTGCTGGGCGCAGGTTGCCGAGGTGCAGGGCTGGGGATTAATCTCAAACTGGCCGGTGAGGGGGTTTTGGCTGGGGTTGAAGCTCCACAGGGCTGCGGCGTTGTTCCCGGCCACCATCAGGTCTCCATTGGCAAAGTCGAAATTGGAGAAATCGTTGTTCTTTTCCGTTACCAGACTTTTGTACTCGTAGCGCAGGCCCAGGTTCAAGGTCAGGTTGGGACGAACGCGCCAATCATCCTGGAAGAACGTGTCATACTCGCCGAACTCGCCGGATATGTAGAGCTGAGAGCCGTTCAGCCAATACTGCGGCAAGCCCAGTAAGGCATCCGCAATGCTATTCCCGAACTGGCAGTGGTTGTTAGCGGCGCAGGGCAACCCTATCTGCCCGGCAATCCCGGTCTGCACCGGCAAGCTCAACTGCCCCAAGCCCCCCGTCACTGACCCGTTGAAATCAAATTGTCCACGAAAGGTATTGTCAACCGTGAAATTGCCGCGCCGAACTGAACGCAAATCAACTCCGTAGCTGAGGGTGTGGCCGCCGATGACGTGGGTCAGCGTGTCGCCGAGTTCAAAGGTATTCACCGCGCCGGTTTCGGGCACACTCGTGGCCGCGCCCAAGCTCGCATATCCTGAATAAAGCAAGTTAGGCAGTCCGGAGGATTGGCTGCCGATCTTGTTTTGACCCAGGATCCCCAGGCTGGAGGCCAAGGTATTACCGACGTCCTGATTCTCCTGACGGAGTTGCCAACGGTTGAAGCCGAGTTTCAATTCGTTGATGAGTTTGGGGTTGAAGATATGGGTCCAGTCGAGGCCCGCCATCTGATAGGAATTGTGGGAGAACCGGCCATATCCCGGGAGGGTCGCGGTGTCTTCCGGCACCGTGCCGGTGGGCCAGAACTCACGGTCAAAGTTCAGGCTGTAGCGGACGAACATCGTGTTCTTGCTGTCAAACTGATGGTCAACACGCCCGGTCACCGTATCGGTGGTTACCTGGCGATCGACCAGCGCCGTATAGTTGAAGGCCCCGCAAGCCGCGTTCGAGATGTTGGGGTTGGGGAACTGATTCACCAGGCCCTGACCCACCGGGTCCGCTTGCGGCAAGACTTGATTGATGTTGGTGAACGGCTGAACCGACCCCTGAAGGAGGGCCAGCGGATTGACCAGAACAGTTTGGCTCGAGCAGGTGGGATTCAACAGGTCGGCAAAATTGCCCTGGCGGTCGGCCGCCGTGGGCACCAGGAAATTATCGTAAAAATCGCGGCGCTCCCGCATGCCTTCATATGCAAAGAAAAAGAAGCTGCGGTCGTGCCCATCATAAACCCCGGGAAGCACCATCGGTCCACCCAGGGTCCCGCCGAATTGATTGCGGTGTATGGGGGCCACGGAAGGGTCAAAGAAATTGCGCGCATCGAAAGCCGTGTTGCGCGCGTACTCGTATACGCTGCCGTGGACGTCATTCGTCCCCGACTTGGTCACCATGTTGACTTCGGCTCCAGCGTGCGCGCCGAACTTGGCTTCGTAAACCCCCGTCTCCATGCGGAACTCCTGCACGGAGTCCAGGGGTGGAGCCACCGTATATTGGGCAACTCCCACCGAGGTGTCATCCAAGCCATCCAGCCAATAGGAATTCATCGAGTCGCGCATTCCGTTAACGTTGATGGAGCCTCCCCCGCCGCGCGTGCTCACCCCGCTCCCGGCGGTTCCCGGAGATACTCCGGGCACCAGCAGCGCCAGTTCCAGAAAATTCCGTCCGTTCAGAGGAACCTCGTTAACTTTCTGCGCGTCGATCGTGGTACCTACAGAAGAGGTTTGGCTCTCCACCGTGGCGGGAGATGCCTCCACCGTGATGGTCGTTGCCTGCGGGCCCACGTTGAGCGAAATGTCCACTCGCAGGTGCTGATTCACGAGGAGCATCAGAGGGCCGCGCTCGAATTTATTGAAGCCCTCCTTCTGGGCGCCAACGACATACCGCCCCGGTGGGAGGAGGGGAATCTGATAGTTACCGTCGTTAGAGGTGGTGACGCTGCGTGAAAAGCCTTTATCTTTTTCTGTAATCGTCACGACGGCACCCGGGATGACTGCCCCCGTGGGATCCATTACAGTCCCTGTAAAGCTACCCTGAAAGGTTTGCCCCCAGGTTACCAAGCAGCCGACACCGAAGAGAAGGATCAGGCATTGTAAAGCCTGTCGGATTGATGATGGCATGATTCGTGTTGCCCTCCCTGTGAAGTCCGGCACACATGACCAATCAAGCGAAGCTCAAATCTGCGGGGAGAACCCACCCCTGTAGGATGGTGGTTCGCATCCCGCCAACCAAAAAAATCGCACCCACATTAGCACGAATTATCTGGACAGCAAAGCCGTTCTTCGTCAGCCGTTCTTCGTCTGCCCCCCCGTCACTTGCCAAAACGGGCAGGGCCGAATCCAAATGGCATAGCCGTGCGCCGGGGTGTCCGCCGGTGGTAATCCGAGAAATCATACCGCTATCGCAAATTTGTCGTCGAACAATGCCGCTGGACATAGTGTAGGATCATGCGGGAGGTCGAAATGAAGTTAGAAAAGGGGACACTCGAGATTCTACCGGCGGCGCTCCGCATATTGGAGGAGGGTTTTGCCTCACTTCCCGCCATCAACGAGCGGGCGCCTGGCCAGGAGCGCATAACCGAGGTGATGCAGCAAGTCGCCGTTCGCCTGCGGGACAATTACCCTTATTTCCATCCTTTTTATGCCGGGCAGATGCTCAAGCCACCTCATCCGATTGCCCGCGCCGCCTATTCTTTAACCACTTGGATTAATCCCAATAACCACGCGCTGGACGGCGGGCGCGCCAGTTCGGCAATGGAGAAAGAGGCGGTCGCAGAGATCGCCGCCATGTTCGGCTGGCAGACCCACCTGGGGCATCTCGCGAGCGGCGGCACCATGGCTAACCTCGAGGCGCTCTGGGTGGCGGGGCAACTTCATCCGGGAAGGAAGATTGCCGCCTCCGCGCAGGCCCACTATACGCACCACCGTATCAGCAGCGTGCTGGGGTTGCCATTCGCGGAATTGCCCGCGGACTCTCGAGGACGGATGGACACTCGGGCGCTGGCGGAAAGGCTGGCGGGGGAAGACATTGGCTGCGTTGTGGCCACCCTTGGAACCACGGGGACAGGTTCCGTCGACCCCTTGCCCGAGATACTTCGCCTGCGCGCTCGACATGGCTTCCGCTTGCACGTCGATGCAGCCTATGGCGGCTACTTCACCCTCGCCGGAAATCTGATAGAGGAAACCCGCGCGGCGTACGATCAGATCGGTCAGGCCGACTCGATTGTCGTTGATCCCCACAAGCATGGCCTGCAGCCTTACGGGTGCGGGTGCGTGCTGTTTCGCGATCCGAGTGTCGGGGCTCTGTACAAACATGATTCCCCTTACACCTACTTCACCTCTTCGGAATTGCATCTGGGCGAAATCAGCTTGGAATGCTCGCGCCCGGGGGCTTCGGCCGTGGCACTGTGGGCAACGCAGAAATTGCTGCCCCTCGTCCGCGGGGGCGAGTTCGCCGCCGGGCTGGAAGCCTGCCGGGAAGCTGCGGTCAGGTTGGCGGAACGGCTGGCAGCCGATTCGCGATGGCTCGTACCCTTTCCTCCTGAGCTGGACATCGTCGTCTGGGCGCCTCGCGCCGCATCCGCCCGCCTCGCTTCTGAACGGTCACACCGCATCTTCACGGCGGCCGCAAACCGCAACCTGCACCTTGCGCTGATCCGCTTGCCCGTCGGGTATTTTCCCTCGCTCGCCGCCGAATCGTCCCGCAGTCAAGACACAGTGCTTTGTCTGCGTTCGGTATTAATGAAGCCCGAGCACCGGGAATGGCTGAACCAGATTCTGTCTATTCTGGATGCGGCGTTCCAGGATGCAGTGGGGGAAGAGAAATCAGAATGAATGCCCTCGCCCAGGTGCCCGACGGATGAGGGCAGGTGACAGGTCTTTTCGAACCCCCTCGGAGTTTGACGGAACATTGTGGCGGCTGCCAGCAAGATTGTTGAGAAACCGACCCGTATGGTAAGTTGTCACTATGTTCAAAACGATCGAATGGACTGAGCAGGGCGTGCGCATGATCGACCAGACGCGCTTGCCAGGGGAAGAGATATATCGCACCTACACGGACTATCGGGAGGTCGCGGAGGCGATTCGCTCAATGGTAATTCGCGGCGCGCCGGCGATTGGCGTGGCCGCCGCGATGGGCATCGCTGTGGGCGTCAAGCATTCGGGGGCGAGGAACGCTGCTGAGTTGCGGGCGGAATTCGAAATCATTGCCGCGACCCTTGCCCAGACCCGGCCCACCGCCGTCAATCTATTCTGGGCCATCAAGCGCATGCGCGCTGTCTTTGACAATTCCTTATCCTGCCACCACACGGATGCCCAGGTGCTCACCATGGTGCGGGTCGGCCTGGAGGAGGAGGCCAAGCGCATCCTGGCGGAAGACATCGCCATCAACGAAGCCATGGGCCGCCACGGCGCGGACCTGATGCCGGATGAGGGAACCGTCCTGACACACTGCAACGCCGGGGCGCTAGCCACTGGCGGTTACGGCACGGCGCTGGGCGTGATCCGCGCCGCCGTGGGAGCCGGGAAGAAGCTGCGGGTTTTTGCCGATGAGACGCGGCCCTTCCTGCAAGGGGCGCGCCTGACCGCCTGGGAACTGGCTAAGGACCAGATTCCCGTCACCATCATCACCGACAGCATGGCGGGGCACTTTATGAAGCAGGGAGAGATTCGCGCGGCGATTGTGGGGGCGGACCGCATTGCCTCCAACGGCGATACGGCGAATAAGATTGGAACTTACTCCGTGGCCGTGCTGGCGCACGAGAACAGCATTCCCTTTTACGTCGCCGCGCCCCTTTCGACCATCGACATGAGCCTCGCCTCGGGCGAGCAGATTCCCATTGAGGAGCGCTCCTCCGCCGAAGTCACCCACCTTGCGGGCGTGGCCCTTGCACCCGCGGAGGTTCCTGCGCGGCATCCGGCGTTCGACGTAACCCCCCAACGTTACATTACCGCCATCATCACCGAGCGCGGCGTGGCGCGCGCACCTTTCACCGAAAGCTTACGCGCGTTGTTCGCTGAGTGATTTTTCCGGCTCGAGCGCGGGGCTGTCCGGGGAGCCCTCAACGAGTCTGCGTAGGAGGCCGGGAATCTCGTAGACCGCCCGGTTCCGGATGGCAGCGGCGCAGGCGCGAAAGCGTGCCAGATTCCCATGCTCAAGCAGCGTCTTCACCGCAGCGGGGATTTGGTGCGGCCCCCCTACCACCAGTCCCAGATGCTTTTCCAGAACCCAATCGGCGTTATAGCGTTCCTGGGGCAGCGTCCAGGCATTGCGCTCGACGATAACGGGCAGGCGCATGGCGACCGCTTCGCTCACGCTTCCCGGACCGGGCTTGCCGATAAAGAAATCGGAAAGGAGCATGTAGAAGGGAACCTGGCTGGTAAAGCCTTCCACAAAGGTCCGCAGGCGGCTGCGGCGCCGGCGCAGGGCATCCGCCAGCTTTTGGTTGCGCCCACAGATGAAGATGAGCTGAATATGGTGGGGGCCTTCGGCATCCAGGCGCTCGGCGATTTCGAGCATGGCGTCGGAACCCTGCCCGCCAAACAGCACCAACCCCGTGGGCGAGTCGGGATCCAGCCCGCGCTGTTTCCGCTCCGCGCGCCGGTCGCAGTGGATGGGCTGATAAAATCGCGGGTGCAGGATCATGCCCGAGGCTTGAAGGATCCGGCCGTCGCAGATGCCCAGAGCGCGCGCCTGCGCCACTGCCCGGTCCGACCCGCAAATGAGATACTGCCCTTGGGGTTCGATCCAGAAATGGGGAGGATAATCGGCAATGTCGGTCAGGATGGTGACAAAGCGCGTGGCGGGCCGCGCCTGGCGCAGACTCTCGGCGAGCTCGCGGTTGAAATGTGGGACCAGCGAGACCACCACGTCCGCCGGGCTGGAACGCCAGAACTCCTGAAGCAATCGCACCGTCTGACCGTGCAGCAAACGGATGAAGAACTGCAGCACGCGCACAGTCTGCGGGGTGCCGAGCGTCCAGCCCTTCTTGAGCATCAGATTGTAGAGGTCCTGCATGCGCAGGCCGGTCAACTTGCGCACCAGGTCCACGGGGTCGAGGAGTTCCTGTAGGTTCACCAGTCGGACATTCCATCCGCCCTGTTCTTCCATCACCAGGCGGAGAGCCTCGGCGGCGGCCCGGTGGCCGCCGCCCGCATCAAAGAAAACCAGGTCGGCGTTAATCATACTCTTACCTTTACATGGTTCATCTATCCTGTAAATAGGCATTAGGCACTATTCATAGATACTTCATTCGGGATATACATTGCTGTAACATGGCCTTTCTAACCTATATCGTGCGATGTGATCTGCACGTCCATACGGTCCACTCGGGCATGTGTACGCTGCCGCTGCTGAAAGCCATCTGCCGCGAGTGTTACAGCGAGCCGGAAGCAGTCTATCAGGCGCTCCGGCGCGGGGGGATGGACTTGGTCACGGTTTCCGATCACGACTCCATCGACGCGGCGGAGACCCTCAGCCGGCACGCGGATTTCTTTGTGAGCGAAGAAGTGACCTGCCGGATGCCGAGCGGCAACGAGCTACACGTTGGCGTCTACGACCTCGCGGAGCGACAGCATGCGGAGATCCAGCGCCGCCGCAACGACCTGCCGCGCCTGGTGGCCTACCTGAATGAACAACAGCTTTTTTACAGCGTGAACCACGCCTTCTCCGCCCTGACAGGGCGGCGCTCGCTGGAGGACTTCGTTTGGCTCGACGACGCTTTCCCCGCCATGGAAGTGCGCAATGGCCACGTCCTGGAGCGCTGCAACCGTCTGGCGGAGCGCATGGCGGAGCACTCGGGGAAGGCTATGCTGGGCGGCAGTGACGCGCACACTCTGTGGTCCCTGGGGAGCGTTTGCACCCGCGTTCCGGGCGTCCGCGACAAGGCGGAATTTCTCGACGGCCTGCGGCGCGGGCGTGGGCAGGCGCAAGGAAAGTCGGGAGGGTTTTGGCACTTGACACGCGACGTACTGCAGATTTGCGCCTCGCTGCTGGAGGAGAAGCCGGTGGCCAGGCTTCTCGCTCCCTTGATACTGGCGGTTCCCGTGGTGACGCTGCTCAACTACGTGATGGAAGACCTGTTCGCGCGACGCTGGGGAAGCCGCTGGGAGCGCTGGAAGGGTCTTGAGAAGAGACCTTCCACCGGGGGAATGCGGGCTGCCCCTGGGGAGGCGAGCGCATGACGCTTCCGGGCCACATGCTCGATTACATCGCCACGCGCGACCATCGCCTGATGCGGCGCGTGCACCGGTGGCGGCCGCCGCGCTGGTTCCGGCTCTGGATGATTCTGGCCACGCGGGGGGGTGACGGCTGGCTATGGTACGCGCTGAGCGTCCTGGTTCTGGTCTTGGGCGGCTCCACACGGTATGAAGCCATGGCCGCAGCGTGGACGGCCTGCGGCGCCGGGGCCATTATCTTTCTCCTCTTGAAGAAACTGACGGGACGGAAGCGGCCGAGCGCGCTGGAACCGCATTGCTGGGCCACGCTTCTGCCGCCCGACCAATTTTCGTTTCCCTCCGGGCACACCATTACGGCCTTCGCTTTTACCATAGCAGTGGGGAGTTCTTATCCGCACCTGATGGGCGCCCTGCTGTTTTGCGCGCTGAGTGTGGCCACGTCGCGCATTGTGTTGGGAATGCACTTCCTGAGTGATGTGGTGGTGGGCGCGATGGTGGGCACCGCGCTGGGTTACGCGGGCTTTGTGATTTTTGCTTAGTTTCCTCGGGCGTCGAGGATCATCCTGCCTTGAGCTCCTCACTGCTCATCCGATGCCATCTCGTCGCCCGAGGGATGACACTTGCCATACAGGACACGCGGCGCGCGGCATCTCCCCGCATTCCAAATCTCAGATTCAAGATTCAAAAGGCGAACACGGTTCAGACTTATTCGTGCCGCAGAGCAACGATGGGATCAAGGCGGGAGGCCTTCATGGCAGGCCACATTCCAAAGAACAAGCCAATGCTGACGGAAGCAACGAAACCCATGACCACCGCCCAGAGGGGGACGGTCGAGGGTAGAGCCGGCAGGAGGGTCCGGATCAAAAAGCTGAGCATTGCGGCCAGAAGGATTCCCAGCAAGCCTCCCGTGCCGGTGAGCGTCATGGCTTCGAGCAGGAATTGCCAGGTGATGTCACTGCGCCGGGCGCCGATGGCCTTGCGCACGCCGATCTCGCGGGTACGCTCGGTGACCGACACCAACATGATATTCATGACGCCAATCCCGCCCACCAGCAGGCCGATAGAGGATACCACCACAGTCACCAGAACCACCATGCTCATGATGTCACGGAATTGATTGATGATGGATTCGGCGGTGGCGATACCAAAACTGTTGGGCGCAGAGGGTTTGTCGCCGCGCAGCCTCCGGAGCAGGGCGGTGACTTCATCCTTGGCCTGGTCGACTTTTCCCGGAAACGCCATGGCGGTAATGAGATTCTCTTTGGCATTGGGATAGAACTTGCGAAAAGTGAAGTAGGGGACGTAAATGACTCCATCGTTGCTGCCGTTGCCCGGAAAGGCCTTGCGCTTGTTGAGGGTTCCAATCACTTCAAAGGAGTGGCCGTCCACCTGGATGACTTTGCCGATAGGATCCTCGCCCTCAAAGAACCGGGTCACAACGTCGTCGCCAATCACCGCCACATCGCGGCGATGGAGGTCGTCGAAATCAGTGTAGAGGCGCCCGTCCCGGAGGTCGGCGTTGACGTTGCGGACGTGCTCTGCCGTGGCGCCCCGGTAGATCGTGTCGACCATTTCCAGTCCCTTGTACTTGGCCACTGCCGGGGGGCCCTGGACTATAGATTCCACCCCCACCCCTTCCACCGCAGGGCACTGTTCTTTGATGGCCATGCCTAGCTCGTAGGTCAGCGGCTTGCGCAACCGTTCCTCACGCGTGAGGTTAAAGCTGATTCCCGGCTCGAATTTGAAAATAAAAAGCGAGCGTGTTCCAAAACCCTCGGCCGCATCCACCATCTGCTGGTCGAGGCCTTTGAAGATGGCGGCCACGCTGATGACGGTCATGGTGCCGATCAGCACCCCCAAGATCGTCAGGAAAGAGCGAAACTTGTGCGTGCGCAAAGTATCCAGGGCGAGCAGGAGGTTTTCACGAATGTTGTGGAGGCGCTTTTTCGCCATGCTCAGTTCTCCGTACGCAAAGCCTCAATCGGGTCAAGTTTGGCGGCCTGACTCGCGGGATAAATTCCGAAAAAGAGTCCAACGCCCGCGGAGAGGAACAACCCCACCAGCACGGCGGTCAGCGGGACCGAGGAATTGAAGAAGCCGGGTCCCACAAGGAGGTTAACTACCGTGCTGACCAGGAGGGCGAGCAGGACCCCCAACCCCCCGCCGACGCCGGCCATTACGCTGGATTCGATCACGAACTGCATCAGTATGTCGCGGCGGCGCGCGCCCAGGGATTTGCGGATGCCAATTTCATGCGTGCGCTCGGTGACGCTGGCCAGCATGATGTTCATGATGACGATGCCGCCCACCACCATGAACACCGCCACGATGGCGATCGTCACGCCAAACACTGCGGCGGTGATTTGGTGCCAGACTTCCATGATGGTATCGGAAGCGTTGATGCCAAAGGTGTCGTCCTCGCGGTAAGGAGTGTGGCGGCGAGCGCGGAGCAAGGCGCGGGTCTGATCCTCCAATATCGTCATCTGTTCCGCATCCCAGGCCTGGATATTAACTTCCAGAGACGGCCGTGGCGAAAATAGCTTCCGGTAGGTCGTGAGGGGTATCTGGACGAAATTATCCTGGCTTTCCCCGAAGGTGCTGCCGATTTTCTCCGCCACTCCCACGACCCGAAAGGGAATGCCGTTGACCATGATTTCTTTGTCAAGGGGTTCAACATTGGGGAAGAATGCGTCCACCAGGTCTTGCCCGATGAAGCACACCAAGGATTCATGCTGGTAATCGGATTCGGTGACGAACCGGCCGCTTGCCACCTTTACTTGGCCGATGTCGATCATGTTGGGCGTGACGCCGGCGATATCCAAGTAATAAACAGAGTGATTTTGATAGCGCGCGGAAGTGTTGATGGTTTGGGTTTCCGCTTCGGCGCCGATATTCTTGTAGTCTTTCAGGCCATCCCGGAGGTATTCAAATTCCTCGATCAGAATGGGCTTGTTCCGGCGCCGGGCCTTCAGCCAGGCATCGTACCCTTGAGCCCAGGCGTATTTGTGAACGATAAAGACATTGGCTCCCAAATTGGCGATATGATCGGCGATATAAAGGTTCATGCCGTTGATCAGTGACATGACAACGATGAGCGTGGTGGTGGCAATCACCACCCCGAGAAGGGTGAGGAAGGAACGCAGTTTGTGGGCCCGCAAGGCTTCCAGGGCGATCCAGAAAGCTTCGCGAGTGGTCACCCATACGCCCGAACCCCCTTTGGAGCGGGCAGGGAGCGCGTGCGGAAGCGAAGCGGTTTGGCCGATGGACGCCATGGAAAACTCGAAATTCGAAACTCGAAAGTCGAAATTCGAGGCCCGTCCTGCGAGTTTCGAATCTCGATTTTCGAGTTTCGATCATTCAATCCGTTCGTCCCGCTCGATGCGGCCGTCCCGAACGTGAATGATGCGATGAGCATGAGCGGCGATGTCGTGCTCGTGGGTTACCAACAGGATGGTGTTGCCGGCTTCGTGGAGCCGGGCGAAAACGCCCATAATTTCTTCGCCCGTGGCGGAGTCGAGGTTTCCCGTGGGCTCGTCCGCCAGAATGATAGACGGATTGTTGACCAGGGCGCGCGCGATGGCCACCCGCTGGCGTTGGCCGCCCGAAAGCTCGTTAGGTTTGTGGTGCATGCGGTCGGCCAAGTCAACCTTGCGCAGGGCCTCCTCCGATCTTTCCAAACGTTCTTTGGCCGGCATGCCGCTGTAAATCAGGGGCAATTCCACATTGTGCAAAGCGCTGGCGCGCGAGAGCAAATTAAAGGTCTGGAACACGAACCCGATTTCCCTGTTGCGGATGTAAGCCAACTCGTCGTCGGTAAGCTCGCTGACAAGCTGCCCATTCAGCCAGTAGGAGCCACGCGTGGGGGTATCCAGGCAGCCGATCAGGTTCATCAGCGTGGATTTGCCCGAGCCGGAGGGGCCCATGATGGCGTCATACTCCCCCCGGTCGACTTCAAACGAAACCCCGCTGAGGGCGTGAACCTGAATGGCCTCGCCCATGTCATAAGTCTTCCAAAGGTCCTCGGCCTTGATGATAACGCCGTCAGGAGGCATCAGTTTTTCCTGTATGGAGGATGTGATCGTCCGCGTTGCCATGGCGATTTTCTCGTCCCTTTCCTGACATCCAGGCACCTGCTGGGTGAGGTTCGTGTAGACCCGCCTGCTGCCTGGCGCCGCCAACGGCGCCAATCCCAGGAAATTGCCGGATGCCAGGGCTCCTTAGGTTCCCTGCGTAACCGTCGTCACGGGTGTGTTATCAATCCGCACCTTGGTGTTGTTCTTCAAAGTGCGTAAAACGCTGAAGCTTCCTGTAACAATGACGTCGCCGGGTTGGACGCCCTTCAGGACTTCTATGTCAGTTGCGCCCATGATGCCGTTTTCAACCTGAACGAAGGTGGCGCGCCCATTGCGCACCACAAAGACTCCCTGCAATTCTTCTTTGCCCTTTTCCTTGTCCTTGGCTGAGACGGTTACATCGCTTCCCGTACCACCTTTGGCGGTTTGCTCTTTCTCCTCGAGTTCACGCCGCATCCGCACGGTCACGGCTTGAATCGGCACCGTCACGCTATTCTGCCGGGTCGCCGTCGTGATCTTCGCCGTAGCGGATAATCCCTGCCGAAGGCCGGGGGGCGGGTTGTCGATGGTGACGACAACTTTGAAGTCTTTGGCCTCGTCCGCACTTGTGGTGGTGGATCCGGTGGTGGTGCCGGTATCACGCCCCACGGCGCTTTCACCGATTTGGGTCACACGACCCTTGAAGGTCTTGTTGGGATAAGCATCGATCAGCACGTCGGCGGATTGCCCCAGCTTCACGTTGGGGATGTCGGTCTCATCCACCTTGACCTCGACTGTCATGATCGAAAGGTTGGAGACCTGATAGAGCAGGCTCCCGGCGCTGTTCTGAATTCCCGGAACAACGTTCTCCCCCTCATGGACAGGGAGCGAAGTCACGATTCCGTCCAGCGGGGAGGCGTAAATGGTCTGGTCGAGTTGATTCTTGAAGCCGACAAGTTGGGCCTTACTCTGGCCCACCCGTGCACGGGCGGAGTCGCGATTGTACACTGCCTGCTGGTATTGGGCCTTGGCCTGGCCCACCTGAGCCTCGGAAGAATCCTTGCCTGTCTGGGCGACCCGGTAGTCGCTCAGTCGCGTATCGAAGTCCTGTTGGGAAAGCAACTTGTCTTTGAAGAGCTCCTGACCACGTTTGAAATTGTCAGTGGCTTGATTCAGTTTGGCCACCGCCGTCGCCAAGTTCGCCTGAGCGGTATCGAGGGCGGCCTTGGCCGAGTTTACGCTGGCCTCCTGGGCCGCCAAGTCAGCTTCGGAGGTCTTGACGGCCGCCTGCTGGGCCTCCACGCTGGCCGATTGCTGGACGTCCTCGGTTCGCATCAGGAGTTGGCCCTTGGTGACGTGGTCGCCTTCCTTCACCAGGATTTCGGTGATCTTTCCGAACGAATTGGCGTTGACGTTGGCCTGATTCTGCTCCACGGGTTTAATTTCACCGTTGGCGGTCACGATCTGGGCCAAATCCTGCCGCTGGACTTTTCCCGTTTGGACCGCCACCACGCCCCGCCGGCTCCACACTACTCCGCCAATGGCCAGGCTAAGGAAGGCCACGATGCCCACAACGGCGAGCGTAACTTTCTTCCACTTCTTCATTCCCGTTCCGTTCCGTTGCCGAGTTGGAACCGGCGCCGTTGCATCCACCCAGGTGGGGCCGTTGGTTTTCCCCAGTTCCAACTCTTTAATCTCTGCCATGGAGGGCTCCTCTCACTCCTCGGCCTTGCGGAAATCTCCGCGAAAGGCAATTACACAGACTGGCCCACTTTTCGACTTATGTGGGTGCCTGCTTACCGGCTCCCATTGCGTATACGCTGTTTGAACCTCAAAAGTTTCGTCAACATTTATGCCGCTGGAGCGGCATACATCGAGGTCAACGCAGGGGAGTTATTGACTTGTTTGGCCCTCCCTGGGCATCCCGAGCCAAGCTGAGGGCACCGGAACGCAGCCCCACCCTATGTCAGGGCTTACATCCCCCTTTATTTTAGCGCCTTCTTGCGCCAGCAAAAACAAGAATTTCTCTTCGTAGACATTTCTCCCGACCCGGCCGGGTTCCCGCGGGCGACCTTCCTGGTGCTGGGCTCATATCGTCGCAATCGCTCCCGGGCTTGAAACGGTGCTAAGGGGACACCCCCTCCTTAAAGACGTACGCCATGAAATAGAGTTTTCTGGCGGCGCAGGGGTTGTATATGTCCCCAGATTTTCGTGAGCCCGGATTTCTCACCCCGGGTTTGGAAGGGCGGGGTGCGAGTCGGACAGAGCTTGAAATAGCCGCATCTGCGGCGCGGCCAGCCTCTCGTCCGGTCTGGGGTCTGGAGGGTTTCCCCAGCACCCAGCCCTCGGCGCAAGAAACTTTGAAATTGTTCCCCGGATGAGCAAAGGTATCGCAAAAACGCAAAGAAAACAAAGTAGTTGTTCCTTCCGCTTCTTTGCGTCTTGGCGTCCTGGCGTGAGTTTGTTCCTTTCTTCACGGCTTCGCAAGGGGTGGGAAAACCGGCCCCCAGTTCGTCTTTCCCGCAGCCCCCAAAGACCGTTCACCCGTGGTAAGAAATCGCGATCAGGGAGGCCACCTTTACGGCTTGCGGCGCATCAAAAAACACCGCTGGGTTTAACGTGAAACCTTGCTGTGGAAACCCGCGGTGTCTTGTTCCAATCCGGTTTGGTGAGGGCTTCCTGGCTTTGCATATGACGAGGGTGTCGTTACGGGGGGCAAGGCTGGGAATGGGAGCTAGCGATAGGAGCTTGACTTTCCAAATTTGGAAAAATAAAATCGGGGAGTAACTATGCAGTCTAAGGGAGGAACGGTGTCGAAACGGGACGCTTTCTTTACGCGGCATAGGCTGATGAGCCGCTGGGCGCTCGGAGTGCTGGCCGCGCTTACCCTCATCGTTGGTCTATCAATCTTGCGCGCTTCCCCTTCGAATGATGATCAGGACAAGAACCAGGATAACCCAAAGCCCAAAGTCGGCAAAGAGGAGAAACGTCGTCAAAAGGCGATCCGGGAAGAAATGGAGACGCCGTACAAGAAGTGGCTGAGCGAAGAAGTCCCCTACATCATTACTAACGAGGAGCGAGCCTCTTTTAAGAAACTCTCCACGGACGACGAGCGGGAGTCGTTTATCGAAAATTTCTGGGAGCGCCGAAACCCTAATCCCAGCAGCCCCGAAAACGAATACAAAGAGGAATATTACCGCCGCATTGCTTATGCCAACGAGCACTACGCCTCAGGGATTCCTGGTTGGAAGACCGATCGCGGCCGGATTTACATCATGTACGGTCCGCCGGACGAAACGGATTCCCACCCCAGTGGCGGATCATACGAGCGCCCGGATTCGGAAGGTGGTGGCGAGACTTCCACTTATCCCTTCGAGCAGTGGCGGTACCGGTACATTGACGGCATCGGTAACAACATCATTCTGGAGTTTGTCGATACCACTATGACCGGCGAGTACCACCTCAGCATGGACCCCGGTGAAAAGGACGCCTTACTGCACGTGCCCGGCGCCGGCTTGACCATGGCAGAACAGATGGGAATGACCGGATCGAATTCAAAAATGGATCGATTCACTCGCACGGATGGCTCGACGGCAGGGTATGGGATGGGCGGCGCAAGTGGACAACTGGAGAGCCAGAATGAGTTTACCCGGCTGGACCTCTACGCGAAAATCTGGCAGCCCCCTGCGGTGAAATTCAAGGACCTGAAAGCCGTTGTCACTTCCAGGATCTCGTCTAATGTTTTGCCTTTCGACGTGCGCACGGATTTCATCCGCGTGACCGACGAAACCGTGCTCACTCCGATCACGGTCCAGATTGCCAACCGTGATTTGCAATTTCAGAACAAAGATGGCGTCATGCATGGGGTTCTGGACATCTACCTGGAGGTCACAAGTTTGGGTGGCCACATCGTCAGCGCCCCCATTCAGGAGAGCATGGTGTTGGATGTGCCCGAGCACGAATTCCAGCAGTACCAGGGTCACATGGCACTTTATCAAAAAGCCATGCCCCTCCGGCCCGGGCGTTACAAGCTCAGCATTGTCCTGAAGGATGATTTAAACGGCCACATGGGGTCCGAGGAACTGGGCATCGTAGTGCCCAATTTTGCCGCGGATAACGATAAGCTTTCCCATAGTTCCCTCATCCTCGCTGACCAAATTCTGCCGCTCCCGACCAGCCAAGTGGGGTCCGGCCCCTATGTTATTGGTGGGACGAAGGTGCGCCCCAGCGTCAAGAACACCTTCACGCGCGATCAAACCCTGGGGATATACATGCAGGTGTATAATCTCGGCATCGACGATAAAACGAAAAAGCCCTCGTTGGATGTGCGCTATGAAGTCGAGAAGGATGGGAAGACGCTGCTTGACCAGCCGGAGGACGCCGCGAATCTAAAGAAGGCCTCGCAGCAGTTCACGGTGGTCAAGAAGATGCCGTTGAAAGTGCTCACCCCGGGGAAATATACGGTGCAGATCAAGGTCACCGACAACATCAAGAAACAAACAGTTAGCCCTTCGGCCACTTTTGAGTTACGATAGACTCCGCTTTCGCGCCAGGCTCAGGCGGAAAGCATCTTTGAATTTATAAACGCACGGCGATATACATGATGACTCCAAGTTCGGGATACCGGCTAAGAGCTCTGCTGCTGGTGAGCGGGTTATTGTTCCCCTGCCTTCAACCGATGGAGAGCCTTGCTGCGGGGTACGGACGCCTGGCAGGAATTGTTTCCGATAACAAAGGGGTTCCCTTGATGGGTGCGACCGTGTTGGTGATCGGACCCACGGCCTTTGCCACGGAAGGGGGCAGCCAGACTGTGGAGCGCATGGTCACCGACGCGCACGGCCGGTTTACGATTGCCCATCTTGTACCGGGCTGGTATTCCCTCAAAGTCAGCTCGCCCACACGCTTGCCGGCGATGCGCAATGGCGTTCGTGTTGAAGCAGGTGAAACCGTAGTCGCTACTTTCGTACTGACCGACGCCTTCGCGCCCATTCGTTTTCAAGTGCCCAGCAACTCCGTCTCGAGCTGGGGAGATGACTGGAAATGGGTACTGAGGACTTCTTCTACCACGCGGCCCATCCTGCGCTTCCGCCAGCAACCGCAGGTGAGTCAAGTGGCCTCCCGGGATGAAAAAAACCCTCTACCGCGCAGCGAGGGCTTCGCCGGCATCCTGCCGGGTTCCACTCCACGTGATCCGCTTGGCGAGGATTTCGGGATGGCCAGCGTGTTCGCATATCTGCGGCCGCTTTCTGCGGATTCCGATGTGCTGGTGGCAGGATCGTTCGCGCCCTCTGGCGCCGAGCCCGGCACAGTGGGCACGGTGCTGCTCCGAAACCAACTCCAGGGCCAACCCCAGCAAATCGGTTTGATCTTCCATCAATTCAGTCTTGCTCCCGGGACCGCTGTCTCCCCTGGCGTTACGCCGAATGCTTTCGCCCAAGCGAAGGGCATGGTAGCAACTTACTCGGAAACGCGCCTGCTTGTACCGAAGGTGACAGTGACCGCAGGAATGGACATCAACTATCTGAATGCCGTCGATAGTGTATTTGCCGTGCAGCCCCACGTTAATCTGGAATACCAGGCAACCCCGCAAACGGTGGTTTCCGCCCAGTATGGCTCCGCCCGCGCCGATGGGACCAACTCCATGATGGAGCGCCTCAGCCTGCTGAATACCTTCCCGCAGATCACCCAGCGCGACGGCCGTCTGGAGATGGAGCAACTGAACCACGCGGAGGTAGCGGTCAATCATCGCATGGGCAAGTCAACTCGAGTGCAGGCGGCGGCTTATCACGACGACCTGCACAACGCCGCCGTATGGGGATGGGGCCGCTCCGCATCTGGACAGGCCTTTGCCGGGAATTCCCTCCCCAATCCTGCCGGTAATGGCATCGTTATCAACGGGGGGAATTACCAATCGGCGGGTTTTCGCGCCGTCTATGCCCGGACGTTCGGTTCGCACGCTGAAGTGCTGGGGGCTTGGTCGACTGGCAATGCCCTCTCGGCCGACGGTTACATTTCCAATGGCCCGATGGTCCGCTATACGCAGAATATGCTGACGCCGCGGCAAACCAATGCCCTGATCGGCAAGATAACCGCGGATATTCCCGGCACCCACACACGCCTCTCCACTTCCTACGAGTGGGTTCCCAACGATCGCGTAACCCTGGTCGATCCAGCCGGGCAGGGCAATCTCCAAATCCGACCCTATTTGGGGGTCCAGGTCCGCCAGCCGATCCCCACTCCCAATTTCTGGCCCGTCCATATTGACGCCGTGGCGGATTTCCAAAACCTCCTCTCGCAGGGCTTTGCCCCTGTCGGCCAAGGTGGTCAAAAGCCCATCATTCTGAGCTCAGGATACCACTCCATTCGTGGCGGGTTCTCCGTTCAGTTCTAAGAAATCCCGACACTCCAAAGCGCCGAACCTATGGTGGATAAAGCGCCATTCCCTAAACAAGCTAACAATTGGTATTAATAGCTAATAATTCCAATAAAATGGAGCATAAATCCTAAATTTTGTATCACCATCCCGTCTTTTGGAGCTTGTATTCTATCTAGCAGTAAATAAAAGGCTTAAGATTCTTAGTTGCCTCGACTGCTGGAAATCAACGTGCTACAATCATATAGGAGTAAGTCTATTTCACCTCGCTGATCGGACTTCAGGATGACCAGGATTCCAGCCTTTCGACTAACCACGTTCTCGCTCGCCATTTTGAGCTTGGCTTTGGTGGGGCTTGGAGTCCTAAACTACCAGCAGCGCACCCTATATCAGGTTCCAGACGACGGTGTTTCCTGGATTGAAACCCCTCAAGGCGTAACGGCTTGGATCGTTGTGCGTGGCGGGCCCGCTGACCGCGCGGGAATCCGCGAGGGCGACCAGCTTAAAGCGATCAATGGCCAGCCCATTACCACCGCCACTGAGGCGGTTCAGCAGATTTATCGGCTCGGTGTCTGGTCGCTTGCCAACTACAGTTTGACGCGGAGCGGTGAACCCTTTGACACGAGTCTTGTCCTCGACGCACAAAGTACTGCCGGCTCTGTCCGGAACTACCTGGCGTTGGTGGGCTTGCTTTACCTCGTGATCGGCACATTTGTCCTTTTCCGGCGCTGGACGGCGCGCAAGTCACGCCACTTTTATATCTTCTGCCTGGCCTCCTTTGTTCTTTACGCCTTTCACTACACCGGCAAGCTGAACCCGTTTGACACAACGATTTATTGTCTGAATGTTGCAGCGTGGGTCTTACAGCCTGCGCTCTTCTTGCATTTCTGTTTGACCTTTCCTGAGCGTTCCACTCTACTGCGCGACCGCCGTTACCTGGTGCCTCTCATTTACTTGCCCGGAGTGTTGCTAGGATCGATTCATGCCCTGGTGGCGATGGACATTCTGGTACTTCCCTTGCCGCTTCTTCAGGCGCGCTGGCTGCTGGACCGCATCGAATTGTTTTATCTGGGCGCGTACTTCCTGGCTGGCGCCTTGGCGCTGCATCACGCCTACCTTCGCGCCAGCGACGCGGTATTAAAGCACCAACTGAAATGGGTTACGCGCGGAACCTGGCTGGCGATTGTCCCTTTCGCCGCCCTTTATGCCTTGCCCTATTTCCTGGGATTTGTTCCCAACGCCTGGATGACCGCCTCGGCACTCTCGCTGGTGTTCCTGCCGATCACTTTTGGTTATGCCATTGTGCGTTACCGGCTGATGGATGTGGACATCATCTTTCGACGCGGCATTTCCTACACCCTGGCCACGGCCGGAATCGTGGGCTTGTATTTCGGGCTCATCGCCTTATTCGCGGATTTCTTCCGCGCCACGTTTCCCCCCATCAACAGCCGGGGAGCCTGGGTGGTAGCCATCGTGCTGACTGCCGTCCTGTTTCAACCCATTGTGAACTACATCCAGCAGTGGGTGGACCGCTTCTTCAATCGCGAGCGCTATGATTACCGCCGGACTCTGTTGGAGTTCGCGCGTGAACTCACTTCGGAATTGCACGTCGACAGCCTCATCCAGCAGATTTCCGATCGCCTCTCCGAAACTCTGGGCGTGGACCGGCTCGCCGTATTCCTGGCCGCGGAGCCGAATGGCTTCCGTTTGGTGCGGTCGCGCGGCATGAATTTCACCGGCAAGACCGATACGACCTTCCTCGATCCGGCCCAGCCGGCGCTGACCAAAGGCTACCTTTTCTTTGACAGCGTCAAGCGGGCCTACGGCTTTTCTCCTGCGGCGCAGAAATCCATTGAACAACTCAAGCTGCACTATTACCTGCCGTTTAAGGTCAAGGAGCGGACGCTCGGTTACCTGGGATTGGGCAAGACGCGCGAGGGTGATTATCTCTCCAGTGAAGATATTGACCTCTTGCAAACGATTGCGGGTTATGTGTCGATCGCCCTGGAGAACGCCCGCCTGTATGAATCGCTGGAAATGCGGGCGCATGATTACCAGGCCCTGCGCGATTTCAGCCAGAACATCATAGAATCCATCAACGCCGGCGTCCTGGCCTGCAACCTGGAAGGCGCCGTGGAGGCTTGGAATTCCGCCCTCGAGCAGCTCTATGGCCTCAGCCGGTCTGAGGCCATAGGGAGAACCCTGGAAGCGCTCTTCCCTTCTGAGCTTATGGCCGAGTTGTCGCGAGTTTCCGATCCTCATCACACCCTCAACTTGTACAAATTCCGCCTGCGCAATGCCGAGGACCGCGCCCTGATCGTAAACCTCTCAGTGGTGCCGTTGATCGGGAAAGAGAACCACGTGATTGGACGGTTGTTGATCTTCACTGACCTGACCGAGCGCGTGAATCTGGAAGACCAGTTGCTTCAGGCGGAGAAGCTCTCTTCCATCGGCCTGCTGGCGGCGGGCGTCGCCCACGAGGTGAATACGCCTCTCGCGGTGATCACCTCCAACGCTCAGATGCTGATGCGGCAGATGGATCCCGATGACCCGCGTTCGCGCACTTTGGATAAAATCATCGCCCAGGCCTTCCGCGCTTCCGAGATTGCCAACAACCTTCTGAAGTTTTCGCGAGTCGGCGGCAGCGAATGCTCCGACTTGGACGTAAACCGCGTGATCAAGGAAAGCCTCTCCCTGGTTGAACCCATGCTGAAGGCCGCCAGGATCACCGTCAATTCCCAGTTGAAACCCTCGCTGCCTGCCGTGTACGGAAATTCCGGGAAACTCCAGCAAGTTTTTATGAACTTGATCATGAATGCGCGCGATGCCATGCCCCGCGGCGGTGAATTGTCCATTGCCACCGAGGCGGAGAATTCCACCGTGCGCGTGGAAGTCTCCGACAACGGCGTCGGAATCCCCGCCGATCACCTCAATAAGATTTTCGATCCTTTTTTTACCACCAAAGCTACCAGCCGAGGCACGGGCTTGGGCCTGGCCGTGACCTACGGCATCATCCGGGAGCATTCCGGATCGATTCAGGTGGACAGCGTGGTCGGTCGCGGAACGACCTTCCGGCTGGAATTCCCCGCAGTTAGGAAACCTGTGAATGTCAGCTAAAGGCTCCATCCTCGTTATTGACGACGAAGCCGAGATTCGCGAAAGCCTCGAGCAACTCCTGCGACTCGAGGGATACAAGGCGGATTCCGCCTCGACTGGCGACGAGGGCCTGAGGCGCATTGAAAACGGCCTCTTCGACCTCGTGTTGCTCGACATCAACCTGCCGGACCGCAACGGCCTTGACTTGCTCCAGCACATCAAGCGTGAAAGCCCCGAAGTCGGGGTCATCATGATCACGGCCTATGCGTCCACGCAGATAGCTTTTCAGGCTTCCAAGCAGGGCGCGGACAGCTATGTGACCAAGCCGTGGGACAATGACAAGCTCTTGCTGGAGGTCCGCAACGCGCTCGACAAATCGCGCCTCCAGCTTGAAAACATCCAGCTCCGCCGCGCCCTCAAACGTTACGACCTGCCCAACATCGTCGGCAAGAGCGAGAAGATGCAAAAGGTGATGGACCTGATTACCCAGGTCGCCGCCAGCCGCGCCACGGTGTTGGTTACCGGAGAAAGCGGGACCGGAAAGGAGCTGGTCGCCAAGACCATCCATGCCACCAGCCCCCGCGCTGACCGGCCCTTTGTTCCCGTCAATACCGGCTCCATGCCCGTCGATTTGCTCGAGAGCACACTCTTTGGACACGTCAAGGGTGCGTTTACTTCCGCCATCGCCGCCAAGCGCGGCCTTTTTGAAGTCGCGAACCAGGGCACGATCTTCTTTGATGAGATCGGAACGGTGGGCGTGGAAACTCAAACCAAACTGCTGCGCGTCATTCAGGAGCGTGAGTTCATGCGGCTGGGCGGCACGGAAACCATCAAGGTGGACGTGCGCATTCTCGCCGCCACCAACTCCGACTTGCGCAAGATGGTGTTGGACGGCAGATTCCGCGAGGACCTGTTCTACCGATTGAACGTCATCACCCTTAGCTTGCCGGCGTTGCGTGAGCGTAAGGAAGACGTTCCCCAGTTGGCCGAACATTTTCTGCGGAAATTCTCCGCCGAGAATGGCCGCGCCGGCCTCCAGTTTACACCCGAGGCCCTGAAGGTCATGATGGATTACGCCTGGCCTGGAAACGTCCGCGAGCTTGAAAACGCCGTGGAGCGAGCTGTGGTGCTGGCCTCCGGCCCCTCGCTGGGGACGGAACTGCTTCCCGAACAACTCTTCCAGAACGGCACGCACGCGGCAGGAACGTTTCCGGCCGAAAGCTTCGATGGGCGCTCGCTGTTTGAGATTATGGAAGGTTGCGAGCGCCGCATCATCCTCGATATGCTCGGGCGCACCAACTGGAGCCAGACCGAAGCCGCCGAGCGCTTCAAAATTCCCCTCTCCACTCTCAACCAGAAAATCAAACGCCTGCAAATCGACGTCAAGCGTCGCCGCGACACGTAAAAGTCATCAGTCTTCAGTCTTCAGTTGTCGGGAGAGGGGGCCCTGTCTTTAAGCTGTTACCGAGAACTTTGGAGTGCGGCGATTCGTCGCCGCTTTCCCTCGCCACGACTCGTCGTGGCGAATCACCCCCGCTGACGAGTCAGCGGTAGAAAAAGCGGGAGCGAGCTCCCGCACTCCGAAATTTGGCTGCGTTCGCCCGCACACGCTGAGTGGCGGCCGGTGATTTTCATTGCATCCAAAAACCACCCACCGCGCGAAAGTGTTGAGTGGAGAAAAACAGGCCGGTCATGATGCAGGAGTTGAATCCGATGTGAAGAATGATGCTGGAGGTGAGGCTGCCGGTCATGCCGCGCGCCAGCGAAAACACCATGCCCACCACCAGGATCATGAACATGTGGTGCCAGGCGGGCCAGTATTCCTGCACGTGCAGGCCGGCAAAAAGGACGGCGGTGGTCACGACCGCAAAGCGCATCCCCGCCGCGCGCTCAATAATGGCAAAGAGCAGGCCGCGGAAAACCACCTCCTCCACCACCGGCGCCACGCTGATGGCGAACACGCCGATGGCGTAGGAGGTGGCCGGGGAATTGAACAACTTCTCCAGCGGGAATTCTTGCACATCCGGCCGCAGCGTGAGCGCCACGCTGACGCCTGCGGCGAGCCCGCCTCCACCCAGGAGATAACCCGCCACCTGCCTCGTCGTGGGCTTCGTCCATCCCAAAGATCTCCAGAAAGGCTGGTGATGCTGGAGCTTGGCCAACAGAAAAAGGAAACCTAAAATGAAAACGTAGAAAACGCATTGCAGGATCAGCAGGAAAATGGGATTTCGCTGCGCCATATCCACCGGCGCATGCCATCCCGCGAAGGGCCGCAGCACCGCGTAGCCCATCAGCACAACCAGCGTCGACGCCACCAGAGCGAAAGGGAGGAAGGCCACAAACAACAGCAGATCACGCGGCGTCCAAATCTCCCGTGGGGCAAGCGGCGGCGCGGGTGGCTGTGGGGGAGGGCTCTCCGCCGGCGCGCCGCTCGCTTCTGTGGCAAGGTTCTCAGGATCTTCCGGCATATTCACGTTAGATGAGGGCGAGCGGCGCTCGCCCAGAGGCCGAACGCCGTTCGGCCCTATGGGTTGCAAGCACAGTCACGAGCGTCCCTCGTTCTTCGCGGCGCGCAAGAGTTTCTCCGTGAGATGCACCTGGGGCATCCGCTTATGCAAGGCATCCACTTCAGCTAGAAATTCTTGCGGATCCCTTTCCCGGCCTTCTCTGGTGTCCTCTTCGATACGCCGAATAGAGTCGCGGATGTGCTTGAGGTAGACGGAATCACTCTTCACAGTGGCAAGGCCTCTTGAAGCACGCGTTCCTTCAGGTGAGGGTTCAGGCCTTTTTCCGTGACGACCTCAACCTTGCATCCGAGAATCTCTTCCAAGTCCAGGACCAGCCCGGCGGGAAACCAAGAGCTGGTTTCCGGGCCGGTATCCACCAGAAGGTCAAGGTCGCTATCTTGCCGTGCTTCGCCTCTCGCCACCGATCCAAAGACGCGCACATTCATGGCGCCGTGCATCGCGGCGATGCGCCGAATCTCCTCACGTTTCTCCTCGAGCAGTTGGTTTATCTTCACGGCATACCTCCCACCGCAGGGGGGAAATCTCACCCCTCATGATAACCCTACTTCGACCCATTTGACCCGCCATTCAGCAGGGGCGCCAGCGCCTGGCCAGTGTACGACTTCTTCACGCGCGCGACTTCTTCCGGGGTGCCTTGCGCCACGATGCGCCCGCCGCCCTCGCCGCCTTCCGGGCCCAGATCGATGATCCAATCGGCTTGTTTCACGACATCGAGATGATGCTCGATGATGATGACCGTGTTGCCGAGGTCGGTCAGGCGATTGAGCACTTCCAGAAGCTGCTTAACGTCGTCGAAGTGCAGGCCGGTGGTGGGTTCGTCCAGGATGTAGAGGGTGCGGCCCGTCTGGCGGCGGCTGAGTTCCCGGCCCAGCTTGATGCGCTGTGCCTCGCCGCCCGAGAGGGTCGTGGCGGGCTGGCCCAGATGAATGTATCCCAGGCCCACGTCCACCAGCGTTTGCAGCTTCAGGCGAATTTGCGGAATGTTTTCAAGCAGCGGCAGCGCGTCTTTCGCCGTCATGTCAAGCAGGTCGGCGATGGAAACACCCTTGTATTTCACCGCCAGCGTCTCGGAGTTGTAGCGCCGCCCTCGACACACTTCGCAGGTCACGAAAACGTCAGGGAGGAAGTTCATCTCGATGCGCCGCAGCCCCTCGCCCTGGCACGCTTCGCAGCGCCCGCCTTTCACGTTGAAACTGAAGCGCCCGGCGCGATAGCCGCGTTCGCGCGATTCCGGCAGCATGGCAAACAGGTCGCGAATGGGGGTGAAGACGCCGGTGTAAGTGGCGGGGTTTGAGCGCGGCGTCCGTCCGATCGGCGATTGATCGATGACGATGATCTTGTCGAGGTGCTCCAAGCCCGTGATGGCGCGGTGCGCACCCGGCTCTTCGATGGCGCGGTAAAGCTTCTTGGCAATCGCGCGATGAAGGATATCGTTGACCAGCGTCGACTTTCCCGAGCCCGACACGCCCGTCACCACCGTCAGCAGCCCCAACGGAAACGGCACGTCGATGTTCTTCAAGTTATTGGCCCGTGCCCCCAGCACCGTGAGAAGCTTTCCGTTGACAGCCCGCCGTTTGGCCGGCACGGGAATACGCAGCTCCCCCGAGAGGTACTTCCCGGTCAGTGAATCCGCTGTGGCCGCGATCTTATCGGGCGGCCCCGCCGCCACCAGATAGCCGCCCTGCTTGCCCGCGCCGGGACCGAGATCAATCACATAATTGGCACGGCGAATGGTTTCCTCATCATGCTCGACCACCAGCACGGTGTTTGCCATGTCGCGCAAGTGCTCGAGGGTTTGCAGCAGACGCTGATTGTCGCGCGGGTGCAGCCCGATACTGGGCTCGTCGAGCACATAGAGCACGCCGCGCAGCTTTGAGCCGATCTGCGTGGCGAGCCGGATGCGCTGGCTCTCGCCGCTGGAAAGGGAGGACGCCGACCGGTCGAGGCTCAGATAGCCAAGCCCCACGGCGTTCAGAAATTCCAAGCGTTCGCTGATTTCGTTCACAATGCGCCGCGCCACCCGTTCTTCGCGCGGGGTGAGCGCCAGCCCGGTCAGCACCTCCTGTGTTTTGATTACCGGGAGCGCGGTGAGGTCGGCAATGGAAAGGTCCATCACCGTCACGGCCAGGCTTTCCGGCTTCAGGCGCTTGCCCTGGCATCTGGGGCACGGCACGGCCGACATATACTGGCTGTACCACTCGCGGTAACTTTCCGAGCGCGCTTCGTTATACCAGCGATCCAGCAGCGGCAGGATCCCGGAAAAGACCGTTGATGCGGGCGCGTCCCCCGTGATCTTTCCGTAAAGCAAAAGATTTTGGATTTTCCGCGGGAGGCGCTCAAAGGGGGTTTTCAGGTCGAAGCCCATTTGCTCCGCGGCGCGCATCAGGCTGCGCTGGAGGAAGCCCGAGCCCGCGCCGGGGCCCAGTCCGCCCTCGAGCAGCGGCCGCGACCAGTCCACGATGACCTTGGCGGGGTCGAACGTGTATTGGCTGCCGAGCCCGCGACACGCCGGGCAGGCGCCGTAAACGCTGTTAAAGGAAAACGAGCGCGGCTCGAGGGCGGGAAGGCTCGTGCCACAATCCACACACGCCCATTCCTGTGAGTAAAGGCGCTCCTCGCCATTCACCACCGCCACTTGCACAATTCCTTTAGCGAGCTTCATGGCGGTCTCGATGGAAGATGCCAGGCGGCTCTCGATTCCGGGCTTCAACAGCAGGCGGTCGACGACCGCTTCGATCGTGTGATTCTTGCGCCGGTCAAGTCTGATCTCCTCATCCAGTTGGCGGAGTTGCTTGTCCACGCGCACGCGCACGAAGCCTTCCGCCGCGAGTTGGTCGAAGAGCTTGCGAAACTCACCCTTGCGCCCGCGCACAATGGGCGCCAGGATCATCACGCGTTCACCTTCGCCGTTGCCGCCGGCCCCGCCTTCGCGCAAAGCCATGATCGACGCCACGATGTGCTCGGTGGTTTGACGGGAGATTTGGCGTCCGCACCGGTGGCAGTGCGCAATGCCGATGGAGGAGTAGAGCAGCCGCAGGTAATCGTAGATTTCGGTGATGGTGCCCACGGTGGAACGCGGGCTGCGGCTGGTGGTTTTCTGCTCGATGGAAATCGCCGGGCTTAGACCCTCGATGGTATCCACGTCGGGCCGCTCAAGTTGGTCGAGAAACTGGCGCGCGTAGGCGGAGAGCGTCTGCACGTAGCGGCGCTGGCCCTCGGCATAAATTACGTCGAACGCCAGGCTCGATTTGCCCGACCCGCTCAGCCCGGTGACCACCGTCAAGGTGTTGCGCGGAACCTCGACGCTCAGGTTCTTCAGGTTGTGCTGGCGAGCACCCCGAACCGTAATCCGGTCAATCATTCGCCCTGAATCCTACAGTGAGGAATTTCGAGAAAACCCCAACCTCCCATGCTAATTCCGCGATGAGCGCGCGTCAAGCGGATGTCGATGTCGTAGCACGCCCATCCTGGCCGTGGCTGTGCAGGGGGGTACGCCCATGTCACGTGAGGGATGTCCGCGCATTGCGCCTTGCGGCAGGACCGCATAGAATGACCAGCCACACAAGAGTTGCGAGCGCCAAGAATGCTGAAGTCTTTGAGTGCAAAACTCGGTCAGGTGCTGGTCCTTTACGGATGGGGGGGACTGTTCGCGATGTCGTTTCTGGATTCCTCGCTGATTCCGTTTCCCGTGGCGAATGATCTGGCGCTGATTGTGATGGCCAGCAAACGGCCCGCCTGGTGGCCTCTCTATGCCCTGGCGAGCACCCTGGGATCGGTATGCGGCGCCTATCTCCTTTACGGAATTGCGCGCGGCGGAGGAAAGTTCTTCTTCCGCAAGACTACGCCGCATGCCATAGCCCACGCCCAGCACTGGCTTGAGCGCAACGACTTCGTGGCCGTCCTGGTGGCGTCAATATTGCCTCCGCCAGCGCCCTATAAGGTGTTTGTTCTCACGGCCGGCCTGCTGCGCGTCAATGCGGCACATTTCGGCTTGGCGCTGCTGGTGGGACGCGGGTTGAGGTTTGCCGGCGATGCCTGGCTGGGGGCGCGCTACGGCCTCCAGGCGGAGGATTACCTGCGCCACAACTCGGGTCGAGCCTCGTTGGCAGCCGCATTGATGCTGGTGGGCTTGGCGCTGCTCCAGCGGTGGTGGAGCCGGCGGATCCGTACCCACCCGCCCCGGGCTTCCTAGCATAACTTTATCGCCACGCGATTCAATCGTGACCCGCGCGCCGCGGGCCCGCAAAGTAGAAAGTTTCAGAACGCGTCTGTAGCTTCTTGTCCAATTCCACTTCCAGGGTAAAGCCTCGCGACCGCGCCGCATCGTGATAAAACCGCAGATCACGCAAGCTCACCTCATAACCCTGTTCACTTTCATCCACTTGCGCCCAGGGGAAGCGCGCAAAATTCAGAAAGATTTTCCCCGCCCGGGTGTTCATTGCCGCTGCGAGCGCGGGGGACATGGGCGGTTTCTCGAAAGTCCCCATTTCTTCCGGTATGCCATTCGCATCAAGCGCATTCACGCGGACAACCTGGAATGAACTATCGGTCTCGACCACACCCGTCCAGGCGAAAGGATTCACCGCCACGGGCAGCGCGCTGAATCGTTGGGGGTCCTCGCCGGAGTAGGTGTGGCTATCCAGAATGCTCAGCGCGCGGCGGTGAGCGAAATCGCGAATTCCCCAGAACGCCACCATCGTGCCCAGACAAAAGACCGCGCCGGGGACCAGTCGCGGCTTTCGCGCCCCCACTTCCTCTGAAACTGCGCGCAGCAACAGAGGCACGGCCAAACCCATGATCAAGAGGGCGAGCAGAAGGGGATCGAAAATAGGCATGATGTCCCACGCGTACCATCGTCCACTGAAGGGCAGGAAGGGGCGGACACCATACGCGGTGGTGAAATCCAGCAGCAGATGGCTGCCTGTTCCCAAAAAGGCGGCAAGCAGCAGCCAGCGACTGTTGAGGGGAAGCCCGGGCTTGGGCCGCACCCTCTTTCCCATCCACAATATAAGACCCCAGAGGATAACAGCTATAACGGTGATACCTACAAAAGAATGGGTAATCCCTCGATGGTATTTCAGGTAAGTGACACTATCCTTGAGGCCTGAGAGCACGTCGATGTCCGGAGCGTTGGCGGCCAGAACCAACGTCAGTGTAGCAAAACGCGTCTTGCGGTTCAGCCCCGTTTGGCTGATAGCGACGGCGGTCAGCGTATGGGTCAGGTTATCCATAGCGAATGCAGGAGTCAGAAGTCAGGAGCCAGGAGACCGGAAACGGCATACGGTAGAGGGAATTGCGCCGACGGCGGAGCTTAGGCGTAGGCTGTCTACCGTCCGCCGTCTACCGTATTCTGACTCCTGACTCCTGACTTCTAGCTCCTGCCTTACGGCACGAGCAGAGTTAGCGCGTCGGGCACGATTTCGAACGTGGCGGGTATCGTCCCCCCCAGTTCGCCGTCAAGCTCAAAACGGATGGTCGGTGAGGCGTCAACGGCGGTACAGGCCACCTCGGTGCATTGATCAAGCGAGACGCCGTTCAGTCGCAAATGCTGGCGCGCCAACACCGCCAAGGCGTAAACCAGATAGCGCAGACGGCTGCGGCTGGAAAACGAGCACACCGCAAAGCACGGCTGGAAAAGACCCGCCGTGGGCGCCAGGTGAAGCCAGCCGGCATAGAGCCTGGTACGGTGAATCACGGCGAAGGTCCCCTGCCGTTCATGCCCGTTCAGGCGGCAGGAGAATTTTGGAAAGGAGTAGCTGACCAGTTGGCGGAAGGCTTCCATGATGTAACCTGTCACGCCAAAATTTAATTTCAGCCAGGAGGAAAGCTTGTACACAATCTCCGCGTCATACCCGATTCCCGCCACGCTGATGTAATAACGGCAACAGGCCCGAGGGGCGAGTTCGCCGGCAGGAGGCGCGGCGGGCGCTTGCTTCCAATGGGCGCGCCCCAGGGCGATGCGATGGGGCGTCCAACACGCGAACTGGCGAGCGGCGCGCACAGGATTGAGGGGAAGCCCCAATTCGTGGGCCACGATGTTCGCGGTGCCGCCAGGTAGGATGCCGAGGGGTACCTGGCTCAGCGCCAGGCCGTTCATGACTTCGTTGATGGTTCCATCCCCGCCACAAGCCAGGACCACGTCAGCGCCGTTTGCGACCGCGGCTTGCGCCAACTCGTGCGCCATGTCGGGCCGCGCGGTGGGCGCCAGGTCGATTTCCAGGCCTGTCCGGCGCAGCAGGTCGGCGGCGTGACGGACTTCACGCTCCCGCCCGGCAGGACGCCGCCCCGCAACCGGATTATAAATGAGGATGCCTTTTTTCAAGGGGTGGCCAGCGACTGCGGAAGGGGTTGACCCTTACAAGCAGGCGCAATCCTGGCGCGTTACAGTCGAGCCGAAGCGCACCTGTGGATTCTCAATTCGACGGCATGAGGAACACCCCGGTGACAACCTTCCGGGCAATAAGGTCACCGGTTTTCTTGTCCTCGTCAACATCCACCCATACCTTGTCACCCAATTGCAAGGACTTGAGCGAACTGTCTTTGCCGTCATGGATAAACTTGGTTTTCTTGTTGAACTTGAATGTCTGATCCGTCCCGGCTTTGGTCCCGGTCAAGACCATCGCATCTTTATTCAGTTCTTTAACGATGCCGTAAAGATAATCCTGATACTTGTTCCCCGCCGTGTCAGTGCCGGACGAGGCAACCCCAAGAGGCCCATAGCTACCCCCGGCGGAACCTCCCCTACCCCTCTGCGCGGCAGCCGGAGCGGCGAACCCTGCCAACCCTATGACTAACGCCACTAAGATTATTCGCAGCTTCACAGGCATTTACTCCTCTGAAATTTGCCGTCCTCTCATAACACTAGCAGCGGGGTCGCAGCCGTGTCAAGATTGGGTGACCTGGGGAAATAGTTACCACACCGGCTTGCATGTGCAGCAGGGTTCGGGCTGGTTAGACCCATGATCCCCCCTGAACCTGAAATCCATCACACGCCGCACGGTTGCGCCCACGGTATAATTGCGGAAACATCTTTGCAATACCCGCCCGGGGGGATAAGGGGAGGCCGTGGCCAAAAGCATCGACAAGGAAATTACCGAGCTGCGCAACGAAATCCGTTACCACGAGCACCGCTACTACGTACTCGATGATCCGGAGATCTCCGACTTCGAGTTCGACAAACTGATGCAGCGCCTGAAGGAGCTCGAACTCCAGCATCCCGACCTCGTCACGCCTGACTCACCTACGCAGCGCGTGGGGGGCGCGCCCGCCGAGGAATTCCCCAAAGTCCGCCACCGGGCGCCCATGATGAGCCTCGACAACACCTATTCGGTTGACGACCTGCGCGACTTTGACCGCCGCGTGCGCGAGTTGGCGGGCCGTGACCGGGTGGAATACGTGGCGGAGCTAAAGCTCGATGGTCTTTCCATGGCGCTCACCTATCAGGACGGCGCGCTCGCACACGGGGTCACACGTGGTGACGGCGAGGTGGGCGAGGACGTGACCTCCAACGTCCGGACTATTCGCTCCCTTCCGTTGCGCCTCGAGGCAAAGAAGCTGAAACTGATCGGCAATCCGGCTCGATTTGAAGTGCGCGGTGAGGTCATCATGACCCGCAAGGCGTTTGAGCAAACCAACGCACAGCGCGAGGCGGCGGGCGAACCAAAGTTTGCCAACCCGCGCAACTCCGCGGCAGGCTCCATCCGGCAACTCGACCCGCGCATTGTGGCGGAGCGCAAGCTCGACATGTTCATTTACTACTTATTGGTGAACGGTGCCGAACTGCCCGGCGAGCACGCGCGGGCGCTCGAAACGCTCTCCGCGATGGGCTTCAAGGTCAATCCCTATTGGCGGCGCTGCCCGGCGTTTGAAGATCTGCTGGCTTACATCCAGGAGTGGGAATCCCGGCGTGATAGCCTGGACTACGAGATCGACGGGATCGTTATCAAAGTCAATGACACAGGGCTGTGGCAGGAGCTGGGGACAACCGCCAAGTCGCCCCGTTGGGCCGTAGCGTATAAATACCCGCCCCGCCAGGCGACCACGCGCGTCATGGACATCCGCGCCCAGGTGGGCCGCACCGGCACGCTTACCCCGGTAGCGGATTTGGAGCCTGTGGATGTGGGCGGGGTCACCGTAAGCCACGCGACGCTCCACAATATGGATGAAATCGAACGGCTGGGCGTGAGGATAGGCGACACAGTGCTCATCCAGCGCGCTGGCGAAGTGATCCCGCAGGTCGTCAAGGTGGTGAAGCACGCGGAGGACGGGCGCGAGTTCCTCATGCCGAAAAAGTGTCCGGTGTGTGGGGGCGATGTGCATCGCGCCGAGGGCGAAGTGGCTTATCGCTGCGTCAATACGGCCTGCCCCGCCAAGCTCAAGGAGTCGCTGCTCTATTTCGCGGGGCGGCGCGCCATGAATATCGACGGACTCGGTGAAGCTCTGGTGGACCAGCTCGTGGATAAAGGTCTGGTGCACGATGTGGCCGACCTTTACAACTTGACGCACCAACAACTCGCCGATCTCGAGCGCATGGGCGACAAGTCCTCACAAAATCTTCTGGATGAAATCGAGCGCAGCAAGCGTGCGGAACTGGCGCGTGTCATCTTTGCCTTGGGCATTCGCTTTGTGGGCGAGCGCACCGGGCAGTTGCTGGCCAACCACTTTGGTTCGCTCGATAAACTTGCCCAGGCGACCCGGGAGGAACTGGTCGAGGCGGAGGAAGTGGGGCCACGCGTGGCGGAGGCCATCCAGGAGTTCTTCGAGGAAAAGCGCAACCGCCAGGTCATCGAGAAACTACGCAAGGCTGGCTTACAGTTTGAGCAGGAGCAAACCCGCAAGAAAGAGGGCAAGCTGACAGGAAAGCAATTCGTGCTAACCGGCACGCTGCCCGCCTACTCGCGCGATCAGGCCAAACAGATGATTGAAGAGAGTGGCGGGCGCGTGGTCGGTTCCGTAAGCAAGAAGACCGATTACGTGGTGGTGGGCGCCGACCCCGGCTCAAAACTGGAGAAGGCTCGCGCCCTGGGCATCAAGACCCTGGACGAGGCGGAGTTACGGAAGTTACTCGGAGAGTAGAACGCGGCCTTGCCTGGGGATGGGAAGCAATCCCCTCAACGGATGCGCAGGGCTTTAGCCTCAAAGGGATCAAAGGATAGCTCCATCGTTCCTTGTGACAACTTGATCGTCTCATCTGTCCCAACTAATTGACAACTTCCAAACCCGGCAGGAAAAGTGAAACGGGCTTCGACAGGATTGGGATCGGCGTTGACGGCGAGCACCATGATGCCCTTCCCGGAAGGCCGGGCCGTCCATTCAATCCCGCGATCGAGGCTGTGGCCGGTGTCGTGATACTCAATCCGCAGCGTCACCTTTTGCGGGGGAGCAGCAAGTTCCGGCGCCATTTGCGCCAATTCACTGAGGACCCAGCGGAGGTCGTTCCAGACAGGAGCCGTGGGAGGTGCGCTGGCCAAACCCCAATATAGCAATCCATCGGCTCCGTGGATGATCGCCTGGTAAGCCATGGACTTCAACTGTGCACGATCCGGGTAGAGGACCATGGTGGGGTCCCGGTCCTTATCGCGGAGGTCCTCCCAGGCAAAAGCCTGGAGCACCATAAATACAGCCCGCGAGGGCCCCGCCACGCGGCGCATCTTGTCGGTGTATTCGCCCACTTGGCTGATGGTTGCATTCAGCAAGTCTCCCTGACGCCCGGTCGGCCAGAGGGCATACATTTCCCGAATACCGTGGGGAATTACCGGGTAAATATCGGTGGCGATGATTTCCGCTCCGGCGTTGTACTTCCGCAGGGTGGTTTCCAGATTTACCGGAGCGTGATTCAGATAGAGGGGGTGGGCGGGATCGAGGCCCCTCACAAAATCGTGTGTGGCGATGATCCGCCCGGGAGGGACGCGTGCCTTGCGACTCTTCCACACGTAGGCGGGCTCATCCTCGGTCTCCCAAAACAGCAGGGCAGGATCGTGGCGGAACTGCTCGACGATTCCACGAATTCGCGACTCATCGGCGGCGCGGTTCTTTTCGGAAATCGATCCCAGGCTGACCCACGTGCGCAATTGGTGTTCTCGAGCCCGATCGAAATTCTGAGCAGAAGGCGCCACATGAATGAGGTTGCACCCCGCCTCCTGCGCTTCGCGCCAAGGCTCCGCAACCTTGGGTAAGTCGTAAAGCCCCAGCACGAATTGGCGCCGGCCAGCGGGGAAAAGGCCACCTTTCTGACCGCCGGAAACAGTCGAGCCTTCGAGCAGCCATGGCATAGCCAGATAAGAAAAAAAATTTCGGCGTAACATTTAGGGAATCAACTCCTCCGCCGCAGATATCAATTTTGCCCGGTAATCCATCCAGGTCTGAAAATCCGGTGCGTAAGTGTGGAAGTGCCGACTGATATCCGTCGCGTTCTCCTGCCCGCGGGTTACAAACGCCACCGCCTCGTCGATGAGCGCCAGCGCGGCTTTGGCGTCCGGGGATGAAGAGGCTTTCGCCGCGCTCCGCAGCATGAGCAATAATTCGTAGTCTTGACACCCCTCGCGTGAGGCCTCCCAGCGCTTGGTGGTGACGGGGCCCTGCGGCCCTGGATAGACGACGCCGTACTCTGATTCGTGGCTGGGTATCCAATAGTCTTTGCTTGAGTAGACCCAGTAACCGCCGCCATTCATTCCGAGCTGAAAGGCGATCCAGGGTTTGACGCGATAAAAGCCGAGGGGGTCGAGGCCTCGCTGGTCCGCCGGAGCTTCATAGTGCCAGAACTGATTAACTTTGCTAAAAAGCCCGGTGTATTCCGGGTGCATCCGGAAATCGTGCAAGCCCGGGCACCAGACGTCAACCAAACCCATGAGTGGAGCGAGCAAAGCCGGCGTCGCTCCTCCCGTCGGGTTCGCATACACCTGCATCTGCGGATCCGCGGCTTTGATACGCTTCACAGTTTCGACGTAATGATCGAAACCCGGGCCCGCACCCACCAAACCAGGTTCGTCCTGAGGATACAAGGCATAGTCAGCGTAACTGAGGCCTAACTCGCTCATGTGATTCGCGTACCAGTGCAGCGCCTGGCTGTATGCATGATCCTGCGTGGTGGGGTCGGGCGAGCATCCCGAGGGCCACTTAACCCCGATGGTGCCGCCTACCATGAAGAATGCCCCCGGCAGGCGACGAATCAATTTGTCGGCGGCAACGGTATCGGCGCCCTGCGCGCTCCCGTCGCAACTCATGCTGACGGCCGCCCCGGGAATATTAAAAACATTCGTTCTGTGCTCCACCGCATCACGAATCGTAGCGTCCAAGATGTGTTCATCATTGATCGAGGCGAGGTACAGCCAATTGCAATGCTTGTAGCTGAAACGATCAGGAAGACGGACTCGCGAGACGTTCATTTGCAAAGGGATTTCAATGGGTGGCGCAATCCGCTCAAGGATGAAGATCTGCACTGAAATCTTGTGGCTGCCGGGATCGAGCGCGCGGCTGTGCAACGTGAGCCAGAGCTCACGGGTTTCCGCCGGAGCAAGCTGAATCGTCTGATCCCTGCCCAGGAGGGGTAAGGGGTCCTCTTGGGGCTTACCGGTGGTTTCGGGTACGACCATCGGTACCGCGCGAAACTGTACCGCGGAGGGAACCGTGGTACGCAACTCCAGCGTGAGGGCACGAGCAGAGAGGTTAGTAAGCGCCACAGCGACGGAAGCATACTCGTTGCCGAGCATTCGCACCTGAATCCCGCTTGGGGAATGACCCGGCTCCTTGACGAGCGTAGTGGGATTATGCTGCGTCCAGGGATTCCGCACTACTTCGATCCTGATCGGATCCCGGGCGGGGCTGCCCTCCGCTGCCGACATGAGCGCCAGCGCGTAATTTGCCTCGGCGTGCGCAGCGTCGTAGTCCTCAACCTTGCCGGAGGTAAGCGCAAGTTGGCGCGCCTCAGCGATGCGTGCCTCCAAGTACGCCGCCAACTCTCCCGGGGCGTGGAGAGCTGGCTGATTCAACTCGGCGCTGGCGCGGTAAATGGCGTGCTCGGTCCGGGGCGGCTTTGAATCGCTCCCGAAAAATTGGGTGGTCAGTTCGTAATTTCCCGCGGACGAGGCGACCAACTCCCCGGTCACAGCCTGGGGGGATTCAGGTTTGATAAGGGTGAGATGAATGGTACCGTCAGGATCTGCGACCCGGAAGGCCACCAGTTTGGCCCCCTCAGGTTGGGCTGAGATCGTGGTTGTGCCCAGGCTCACGGGGATTATGTGCGCAGCGGAGGCGGTCGCCATGGCCGGACGTGAGGAAGCACGTGAGGGTGAAGGGGGCGGACCGGCAAACCTTCCTTGCAACCCTGTCCAGAGGATTTTGGCCCCCGGATTCTGCTCCAACTTGTAAGCGATCACTTTGCCGGAACCACTTGCCACCAGCAGATGTACGTCATTTTCGGTCCGCCAACGGCAGAGGATGGGAGAACTCACACCGCCGCCGGGCAATTCCCAGGAATCGACAACGGTCCCATCGGCTTGGATGGCATAGAGAGACTTCCCGTTCACTCCGGTGGCGCGAACCACTTGAAACAGCGTCGCGCGCCTTTTGCCTTCCAAGTCGACGATAGCAGGTGCGAAAAAGATTCCCCTGCCGTCCAAAAGCACGTTCCAGCGCGGATGACCGTGAGCGTCAGCACAAAACACATGCGTGCTCTTGTCGCCGTACAGGACCTCGGGAATCCCCTCGCCGTCGATGTCGGCAACGGCAGTGGCTTGATATACCTGGAGCAAAGAGTGTGTTACCCAAAGGGGTTTTCCCGTCGCCGCATCCAACGCACTGATCCCTTGAAACCTGCCTTCGTAGGGTGTGGAAACCAACACCACCGATTTGGCTGAGTCAAGAGTGGTGATGATCGGTAGCCCGCGGCCAAGGCTTCCCTCCACCACTGCATGCCATAAGACCTCGCCACTGGCGCGGACCGCGTATACATCATTGTCTTCCGTACTGAACACCAGTTCGGCGCGGCCGTCACCATCAATGTCGGCAGCAGCGGCAGCGCTTACGCGGTAGTTTGTAGCCGTGACCTCAAAACGCAAATGGCCGTTGGAATCGACGGCATAAAGATGGCCGCGCGAATCACTCAGTAAAACATCGTTCGCGCCCTGGCCGTCGAGGTCTGCGACGGTGAGAAGCTTGAAATCTTCCGCCTTTCCTTGACGCAGGTATTTCCAGAGGCGTTCACCGCTACGGCGAAAGCAGTAGATAGATCCATCGGTGTCAGCCGCGACAATTCGTGGTTCCTCTCCGCGATGGAACGTCACTGGAATAGCATTCGTGGTGGGAGAAAGATCCATCTGCATGCTGGAAAGTACGCGCCCTCCGGGAGCGATCAAACGGATCCGCCCGGAATTGCCGGTCAGTAGAATGCCTTCCGCGTGCTCGGAATCCGGAAATGGCGCAAGCTGTGAGACACGTTCACCGGGTTGGTAATTCCACTCGGGTCTGGCCACGCTTGCCGCCACCCCGGGCTGAAGCCCCAACGCAAATATAATGAGATATAGCTTTAAGATGGTCATCTAAACCCCTACCCCCTTCCGAAACCCCATCATGACGCTCCAATCGCCTGATGATTATCGGCAAAATTGGAGGCGGGAGCAACAACGGCTTAATCGGGGCGAATGGAGGTTTCCTCGGCAGGGTTTCGAGCTCACTGAGACACGACCTTGAGAGACTGGGATCAGCGAGTCGTCAACAGACAGCTTAGGGAGCAATCCATTCCCGCTGGCCGTGGGAAATGGAATCAGGGTCATCAATCGTTGCGCCCCGCGGAGCTTTTACCGGCCCCGCCAGCAGCGGATCGTTGGTGGCATGCATCCATTGATCCAGACGGTTGCGCAGTTCATCGAGGGTCACCTGAAAAGCAGGATTGGAGGCAAGGTTAGCCCTTTCGTTTGGATCGAAAAACAAATCGTAAACTTCTTCCTGCGGCAGAATCCTGTCCTTCCACCCGTGCTTGACCCACAGACCCTTGCTGGGACCATCGTCACAGTTGCACAAGACCGGATGGAAGCGGTCTCCAAAGCGCCGGATGTATTTCCAGCGCTTGGTGCGAACGCAACGCAGGGGCTCATAGGCAGCATGGTAGTTTACTTCCGCAAAAATTCCTTCGTTAATCTCCGGGACTTCGTGCCGAAGCAAAGGAAGGAAAGACTTACCCTGGAGCCATCCGGGAGGTTGAATTTGCAGGAGGTCACAGAGAGTGGGAAAGATATCTATCTGGGAAATCATGGCATCGCAAACTGAGCCTCCTTCAAAACCGCCGGGACCCCGCATGGCCAGTCGGACTCCGATGCCGCCATCGTAGAGATTGCATTTCATTTCCGGGAAAGCGATGCCATGATCCGTCGTGGAGACCACCAGCGTATTCCCCGCCAACCCGCTCGCCTCCAGGGCGTCCATTATCAGCCCAATTCCCCAATCAAGGACTCGGGCGGTGGCTTTAAAAGCCGCCATATCCGCCCTTGTCTCGGGCGCATCCCCGAGCGGAGAAGGAGGCATTTGAAAGGATGCATTCTCCTGCGGCCCGGGAGCGCGGAAGGTGCGGTGCGTCTCATGGAAGCCCACGTCCAGGAAAAATGGCTGCCATGGAGAATTCTTCAGGAATTCCACCGCCGCCGGAGCAACCTGTTCAACATGGTTGGCCTGGAACTGCTCGGACCGGTCATAACCGATCGTCTCCGCCTCCCGGGCGATATGTTGCACGCCGATGAGCGTGGACGTGTAGCCAACACTTCGCAACGTATAAAGAAGATGCTGATGATAGTTATTGAGGGTAAACCCGCGGTGCGCCAAGCCCAGCATGCCGCTGCTGTGGGGACACATGCCGGTGAGCAAGGCGGCGCGGCTTGGTGAGCACGTTGGTGCGGCGCTAAATGCCTGCCGGAATAAGATACCCTGCTGGGCCACCCGGTGAAGGTTCGGCGTAGGAACGTCGTAACCGTAGGACTGGATATAGCGGCCGGTGTCGTGCGAATGGAGATACAGAATGTTGGGGCGGCTGGGCGTGGCCCGGTCCCCCACGAGAAGGCCCCTCGCAGCAATTGCATTGGTGAGGGCCGCGCCGCTCGTACCCGCCACGCACGTCTTGATGAATTCCCTGCGCGCTATGGCGTGCTTCCTGCCCGAGGTCCCACCGCTCTTATGCTTGTCCTGTTTCATGAGAACTCCTCACGGGACTGGCCTTTCCCGTCGCGTATGACGCTCGTAAATACCGTGCAGGGCTTTGGCCACGGCGGCATCGGCGCGGGCCGGCAGGAATGCTTCCGCAAAGGTTCTGCCGCGCGTAATACCGACCCACACGGTGAGGGCCACCGCAGCGACCCATACGAGAGCGTTTTGGGGAGAGGCCAGCGGCCAACCATAGGGCGTGAAGTATTCATGGCGGCTGAAAGGGTAGAAATAAACGATCGGCCAGTCGCGGCCGCTCCCCAGTAAGTCGCAGACCAGGTGAACATGAAAGGCCAGGAAGGACAGCAGCAGAACCTTTGCACGTTCGCGCGCGAAGGCTGTCGAGATCGCAGTTACCACGACGGCCGCCACCAAGCTATGCGTCAGCACGTGGTGGTACTCACTGTATGCGCCCGCGCCACCGAAGGCAGTTGAGATCGCCCTTACCGCGACGGCCGGTATGCCGTGCGTCAAGACATGGTGATACTCGCAGTAGGCGCCCGCGCCGCCCAGCAGGGATAACGCATCCAAATCCGGCAGCACGCCAGCCCAGGTCACCAAGCGGCGATCGCGGCGCTCCGGCAAGCGGTGACCAATCAACCAGGAAATTGCCAAGTGAGTGGGAACCTGCATGGGAGCCTCCTAACTTCCGGCGCGGCAACGCTTCTCCAAATCCCTTGATGAATTGCCCGAGCCGTTGTCCAGTTGCGATCCTAACCCGGCAGCGCCGGGGGTGAACCACGAAGTCTACCTCAGGAACCTGACCTCTGACATCCCTCCAATGGTCCGGCGAACCAATTGCCCGATCCTTGGCGCAACCGCGCTTGACTATCCCCCGATAGAGGGCTATTCTTCAGGCAACCTAGTCCGCCCGAACCTCGCGAGCAAGTGCCCATGAGGGCTGGTAATATGACCACGCCTGTTTCCATTCTCAGACATGAAGCAGGTTAACCGGGAGGTGCGCTATGCTTTCCGTACGCTTGGTGCAAATGATCGAGGACCACGCGGAGGAATTGACCCGGGAGCTCATTAAAGACCTCCAAAGTAATCCCCGAACCCCGCATTACCATCGCCTGACCTCCGAAGAGTTACATTATCGGGCCTACTCTGTTTATAAGAATCTTGGCCACTGGGTCAGCCAAAAGAGTGAGGAACCGATCGCGGCTAATTACTCTGACCTGGCAATCCGCCGTTATGGGGAAGGTGTTCCCCTCGAGGAAATCGTTTTTGCCCTGATCTCGACGAAGAATCATCTGTATGCTTACGTTCGAAGCACCGGCCTGATGGACTCCGCCGTAGAGTTGCATCAGGAAAGGGAATTCCGACGCCTGGTCGGACAGTTTTTCGACAAGGCAATCTACAATACGGTAAGGACGTACGAGCGTGAGGCGGCCTCGGAACATCCGAAGAGCGCATTGAAGGCGGCCTAATCGGAACCGTCACGCCTTTGGCAGCGGCGGATTCAGCCAGAGGACTGCGCGAGGGGGGAAAAGTGTAAGAAACGCACGTGCCTGCGGCGGTCGCGCGGGGGCCTGCATTCAGGGTGTCGCATCCCGTGTCCACGGATAATTGGCCGAAAGGTCAAGTGTGACGCTTTCGCCCGCTTTCAATTTTTCCGTAATGCCCACCACCACCATCGGTTCGGCGCCTTCCACCATTCTGACCCCCACCACGCGGTAGCGGTCAGCGGCCGGGACTCCCGCAAATTCGTACTGTCCATCGCGATCCGTCTCGGTGGTCGCCACGGAGCGTAGCGTGGGGACAAGGTCAACGGCTTGCCGGAGGTTTTGGTCGCACGTTTTATAAGCCCGAAGGGGATCGGCGCGGGGATCTGCCACGGCGTGCCGGCAACTCTCCTGTAATTCGACAAGAGGCCGGCTGTCATCAACCCGCAGGAGAAAGAGCTTGAGCTTCGGGATCGGGTTGGACTGCACCTTTTTCCCCACAACCTCATCGATCGTGATGTGACCCTTGACTCCCGCAGCCAGGATCTTTGCAGTCGAACGTAACGCCTGACCGCCGCATAAGTTGGCACAGGAAATGAGAACTGAACAGCTCAATGCGAGGATTTGCTTGCGCATAGTGCACCTCTACGCCAGCATAACTAAACTGTGGCCTCCGGGATTGGCTCCCTTCGACCGCCCATGGGGCGCGGCGGACGGTCAGTGGTTTTGGCCTGCCTGACCTCCGCTGCACAACTCGGAAAGAGAATAATCATGCGGATAATACCACCGCGCGATTTTATGTCAATAGACATGGCGTCACCCGCACGTTTCAATCAGATGCTTCAACATAGCCATTTAGGGCGTGGTCAATGGAGCGAACCTCCTGTGGATTCCGCCGGCGTTTGGACAGCTACAGCTCCATCGCGAGAAGAGGGAAAGCGGCCTGCCGCGGCAAGTCAAAGCGAGAACGTGAAATTTCAGAGTCAATTCATTCGTTGTCCGTTATCATTTGGGAATAGCCCCACCGCCTCACAACCGGTTCGGGGCAAGGGAGGTCACGAAGGTGCGCATTGCCGTTTCAGTTTCGGAAAAGGAGAAAGCCAGAGGCGCCGAGTCGCCCTATATCCAAGCTCTTCTGGTGGCAGGCGCAGAGGGAAGCGAAATTGAGCTTGTATCGCCCACTGACGCACGCCGCGTCCGCGCCGAGGATTACGATGGAATCTTGTTCGCCGGCGGAGAAGATGTGGATCCCGGTTTTTATGGCGAGCAAAAGCAACACAAAAGCGTTCATGACCACCGTCCCCGTGACGAATTTGAGTTCTCTCTGCTCGAAGGCGCCTTGGCGCGCCGCGCTCCCATCCTGGGCATATGCCGTGGCGTGCAGATGATCAATGTGAAGTTCGGCGGCACACTCTACCAGGATATGAAAGAAGACGCTGAGCCGCAGTTAGAGCATCGGCAGACGGACCTCGGCAAGTCGCGGCAGGAACCCTCCCATGCCGTGCTGGTGACGGACTCGGAATCAAATCTGGGGGCGATCGTTCGGAGCGCTTGCCACGTCAACAGCCTGCACCACCAGGCTGTCAAACGGCTGGGGCGGGGATTGAAGGTGACGGCGCGCTCCGAGGATGGGTTTGTCGAAGCTTTGGAATCCGCCGAGGAATACCCTTTCCTGATGGCGGTGCAGTGGCATCCGGAGGAGATGGTCAGCAACTCCGCCGAGCAGCGCGAGATTTTCGTGCGATTCGTGGCGAAATGCCGCGAGGGAGCTGCGCGAACATGATCTTCGGGGAACCACGGCGCAAAGTGCCCACGCCGCCCGTCGGCCGCAACGCGAAGGAGCGAAATGATAGACGAACTCAGAATCGAACCTCGGGAAGTACACGACATGATGCAGAAGGGCGCGAAATTCCTGCTGCTCGACTGCCGCGAGCCCTGGGAGTATCAGACGGCCCACATCGAGGGGGCCAAGCTGATTCCGATGCGGCAGATTCCGCAAAAGCTCGATGACATGCCGAAAGATCAACTCGTCGTGGTGTACTGCCATGCGGGAGCGCGGAGCTTTGATACAGCCTCTTGGCTGAAACAACAGGGAGTGAACGCGGTCAGCATGAGCGGGGGCATCGATCGGTGGTCGACGGAGATTGATCCCAAGGTGCCAAGGTACTGACTTGGATTTCTCACCACGAGTTTGGAAGGGCGGGGCCTCAGCCCGAAGAGGAAACCGTCCCCATGGCAAAGCTGGAGTGAACAGCAGGATCGACGAACGTGGCTTCTGACACCTGTCACCAGGCACCTGAGTTTCCCTTGAGCTACACACCTCTCAAAGAGCTGCTTCTCGACACCTTGCAGCGCACCGGCCCGATGACTTTTGAGCGCTACATGGCGCTGTGTCTTTATCATCCGGAGTTCGGTTATTACACGCAGGGGCGCGAGCGCACGGGCGTCGCGGGTGACTACTTCACCAGTTCAGACCTGCACCCGGTGTTTGCGCGCTTGGTGGCGCGACAGGCCGCCGAGATGTGGAATGCGATGGGGCGCCCACAGCCTTTCACCTGGGTGGAGATGGGCGCCGGGCGGGGGCTCTTTGCGTCCGATTTCTTGAGCTGGTCAACGCGGGCATTGCCAGAGTTTGCCGCAGCGCTCGATTACGTCGCCATCGAACCGGGCTCCCCACAGCGCCAGCGCATTGAAGCACGGCTGACCGGCATAGGGGCGAGGAGCAAGGCTCGGCTGCTCGCCAATCTCGAAGAACTTCGGCCTGTCACGGGCTGCTTCTTCTCTAATGAACTCGTTGACGCATTTCCGGTTAGCGTCGTCACGCGCACAGGTGGGCGTCTCAAGGAAATTTACGTCATCGCGGAGGGCGATGATCTGCGCGAGAAGCCCGGCCCGATCAGCGACCCTGCCATTGCGGCTTACGTTGCTCGCTATGCTCATCAGCTCGAGGAGGGCCACCGCGTGGAGGTGAACCGCCAGGCGCAGGCAATGATTCACGCGGTTGCCACCAAGTTGACAAGCGGCTTCGTGCTTACCATCGACTACGGCGACATGGCCAATCGACTCTTCAGTCTCGATCGTCCGCGCGGCACGTTGCTTGCATACCGTGGCCACACCGCGACGGAGGATTTCTTCACAGCGCCGGGGGAAACGGATTTGACGGCGCACGTGAACTTCAGTGCGCTGGTCGACTCGGGAAAGGCCGACGGGCTCGAATTCGGCGGGTTCACAACCCAGGAGAAATTCCTCCTGGCGCTCGGCGAGGCCAACCAGTTTGCGGATGTTTACGATCCGGGTCAAACGGAACTGGAGATGTTACAGGTGCGGCTAAAACTAAAAAGGTTAATATCTCCCGAGGGAATGGGAAACATCTTCAAGGTATTGGTCCAGCAGCGTGGGGTTCCCAGGACCCGGCTTACGGGATGGAAATTCGAACGAGCAGCAGCAAGCTGAGCCCGTGGCTCCTGATCTCAGTTGGACGGCGCCGGGGCCTTGTAAGGTTTTTGAATATACTGATTGGCCTTGTCCAGCGCTCCCTGCGTGTTGTCATTGGTCTGCAAGGCGCGTTGATATTCGTTGAGGGCGCGATCGCGCTGGCCCGTCACGTCAAATATCATACCGAGTTGCAAATGCGACCACACTTCAATCCACTTGGGGTCCAAATCGCCGTCCAAGCCGCGCCGGAATTCTTCCATGGCCGCATTGTAATTGCGCAGCTTGAAATGGATATCACCCAGCCGATAGTGGGCCAGTGAGCTGTTGCTGTTGATCTGGAGCACCTCCTGATACTGCTTGATGGCATCCAAATAAGCCTGTTCCGCCACCAGTTGATCAGCTCGCGCCATCTCCACCTGGTATTTCGTCTGATCATCGTATTTCAAGATGCGGCTGGCCGGATCGACGAACACGCGTAAGGGTTTCGTACGCGTGTCAATGGTAAAGTCCGCTGTGGTTCCGACCATATCCACTCGCTGGGTAATGGGCTTGGAGCCCTGGCACACGACCCGAACCTCGACGGGCATCCGGAATATATCCAGGTCCTGCTGCATCTTGCCCACCACCTGATAGCCTTTTTGCAGCCTGTAAACAGCCCAAGTACGCTTGAACTGTGGCACGCCGGTGGAGTTGACCCATTGCGCGAAGAAGAATGTCAACTCTTGCTTGGAGGCTTTCTCCGCCAGGCGTTGAAACTGGTCGGCGGTAATGGTTTTCCAGGCATACTGCTCCGCCATCGCCCGCAAGGTCTTGCGAAAGGCCTCGTCCCCGATCACCCAGCGAAGCATGTGAAACACCATGGCGCCCTTATCGAAAACAATCGACTGATACTCCGGGGTGAATTCATGCAGTTGCCCGGCCTGCGCGATGGGCGCCACCTCCTCGTGGGTCAGCGCGCCAACGGCCGTATCGCGCATCAGATCTTCAAAGGCCGCGTCCCCCGCTGCCTGCTGCACGTAGAGCGCTTTCGAGTACTCGGCGAGGCCCTCATCAAGGAACGCATCATTGGGGGTGGCGGGACTCACCAGGCATCGCCACCACAAATGCGAAATCTCGTGCGCCAGCAGGCGGTAATTGACCGGATTCGTAAGCGCGCGCGAGGCGAGCGCCACCACGCCAGGAGCCGTATATCCCCCCACCGTGTCGTCAGCCACTTCAACGATGGCCAGATGAGCGCTGGGCAGCGGGCCGAACACATCGCTATAAAAAGCTAGAATTTTGGCTGCCGTTTCACCATAACTGGCGGCAAGATTTTCGTGGCCGGGCTTGAGGTAAAGTGCAATGTCAGCTCCTACTGCCGTGGCCGGCTGCACCACATAGTGGCCCGCAATTACCGTTCCCGGGAACGAGGAGTTTTCAAAGTCGTAGGTGTAGGTAACCTTTCCCGGTTCGCGCACTGGCGCGGCAAGCTTCCCGGAGGCGATTACCGTCTCCTCCGAGGGGACGGTGATATTCATTGTGGCGGAGAAGCGGTTCACGCTGTAGGCGCTGACGGGGAACCATCGGCCCGGATAGAGGAGGTAGGATCCTTCGGGCCCTACGTAAGCCACTTTGATGCCTTCCACCGGGCTGCCATCGGCGGAATTGAGCAGCCCCCCGTATCTCACGGTGATGGAAGCTGACTTTCCCGCGGCCAGCGGATTCAGGAAAGACAGGTTCAGAGTCTGTCCCTCCTGCTTGAAAGCAATCTCCTGGCCCGTGGTATCTACGACCTTTTCGACGCGCAAATTGCTGTGCAGTTCAAAAGCGAGCGTGGTGATATCCGAGTTGGGGACGATGTCCACGCGCGCTTTGGCGCTCAGGGTGTGCGTGGAAGGAAGCAGTTCCGCATCGATGACGTAATTTTTGACTTCAAAGCGCGGAACGATGCCTTGCGCCCGGCCCCACGCCGGAGCCATCCCCAAGACAACACCCAGAAGCGCTGCCTGAACCATCCACCGGCGATGCCTGCGGACGGCGCGCGAAAACGCGCCCAGGCTCACGGATCTAAATTGACTCATTCTCGGGTCCCCTCGCGATATCCCTTAAGTTGGATTATGGGGCAGACTTCCGCGTTGCATGTCGCCACGATCATTTTCCTTGGGAGCAAGGATGGCTCAGCCAGCCTTGCGAGTTGGCTGGGAAGCCTGGAGCACCCCCACCATCGCGTCCGCGGCACGTTCGATGGCTCCCCCCCGCCCCAATCGAGGTTTTAAGGCTTGAAATCCCCGGATCATCTCTTCCCGGGCCTCCGGGTGGTCGAGCAAATATTCTACCCGTGCGGCCACATTGGCGGCATTGAAATCGTGTTGCATCAGTTCGGGCACAAGCTCTTTCTTCGCCAGGATATTCACCATACTGTAATAGGGGACATTCACCAAGACCTTCCCCACCAGCCAGGTGAGGGCCGAGACGCGATAGACCACCACCATGGGGCATTCACGGATGGCTGCCTCCAGCGTGGCCGTGCCGCTCGCAACCACGGCAAGCTCCGAGTGTTGCATCGCGTCGTAAGTGGCGTGAACAGCCGTGCGGACCGTGGCCCGGCCCACGTAACACTCCAGAAGGGTTGTTTCCAGCCAACGCGGGTCAATGGTGGGCGCTACCGCGATGACGAATTGCAGTTTTCGATTCAGGGTCAAGCGCGTGGCCGCGTCCAGCATGGCCGGCAAATTCGCCGTCACTTCCTTCGGGCGGCTGCCGGGCAACAGTGCGATGGTCGGGACGGCCGCGTCCAGGCCCACTCGGGCGAAGAACTCCTCGCGCGTCAAGTGTGTCCGCACCATGTCCACCAGCGGATGCCCGACGTACTCCACCGGCACGCCCGCCTGTTTGTAAATCTCCTCTTCAAAGTCGAAGATGACGATCATCATCTCGATGCGTTTCTTCAGCTTCTGCACGCGCCTCTTACGCCACGCCCAAACCTGGGGGCTGACGAAGTAGACCACCGGTATTCGCCGCTTCTTGAGCCGCCGCGCCATCCGGATGTTGAAATCCGGAAAATCGATGAGGATGGCAAGCTGGGGTTGGCGGCGGTCGGCTTCCTGGAGGAGCCGGCGGAAAGCGCGATAGACGCGGGGAATTCCTCCAACGATTTCCGTGATGCCGGCGACGGTGATCTGGTGCGAGTCCACAACGGTGTCCACTCCCGCCTGGCTCATGGCTTCACCGCCGCAGCCGAAGACTTCCACGCCCGGCAACCGCGCCTGGAGGGCCTGCGCCAGACCCGCGCCGTAAAGGTCGCCGGAGCGCTCTCCGGCTACGATCATGACTCGGGGAACGGACCTTGGACTTTGGGGCATGGCATTCATAATTTGAGACGGAGGTCTATTGTATTATGCACGAAAAAACCCGCAACAAAGCAAATTGAACCAGCAAATTGTCGTCACCAAGCCGCTTTTTCCTGCAAGATTCGGATCGGTTAGACACAAATGTCCGAATCTTAGACATAAATGTCCGATTTTTTTCCGGGCATTTTGCCCGAAGTTTGTTTGTTTTCATACACATTCCGGCTTTGAACGTATTTTTCTAACATCTTTTTTTGCAGAATCCCCTGCCGGAGCTTCCCGAAATCGTTGATAAGGCGGCACATCCGGCGCAAATGGGAGCCCTCCAGTCTTTGCAGATGCGCAGAGTGATGGTCCCCCGGAAGTCCGGACCGCGAATCGGTGAAGAACCGAAATTGGGCCACGGTAACCTCTGTGAGAGCCATTTGCCTTCCTTCCTCCCTCGAGGAAATTCATGAATAATCCGGGCTAGCTCCTACCTACTAGATAAGTATATAGACAGTTGTAGGCTTTGTCAATAGGAAAGTAAGGCTAGAATATGCTACCTACAAAGCGACAAAATGCCCACCCCAAGAGGTGGAAAGAATCTACGGCAGCCGGTGGCGCAAAGGTGAGCGCCGTTTGCTTTCCTTTGCGGCTCGTAGAATCGGAAATACGACATGTTGGCAATGAGAAAAGGCCGCGGAGGAATTCGGCTCGGAGCCTAATTCCTTCGCGCTTCGGCCTTTGGGATTCTCGACAGACGTAAAACTGACCCCTTGCGTGGTCCGTGGAAGCGCCCAACACCGAAAGCTCGGCAGGACATTGAATTCAGAGGCGCCTGGGTGTACATTGCCGGTCGTGCGAAAACCGAAAACGGAAGTTCCGGGTCGCATCATGAACCTGATTCGAACACTTTGGCTTTTTTGCTTTCTTCTATCCTTCAATTCGGTCGCCACCAGCGCTCAGGATCTATCGAAACCTGGAGCGCCAGCACCTGCCTTGCAAGTGACCAAGTGGCTGCAAGCACCTGCCGGCTTTGACGGACAGTGGAGTCGGCTCCAAGGCAAGGTAGTTGTGCTCGAGTTCTGGGCCACGTGGTGCTCTCCGTGCGTTCACGCGATTCCCCATCTGAATCAGCTAGCGAACGAGTTTCACGGCCAGGATGTCGTTTTCCTCGCGGTAACTGACGATGACGAGGATCGTCTCACCCCGTTTCTCGCCCATCAGCCCATGGATGCTGCGATTGGAATCGATACCGAACGAAAGAGCTGGAAGGCGTTCGGGGTACCGTCCATACCCGACACCATTGTCATCGACAAAGACGGCAACCTCATTGGCGCTACACTTCCCGAAAATGTCACTCCGGACATACTGCGGGAGGTTCTTGCAGGTAAAAAGCCAGTGCTGCCCCCGAAAGAGGGTATCGAGTCAGATCTGGGGTGGGACGACCATCTCATCGAGTGGCAAGATGGGGTGCGTCCGACCACGTATGCGATCATTAAACCCATCAAGACTACGACATCGGGATTTTGGCCGCGTCCGGCCCACCTTACCGGAGACGGGATAGGCCTTGACGTATTAGTGTGGGCAGCCTATGAAACCGATCACCTTCACGTGGATTGGCGCATGCCCAGAGACGACCAGACGTACCGTGTCGCCATCCGGGTTCCGGAGGATCGAGAATCAAGTCTGTTACCCTACCTGCGTCAGACTCTGAGCACGGTGTTCGGCATTCAAGCCCGTTGGGAAAACCAGGAACGTGGCGTATACGTTTTGCGACGAATCGAAGGCCACGCCGGGCCTGCGGAATCCCACGCTGAACACAATCTGGTGCAAATGATGAAGGGCAAGATTACGCTGCGGCACGAATCCGTGAAACGGCTATGTGATTTGCTCGCGAACTCACTCCACTTGGTTGTTGTGGATGAGACCGGGATGAATGGCTACTTCGATTTCGATGTACCCTACCAACCTGGACAACCCGAAGTTACGACTCAAGCCCTCAGGGAACTTGGTCTCGAAGCTGTCAAGGCGCGCCGAAGCATCCCGATCCTCGTGGTCAGCCCGGGCAGTGCGGCAAATCAGTAGTAGTTTACAAAATCATCCGAAAGCCCTTTACCGCTCCAATCGGCGGGCTGGCGATCCATGCTCAAGAGGGGGGAATCAAGGGCGTTCCGGCAAAGACTCCGTCTCGGCGACCAGCCGCGCCGCCGGAATCTCCTGGTCCTTGTACTGAAGCTGATAGAGCTTGAAGTATATCCCGCGCTGATCGAGCAATTCTTGATGCGTGCCCACCTCGCGCACGTGTCCCTTATGCATGACGACAATCTTGCTGGCGTTCTGAATGGTGGAGAGCCGGTGCGCGATCACCAGCGAGGTGCGGTTCTCGATCAGGCGTCTCAATCCTTCCCGCAGCAAATGTTCGGTCTCCGGATCCACGCTGGAAGTGGCTTCGTCGAGGACCAGAATGCGGGGATTGTGCGCCAGCGCGCGCGCGAAGGAGAGCAACTGTTTTTGGCCCACGGAGAGCGTCGCCCCACGCTCCCTGACGGGTTCTTCAAACCCCGCCGGCAAGCCCTCAATAAACTCCAGGAGGTTTACCTGTCGTGCTGCCGCGCGCACCTGCGCGTCCGTAATGCCCTCGGTGCCCAGCCGAATGTTGCTCGCGATCGTTCCGGAAAAAAGGAAGGGGTCTTGCAGCACGATGCCGAAGTTCTTGCGCAAATCGTGCAGCCGCAACTCGCGGATGTCAATGTCGTCGAAGGTGACGCTGCCTTCCTGCACCTCGTAAAAGCGCAAGAGCAGGTTGGTGAGAGTGGTTTTTCCGGCGCCGGTGTGGCCCACCACCGCCACCGTTTCGCCGGGCTCGATGGCGAAGCTGATGTTATCCAGGACTTTGTGGTCGCCCTGGTAAGCGAACCCGACTTTGTGAAATTCCACCTCCCCCCGCGGCTGCGCGAGCGGCCGGGGATGGGGAGGGTCTACGATCGTCACGGGCGTATCCAGCAGCTTGAAGATGCGCTCCGAGCTCGCCATCGCGGCCTGCAACAAGTTGTACTTGTCGCTCAAGTCCTGAATGGGCCGGAAAAACCGCTGAGAGTACTGAATGAACGCGATGGCTGTCCCCACGCTCACGGCGCCGCGCAAAGCCATCCCCCCGCCCATATAGAGAATAATGGCGACGGCAATCGCTCCCACCAGTTCTACGGCGGGAAAGAAAAGGCCGTATGCCAGGATGGAATCCTTGTAGGCCGCCATGTGCGCACGGTTGGCGCCCTCGAATTCGTCGAAGCTGCGCTCCTCACGGTTGAAGAGTTGGAGCACCGCCATGCCGGTCAGGTGCTCCTGCAAATAGGCGTTGATGCGCGCAATCGCCACACGAATGCGCCGGTAGGACTCGCGCACCGCCCGCCGGAATGCTCCGGTAACGAGCATGATGATCGGCAGCACGGAGAAGGTCAGCAACGCCAGCTTCCAGTTCACTTTCAGCATCACCGCCATGATGCTCAGGAGGGTGAAGAAATCCCCGAAGATCGCTACCACCCCGGAGGCGAAAAGGTCGTTCAGAACATCCACGTCGGTCGTCACCCGAGTTACCAGGCGGCCCACGGGGTTGCGATCGAAAAAACCCATTTCCAGCCGCTGCAAGTGGAGGAAGATCTGCTTGCGCAGGTCGTACATCACCTTCTGCCCCACCAATTGCATGGCGAACGACTGCGAGAATTCCAGCAAGAAGCTGACCAACACGGTGGGGAGAAAGAGCGCGAAAGCGATCTGGGAAATGCCTACGATGGGATCGCGGCTTAGAAAATGCGCCAGGACGGGCGGAAGATATTGGCCGCGGGCGGGATCCAGATAGCGGTCCACCTCCACTTTCATCAAATACGCCGGGAGGGCCTGAAGCATCCCGTAAAGGAACGTTGTAATCAGTGCGAACAAGGTCATCCGCCAATACGGACGAAGGTACCCCATCAATCGCCGCATCAGCCGCGAGTCGTAAGCTTTGCCGATGATCTCTTCTTCCTGATGAGGAGCTGGCATAATCCTTAGAAGGAGTCAGGATTTAGGATTTAGGAACTAGGATTTAGGAGTCCTGCCTCCTGAGCCACACCCCCCCCTGGTAAATCCTAAATCCTGAATCCTAAATCCCAAATCCTGCCTTACACTTCCTTTTCCAACGCTTCTTCAATCAACTGTTTGTTATAGAGCTCCGTGTAATGGCCGTTCAAGGCCAGCAGTTCCGCGTGCGTGCCGCGCTCCACGATTTCACCGTCGTGCAGCACCACGATTTCGTCGGCGTTCTGGATGGTCGAAACGCGATGCGAAATCAAAATGGTGGTGCGGCCCGACATGACGCCGGTGAGTTGCCGGAGGATGGTCTCCTCCGTGTAAGTGTCCACGCTGGAAAGCGCATCATCCAGAATCAGAATGCGTGGATCGCGGATGACTGCGCGGGAAATGGCCGTCCGCTGCTTCTGCCCGCCGGAGAGGGTCAGCCCACGCTCCCCGACCAGGGTATCGAACTTCTTGGGAAAGCTGTTAATCTCCGGGAGAATATTGGAAATTTCTGCGGCACGCTCCACTTGTGCATCGGACGCCTCCGGCGCGCCCAGCCTGATGTTTTCGCGAATCGTCTCACTGAACAAAAATGTTTCCTGCGGCACAAATCCGATGTCTTTACGCAGCGTCGAGAGAGGAATCTGGCGGATAGGAACGCCGTCGATCAACAGCGTGCCGGGCGGAGCATCGTACAGGCGGGGGATCAGGCTCACCAGCGTGGATTTGCCCGAGCCCGTCGCACCCACTACCGCCAGTGTCCTGCCTGCCGGGATGTGCAAGTTGACATTCTTCAGAATCGCCTGGCCGTTGTAACGGAAGCTCAGATTGCGGAACTCGATATCGCCCATCAGTGCGGTTATGGGATCGATGGGAACCTCGCGGTCGTCGATATCGGGTTGAGCGTCAAAGATGGTCATCAGCCGTCCCTGCGATGCCAACCCCCGTTGTACCAGGTTGGTCACGTAACCCAGCGCCACGATGGGCCAGATCAAATTGGCGAGATACACGTTGAAGGCGGCAAAGGTCCCGACGGTAATCATTCCTTGCACGACGTGGCGTCCACCCACCACCAGGACCAGCATGAGCGCCACGGCAAACATCAACGCCATACCCGGCCACAGGAAGCTGGTGATCCAGATCAATCCCTTGTTTTTTTCGACGAAGTCCCGGTTCATCACATCAAACGTCGCCATCTCCGCATCTTCCTGGCAAAAGGCCCGGACCACCCGCACCCCCGAGATGTTTTCGCGCACGCGTTCCGTGAGCTCCGAATAAAGCGCCTGGATTTTCTCGAAGCGCTCGTGAATTTCGGCGCCAAAAAATTTGACCCCCACGGAAACCAGCGGCAGGGGGGCTAGCGCCATCAGCGTCAGCCGCCAATCCAGGTGAAGCATCAGGCTGACCGTGGTGATGCCGATCACCACCGTGGTGGCTGAATACATGATGCCCGGCCCGATCATGTTGCGAACCGCATTCAGGTCGTTGGTAAGCTTTGACATCAGGTCGCCGGTGCGATGCTCGGTGTAGTAGCGCGGCGAAAGGCGCAGCAGGTGCCGGAACAGATCATTGCGCAAATCGTATTCGGTATCGCGGGAAATGCCGATGAGAATCCAACGCGTCCAGAATTGGAAGACGGCCTTGATCAGCGACAAACCGATGAGCAAGCCAGCCACCCCCGCTAATTGCCGCATCAGCACGCCGTGCGTCAGGTCGTCGACGCCGGCTTTGATGACCAGGGGAACCACCGCCCCCACGGACTGTCCGAGGATCAGGCAGACGAATCCGGTAATGTAGCGCGCCTTGTAGCGCGCAAGGTACGGCCGAAGTGGACGGAAGCGTTCGAGCATTCGAAACCTTATGACTCAGACCCCTTGATCTTGTCCCCAAGATGCAGGAGAGCCAAAGTATTAGATTATAACGGAGGGTTGAGGATACCGGAACCTGGTTTGTTGAGGAATGGCGCGCCCAAAGTCCACGGGCTTTCGGGAAAACTGGCGGTTTGCGGATACGAGGGAGCTACATCTCCCGGCGGCCTTCGATCGCTTTAAGCATGGTGACTTCGTCCGCGTACTCCAATTCCGAGCCCACGGGAATGCCCATGGCGATGCGGGTCACTTTCACGCCCAGCGGTTTAATGAGCCGGGAAATATAGACGGCGGTGGCTTCACCCTCAACGGTAGGGCTGGTGGCCAGGATGAGCTCTTTTACCTTGCCGCTCCTGAGGCGCTCGAGCAAATTCTTGAGCTTCAATTGCTCCGGTCCAATGCTTTGCAGAGGCGAAAGGGCTCCGTGCAGCACGTGGTATTGTCCGCGGAACTCGCGGGTCTTTTCCACGGCGATAACATTGTAAGGCGTCTCCACCACGCAAATCACTTCGCCGTCGCGCCGAGGGTCCGTGCAGTACTCGCAAGGATCGAGTTCCGTCAGGTTGTTGCAGATGCTGCACAATCGGATTTTGTCCTTGGCGTCGATGATGGCCGCGGCCAAGCGCTCCGCGTCTTCCCGGGAAGCGCGTTCCAGGTGGAAAGCAATGCGCTGCGCGGATTTCTGTCCGATCCCCGGCAGACGTTTCAATTCATCAATCAGGCGAGCCAGTGGTTCTGCGTAATCTTTCATAGGCTTGGTAGCGGGAAAGGCGAAAATCGAAACTGGAAACTCGAAATTCGAAATTCAAGGATGCGCCCTTCCTCCGATTGAGCGAGTTGGACTCTACAGTACTCGCTTGGGGGTATTCTTGTTCTGGGGCACCCATAAGAAGGATTGCGTGCACAACTTCGGCTTTAGTGAACGGCATCAAGGCTGGCTGCGAGTTTCCAGTTTCGAGTTTCGAATTTCGAGTTTCGATCTTGTCAGGTCAAGCCAGGAATGTTTAGCCCGCCGGCCAGGCTGCCCATTTGGCTGGCCAACTGTTCGTCGACTTTTCGTGTGGCTTCATTGACCGCAACCAGGATCAGATCCTGCAACATCTCCAGATCCTGCGATGCAAACAGATCAGGATCGATGTGCACTTCGTGGAGCTGCTTCTGGCCATTCATTTTGACGGCGACCATGCCCCCACCCGCCGAAGCCTCCACCACCAGTTCGTCCAGTTGCTTCTGCAGTTGTTCCTGGAATTGCTGGACTTGTTTCAGGATCTGTTGCATTTGCTGCAGGTTTTTCATTGCTCACTCCCGGCTCAGGTCCTTCACGTCCAACAGCGTGCCGTCAAACTTCTTGCGAAAGGCTTCCACGGTCTGATCGCGCTCGGCGCGCTCGCGCGCGCTGGGCCGTTCCACACGAGGTTCGATTTCCTGCTCTTCAAGTCTAACACAAATTTTCACGGGTTGGCCCAGCACTTGGGCGCACACCGTACGGAGTGTTTCCTGCTGCTCGCGGCTCTTGAGCAGATCGGCAAAAAAAGCATCCTTCTGGGCGTAGAGGAAGGTGGCTTCACCATTAGCGAAGCGCCAGCCGGACATGTGCTCCAGGCAACTGCCCAGAAAATTCGATTGGCCGTAGACCTTGCTTTTGATGGAGGTCAAGAGCGCATCTTGGTTGGCAGGCACGGCAGTTTCCACGGGTGCAGCCGGGCGCTCTCCCGCTTTCGACGGGGCCGGGGTGGGCTCTTGCGCCGGCGGTTTCTCGAAACTCCCGGTGCGAACCTGGCGCGGGGGTTCCGCCGCCAAACGCGCGGGCGGAGCCATCGCGGGAGGGGCGGCCGAAGAGTTTCTGCCTGGCGTTCCTGCGCCGCCGAGCCCACTGAGCAACGCTTCCAGCGACGCCAAGCGCCGCGCGTGCGCCATCTTCGTCAGGGCCAGTTCCAGATGGAAGCGCGGAACGAGCGCATAGCGCATTTCGCTTTCTGCGCGCAGCAGGATATTGAAAAACCGCGAAAGGTCTTCTTCGCTAAAGCGGCCCGCAATTTCGCCGATCTGCCGCCGCTGCTCGCTGGGAACCTGGAGCAGCGCGCTCTCGGCGCCGCAACTGCGCGCAACCATCAGGTCGCGGATGAAACGGGTAAGTTCGCCGCAGAAGTGAGCGAGTTCATAACCTTCCTTGGCCAGTTGTCCCACCAGTTCCAGAACCCGGCGAGAGTCCTCGGCGTCGACGGCTTGCACGATGGCGGCCAACAATTCCGCGGGCACCACGCCCAGCACTTGCCGTACGCGTTTCTCGTCCAGGTGTTCGCCACAAGCGGCAATCACCTGATCGAGCAGCGAGAGGGCGTCGCGCAGACTGCCTTCCGCCGCCTGGGCCAGCGTGGAGATGGCGCCTTCATCGGCGTCAACTTTTTCTTCGGCGATTATCGTGCGGAGTCGAGTATAGATTTCCCCATAATCCAGCAGGCGAAAGGCAAAATGCTGACATCGCGACTGGATGGTGGAGGGGAGTTTGTGCGGCTCCGTGGTCGCCAGCATGAAGAGCGAGCGCGGGGGCGGTTCCTCCAAGGTTTTGAGCAGCGCGTTGAAGGCCTCCGTGGTCAGCATGTGCGCTTCGTCAATGATGAAGATCTTGTAGCGATCGCGCGCGGGCAAGTAGCGCACCGATTCCCGCAGTTGACGGATTTCGTCGATGCCACGGTTGGAGGCGGCGTCAATTTCCTGGACGTCTACGGAGTTCCCCGCGGTGATTTCCACGCACGAGGGGCACGTGCCGTCGGGAGTCACCGTAGGCCCCGCAATGCAGTTGAGCGCTTTGGCCAGGATGCGCGCGGTGGTGGTCTTTCCCACGCCGCGCGCCCCCGAGAAGATGTATCCGTGGGCGACGCGGTCCGTCAGGATGGCATTCTTCAGAGTATCAGTTACCAGGTGCTGACCTACCACGTCATCGAAGGTTTGGGGACGATATTTCCGGGCGATGACTTGGTAGGACATTGGAGGGTATGTTTAGATTTTCAATTTAGGACTAAAGATGTCCTTTGTCCTTGGTCCGTAGTCCGTTGCACGAACTTGTCAACCAGCAGCCGTCAACCAAAGTATTCGCTTCTCGTTCGGGCGCTGGCACCAGGAGGTCGCGGTTTTTTTTGCAACGGACAACTGACAAAGGACCAAGGACGTCTTTCAATCTGATCAGACTTCGGGTGAGCTGCGGCACACGGAGAGGCTCGTTACCGTTGCTTCCTTCCGGACCTGGCGGGGTTCGCGAACATCCGTCGCACAGAGCCCGAAGTCTGACATGTTGTGCCCCTTCAACTTGCAATTGCACTGAGCAAACTCAACTTGATGGTAACACGCGCCGCGACTCGCGTCGATATCTTTGAAGGAAGGGTTGTGTCTCAGTTTGAATTTGTAGCGGCGAGTTTACCTCGCCATATCGTCCGTCAGCTGACGGATAAAGCCGCCTCTACATCAAACTGAGACACTATCGAAGCAAGCGCGCCGCCACCGTCCGGACTTTACTGACCGTGCCTTCCGGATTGCGGCGAGCGCAGCTCGTCGGCCCTCCGGCGATTTGCGATCGCCGCAATCCGACCCGGCACCCGGCGATTTGCAATCGCCGATTCCACCTTCGCGACGGATCGCCGGTTCAGACCGCCGCAGGCATGCGTAACCGCTGGATTAATTGCGCAAGGGAGTCATACCGCTTCAGGTGGAGCCCCACGGCGCCGCCACCCGGATGAATCACCACGAATTCCGGGTCAGGCGACAAACCGAAGCGGCGATAGAACGCCGTGCGGATGAACTGCTTGACGTCACCTAAAGCGGCTTGGTGGGTGTCCACATGCACCTGGAAATAATCTCCCTGGCCCGCCGCATTCACTCGCACGGCCACGGTTTCCTGTCCAAACGCCTTTTTGAGCATGGCCTCGGCAAGGTCAATCAGGGCCAGGCCGCGGAAAAAATTTGATCCCTTCAGCCGGTGGAACTCGGGAGGGTTTTCAGGCGATAGCGTATCGTCGTCGAGCCCCTGGTTGAAATCAAAGGGCGCCGCGCCGTGTCGATTGAGCCAGAGGTTCATCCGTTCCGGCCCCGTGACTCCCCGTTCCCACTCCAGTTCGCCTTCCATGGCCTTGCGGGAAGGCAGGCCCTCCGGATCGATCTCCACCGAACGGTCACCCCGCTGCGACAGCGTGACATATTCGATCCACTCCCCCGGGTGGTGGACGAGGTAGAAATTCTTGGCCACTTCGCCAAACAGGTAGGCGACCATCGCGCGCAGGGGAACCCCGCATTCCTCGAGCACTGACCCCGCAGGCGTGGCGCGCCGCAGCAAGGGATCCCGCCAGCCCGCCACGAGCGAAGTCATCGTGGCATCGGTTTTCTGGGTTGCCGCACGCTCGTCGAGACCATTCATTTCCATCAATTGCTCAACGTACCATTCGCGATTTGCCTCCAGGCGCCGCAACAGGCCTTCCTGCGTGGCCAGAAGGGGCAACTCCCGCAGGACCGAACTAATCCAGGCGCGGCTCTCGCGGCTCAGCAGGCCATCGCCCACCAAGTCGTCTTCAATCTGCTGGAAGAAATCGGTGTCGAGCGGCAGCCGGGTGAGAAGCGCGGCAATCTCCGCCGCCTTGCCGGTGAGCTTGCGCATCTCTCCGGTGGTCAGCGGGCCGGAAGCGCTGCCCTCGCCATAGGCGCCCCACGACCAGCGCCAGGCGCTGCGGTCGCGCTCCGCCGTATACGGGAAAATAATCTTGAAGCGATCGGCAGGAACCGGATAAGTCCCCATGATCCGGTAGTTGTTCTGCGGGTTGGAGGATATCAGCGTTCCCTGCCCCGGACGCCCCTTCTGTTCGGTCGCCTGATCGAGCGAGCCGGCCCGCACGCCGGTGCCATACTCCGCCTGGCTCGCCAGGTGCACCAGAACGTCCGGGGGTATACCAATTTCCCACAGCGCATTGATCGCGTTCTTGGTGGCTACGGTCAGCGCGGAAGAGCTGGAAAAGCCGCCCTGCGCGATATTCCCCGTAGAGACCAGCCGCAGTCCCCGGAAGTTGTCCCGCCCCAGATGTTCCCGGATTTTTGCGCCCAAGGTCCCGCTGCGCAGCGTGCGCATGGACGCGATGGCATTGCCGACCAGCGCAAAGGGACGCCGCATATTACTGCCCACCCACAAGGAGGGCGGTGGCAGCGGCTGGCCCTTCTTCCGCCGCATCTCCAGTTCATCCTCATTGAAGTACCCCAAGGAGAGCAGAAGGCTCTCGCTCATTCGCGTACCGAACGCCTCGTAAGCGTGCAAGTCTGAGACGTCCTCGCTGGGGTACATCACCTCATTGTCGGAGGGGACAAAGTTGATGCTTTCTCGGTACTGGGGGTTGATGGGAAACAAGTGGATGCGCCCGTCGTCCGCGCTCTGAAGGAGCACCACAATCTGTTCCCCGCCCTGCGCGTCGGCGGCCCCAATGGGCATTTGCCACGCCGGACCGAAAAACCGGACCATGTCCGGGTGCATGAAGGCAATTCGTAATCGCCCCCCCGAAATTCCAATGCCGATGGGCCGGTCGGGGTGAAATCCCAGTTTCTCCTTGGCGACCGCCGACATTAAATCCCCCAACTGGCGCGCGATGGACGCCACTTGCCCCGCCGGGCGATCGGCGATAATCGCTCGTGCCGCTTCTTCCACCTCCAAATCATCCGGAAACAGCAGGCCGCGTGCTGACGCCAGCAGGCCCTCCAAGAGGGCAAGATCCATCGGCTGGGTCACGTCGGAGCAGAGCAAATCATACTCGGGGTCCGTCACCGTCGTGGTGACCGTGCGGACATCCCCTTGCTCGCGGCTAAGGGCTTCGATGACGTCCGTTAGGTAGTATTGGCCCTGAGCGTTATTGTTGGTCAGCCCCAGCGCATGTTGGTGCAAAGTGGCCGCCCGCAGGGCGTAAAGCGGGCAATTCCCTTCCGTGACTTCCAGCAGCGCCTGGCGCGCGGGCCCGTCCGCTTCCCGAGCGATGTCCCCTTCCTCCATGATGCGCAGCACGCGCCCGTCCTGGCCGCGCAGGACTCGGCCCTTGCCCCGATTCTTCGGCGGCTCGTATTGCGCCGTCAGAAAGGTGATGACCGCCTCGCGCTCCCCTGCCCGGTGGGTCTGGTACAAGCGGCGGAACACCGAAGAGGGAATAATCCGGTCGCCATAGGTGATGATCAGAAGGGGGTTCCGCTCCAACAAATCCGGGATGCTGAACGCTTCGAAGGCGGCGAAGGCGGTTCCCCCCGTGGGGTTGTCGGATTGAACGTAGATGTTGTCCTGTCCCAACGCCTCCATCACCTCACCGGCGCGATAACCCACCAGGCAAATCACCGGCGAGGGGTTGAAGCGCCGGAAGGCGTCTACCGAATGCCGGACCAGCGGCGTCCCGTACACGGGTTGAATGCATTTGGGATCCTGGCCGAATCGCGTGCCGCGGCCCGCGGCGAGAACCACCAGGACAGGCGCATCCGCGGTGATGCCGCCGTAAAGGTTAAGGCTACCGGGGTTGAGGATCTTCTCGCTCGAGAGCTTTGCCGCGTTGCCAAGTTGGGGGGATGTGGTCAATGGGGATTTTCCTTTTCGCCGCCTTCCGTCGGCAGGAGCATGAGCAGAAATCGGCGCCTCGGTGATTGTCCGCAGATGACGGTCAAACGGCAAGAAGAATCTTAGCGCGCCAGCTTGGATGATTACCCAGGCCCGTCCGTAAACAATATCCTGTGGGTAATGGACTATGGCGGGCTGCTGCCTCCTTACTCGTGCTGGCGCAGGGCACTTCCGCGGCTAGGCCGTAATACGGCCAAGTGGCACCAAATAGACGGGAGGCCGACTTTTCATTCCGAATCCGGTCGCGATGCAATAAATTGGCTGGAAGTCATTGATGGGATATGTCCTTCGCAGCAGTCAGCCGGGCTCCAAGACATTTGCGTATGCAAGTTACGCAACTAAGCGGATCACGTCCACACGCGCCGCGCACAGCGGCCAGGACTGAGCCCGGAGATGATACTGATGAGGTGCCCGCATTTGGGGTCCAGCGAGGTGGCGTCTGGCGTTGTCGGTTCGCACACCCGCCAGCACCGACCAGAATGCGGCACCAACAGAGATTTGACACCGCAGAAATTTGTCCTTGACAGTAATCGAATCGCTTTCAGGGGTTGTTTGCGGCGGCAGATTCCAGCAACACAGAATTAGGACACCACCAAAATTCCTCCAGCCTTTTTTCGAGGGGGGAAGCTGTGATAACTTCTTAGGTGCTTGGCGCCAAAACGCATTTGCAATCAGGAACAGGATCGGGCGCCAAGACTTCCCCTCAGGAGACCGTCTATGCACAGGCCTCACTCAAATCGTCGTTCATTTATCCAAGGTTCCCTCTCCGGGACTCTCACGATGGGAACCGCAGCCCTCCCCCTGCCGGTCGCGGCGGCACAAGGCGTGCGTGCACAGAAAAAGGTCATCACTCGGCCCGGTCAACCAATCTCGCCGGCCACCATCCTGAGCCCGGCGATCCAATTTGGCAGTCTGCTGTTCGTCTCGGGCGCAGGCGCGCACGATCCCGTCACGCACAAGGTGGTTCCGGGCCCCATTTCGAACCAAGTCAAACAAAGCCTCGAGAATGTCAAAGCCGTCCTCGAAGCCGGAGGGTCCTCCCTGGACAAAGTGCTAAAGTGTATGGTGTTCCTTACCGACATTGCGAACTTCCAGGCTATGAATGAGGTATATCACACGTACTTTCCCACGAACCCCCCGGCCCGATCGACCATGGCGGTGAAGGATCTTCCCGGCGAATCTCCGGTAGAAATCGAATGTATCGCTTACGTGTAGCTCGTGGAGCCACTCATGAAGCGTTCCCTCACTCGGCGCGATTTCTTGTTGCGTAGTACTGCGGCCGTAGGTGTATTCTCTCCCCTGTTCAGCAGCCGGCAAATTGCCCCAGCGGGGGCTCCTCCGCTTGCGGGCCGCAACAAATCGTTGGTCTGGCGCCCCGGCAACCTTTCCGCGGGCGCGGGCCCGGCAGAGAAATTCTCTGGCATTTTTGCCATTCTTTCGACACCTTTCGACCAGACTGACCAGATCGATTGGGAAGACCTCGATCGCGAGGTAAAGTTTTGCAATCGAGCGGGCGTCCAGGGGTTGGTGTGGCCGCAACTCGCTGCGGAGTTCTACTTGCTTTCCGAGGATGAACGCCTGCGCGGAGCCGAGGTCATCGTCCGTGCGGCGGCGGGCCGTACACCCGTCGTGATCGGGGTCCAGGCGCCGGAAAGCCATTTGACCGGCAAGTTCGCCCGGCATGCCGAAAGGCAAGGGGCAAGCGCACTCATCTCGTTGCCGCCGTACCTGGGATCCATCAGCCTGGAAACGGCTGCCGGCTACTATCACGCTCTGGCACACGAAACCAAGCTCCCCATCTTCATTCAAAACAGCGGCCCGCCGTGGGGAGCGGCTCTCCCCACGGAGTTTGTCATCCAGTTGGCTAAAGAGAATCCTCAGTTTGGATATATCAAAGAAGAGGTCGCTCCCGTTGCCCACCGGATTGGCGAGTACTCACAGTCAAGGGTCATGAAAGGCATCTTTTCGGGGAACGCGGGCCGGAATTTCCTGGATGATCGTTCCCACGGCGCCGACGGCACTATGCCAGCCTGTGAATTTATTGACGTTGACGTCCAGGTTGTCGCGCTTGCCGCACAGAATAAGCTGCCAGAGGCTCGAGTGATTTTCGAAAAGCTCCTGCCGATGATCAACCTGGAGGAAATCTACGGCTTGCATTTTGTTAAAGAGGTTCTGGTCCGCCGCAGGGTGTTCAAGACTGCCAAACTTCGGGGAATCACAAACGGGGAGCTAGACGAAAGGGACCGGAAAGAGCTCGACGCATGGTGGCAAGAGCTGGCCCCGTACATGCGCATTCAGGAGTAAGCCCTAAGTCCCAAATCCTGAATCGCCGGCCCCGGCCCAAGAACAGGAGAGGAATATGAAACGTCGGGAATTTGTGGGTGGAGTGCTCGGGGGCGGCGTTGTTTGGAGCACGGCGGCGGGCGGCTTTGCGCAGCAGAATTCCGCTCCGCGCGAGCTTTCGGGACCCGGCGGCGACAAGGGGGTTGTCATCGAGCGCCCATGGGCGGGAAAGCCCCATACCGGCAAAGTCCTGGCCGCCATCCAGCCCCATGCCGATGACATTCCTCTGTTTGCGGGCGGAACCGTGGCCAAGCTCATCAATGAAGGGTATTCAGGATGTCTGATCCGAACGACCAATGACGACAAAACCGGCAGCGGTACGGTGGGCCAGGGTATTTTAAGTAATGAAAGCGACAATGCGGTGGTAGCGAAGGCCCTGGGACTCAGCAAGGTGTTTGATCTGCAATATTCCAATCATGAGATGGATGGGATCGCGCGGCTGGAAATGCGCGAACGCCTGATCTACCTGATCCGCCTCCTGAAAATCGATACGGTTATCAGTTACGACCCTTGGGGATCCTACGAAGAGAATCCTGACCACTACGTAACCGCACAAATGGTGGAGTCGGCTTGCTGGATGGCGGGAATGGAGAAAGATTACCCGGAGCACATTGCGGCGGGCCTCGAGCCGCACGGCGTGCTGGAGAAATACTACTTTGCGCGAGGCCCCCAACTTGTGAACCGCGTGGTTGACATCGCACCTTGGATCGACCGGAAAGTGGAAGCCAATCTCGCCAACAAAACGCAAGGACCAGGGGGAGAAAACGGTGCGCGCCTCAAAGCCCGGCTGGCTGCCCAAAAACGGCGTCTTCCCATCCTCGGCGACGACGATGGCACGGCTAATCGCGCATACATCAAAGACATTGTTCTCGACTACGACTCGAAGCATCTCAGGGGTGTGCCTTCCGACAGAGAAGTTGGCCGCAAGTATGGGCTTGAATGGGCGGAGGCGTTTCACTACGTCGGCCCCTCGGAGTCGTTGCTCGACCGTTACATCAAGGAAAACGCCGTGCCGTTGTAAACGGGCATAAGTTGTTCGTTCCGTCAAGTTCGTATAGGTTCGTACACCATGGGCTACGGCCTGCCGTCTTTGGCGCCGTCTGCTTGGGCAAAGGAGGTTTTGTGCCGATGAAGAATCCCCGAAAGGCCTTCCCGTATCTGACCGCAACGGTGTTGTCAGTGCTGATGGCCGTGGCCTCAGGTCGAACCCAGACGCCTCGGTACGATTTGCTCCTCAAGGGAGGCCACGTCATCGATCCGGCCAATCGGATTGACGCCATCATGGACGTAGCGGTTGCGGGCGGAAAGATCGCCGCGGTGGAAAGCAATATTCCCGCTGGAGAGGCGGGCAAGGTCGTCGATGCCAGCGGTCTCTACGTCACACCCGGCTTGGTCGATATTCACGTTCACGTCAGCAACGGGGGAGCGCCTCTCGATTGGTTCGCTCCGAGCGCGCGCGCTCATATCGCGCCGTGGGGAATTCCCGCGGACCTCTTTCTGACTTACGGTGTGACCACGGCGGTGGATGCCGGAACCAGCGGCGCCGATACATTCCTGGCGCTGAAACAGTCGGTTATCGATCATGCCAAGGTTCACCTGCTCGCATTTCTCAACATCGTGGCGGACGGAATGAGTGGCGGATTGGAACAGGACGTCGATCAGATGGATGTGCAGAAATGTGTGGCCACGATCAAGGAATTCCGTGATTACATCGTGGGCGTGAAAACCGCCCACTATTGGACGACGAAGCCCTGGGACGAACTGCATCAACCCTGGGCTGCTGTAGACCGCGCCGAGGCCTGTGGGCAAGCGGCCAACGTGCCGGTGATGTTTGATTTCTGGCCGCGCCCGCCAGAGCGCTCCTATGACGAGTTGATCTTATCCAAGATGCGCCCGGGAGATATTCATACACATGTTTTTGCGCAACAGTTTCCGATCCTTCTGGAGAATGGGAAGGTCAACCCGATTCTCTGGAACGCGCAGAAGCGCGGCGTCATCTTTGACGTCGGCCATGGCGCCGGCAGCTTTTGGTTCCGCAATGCCGTCCCCGCGGTTGAACAAGGCTTCCTTCCCGATTCCATCTCCACCGATGCGCATTCTCAAGACTTTGTCGGCCACGCCGTCAACATGGTGAATGTCATGTCCAAGTTCCTCGCCATGGGCGTACCCTTGGAAGATATCATTCGGCGCGCGACGGTCAATCCGGCGCGGGAAGTCAACCATCCGGAGCTAGGGACACTCTCGCCAGGACGGGCAGCCGACATTGCGGTATTGGAAGTGCTCCACGGAAAATTCGGATACAGCGATGACGGGTACGCCCGCATGGATGGGACTGTGCAATTGCTTAACCGGATGACGATCGTCGGTGGACGAATCCTTTATGACCCGTCGGGTCTGAGTATGGTGGAGTGGACGAAGGCTCGCAAACAGTACTTCACCTCACCTCCGTCGGCCGCCGGCCCCCAGTCCCGAGCCGACGATTACCCCCGGCAATGATCCCGACGTGGAGAGGCATTTCATCCCTCAGATTTTCTGGAAGCCAGAAGCGTTTTGATCCGCCCCGCCACAACCAAATCTTCTTCCGGTTTCATCATGAACGGGGTTATGGCTAATCCTTGCGGATACTCATTAACCAGAACCTCGATGCTCGGCTCACCCTCGCCCAATTCCTTGCCGCATTGAGCCTTGCTGATGCCCAACTTCTGCTCATCCCACCTAATGAAGAGGTGCGGCACGTGGTTGGCGACGTCCGGGACGAAGCGGCCCGTTGAGACACTCGGGATCGAGCTTACGACGGCATCGATGCGATCGAGCCTTTGCTCCCAATCTCTCCATTCCGCGTCGTGATCGATTTCCAGGTATCGCGCCACGGCAGCGAACATGCCGGCGATTTCTTCCTTGCCGACTTTGCAGGGCCGCCCGATGGTATCCTCGTGAGGATTGTTGTTGAGGCGTGCCGCCTCGATCAGTTCCTTTCGCCCCAGCATCAGTCCGGCGCATTGCGGCCCACGCAATCCCTTGCCCCCGCTAAAGGCCACCATATCAAAACCCATGTGGTTATAATCGCTCAAGTGCGAAACGGGAGGTACGTCGGCTGCCGCATCATTGAAGGTGGGGATTCCGCGCCGCTTTCCAGCCTCGACCCATTTTTCTAACCCAATTTCCCCCTTGTTCTGGGCGGCGTTCAGAAAGTACATCATCGCGGTCCTTTCGCTGATGGCGCTATCAAGCTCTTCGGCAGTTTCGACCTCCACGAGGCGCACCCCCGTGTTGCGAATCGCATGATCGAAGGCATTGCGATGCGTCCTCTGGATAATCACCTCGCTTTTCATGCCGCTTAGATCGGGAAGTTGCGAGATCTTCTTCGGATCTTTCCCGGTGAGGCATGCCGCCGTGCCTAACATGATGGCGCCCGCGGCGCCGGAAGTGACCATTGCCGCCTCAACGCCGAGCATCAGGGCGATCTTCTGCCCAGCCTTCTCTTGTAGCTCCACCAGATTAACGTAGTGCTGGGAAGCCTCCTCCATCGCCCGCGATACCTCCGGAAATATCAAAGATCCGGTGAGGTACGTATAAGTTCCTTTAGCGTTAATGCGTGTGCGCACTCCCAGGCGTTCGTAAATATTCGTCACGCCTTGCTCTCCAGGACCATTGAGAGCCCTCAAGCGCGTGATCGTGGTGTTCACTGCACCAGTTAGAATGCCCGCCACGGTCAAGAAAGAGCGACGCGAAGACAAAAAAAGACCCATGTCGAACCTCTCAGAGCAATCGGATGACTTGCGCTTCCTGAAGCTAGCCCGGCAAGATTGGTACTGTCAAGATTTTAGATTCTGGATGGGGTGAGAAGCGGACGTTGCGAAGTAAGCCGCGGGCATGGCATGTCCATGGCGAATTCCTAGTTTGTCCGGAATCAATGGTTCGACCCTCGTATGCATTCCAGGTGGAGTCAGTCATACCACCTTTCTCGTGAGCACCGTTCCTTCCTACTCCTGTGCGCGACCAATTGCGACACTCTTAAGTACTAGTCAGCGGCTTGGCCCGCCGCCTCTCGCCGTGAGCGCGCCCTTCTCGGCAGCCAAGCCGGATTGCGCCTGTGAAACGCCCTTCTATGCTAGCAAGGAGATTCAGGATCGCCCGGGGCACTTGGTCGTGCAGTCGCCTTGTCGGAAACTGGCCGCTGCCGTGTATACGTGATTCCTCAAAAAGGAATTGGATCTGCCTCGTCTCCTTGAGTTTACGAACGCCGCGTTGCCAATCAATTCACGCGGACACACTGCCGAGAGATCTGAAGAGTCGCGTATAGAGTTCTTACCGCGTCCCCGCCGATGAGGCTCCCAAGACCTGGCTCCCCTCAGCGGGTAGCCCACAGGTACGCGTATTTTGGGCTCCTGTGCGGCTTTTCATTTCGTGTTCGCGACGGGAAACATCGTAACGCTGCTCGAATTTGGGAAGATCCGCGGAGGAATCCGTCTCGGGTTCAAGGGGACGCTGGTGCCTGTCCCCTTCGTCCAGAAGAGACGCGGAGTAGCTCCTCTGCGTTACGAAGCCGGCTGCCCCGGGGGGGCCTGCTGTGCTGGCAAAAACCTAGGAAATATGCATTCAAGGCACGAGTGAAGCTTGAAACTGAATGAGACCGGCTGTCCCTCCTTTGCGGCAAAGAACGCCTCCTTTGTTTGCGAGTAATCCTGCAAGGTCGCCCGCTGGCAACCGATGATATGGCGCCCCAACGATATGTGGTCATCCCCGATCTGATAGGTGGCGCTTTCTGGCTGCTGGCCGGAAAAAGGGCACTCACAATCAGCGGGAAACCCCTCGGGAGTAAGTTGCGGGTTTCTGGTCAACAGGATTGTGACCGAGTCTACATCGTCGCGTCGCGCCCGCCCCGTTCTTACGGCGTCCAAGAGGAAACGCAGAGTTCGATAATCGGTGGGCGACCACTTGTCCGAAACATGAACCGGCTGCCCAGATCGGTCCGAGACTTCCTGCAGATTATCGAGAGTCTCCAGACCTCCCGCAGGGATTGGAAGACCTTTCGCAGTCAGTACAGCTCGGATCAACGGTGCATTCCGCGCAGGGCCGAACACTTTGAGCTCAGCACCACCTAGCAGCATTGTGAGAACTTCAATCCACTTGCGGACGGCGTGTATTTCCCGCCCCTTCAATCGTTGTTTGAGAGCTAGCCTGCCCACACCGGAGATGTTCTCGATCGCCGACAGCTCGAACGGGAGATCCTCTTGAACGCTCCTTATTTCGATTTCCTCCGTACCCTGCCTTAGTACGGCAAACTCTATTCTTTCATACACGATTGTGGTTTGGCTGGAAGCGAACTCGACCCGCAGCGCCGCCCGCCTCGTTGGGCGGCTAGGTCCAACGATTACCTTGCAGCCCTCTACCAGTCCTGACGGAAATAGCTCAGCCATAACGGATGGCATCTGGAGGATGTCAACAGGTTCAAGTTCGTGACGCGCCCCAAGCTTAATTGCCTGCTGTAACTTGCCTGCGACCTCGCCGGACATGCGTATCGTCACTGTTGGTGGGTCATCGGACAGCCCTGCGAGGTCTCTCGCGTAAAAGTCGATGATCTTGCTCCCGTCGCTGGCTGACATTACTATTCCGGGAGGCGGAACGCGACGCATCAACTGTTGGACCATTTCTTCAGCCGACCCAATGCCGTCCGGGGGGAAGGTAACGCCAAAGGTGAAGCGAGCGTCCTTATTTTCCAGTCGTCGCTTGAGCTGTTCCACGTGTTCCTGAGCAACTTGACCGAGCTTAGGAGTGGACAGGTCGGCCGTCTTGCTCAATAGCGCCTTGATTCTGCCCGGATCGATTTGGAGATTTGGGAAGAAGTCGTCGAGGATGTCGGGCCGGCGAAGCACCTCTATCCAAATATCACTCCCCTGCATTAACTCCACAACGGTGCGTTCGGAATACTCCTGCTGGAAACTCTGGAACCACTCGTGGTTTTTGGCGGTGAGGTTGACAGTCGTACAAAGCACCCATCGAAGCGGTTGATAATGCCTGAGTGCCGTCTCTAACGATTTTCTTATCTGCTTCTTTTGGGCTTGCCTGACGTAGTCGAACCGTTTGCATTGCCAAATGACTGGCCTGCCTCCGAGCAGCCCTGAGAAGATGTCCAATCCCTTGTCGCCACCCGACCCTTCCACCATTTTGAGCCCGGCATACGGGTACTTGGCGTTGAGAACCCGGAAGCAAAGATGTTCGAATTTCGATGGTGACAGGCTCCTGAGGTGGGCTAATTCAGACATGTCCGCACTTGGTGCCCTATTATATTCCAAAATCCCTGCTGCCTGACCACATGTTCCTGCTTACCCTGGATTGGGGGATTTTATAATAGAGGAGGAAAAGGTGGAAAAGGTGAGTGGAAAAGGTAGGAAAGGGTGGGAAAAGGTACCTTTTCGTTTTCTCCTCGCTGATTTATAGGCGTCGGTCCTTCCCCGCGAGCTAAGGGGAAAGCGCAAGGACCGTAAATCCCGCCGAGGCCGCGGCTTGGGAGAGCTGCTGATCGCCGCAAACAAAATTGCGGTTCTTGGGTTGTTGGCCGCACCAGGTGAGGGCCGCCGCCAATTGCAAGCTGTCGGCAGCTCGAAGCTGATGAATATCCAACAATTGCCTTGCCAATTCCCGCACCGAATCCCCGGGGAGGATCTCTCTCCATCCCCGGCTCAACAGCTCCAGCCGAGCGAGAGCTCCCTTGCGTTCGCGATCGCTCAAAACGGCCAGGCGGTGGAGGCGGGCCACGGCGCTATGGATCTCGACCGGAGTTCCCCACCACACCACCGGCAGGCTCTGTCGCAGGTGGGCCTGAGCCTGGCGGCTGGTGGCCTCCCGAACACACAGCGGGACCAGCGCACTGGCATCGAAAAATGCTGGTTGCGGTTTCATCTCCCCTCCGCGCGTTCGTCGAGCAGGGCCTGGATGGCTTGACTCGCGGAAACGCGGCCGGTTCGGATCTTGAGTAACTTGTGAATGTCCAAAGGAGCCTGCGGCAAACGCATTTTACCGGCTGCGACTAAAATCAGCTCTTCCTTGCTGGTTTCGGCGACGGAGAGGGGGACAAGCTTCGCCACGGGCAGATTGCGGTCCCGGACGACGATTTCTTCCCCCTGTTTGGCGTAAGTCAGATACCGGCTCAGGGAGTTCTTCAACTCGGCAACATTGACACTGCGCATGCGGTTTCCTCCTGTCATGGCTATTATAGCCATATCGGAAGGGGAAAGACATCGCTTTTTCCCGAACCCGTGGGCCTGTGGGTCGGGTGCCAGCGCAAGGTGCGCACAAGTGGCCTCATTTTGCTTTCCTGTGCGGCCTTTCACTTCGTGTTGGCGGCGAGAAACATCGCAACGCGGCTCGAATTTGGGAATATCTGATGAGCACCGCACTCGCGAATCCAACCAAAATGATCCGGCCGGGGGCGCCCCACCTCATCCACTCGGACGAGGAACTCGCGCAGTACACGGAAGCGCTCTTTAAGCTGACGGCGAAGTCTCGTCCCAGACCGGAAGAGGAGGAGGCCATCGGGCTTCTGACGCTTCTCATTGAGCGCTACGAAGCGGAGCGCTACCCGGTGCCGGACGCCGACCCGGTCGACGTGCTGCGCTCTCTTCTCCAGCAGAATGGGCTCTCACAACGGGATATCGCTGCGGAACTGGGCAGCGAGAGCACGGTGTCCCTGGTCCTTTCCGGCAAGCGCCGATTGAACCGCGAGCACATCGCACGGCTCAGCCAACGTTTTCATGTTTCGCCGTCGGTCTTCTCCGCCAAGGTTTAAGACAGCCGTATTCATGTGCCGGACAAAGCCCCGGGGAAGCAACCTCAACGTTTGCCGACCAGATTCACATGC
>Ga0326727_10001007_pt1 | contig 109526 bp, 105 predicted proteins | sample MB2enrmetagenome_FD_207643 | JGI IMG/M metagenome (GOLD analysis project Ga0326727, IMG submission 207643) | Lab enriched peat soil microbial communities from McLean, Ithaca, NY, United States - MB29MY | ecosystem: Environmental > Terrestrial > Soil > Wetlands > Peat | place: USA: New York...
AACGGAGAAGTAAATAAATCTCCCTCGCGGCTTGCTCCTTGTCAGGCTGTGGAGTCATACCTCCTCAGAATACGCCGGTGGGGAGAGGGCGAATCCATTCGATATTTTATGACCCAGTAGTACTAGAAAGCGAAAGCCGGACGTCCAGTACTTAGTACGTATGCGGAAGACCGTTCGCTGACCGACTTAGCTGGCGCCGAATCCATCGGTGCTCAAGCGCGCCTGCCTGCCCTCATGGAATGCCACGTTCGCCAGGTGCGGGCCGGATACGGCACTGGCGCCCACCTCCACCGGCGCGTTCGGTTCCTGGCGCGACTTGACGCAATCCAGAAAATTCTGAATGTGCGTTTCGATGGGAATGGAAGCGGCCATTGTCTGCACCGGATCGGGGTTCCTGGGTACCGGCTCTTTCCAGATGCGGTAGCCGGCATTGTTCAGGATCATGGTGCCCTCGTCGCCCTGGAACTGAATCGACCAGTCGTTGTCGTACGAATTGCAGTAATTCAAAGTCCAGGTAGCCATGAAGTTCGGGTATTCGAATACCGCGCAAAAAACATCCGGTACTTCCGAACCGGCATTCTTGGCCTTCTGGCCGTAGCACGCGGCCGAACGCGGCATACCCGAATCCGTGAACCACTGCACCACATCCATCAGGTGCGTCCCCTGATCCGTCATATTTCCGCCCGAATAATCCCAAAAGTAGCGCCAGGAGCGAAAACGCATTGGCTCCAGGTCGCGATCCGGCGCCGGACCGAGGAATCGTTTCCAATCCAGGCTGCCGGGAAGCGGTTGATTGTCGAGCGGCTTGGAGATGTTCCAATTCCACATGGGCTTGACCAGCGTGATTCTGCCCAGAATGCCGCTATTGACAATCTTCTTGGCGGCCATCACCGAAGGCGCGCTCCGCCTCTGCATCCCCACCTGGACGATTTGCGAAGTCTTGCGCACGGCTTCGATCATCTGCTTGCTTTCTTCCAGCGAATGGGACATCGGCTTTTCCAGGTATACGTCTTTGTGCGCCGCCAGCGCCGCATAGAGCATGGGGGCGTGATGATGATCGGGCGTCGCAACGATCACGGCGTCCAGGCCCGAATGCGAAAGCAGATCGTGGTAATCCAGGTACGCTTTGGCGCCGGGCGAATCCTTCTGTGCCGCCTGCAGATTGGGCTCATACACCTCGGCGATGGCTATGCACTCGGCGCCTAGCTTGCTGAAATTGACGTTGAGGTAGCGGCCTCGCCCGCCGGCGCCGATCAGGCCGTAGGCAAGGCGGTCATTCGCGCCCCACGCGCTGCGCGGGACGAACAAGGGCGCGGCAGTCAAAGCCGATGCAAGGAAATTCCTGCGATTGGGATGCATAGCGCTCACTATAGTCCCCCACAACGGCTGCCGCAAGGCGCGGCGGAAGCCGCGATGGAAGACGGCGGGTTGATCTTAGGCGCCAACCCACAACGGCTGCCGCAAGGCCGCGGTGGAAGCCGCGGTGGAAGACGGCGGGTTGATCGTGGGCGCCAACCCACAACGGCTGCCGCAAGGCCGCGCCGGAAGCCGCGATGGAAGACGGCGGGTTGATCGTGGGCGCCAACCCACAACGGCTGCCGCAAGGCCGCGGTGGAAGCCGCCGCGCGCCGGCTCCCTTTCGTCGACTGAGAGGCGCTACTATTGCGTGTTTGGGCGAATACCAAACCGGAAGCTCACCCCGTTATGCACACTAAAAAAATGCTGCTCAAGACCGCACTCGCGGTAGCCCTGGTGGTCTTCGGCTGCGCCGCGCGCGCACAACAGCCGGAAGCCATCCCGCTTTGGCCCCACGGCGCGCCCGGGGAATCTCCGCTCCCCCAAGCCGAAGCCGATACCTCGGGCCCGAAAGGCGCTCTGGTCGCCGGCCGGAGCGTGATCCGGTTGGGCAACGTCTCGTCACCCAGCCTCACGGTTTACCGCCCGCCCGAGGGGAAAAACACGGGCGCCGCGGTGCTGGTGTTTCCGGGTGGAGGCTACTCCATTCTGGCTCTCGACCTGGAAGGATCGGAGATCTGCGAATGGCTGAACAGCATCGGCGTGACCGGCGTTCTGGTGAAGTACAGGGTTCCGGCGCAGCAGAACAGCGCCCGCAAGGATGCGCCGTTGCAGGATGCGCAGCGTGCCATCTCCATGGTCCGCTATAACGCCGCGAAATGGAGCATCGATCCCGCCCGCATTGGCATCGTGGGCTTCTCGGCCGGCGGACATCTGGCCGCCAATCTGAGCAATCATTTCGGCCAACGAACCTACACAGCGATAGACGAAGCGGATGCCGTTCCCATGCGGCCGGATTTCACCATGCTGGTGTATCCGGCGTATCTGGCGGCTAAGGATGGCGCACTCGCGCCGGACCTAACCGTGACCTCGTCCACGCCGCAGACCTTTCTGGTCCAGGCGGAAAACGATGGCGTCGGCGTGGAGAACAGCCTGGTTTACTTCGCGGCTCTGCGCAAGAATCGCGTGCCCGCGGAGATGCATCTCTACGCGGAAGGCGGACACGGCTACGGACTGCGTCCTACGGCCGACCCCATTACCGGCTGGCCCATACGCGCCGCGGAGTGGCTGAAACACATAGGAATGTTGGGAAGCAAATAGGCTGCCAGCGGTAAGTAAAACATAGATATTCCGTCGGGACCAGCCGCGTCCCGGCGTCCACGCGTGTCTCCCTTGACACGCGAGCCTCTAAGACATAAGCCGTTTTGAATCAACCGATTCGGCGGTGGCACCCGATCTGCATCTTGCATCCGCGCAGGAGGGTCGGAAGATGCTCAAAGCAGAAGATCAGATCAGGAAACTGGCGGCCCTGACCGGCGTGATGCTGATGGCCACCGCCGAAGCGCTGGCGCAGGACAAAGCGTCGCGCCCCGCACGAAGGATCGTGGTCAGCATTACGGACCGCAAGTTGGCGGTCCTCGAATCCGATCGCGTGGTAAAGATCTTCCCGACCGCCGTGGGCGCGCCCGAATCGCCCAGTCCCATCGGCGTCTACAAAATCGTCACCAGCATCCCCGACCCTACCTGGTATTACAAGGGCAAGATCGTTGGGCCCGGCAAAAGCAACCCGCTGGGCACGCGCTGGTTGGGGCTCAGCATCAAGGGCTACGGCATTCACGGCACCAACGTTCCCTCTTCCATCGGACACAACGCGTCGCACGGCTGCGTCCGCATGCGCAACCACGATGTCGAGGAGCTGTTCGGCATGGTGGGAGTGGGCGACCAGGTGGAGCTTTATGCCGACCGGACTCCGGAGTTGGACCGGATTTTCGGCGAGACGGCCGTCGAAGTAGCGGTGCAGTAAGGCGCGCATGAGCGCGGCGCGCATGAGTGCGGTTTAAAAGGAGAGACTTCCATGGCGAGCGTTTTAGGTTGCGTATTGATGGCTGCGATCACGTTTCCGGTTTCGTTTTTGGTTGCGCGGAGTTGCCTGCGCGGCGTTATCCGGATTGTAACCGGGCCTGAGAACCGCGATGTGCTATGATCGCAGCCGTGAAGCGGTGGCACGCGGTTTTTTCCGCCCTCCTGTTCTTCTGTTTGGGCGCGAAGGCCGCAGACGATGCGAGCGGGGCCGCGCGCGAGTTGGCCCGCAAGACGGCGGCGTTCGCGGGAAAAGGCGCGCCGGTTGCGGTGACATGGCGCAATCTCTCTTCTCTGGAATCGGCCGCGGCCCAGGCGCGGACGGCCTTCGAAGACGCCTTGCAGGAGGCCGGCTTGCGCTCGGGCGATAGCTCTCCCGTAGTAGAGGCGCACGTCACGGTATCCGAGAACGCATCGCAGTTCCTGCTGGTGGAAGAGGCCTCAAAGGGTGGGGAACGTCAGGTCTGGATCGCCTCCTGGAAGCGCGGCGAGACGGCATCCATGCTGCCCGCAGGCGTAGCGCTACAGAAAAAGCTGTTGTGGGAGCAGGCGGAGCAGATTCTCGACATCGCCTTTCCACCCGCGGGGATGTTGGTGCTTTCCCCATCGAGTATCACGCTCTATGCACGCAACGGCGCGCAATGGGAGGCGCAGCGAACAGTCCCGCTGAGTCCGGCCAAAGCGTGGCCGGCGGACCTGCGCGGGCGTTTGCGCTTGAAAGGCGCCGGTTTTCAGGCCCTTCTGCCGGGTATGCAGTGCGACGGCAACACTGAGCCATCGCTCTCCGCGGAATGTCATGCAAGCGACGAAGCCTGGGTGCTGGAATCCGGCAGCCGGGCGCTGCTGTTGGCCGATTTCGCTCCGGCGCGCAACTACTTCGGCGGCCGGGTGATCACCCAGTCCGGACAGCGCAAGACTGTGCCCCCGTTTTTCTCGGCGGCCAGCGTGGAATCGCAGGGCCGGGCGCTGTGGCTGCTGGAGGCGATCGACGGGAAGACTCAGATTTTCGACGCGGCGCTCGATCCAGCGGGCACATCGAACGCCCAGTGGGGCAGCGATATCGCCGGCACGGACGCGCATTGCGGCGCCGGCTCGCAGGTGCTGGCCACGCACCCAGGGGACCGCAACCAGCCCGACACGATCCAGGCCTTTACCCTGGTCGACCGCACGCCCGAGCCATTGACGGAGGCCGCGGATTTTCCGGGGCCGGTCGAGGCGCTATGGACATCGGGCGGCAGTTCTGTGACGGTGGTGGTGCGGGATTTGCGAGCGGGGAAATATTCGGCGTATGCGGTCACGGTGGTTTGTGGAGGCTAAGTCGGTCGTTTCGGAGGTTCGGCAGCGTACTCTCGCCAGACCGCTCCCTCACGGCCGCGGCTCAGTAGGCGCGCGCGTAAGCCAGCGGTTTTCGAGAATTTGCCTCGCACTGGCGCTGATGCTGGCCGTCGCGGCTGCCGCTGCGACGCGGCCGCGCTACGGCGGTACGCTGCGAGTCGAAATGCGCGAGTCCCAGCCTTCGCCGGAAGTGTTTGGCGTCCCCAAAGGGTTCGTGCTGACGAGTTGGGAGGCGGGGCGGCGCGCGGTCTTCGCGGCCGACGAAAACGCGCCCGGAGGCCGGCCGTTTCTGGACGCCGTGGAGATTCAGATGGCTCGTTCCCTGCGCGATCAATCGGTCGACCTGGAACTGGGCAAAACCGACATCGTGGAACTCAGCCCCACGGAACTGCGGAGACAGATGGCGGGCCGAAGAGTCTGGTCGTCCTCTCCGGTGCGATTGATGGCGCTGGTATTCGGGCCGCGCATCGCCGACGCCCGCGTGCGCGAGGCTCTGGCACTGGCGGTGGACCGTTCCGCCATCCACAGCGTCCTGCTGCAAAAGCAAGGCGAAATCTCGGGAGCCTTGTTGCCGCAATGGATCACTGGATACGCCTTTGTATTCGCCGCCGGGGCGGACGTGGCCAAGGCACAGGCGCTAGTGGCCGGACTTTCGCCCGCGGACCGCACCTTCTCGCTGGCGGTGGAGGATCCGGCCAACCGAGGCATCGCCGATCGCATCCAATTGAATGCCCGCGATGCCCATCTGACGGTGTCGGTAGTTCCCTCAACCCTCAACGCCGACGCGCGGCTGGTGGAAATGCGGATCGCGTTTGCCGATGCGCCGCACGCCCTCGCCAGCGTGGCGGCGGCGTTCGGCTTGAACGAACCGCCGAACGCGCGCAATCCCGAAGAACAGTACGCCGCGGAACGCGCGATGCTCGACGGTTTCCGCGTGATCCCTCTATTCCATCTTCCCGACGTTTATGGCGCCGGCCCGCGTGTGCAGGGCGGACCGGTGATCACGCCGCTGGGCGAGTGGCGCTTCGACAGCCTCTGGGTGGAAGAGCGGCCATGACTTTCCGCACGCGCCTGCTGTTGATCTTCGCGGTGGCGGTGGCCGCGGCGGTCGGTATGGTGGAGCTCATCGTTTCGAACCGCGCGCGGGAGGCCTTCGAGAGCATGGAAGCGCGCCGCGTGAACGCCATCGTGGCGCAGTTCCATAAGGAGTTCGAACGGAAGGGCAAAGAGATCGTGGGAACTGTGCAGGGCATTGCGGAATCCGCCACGGCCGGTGAAATCGCGATTTCCCCAGACCCCGGGCAGTACTCATCCGAGGCCGGAACTCTGGCCACGAACCGGCTCGACTTGTTGGAGCTAGTGGCCGGCGACGGGGCCATCGTTTCCTCCGCGCAGTGGCCGGCGCGATTCGGATACAAAGAGGAGTGGCTCCTGAGCGAGCCCGATTGGCAATCGCGCCCCGCATTTCTCAAGAGCGAAGAACTGCCGGACGCGGTAACGCTGGCGCTGGTGGCGGTGCGCACCGTGGCGGTGGGAGACATGAAGCTGTACGTCGCCGGCGGCCGCGTGCTCGACAGTGAGTTCATCGCGTCGCTGGTGGCCCCGGAAGGAATGCGCGTGCTGCTCTATCGCAACCTCGCTCCGGCCTTCTCGCCGGCCGACCTGATCGACGCCAACGGTCCGACCGGCTCGGCCGCACTCCTTCGCCCGCTGGTGGAGCAGGTGGAAAAACAAGGTCGCGACGGGCTTCTCACCATCGGGCGTGGAGCTTCCGCGGAGACGTTTCACGCACTGCCGCTCAAGGGGCGCGAGAACGACGTGCTGGGCGTGCTGCTCATCGGCAATTCGCGGCACGATCTGGTAGAACTGGAGGCCTCCATGCTGTGGACCGCGGTAATTGTGGCGGTCATCGGCATCCTCATGGCGATCGTGGTGGGCTGGTGGGCCACGGCGCGCATCACGCGGCCGGTGCAGCGGCTGGCGGAAAGCGCGGGGCGGGTGGCCGCGGGGAACTGGGGCGCGACGGTGGAGGTGGCCAGCAAAGACGAAATCGGGCAGTTGGCGCGCGCCTTCAATCGCATGACGCACGAGCTGGTGGAACAGCGCGACCGCCTGGTGCAGGCCGAGCGCGTGGCGGCGTGGCGCGAGTTGGCGCGGCGGCTGGCGCACGAGTTGAAGAATCCGCTGTTCCCGCTTCAGATCACCGTGGAAAACATGCAGCGGGCCCGCGACAGATACCCCGAGCAATTCGACGAGGTGTTTCGCGAAGGGACCTCGACGCTGCTCGCGGAGCTCTCGAATTTGAAGCAGATTATCGGCCGGTTCAGCGATTTCGCCAAAATGCCGGCGCCCGAAATGCAGCCCGTGAATCTGAACGATCTGGTGACGGATACCATGCGGCTGTTCGAAGCGCAGCTCGCGAAGGCGGGCATTCGGGCATCGGCGCAGCTCGACGCGGCGCTGCGGCCGGTGCGTGCCGACCCGGAGCAGATGACACGCGTGCTGCGGAATTTGGTACTCAATGCGGTGGACGCGATGCCCGAGGGCGGCACGCTGACGGTGCGGACTGTCGCGCTCGGCGCGGGTGTGCGGCTGGAAGTGTCGGACACAGGGCAAGGGCTCACACCGGAGGAATGCGAGCGGCTTTTCACTCCGTACTACACGACGAAGACGCACGGGACTGGGCTGGGACTAGCGATCGTGCAATCGGTGGTGAGCGATCATAAGGGTCGGATCTCGGTGGAGAGCGAGAAGGGCAAGGGAACTACTTTCCGGATTGATCTGGTGTGACGATGTACGATCTGATATTTCTTGTCCCTGCGATTCGGGCCGTCCGACAATGGAAATTCAAGCCTGGAACGAGCGACGGTTGGATAGTCCGCGATGTCCAAACGGTCGATGTCGTCTTCACACACTAACCATGGCACACCTACTCATAGTCGATGACGACGCCAGCACGCTGGCATCCCTGGCGCGCGCGTTCCGCCTCGCGGGGCACGAGGCGACGGTCTGCGACAACGCCAATCGCGCGCTCGAACTCGTGAAATCGCAGGCGTTCGACATGATGTTGTCCGACGTGGTGATGCCCGGCAAGGACGGCATCGCGCTGCTGGAGGAATTGCGCAGTCTCGGCGTCACGCTGCCAGTCGTGATGATCTCCGGCCAGGCCAATATCGAGATGGCCGTTCGGGCTACGCGTCTGGGCGCGGCGGATTTCCTCGAGAAGCCGCTCTCCACCGACAAGCTGCTGCTCACCGTGGACAACGTCCTCAAGCTCAAACGGCTGGAGGCCGAGAATCGCGAACTGCGGCAGCGCGTCGGCAAGCACGAGATCGTACACTCCGGCGAGGCCATGCGGCGCGTGATGGCGCAGGTGGACCGCGTGGCGGCCAGCGAAGCGCGCGTCTGCATCCTGGGCGAAACCGGGACGGGCAAAGAGCTGATTGCGCGCGCGCTGCATCAGCGCAGCCCGCGGCGCGACGGTCCGTTCATCACGCTGAATTGCGCGGCGGTGCCCGGCGAGCTGATCGAATCGGAGCTGTTCGGCCACGAAAAAGGCAGCTTCACCGGCGCGGCGACGCGGCACGTCGGCAAATTCGAGCAGGCCAACAAGGGCACGCTCTTTCTGGACGAGATCGGCGACATGCCGCTGGTGATGCAGGCCAAATTGCTGCGCGTGCTCGAGGAGCGGCAGGTGGAACGCGTGGGCGGCGACCGCACCATTCCGGTGGACGTGCGCGTGATCGTGGCCACGCACCGCAATCTCGATGAGCTCGTGAAGAAGGGCGTGTTCCGGCAGGATCTGTACCATCGCATCTACGTGTTTCCGCTTGTGCTGCCGGGCCTGCGCGAGCGCGTGGAGGATATCCCGGCGCTGGTGACGCACTTCGCCGCGCAGGTGGCTGAACAGAATGGGTGGAAGCCCAAACCGTTAGAACCGGGCGCGATCGAAGAACTGCAACGCTACGCGTGGCCCGGAAACGTGCGGGAATTGCGCAACGTAGTGGAGCGGCTGCTGCTGTTGGCCGATGGCCCGGTGGACGCGGCCACGGTGCGGTTGGCGCTCCCGGCCGGTGCGGACGAGCCGCGCGCGAATCTGGCGGCCGGGACGCCACCCATCAGCGGGACTCTCGCGCAAAGGGTCGACAGTTTCGAGCGCGAGCAGCTTCTGGCGGAGCTGAAGCGGCACAATCAGCGCATGACCGACACCGCCAAAGCGCTCGGCCTCGAGCGCAGCCACCTCTACAAAAAGTGCCAGGCGCTGGGCATCGATCTGCGAGCGTTGCGCCGAACCGGGGAAGTGGCATCGTAAGAAACGCCACACGCCGGCGGGCCCGGGCGTGCTACTTTCGGAGTAGCTATGGGCAAGTTTCTGCTGGGCCTCGTGACCGGCCTGCTGCTGGTCTTCCTGACTGTGGTGCTGCTGATCTTCGCGGCTCTGCGATTCCGCGAAAAGCCGCCAACCATCGCCGAGAACTCCGTTCTCGTGCTCCGGCTGCAGGGCGAGATTCCCGAGAAGCCGCCCGTGGAACTTCCCGCGCTGTTCGGAGGCGATGGCCCGCGCCTCACTGTATCGGGCGTGTGGTTGACGCTGAAGAAGGCCGCGGCCGACAGCAACATCAAAGCCATCGTCCTGGAGCCGGAGGACATCGCCGGCGGCTGGGCCAAGCTGGAGGAAATGCGCTCCGGCCTGGAGCAGTTCCGCAAGTCCGGCAAGCCGGTGTATGCTTACCTGCATACCCCGGGAGGGCGCGAATACTACCTGGCCACGGCCGCCGACCGCATTTACCTCGGGCCCTCCGACCAGCTCATGCTCAAAGGCCTGCGCGTGGAATTGATGTATTTCAAGAAGAGCCTCGAAAAGCTCGGCGTCACAGTGGACGTGGAGCACGCCGGCAAGTATAAGGACTACGGCGACATGTTCACCCGCTCCGACATGAGTCCGGAAACGCGCGAAGTGATCGATAGCGTGGCGGACGGCCTGTTCGGCGGACTCGTGGACCACATAGCCGCCGGCCGCAAGAAGACCGCCGATGAAGTGCGCGGCATCATCGACCAAGGACCGTTCACGGCCACGCAGGCGCAGAAGGCCGGGCTGGTGGACGCGCTGCAGTTCGAAGACCAGATGTGGAGCGATCTGAAAGACAAGCTGCACGGCGGCGAACCGCACCATGTCGCCTTGGACGACTATCTGAAAGTGCCGCTCGACTCCGTCGGGCTGCAGGGCAAGAGCCGCATCGCCATGCTGGTGGCGCAGGGCGACATCGTGCGCGGCGGCCCGAATGACAATGGCGCGGACGAATCGGACCTGACGTCATACGGCTTCGACAAGCTGGTGCGCAAGGTCCGCGACGATTCTTCCATCAAAGGCGTGGTGTTGCGCATCGATTCTCCGGGCGGCGAGGTGGTGGCCTCCGACGAGATGTGGCGCGAGTTGAACCTGCTGAGCAAGAAGAAGCCGATGGTAATTTCGATGTCGGACGTCGCCGCGTCGGGCGGATACTTCATGGCCATGACCGGCGACCCGATCGTGGCTTACCCTCAAACCGAGACGGGCTCGATCGGCGTGGTCTTCGGCAAGCCCGATCTGCACGGACTCTACGATAAGCTGGGCGTGACTAAGGACGCGATCGAGCGCGGTAAACATGCCGGCATCGACTCGGATTACACGGAGTTGACGCCCGACGAGCGGCAAATGCTGCGCAATGGAATCGACGAGAGCTACCACGATTTTGTGAGTAAGGTAGCGGCGGCGCGGCATCGCAAGTTCGAAGAGATCGAACCGCTGGCGAAAGGTCGGGTCTGGCTCGGGAGCCAGGCGAAAGGCAACGGATTGGTGGATACATTAGGCGGCCTCGACACGGCTATCGAAATGGTGAAGGCGAAGGCCAATATCCCCCCGTCCGAGCGCGTGAACGTGGTGATGTATCCCGGCCGGCGCAGTCTTGTCGACATGCTGCTGCATCGTTCCACGGACGACGCACTGGAATCGAAGCTCGCGCAGATCTTCGGCCCAGTGCCGTTCCATGCCTGGATGAAGGGCGGAATGCTGCGCGTGATGCCGTTTTGGTTGACAGCAAAATAGGGCGCTACAGGGTAGAGACGTGCCGTTTGCGGCCGTATTCGAGGATTTTGCTATCGCGGGTGGCGAGCCGCGCTCCCATGGCTCGGGCGGTCGCGACGATGATGCGGTCGGCGGGGTCGCCGTGGAACGGCTCCGGTAGCCGGGTGCTGGCCAGCGCGATCTCAGGCGTTAGTGGGGCTACGGTAAGGCCAGGCATGGCCAGGGCGTCCCGGACCCATTGCTCGCATGGGGCATAGAGTTGGATCCGCCCTTTGGCTTCCAGCAGACCCAACTCCCATACGGAAATCACCGAGAGCAGTAAGGACCCAATCGCGGCTGCTTCATCGATGGCTTTCTGCACCGGCGGGGTGAGCCGTTCCCGCACACCGAATTGCAGCCAAATCCAGTAGTGCGTGTCCAGCAGGAGCGGGGCCGAGGCCAAGCTATTGATCCGCCTCCCACACCTCGCCGGTTGGCGAGACGATATCGCCCAAGATGATGCCCGTGCCCTTCATGCGGCCAAACAGCGTGGGAGTCTTGTGCTCAACTGGCACCAATCGAGCAACCGCATGTCCCCGCTTGGTAATCACGATCTCTTTGCGGGTCTGCTGGACCTCATCGAGGAGATGAAGGCACTTTGCCTTGAATTCGCCGGCCGCGATTGTCTGTTTCATGCCATGGTCATTTTACCATGGTCATTCGTGCCGGAGCGCGACGGCGGGATCGAGCCTCGACGCGCGTCGCGCCGGCAGAAAACTGGCCGCCGACGCGGCAATTGTGAGCCCGGCAACCACTGCGGCGTAAGTGGCGGGATCGGTCGCCTTAACGCCATAGAGCAGTGTCGCGAGGTAGCGCGTGAGCAGCAGCGCCCCGGCCACTCCGGCGAGCCCGCCCGCCGCGAACGTGGTAGCACCTTCTTTCATCACCAGCGCGAGCACCGCTTCAGGCGTTGCTCCCAGCGCCATGCGGATGCCGATTTCCGCGCTCCGCTGGGTCACCGAAAAGGCCAGCACGCCGTACACGCCGACAATGGCCATCAGGAACGCTACGCCCGCGAAGGTGGAAAGCAGCACGGTGTTGAACCGTGGGCTGGCGGTCTGCTCGCCGATCTTGGAATCGAGCGTCTCCACTCTCGTGAAGACTCCGGCGTGGTTTGTGCGCATTTCGTCGCGAAGGGCGCGCGCTACGGCCCCTTCGCTGGCGAGCGCGCGGACCAGGAAGAGAAGGTCGGCCGTACCGCCGGCCCCGGGGCTGGTGTCGTTGATCCATGCTTCGGGAATAGCAGGGTGATTCAGTCCCTGATTCTTGGCGTCGGCGGCAACTCCCACTATGGTCTTCCACACGGCGGGCGCACGGCCACCGAGGATCTGCTTGCCGAGCGCGTCCTCGCCGGGAAAATAGGCGCGGGCAGCGGCCTGGTTGATCACCGCGACGGTGTTCGGGTGAGCGCGGTCATCTTCGTTGAAGTAGCGGCCTTCGATCAACCGGGTTCCGGTGGTCTTGAAGTACTCGCCGTCCGCGCCGCAGATGCCGATATTACCGCCCTGATGAAATGGCTCCGGCAGGGGACGGTCGGAGCGCGAGAACGTGCGGGTCCCGGCGCCGGCGGAAAGCGGCGTGCACTGCGCAAGGCTGGCCGTTTCGGTGCCGGGAATGCGGCGCAGGCATGTCAGAATATCGGCAGCCAAGGCCTCCCGTGCCGAATTATCGGAGTTCGGGCCGTTCAGCGGGACCGCGACGGTGAGAACGTGCTCCGGCTGGAAGCCGAGATGATCGTACTGCAAATGCCAGAGCGTTTCGAACAGCAGGGCCGCTCCGGAGAGGAGAATCACCGACAAGGCCACTTCCACGCCAACCAGAGCGCGCCGCAGGAACCGATGTCCACCGGCCGTGCCGCGCGCCGCGCCTTGCAACACCGAGTGCAGATCGACCCGCCCGGCCCGCAACGCCGGCAGGCCGCCGAAAAGCAACGCGGTCCCGAGAGAGACCAGCAGCGCGATGCCGAAGACGCGGAAATCGACGCCGACTTCGCTCAATCGCGGGATTTCGCCGGCGGCGAAGTGGACAAAGCCGCGGAGCGCGACTTCCACAAGAAGCATGCCCACCAGTGTGCCCGCGCCGATCAGGAGCGCGATTTCGGTGAACAACTGGCGCGCCAGGCGTCCGCGTGCAGCGCCGATGGCCGCCCTTACGGCAAGCTCGCGAGCGCGTGCCGACCAGCGCGCCAGCAGAAGATTGGCGACGTTGGCGCACGCAATGGCGAGCAGGCACGCGGCCGCGCCCATCAGAATTTCGAGGAGCGTGCGGACATTGCCTGCGCGATGCTCCCGGAGCGGCTGCAGGACCAGTTTATCGTCGTGGAAGAGTTGCGGGAAATCGGCCTTGCTGACGCCGTAGAGCCGGTCGAGATCGGCCCTGGCCTGGGCCATCGTGACGCCCGGTTTGAGCCGCCCGAACACCGCCCAGGTAGACATGCTCCTATCGCGGTGGCTGGCGGTGGGAGAAACCGGCAAGGTAGTGAGCAGGTCGACCTTGGTGTCGACAGGATAGACGAAAGACCGCGGCAAAATGCCGGCGACGGTGTATGGCTGGCCATCGAGAGCGATCGCGGAGCCGAGAATGTCGCGGCGCGCGTGAAAACGATCGCGCCAGAACGAGTACATCAGAAGCACTGCTTTGGGCCCGTTGGGGAGCTCTTCCTCCGGCCGGAATGAGCGGCCCAACGCCGGAGTGACCGCGAAGACATCGAGGAAGTTGGCCGAAACGCGGCCGGCCTGCACCTCGCCGGGGTCGGACGTGCCCAAAAGCATGGTCGTGCTAAAGCTGGCTTGCGTGGCGGCGAGTGCCTGGAACGTTCGATTATCGTGCCTCCACAAAACGTAATCCGGCGATGGGAGGAAGTCGATGCCAATGCTGGAGAAATGCACCCCAAGCCACACCAATCGTCCGGCATCGGCATAAGGCAGCGGGCGAAGGAAGACGGTGTCGGCGATGCTGAAGACCGCGGTGGTGGCGCCGATTCCCAGCGCCAGCGAAAGCACCGCCGCCGCGGTGAATGCGGGCGCGCGCCGCAAAACGCGGGCGGCGTAGCGCACGTCCTGCCAGAGACGTCCGAAGGCGGCGAATCCGCGCACTTCGCGGGTGTTTTCCGCGATGAGCGCCTGGCTGCCGAACAGGCGGCGCGCTTCCATTTCGGCCTGCCCGCGGGTCATGCCGCGCTCCATCAGTTGCCTGGTTTCGATCGCGAGGTGAGCTGCGAGCTCCTCCTCGAGATCGGCATCGGATGCGCGTTTCGGAAAAATGCGCCGCCACATGGTTCTACTCCTTGACGGGTTTCATGGTGCGGGCTACCGCGCGCACCAGTTGCTTCCACCGGGATTGTTCTTCGAGCAATTGCCGCTTCCCCCGCGGCGTGAGCTTGTAGTAACGGGCGCGGCGGTTGGCTTCCGAGATCTTCCATTCCGACTCCAGCCAGCCCTGCTTTTCGAGCCGGTGCAGCGCGGGATAGAGCGAGCCGTGCTCGATCTGAAGCGCTTCCTGCGAGCGGGCCCGGATGGCCTGCCCGATGCCGTGACCGTGTTGCGGTCCCCACTGGAGTACCTGGAGGATAAGCAGGTCGAGTGTCCCCTGGAGCAGTTCGATACGGTCCGGCATTTGGCCACTATAGCAGATTATCTACCATAGTACGACTACCCGTCGCGGAGCAGTCAATGATCAGCTTTCAGCACTCCTCACGTGCCTGCGGGCGCTATCCATGGAACCGCTGACTGGCTGGCGGGCTGAAGCCGCATGCGGAGCATGCTCCGGAGCCGCTGCTCAAAACAAACCGTCGGTGGAGCAGTCAGTGGAGAGCTTTTAGGCTGAGCGCGCTTGGTGGGGCAGGATGGTATCCTGCGCGCCAATTGCTAATCGGCGCTTCACGGGCTTCCAGGGCGGGTTACCAACCGGTTGCCAACCTGCCCCACGGCGCATCGCGGTTGCGTTGCCTCTCCGGAAGCTTCATAATAAGCCCCATCGCCGTTTTTTCGGTCGCCGGACCGAAGGGTGAGGTGTTCCCTGGCGGCTGGGAGGATTCATGTCGCGCATCGTCCGCTGTTCGTTGATTCAGGCCACCAACGCCGCACCTCCGGATGCTTCGCTCGAAGCCACCAAGAAGGCCATGGTCGATAAGCACGTGGCCTACATCCGCCAGGCGGCCGCGGCCGGCGGACAGATCGTGTGCCTCCAGGAAATTTTCTACGGGCCGTACTTTTGCGCCGAGCAGACTACCCGCTGGTACGACTTTACCGAGCCGGTTCCCGGCGGCCCTACCATCAAGCTCATGCAGGACCTCGCGCGCGAGTTGCATGTCGCCCTCGTCGTCCCGGTCTACGAGGTGGAACAGCAGGGTCTTTACTACAACACCGCGGCGGTGATCCACAACGACGGCGCGTTCCTGGGCAAATACCGCAAGACCCATATTCCCCACGTGGCTCCGGGTTTCTGGGAGAAGTATTATTTCCGGCCGGGCAACCTGGGTTTCCCGGTTTTCGACTTCGGTTTCGCTAAAATCGGCGTCTATATCTGCTACGACCGCCATTTTCCCGAGGGCGCACGCGTCTTGGGGCTGAACGGCGCGGAGATCGTTTTTAACCCCTCGGCCACGGTCGCCGGCCTGAGCGAGTACCTGTGGAAGTTGGAGCAGCCGGCGCACGCCGTGGCCAACGGCTATTTTATCGGCGCCATCAATCGCGTGGGCGTGGAGGCGCCATGGAACATCGGCGAGTTTTACGGCTCGAGCTACTTCTGCGATCCGCGCGGCCAGATGGTGGCGCAGGCCTCACGCGACAAGGACGAGGTGCTGACGGCCGATCTCGACCTGGATATGATCGCCGAAGTCCGCAAGACCTGGCAGTTCTTTCGCGACCGCCGTCCCGATATGTACCAATCCCTGGTGAAGGCTTAGGGGTGAAGGCATAAGTTATGACCAAAGACGAAATTATTCTTGCCAATAAAAAGTACCTGTTTCCCGCGGTATTTCATTTTTTCCAGGAGCCGCTGGTTGTGGCGCGGGCCAAAGATCAATACGTCTGGGATGCCGATGGCCGCCAATATCTGGATTTTCTGGGCGGCATTGTGACGGTGAGCGTGGGCCACTGCAACCAGCAAGTCAACGCCAAAGTGAAGCGCCAGATGGACACGCTGCAGCACGTTTCCACGGTCTTCGCCAACGAACCTCAGGCGGCTCTGGCCAGAAAAGTGGCGTCGCTAACTCCCGGCGGACAACTTACTAAGTCGTTTTTCACGAATAGCGGCACGGAGGCCAATGAGACCGCCATTCTTACGGCTCGCTGTTACACCGGCAACACCGAAATTGTAGCCCTGCGCCACTCGTATCACGGCCGTTCCGCGGCGGCCATGACGCTCACCGGGCAGTCCGCGTGGCGGTTGGGCCCTTCGCACGCCGGCGTGGTCCACGCGCACAACGCCTATTGCTACCGCTGCCCCTTCGGGCTGGCCTATCCGAGCTGCGAGGTGCGCTGCGCGCAGGATATGGAAGAGCTGATCCGCACCTCCACCGGCGGACGCATCGCCGGCTTCATCGGCGAGCCGATCCAAGGAGTGGGCGGATATATCACCCCGCCCAAGGAGTACTTTCAGATTGTCGAAAAGATCGTGCGCAATCACGGCGGCATCTTCATCAGCGACGAAGTGCAGACCGGCTGGGGCCGCACCGGCGGCAAGTGGTTCGGCATCGAGCAGTGGGGCGTGACGCCGGATATCATGACCTGCGCCAAAGGGCTGGGCAACGGCGCACCAATCGGGCTGACGGTGGCGAAGCCCGAAGTAGCCGATTCGGTGAAGGGCCTCACGATTTCCACTTTCGGCGGAAATCCGGTGGTCGCTACCGCGGCCAAGGCGGTGATCGATTACATCGAAGAAATGAATCTGCCGGCCAACTGCGAGGAGACCGGAGCATACCTGCGCAATCGCCTGCTGGAATTGCAGGAGCGCCATTCGATGATTGGCGAGGTCCGCGGCATGGGACTGCTGCAGGCCATCGAACTGGTGGAGGATCGCCAGACCAAAGTCCCCGCGGCAGCCGCGACCGCGCATCTCATGGAGGCGTGCCGCGATGAGGGTCTCCTGCTCGGCAAGGGCGGGATGTACGGCAACGTGCTGCGTTTTTCGCCGCCCATGAATATTGGCCGCTCCGATGTGGACAACTTCTTCGGGATGCTCGATAAGGCCCTGGCGAGTGTGGGCGCGGTGGCGGCCGGAGGCGTCCGGTGACTCCCACGCCCGAGCGCCTGGAACAATTCCCCGATCTTCATCCGGCGCTCAATTCGCAGTCCGCTCTGGCGGAAGCCAACCGCTGCCTCTTCTGTTTCGACGCGCCCTGTACCGCAGCCTGCCCGACGCACATCGACGTGCCCCGCTTCATCAAGAAAATCTCCTCCGGCAACTTGCGCGGCTCCGCGCTGACCATTCTCGACGCCAACATCCTGGGGCTGAGTTGCGCGCGAGTCTGCCCGGTGAACGTGCTGTGCGAGGGCAACTGCGTGCTGCACCGGTACAACCGGAAACCCATCGAGATCGGCCGTTTGCAGCGCTACGCCATGGACCGTTTCTACGATACCCAGGGGCGGCTGGCGGTGGCGAAGGCCCCCCAAGCGCTGCGTGTGGCCTGCGTGGGCGGCGGACCGGCATCGCTCGCCTGCGCGGCGGAACTGGCGCGCCGCGGCCACTCCGTGACCGTCTTCTACAATCGCCCACTGCCCGGAGGACTCAACACCTACGGGGTGGCGGAGTACAAGCTGCGCGCCGCCGACAGCCTGCGCGAAGTGGAACTCGTCCGCTCGCTGGGAGTGGAGTTCCGTTCGGCGGACGTCGGCTCCACGGTCTCGTTCGATGACTTGGAGCGGGACTTCGGGTTCATCTTCCTGGGCCTGGGACTGGGCGCCATGGAGCGGCTCGGTATCCCCGGCGAAGAAGCCGCGGGTGTCATCGACGCGCTGCGCTTCATCGAACGGTACAAGACCTCGCCCGATTTCGCTGTGGGCCGGCGCGTGATTGTAATCGGCGGAGGGAACACCGCCATCGACGCGGCCAATGCCGCGAAGCGCCTGGGCGCCGACGAGGTCCACATTTTTTATCGCCGCACCGCTCGGGAAATGCCGGCATTCGGTTTCGAGTACGACCAATCCAAGGTGGAAGGCGTGAGCTTCCACTGGTTGGCGCAACCGACGGCCATCGTGGTCCATTACGATCGCGCCGTGGCGGTCCGGTTTGTCGAAACGCGACTGGGCGAGCCCGGCCGCGACGGCCGGCGCAAGATCGAACCCTTGCCGGGCTCCGAGTATGAAATTCCCTGCGACATGGTGATTCCGGCTCTGGGCCAGAAGCGGCTAATGGGCGATCTGCTGCACCAGCGCGGAATCGAAATCGGAGATGGCGTGATCGGCGTGGACCGGCCGACTGGGCGCACCGCCAACCCGCGCTACTACGCCGGCGGCGACTGCGTCAACGGCGGCCGCGAAGTGGTCGATGCCGTGGCCGACGGTAAGCGCGCCGCGTTGGCGATCGCGGGGGAACGGCAATGAGATTCACCACTGAGGCACAGAGGCACGGAGAAAAACCAGAGAGAGCTTTCCATGCTTTTCTCAGCTCCGGGTCTCAAGCCTCTGCGCCCTCTGCCTCCTCAGCGCACTCCCAATTTTTTTCTTTTTCTAGTGCTTTCTCCGCGTCTCTGCGTCTCCGCGGTGAAATCCAATTGGGAAAGGACGCAGCCACTTAACATGGCCGATCTCACCACTAACTTCGCCGGCATCCGCAGTCCCAACCCGTTCTGGTTGGCTTCCGGCCCGCCCACCAACTGCGGCGAGCAGATCATGCGGGCTTTCGATAAAGGTTGGGGCGGCGCCGTCTGGAAGACCATCGGCGACCCCATCCTCAACGTCTCTTCCCGCTATTCCTCCGTCGATTGGAATGGCCAGCGCATGATGGGGCTGAACAACATCGAGCTCATCAGCGACCGCCCCATCGACGTCAACCTGCGCGAGATCGCCGAAGTCAAAAAGCGCTATCCGAAGCACGCCGTCATCGCGTCTCTGATGGTGGAATCCACCCGCGCCGCCTGGCACGACATCGTCCGCCGCACCGAAGACGCCGGCGCCGACGGCCTGGAGCTGAACTTCGGCTGCCCGCACGGCATGAGCGAGCGCGGCATGGGCAGCGCCGTCGGCCAGGTGCCCGAATATTCCTGCATGATCACCGAGTGGGTGAAGGAAGTGGCGCGCACGCCCGTGCTCGTGAAACTCACGCCCAATATCACCGACATCCGCGCGGTGGCGCGCGCCGCCAAGCGCGGCGGGGCCGACGGCCTTTCCGCCATCAACACCATCAACTCGATTACCGGCATCGATCTCGACACCTTCACGCCGCGGCCTAACGTGGGCGGCTACTCGGCGCACGGCGGCTACTGCGGTCCGGCGATAAAGCCCATCGCGCTGCACCTGGTGCAACAGATTGCGAGCGACCCCGAAGTGGGACTCCCGATCTCGGGCATCGGCGGCGTTTCCGGATGGCGCGAGGCCGCCGAGTTTTTCCTGCTGGGGTGCGGTACCGTGCAGGTCTGCACCGCCGCCATGCGCTACGGTTACCGCATCGTGGAAGACATGATCGACGGACTGAGCCAGTGGATGGACGAGAAAGGCCTGCGCACCATCGACGATTTCCGCGGCGCCAGCCTCCCCAAGCTCACCGAGTGGAAGCATCTCGACCTCAACTATAAGATTGTGGCGCGCATCAATCGCGACACCTGCATCGGCTGCGACCTCTGTTACATCGCCTGCTGGGACGGGGCGCATCAGTGCATCCACCTCGACGGTCATGCCACGCCTGCCGCCGTCGAAGCCGCGAGCCAGGCGCGTATCTCGACCACCCCCATCGCCAAACTGGATGCGGCGGAAACACTTCCCGCCGTCACGCCCTCGGTGCGCATTCCGCGCGTCGACGAGGAGGAGTGCGTGGGCTGCAACCTCTGCTGGCTGGTCTGCCCGGTGGAGAATTGCATCACCATGGAGCAGGTGGAGACCGGCAAGCCGTTCGAGAGTTGGGAAATGCGGAGCGCACAATGAACACTCTGATACGCAATGGCACGGTAGTCACCGCCGCTGAGACGCGCGCCGCGGATGTGCTGATCGCCGGCGAACGGATTGTCGAGGTCCGCGCCGGCATTTCCGAGGCCTCCGCCGATAAGGTGATCGATGCGGCCGGCATGTACGTGATACCCGGCGGCATCGACGCGCATACGCATCTCGACATGCCTTTCGGCGGCACCACGTCGGCTGACGATTTCGAAACCGGCACGCGCGCGGCGGCCTTCGGCGGCACCACCAGCATCGTGGATTTCGCCATCCAGGCGCGCGGCACGCGTATGCGCGATGCGCTCGACACCTGGTGGAAGAAGGCCGAAGGCCGCGCCACCATCGACTACGGCCTGCACATGATCGTCACCGACCTGGGCGGCTGCGGGCTCGAGGACATGGACGACATGGTGCGCGAAGGCGTGGCCAGCTTTAAGTTGTTCATGGCCTACCCAAACGTCCTGATGGTGGACGATGCGACTATCTTCAAAGCTCTCTCGCAGACCGCCAAGAACGGCGCCCTCATCTGTATGCACGCCGAAAACGGCAGCGTGATCGACGTGCTGATTGCCCGCGCGCTGGCCGAGGGCAAGACTGCGCCCGTATACCACGCGCTCACGCGCCCGCCGCTTGCCGAGGCGGAGGCTGTGCACCGCGCCATCGCCATGGCGGAGATCGCCGGCGCGCCGGTGTACATCGTGCACCTGTCTTCGGAGGACGCGCTCAATCAAGTGCGCGAGGCGCGCGACCGCGGCGTCCCGGCCTTCGCCGAAACCTGCCCGCAGTACCTGCTGCTTTCCATCGACGACCTCGCGCGGCCCAATTTCGAGGGCGCCAAGTACGTTTTCACGCCGCCCCTGCGTCCCAAAGAGCATCAGCCGAAACTGTGGGACGGTCTCAAGCACGATCACCTGCAAGTGGTCTCCACCGACCACTGCCCCTTCTGCTTCGCAGACCAGAAGGTGCTCGGCAAAGACGATTTCACAAAGATTCCCAACGGCGGACCGGGCATCGAAAATCGTCTGCAACTGATCTATCACCACGGTGTCAACTCGGGGCAGTTGTCGCTCAATCGCTTCGTGGAAATCACGTCGACCGCGCCGGCGCGCATCTTCGGCATGTACCCCCGGAAGGGCGAAATCGCGCCTGGCAGCGATGCCGACCTGGTGATTTGGGACCCGGCCGCGCTCTACACCATCAGCGCGCAAACGCATCACATGCGCGTGGATTATTCCATGTTCGAGGGCTTCCCGGTGCGCGGCAACGCCCGTACGGTGCTCTCGCGCGGTGAGGTGATTGTGGATGGCGGCGAGTTTCTGGGTAAGCCCGGCCGCGGGCGGTTTCTCAAGCGCGCCGCGCGCGGAGGCGCATGGAAATGATGCTGGCAGCAAAACAGACAATTGGCGGGCTTCAGCCCGCCAAATAAAACCATGACCGCCCGCGACCCCAGCCTCTACAACCAAGACCTCGCGCCCATACCCAAAGATCGCCGCACGTGGAGCACGTACAATTACGCATCGCTGTGGGTCGCGATGAGCGTCTGCATTCCGACCTACATGCTGGCGTCCGGCCTCATCGCCGGCGGAATGAGCTGGTGGCAGGCCATCAGCACCATCCTGTTGGGCAACCTGATCGTGCTGGTGCCCATGCTGCTCAACGCGCACGCCGGCGCCAAGTACGGCATCCCGTTTCCGGTGTTTGTGCGTGCGTCGTTCGGCGTCCGCGGCGCCAACATCCCGGCCGTGCTGCGCGCCCTGGTGGCTTGCGGATGGTTCGGCATTCAGAGCTGGATCGGCGGCCAGGCCATTTTCTCCATGCTCAAAATTCTGTGGCCCGGTGCCGCGCAGACCCCCGGCGGCCAGTGGATCTGCTTCTTCGCTTTCTGGCTACTCAACATCGCGGTGATCTGGCGCGGCATCGAAACCATCAAGATCCTCGAAGGTATCGGCGCGCCGTTCATGCTGGGAATCGGACTGCTCCTGCTCTGGTGGATCACCGGAAAAGCCGGCGGCCTGGGACCGGTGCTCAGCGCGCCCAGCAAATTCCACTCGAGCGCTGAGTTCGTGAAGTTTTTCATCCCGTCGCTCACCGGCATGGTGGGGTTCTGGGCCACGGTAGCGCTCAACATTCCCGATTTCACGCGCTACGCCAAATCGCAAAAAGCCCAGGCCGTTGGACAGGCCCTGGGACTGCCCGCCGCCATGACGCTCTACTCCTTCATCGGCGTGGCGGTGACTTCGGCGTCGGTGGTGCTGTTCGGCGAGGCCATCTGGGACCCGGTGGTGCTGCTCGGCAAGTTTCATCAGCCGGTGGTGGCCTCCATCGCGCTCGTGGCGCTGCTGGTGGCCACGCTCAACACCAACGTGGCGGCCAACGTGGTCTCGCCATCCAACGATTTCTCGAACCTCAATCCGCGCCTCATCTCTTTCCGCACCGGCGGCCTGATCACCGGCGTGATAGGCGTACTCATGATGCCCTGGAAGCTGCTGACCGATTTCAGCTCCTACATTTTCGGCTGGCTGGTGGGATACTCGGGCCTGCTCGGCCCTATCGCCGGCGTGATGATCGCGGACTATTTTCTGGTGCGCCGGGCGCGCCTCAACGTCGACGATCTGTACCGCCGCGGCGGCGAATACGAATACCGCGACGGCACCAATCCGCGCGCCGTAGTGGCGCTCGTTGCGGGGATCGCGGTCGCATTGCTTGGCCTGGTGGTTCCGGCGGTACGATGGTTGTACGACTACGCTTGGTTCGTAGGTTTCGGCGTCTCCGGCGCCGTATATTTCATGCTGACGCAGCGCGCTGAAGCGCCTGTTTGGGAGGGGGAAACATGATCGCAACCGATGCAACCGTGTCGTTGATATCGTTCTACATCAATGGCGCCTGGGAGCGCCCAGATGGCAACAAAGGCGGCCGCTCCGGCGGCACCATCGTCAATCCGGCCACCGGCGCCGCCATCGCCGAGGTGTCCTACGCCGACTCCGCCGATGTCGACCGCGCCGTCCGCGCCGCGCACGAAGCTTTTCTCAAATGGCGCGACGTCCCGGTGGTGGACCGCGTGCAAGTGCTGTACCGCTTCAAGGCGCTGCTCGAAACCTATCACGGCGACATGGCCGCCACGCTCACGCGCGAAAACGGCAAGACCGCCGAGGATGCCAGGGCCGAAGTGCGCCGTGCCATCCAGATGGTGGAAGTGGCCTGCGGCATGCCCAGCCTGATGATGGGCGATTCGCTCAACGACGTAGCCGCGGGCATCGACTGCAAAACCATCCGCCAACCCATCGGCGTCTGCGCCGGCATCACGCCGTTCAACTTCCCGGCGATGGTCCCGATGTGGATGTATCCCTTTGCCATCGCCTGCGGCAACACGTTCGTGTTGAAACCTTCGGAGAAAGTGCCGCTCACGCCCACCTTCGCCGCGCAATTGCTGCATCAGGCCGGGCTGCCCGCCGGGGTCTTCAACCTGGTGCATGGCGACCGCACGGCGGTGGATGCCCTGCTGCACCATCCGCTTGTGAAGGGCGTCTCCTTCGTCGGCTCTACGCCCGTGGCCAAGCACATTTACTCCACCGCCGCCGCAGAAGGCAAGCGCGTGCAGGCATTGGGCGGCGCGAAGAATCATCTGATCGTGATGCCCGATGCCGACATGCCGAAGACCGTGGAAGCGATTATCGGCTCGGCATTCGGCGCCGCGGGCGAGCGCTGCCTGGCCGGCAGCGTGCTGGTTCCGGTGGGCGATGCCGCCGGTCCGCTGCTCGAACTTCTCGTCGCGCGCACCAAGAATCTGACCGTCGGCGATGGCTCGCAGACCGGCGTTGAGATGGGTCCGCTGGTGACGTCCGACCATTGCCAGCGCGTCGCCGGCTACGTCGAAAAAGGCGTGGCGGAAGGCGCCGTCCCGCTGGTGGACGGCCGCCAGAACAGGCCCTCCGGCGGCTACTTCCTGGGTCCCACGATTTTCGACCGGGTGACTCCGCAGATGACCATCGCGCGCGAGGAGATCTTCGGCCCGGTGCTCTCGGTGATGCGCGTCGCGACGCTCGATGAGGCCATCGAGTTGGTGAATCGTTCGCCTTACGGCAACGCCACCGCGATTTTCACCTCGAGCGGCAAGTCCGCGCGCGAATACTCGTCGCGATGCGAAGTGGGGATGGTGGGGGTGAACGTAGGGGTTGCCGCGCCGATGGCATTCTTCCCGTTCGCCGGCTGGAAGAATTCCTTCTTCGGCGACCTGCACGCGCACGGCAAGGATGCGGTGGGGTTCTATACGGAGCAGAAGGTGATTATGAGTCGGTGGTTCTGAGGGGTCCGTTAAGCGGCGACGATGTACTCTGCGATAGTCCGCGGCTCCGGAATAGGCTCGCCTTCCTCCCGCATGCCTGCGAGGTGAAGGCGAATCGCTCGACGAATTAACTCTGTCGTCTCGGCGAGAGTCGAGCCGGCCGCGATGCACCCCAAGTCCGCCAGAAAGCCTACGATTAAAGCGAGTGAGCTCGGCAGGCTGGCCCTGTGTGATCTTTTTCTGGAGTCGCTTTGTCCTGATTCGCTGTCGTCATATCTTGCAATAATCCAGGCTACAGGTGTACTCTCAACAGGAGCGCTGCTTAAAATGCAGCCATCCCCGATGGCCGGTCCCGACGGCCGCGGAAAGCTTGAAACCTTATGCCAACGCCGGTTCTCCAGTATGCAAAGGCTGATGTCGTCAGCCTCAAAGACCATCCCCACTTCAACGAAAACTGGGTCAAGGATCTTATCATCCACACTCCCTCACTCTTGGGCTTGGGCGAACTGGAGGTCCGAGCGGTCGAGAAAACCCAACCAAGGGCTGGGCGGCTGGATCTTCTTCTGCATGACAGCGATCAGGGAATACGATACGAGGTTGAACTTATGCTCGGCGAGGTCGATCCGAGCCACATCATACGTACTCTGGAATATTGGGATATCGAGCGCAAACGATATCCGCAATTCGAACATAGGGCCGTACTGGTCGCCTAGAAGGTGACGGGACGGTTTCTGAATGTCATCGGCCTATTCGACAATGCGATTCCCTTCATTGCGATCCAGATGACGGCACTGGCACTTGGCGACCAAATAACGCTTCAGTTCACGAAGGTATTAGACGTGATCGAGCCGGGAGACGATGACGACGAACCAGATGCTCCCACAGTCGACCGGAAATACTGGGTAGATCGCGCATCGGAGAAATCTGTTGCTCTGGCTGAGCAGTGCTTGCCAATCCTTCGCGAGGTGCGGTCGGGCGTGGCGTTTAAATACAACCTGCACTGGGTGGGGCTGACTGTGGACGGAATTGTCCATAATTTCGTCCTCTTTATGCCCAAGAAGCAGTTTCTGACTGTCCAAGTACAAATTGAGGACCGAACAGGCTGGAAAGAGCGGCTGGAAGAAAATGGAATTGACGTGGTGTCGATAATTGGACGGAGGATCAGGTTTCGAGTTAACAGCCAGGAGGTCACCGATAAGAGGGACCTGCTAAAGGAACTATTCGCAGCTTCCTATAACGAGAACTTAGTAGACTAGCCCTATTGCGGGGAGTTATGGCGCGTGACCCTCCCAAAACTGCGTAGCCCTTGACTTCTCGCCTTGCCTCCACTAGCGGGAGTTTACTGAGACTGGGCGGGACAGAACGGTAACCGGCTTTGTCTCATTGGTTTGCGGCGGGGACGATGTATTACCTACGCGGCAGCTCCGACCACTCGCTGCGCTCCGAAGTGGGTGATATCGTTGAGCTTCATGGCAACGGTCATGAGGAGGAACTACGAGGATACCACTTTGATGAGTAATCCTCAATCGATACTGTCGGTTGAATAGGCCACGGGTTTGTAGTAAGTAGGGTAATACGCAAACGCGGGTAACTCAGTGCCTTAACTCCTTTGTCTTTAGCTGCTTGCCACAAGGCCTACGAAATCTGAGGTGCGTTCGCAGTAAACTCCCGCTAGCGCTAGCGGAGCGGCAGATAAATCACACCCGCGGCCCAGTCTGGCTCCTCCGAGCACTGGTCGAGAAGGAGGATTTCCTCGATCACAGCGCCAATTGGGAGCGAATCGGAAACAAGGACGATCGGCGTGCATCCGGACTCTTGTTGGCGTTGAATCAGAAGCGCCGGAACCATCGTTGCCAGATCGTGCGTCAGGAGCACGCGCTCATTTTCGGTTGCCCATGCCAGCAAGTTCCGGTCGTCCAGGCCGGCGATCTCGGCAACGTCCTGAGCACGGATGAGATCAAAGGCAGGGGCGCGGCGCAACAGCCCGCGGACGATGTCGTTGTCGAAGCACTCGTCCGCCAGCCATTTCACTGGGGCTTCCGGCGGGCGAGCAGGCGATCGCGGAGACCCGTTGGTGCCCACTCGGGATGAGAAGAAAGCAGCCCTTCCTCCTCGCGCAGCCGATTCTCGAAGTACTCGGCCAGTTCATCCGCGTGCTTCAGGTAATATCCGATGACCTGATAAACGTCCGACAACCGCAGACCGGCGTACTTTTGTGCGATCTCCTCCGCCGTTGCCCCCCGGTTGAACGCTCGCACCACGAGATCGAGCGTGACACGAGTACCGCCGACGCGATACGTACCTTGCGCGTCTCGGGCCAATGGAATTGCGTCAATCACAGCGGTCACATCCAGATTGTCACCCATAGCCTGCGGCAGAAGCAAGACCGGGTGTGCAGGGAAACGCACGACCATCCAACTCGCTGTCATCCGTTTCGCGGCGTCCAGTCGAGGCGTAACGCTCCTGTATCCAACGATAGGGCGCCAGGATTGGGGACGAAGCCCAGCGAAATTCGTCAGGCATTGAGGAAGCCAGATGAAAGCCCCTCCCAAAAGACCCACACTCCAGACTGCGCTTGCGGTGCAGCGGAGGCATTGCCGCTCTCGGCTTTATCCGGGCTGCTCCCTCACTTGCTAAACTAGCGAATGCGCGGGCCCGTAGCTCAGGTGGATAGAGCATCAGCCTTCTAAGCTGAGGGTCGCTGGTTCGAGTCCAGCCGGGCCTACCAGATTCTAAAGTGTTTATGAATCCATCATTGACCGAGCCAAGAACTTGGTCTAAGCTGCCTACATGCAAGTGAATGTGCGTGAGGCCAAAGCCCAGCTTTCCCGGCTCCTCGAACTCGTCGAGGAAGGCGAGACTGTGGTCATCGCACGCCAGGGAGAGCCCGTTGCCGACCTGGTCCCGGCCCGCCGGAAGGCCGGCTTTCCGTTCGGCATCGCTCGCGAAGAACCGCTCGTCGCAGCCGGAGACGATTGGTGGCAGCCGATGAGCGACGCTGAAGCCGAAGGCTGGATCGAAGGTCGTTGAAGGTCCTGACCGATACCCACACACTGGTCTGGGCGCTATCAGACCCAGCGACACTCGGCGCCGGGGCGCGTGCCGCGCTGGCCGGATCGCCATTCACGGCGAGCGTCGCGAATCTCTGGGAATTGGTTCTCAAGTCGCGCAAGCCCGGCGCGCTCGTCGCCGACCCGCTCCCTTGGTGGGAAAAATATGTCAACGGGCCGCAGATTCCAACGCTTGCCATCCGCATCGCGCACATCCGCAGATTGGCGCGATTGCCCGATCTCCACAAAGACCTATTCGACCGCATCCTGGTGGCACAGGCTCTGGCCGAAGGGCTGACGCTCGCCACCAAAGACGCGATCATGGCCAACTACGGCGCGCCCGTGATTTGGGAATAAAGATCCCGGGATCGGTCAGTCTCGGCACAAGCAGATTCTCTTCCGCTCGAACCGCGAAAGCCACTCCCGCTACACACAACTCTTCACCGTCTCCCCGGATGGCGGATTTGCCCGAAGCTCTGCCGCTGCCCATGGCCTACCGCGGCTCTTATTCGCCGGACATGGCCGTCGCCATGCGGCAGATGAAGGAACATCCCGCGCCGGTGCCGCATCGGCCGGCGTTCCCGAATTACAACGGGCCGAAGCCGGCCTCGGGATCGGGAACCAGCAGCGGAGCCGGCGGCGCAAAATAAATCCGGTTAAGCAGCGAGAGTCTGCGATATACTCTGCCTCACTATGTCACGACGCTCCTTGCTGAACCTGGCCTGGCTGATTCCGGCCTGCGCCGCCGCGGCCCATCCCGCCAACTTCGAATCTGCCGACTATCTCAAGTTGCGGTCGGTCGGAATCGTCCAGTTCTCGCCCGATGGGTCGCGGGTGGCCTACACCGTTACACGCAACGACGGCCCTCGCCGCCCCATCGGCCAGCTCTGGATCATGACTCTATCCGAGGGCAAGTCGGTCTGCCTCAGCGCCGGCGACGATCCTTCGGGCAATCCTGAATGGTCGCCCGACGGAAAGTGGATCGCCTACTCCGGCCGGCTCGGCGAGCAGCGCGGCCTGATCGTCGCGCATCCCGATGGCAGCGGCAAGCGGTTCCTCGCCGTCATGGAGAGCACCAACAGCCCGCTCCCCACTACCGGAAAAACCGTGGCATGGTCTCCCGACAGCAGGCAGATTGCGTACGTCTCCGCGCTGCCCGGGCCCGAGACCGCCGACGCCACCGGCGACCCGATTGTAATAACACGTTATCTCTACAAGCCCACCGCCGCGGAAGGAAATTCGCACTTCAACGACAACAAGCGCCTGCATATCTTCGTGCTCGACGTCGACACCGGTAAATCGCGGCAGCTCACCTCCGGTACGCACCACGAGCACTCCCTCGATTGGTCTCCCGACGGCAAGGAGATCGCCTTCATTTCCAGTCGCGAGCAGAACGAAGACCAGTTTTTCAACTACGACCTGTTCACCTTGAACCCCGCGAACGGTGACATCCGCCGGCTCACTGCCACCGAGAGCAGCGAGTATCGCCCGCATTGGTCCCCTGACGGGAAGACCCTCGCCTACGAGGCCACCAAGCGGGGGCTCACCGACCTCGAAACCACCATGGAGGATACCCATGTCTGGCTGATCGACGCCGATGGAACACATAGCCGCGAACTCGGCGCGGCCATCGACAATCGCCAGGGCGAGCCGGCTTGGTCTGACGACGGACGCTCGTTGCTCTTTACCGTGCAGGAGCGCGGCCACGTGCGGCTCTATCGCGTCCCCGCGGAAGGAGGCAAGCCCTCGCTGGCGGTGGAGGAAGCCGGCAGCGTGGGATCGTGGTCCGCCCGCGGCAACCGAATCGCATACGCTTTCGCGACTGCCGGCGATCTTCCGCAGCTCTATCTGAAGACCGGAGACGCGCCGCCCCGGAAACTTACAGACTTGAACCGTGAGGCGCTGGCCGGCAAACGCGTCGAGCCGGTGGAACCGTTCACGTTCATTAGTAATGACAATAAGTGGACCGTCGAAGCCTTCCTGACTTATCCCGCCGATTTCCAGGCCGGCCGCAAGTATCCCCTGGTGGTGCAGATTCACGGCGGGCCGCACGGACAGCAGGGACCCCAATTCAACTTTAAGGCGCAGGTCTACGCGTCGCGCGGCTGGGCCAGTTTGATGGTGAACTTCCGAGGCTCCACCGGCTACGGGCAGGCCTTCACCGACGCCATCTTCGCCGACCAGAACGGCAACGAAGCGCAGGACGTGCTCTACGGCCTGAGTGCGGCCATGAGGCGCTATCTATGGATTGACCGCGACCGCCTGGGCGTGGAAGGCACCAGCTACGGAGGTCAATTGAGCGACTGGCTGATCACCCAGACCAACATCTTCAAGGCGGCCATCCCCACCGCCGGCATCAGCAACCTGATTAGCTATAACTACATGACGTATTACAACCAATACGAGCAGATGGAATGGGGAGCCTTCCCGCACCGGGGTAACCTGATGGATGTCTTGTGGGAACGCTCCGCGCTGAAGCACGTAGCCAACGCCCGGACTCCCACTATGCTGGTGCACGGAGAAAACGATAGCGACGTCCCCATCGCCGAAGACGAGCAATACTACATCGCGCTTCGCGATGTGGGCGTGGATGCTGTGATGGTGCGCTATCCGCGCGAAGGCCACGGCGTCCGCGAACCCAAACACGTGGTGGATTGGATCGACAGCTCCATCCGGTGGTACGAGAAGTATTTCAAACTGCCGGCCGGCGGCTGACCCATCCGCGGAAAGGGCAAGGTCTGTTGGCCAAAGCTATGGTGTTGGTCTGAAGGTTGGCCACTTGCCCCTTGGGTGGGGCGGGCTTCAGCCCGCCAAGGCAAAGGTAGACTCGACCTTATGATTCGCCGGTGCCTTTGTCTGCTCACGCTCGCGGCCGCGGTGCGTGGAAATTGTGCAGCGCACGCCCGTTCTGAATGGCGCTTACGAACAAATTGCGGGGCGCGTCCACTTCGGGATGAATCCCAGGCTGGCCGCCAACCGCATCGTGCGGGATCTGGATATGGCTCAGCTTGACGCCGCCGGAGAGGCGAGTTGACGAATCTGGCGGGTCTGCAATTTCCGGCGACCAATGGTGTGACGCCGCCGCAACATCCGCGCGTGGCCCGGCAGCTCGATTTCGGGCCGGAGTTCGAATTGCGGCGTAATCTCACAAGAGCCGCCGAAGGTGACGGGCGCGTTCCCCGTATTGGTGCCGTAGGTGGAAGCGGATGGAATCGATCTGGGGGGCGTGCGGCTGCCGGAGGTCGAGGTTCCGGTGGCAAATTTGATGGGGTGGAAGCTGCGGGCTCCCGAGCGCGGCGCCCCTGGCGAGATCGCGGAGTTTTACGGATCGACGTTCCCCTTCGCGAAGACCAAAGAGGCGCGCGCCGCGGCGCGCGATCCACGCCTTTCGATCGCGGAGCGTATGCTGGCCGCCCGAAATATTTGCAGCGCGTGAATGCGGCGGCCGATGAGCTGATCCGCCGGCGATTCGTGACGCCGCAGGACCGGGGCTTTGTAGTGGAAAAAGCAGTGCAATTATAAGATGCGCTGGCGAAGTAGTCTAACGCAAAAATAGGGCTGCTCCGCATCCGGCCCGGGAGCGAATCGAGCCGGATGCGAAGCGTTGGCCTTCCCCTAATGCGCGGCCATACAAGACCCGGCGGCGCGGACCGCTAACGCGGCCTCGTAAGGGAAAACAGCCGCTTCACCGGCATTGTACTGCAAGAATCCAACGACTACTTTCTGGCCCTCCTCCGTCACCCATTCGCGGCCGGACTCAGTAAGTTCCAGCACATCCGAGTGGCCGGCCACGGCAACGCGCAGACGGTTCCGTTCGGTCGACAGCACCACCGCCTCCACAATGACTCCTACAGGGTATTCAATCAGGGTATACATCGGCATCGGCAACAACCTTTCCTCTAGCTATAACGAGCATGTGCCCGATCGAGTGCATTTACAAGGCTGCCAATTGTTATGGATCTAACTGCACAGTACGGCTGATACCGGCCCAATAGTGCCTCGCTACCTCATGACAGTCGTCACCGCGCATTCGAGGGGGGTACCGTCGCTCGTCAAAACTGTGGACACCGGCGGCAAAATCCGCTAGTATCGTTACCCGGAGGAAACACCTTGAAAAAGACTCTCGTAATCGCCGCATTCTGCCTGACCTTCGTAGCGGGCGCAGCATTTTCTTACGTCCGTGACTGGCACGATCTGGATGCCGTCCACAAACATGTTCAAGAGGCCATCCATGAGATGGATCGCGCCCGTGCCGCCAACCACTACGACATGGCCGGGCACGGCAAAAAGGCGGAAGAGTTACTGCATTCCGCCGAACGCGAACTGGGATTGGCGGTGGAAGCGGCGAAAGGCGAGTAGAACCTAAGGTCGTCAGACCTCGAATTCCGGCGAGTAAACGGCGGCCAGCGGAACGGTTCGCGTGACTTCAACCCCTGATTCACGCGAAAATCGAGTTTCATGGCCGCCACTTCTCTCGCAAAGAACAAAATCAAAATCGTATTGCTGGAAGGCGTGCATCCCAGCGCCGCGGACATGCTGCGGCGCGAAGGGTACACCAACATCGTGCCGCATGCCAAGTCGCTCACCGGCGATGCGCTCGGGGAAGCGCTGAAAGGCGCGTATTTCGCCGGCATCCGGTCGGCCACCCAGTTGACCGCGGACGTTCTGGAGCGCGCGCCGAAACTGATCGCCATCGGATGTTTCTGCATCGGCACCAATCAGGTCGATCTGGAATGCGCCCGCAAGCGCGGCATCCCGGTTTTCAATGCCCCGTTTTCCAATACCAGAAGCGTCGCCGAACTGGTGCTGGCCGAGATAATCCTTCTGCTCCGCGGAATCCCCGAGCGGAACGCGGCGGCGCACCGCGGCGAGTGGCTCAAGACCGCCGCCGGGGCCCGCGAGGTCCGCGGCAAGAAACTCGGCATCGTGGGATACGGCCACATCGGCACGCAGATCGGCCTGCTGGCCGAGTCGGTCGGCATGCAGGCGTCCTACTTCGACGTCGAAACCAAGTTGTCCCTCGGGAATGCGCGCGCGGTGGCGTCGCTCGACGAACTGCTGGCCGATTCCGACGTGGTCACGCTCCACGTGCCCGAAACACCTGAGACCGAAGGGATGATTGGCGCCGCGCAACTGGCCCGCATGAAGCCGGGAGCGAGACTGATCAACGCCTCGCGCGGGAAAGTGGTGGATATCGACGCCCTGGCGGCGGCGCTCCGCACGAAGCAGATCGGCGGCGCGGCGCTCGACGTTTTCCCCAAGGAGCCGAAAGGCGCGGGGGATCCGTTCGTTTCGCCGCTTCGCGAATTCGAAAACGTGATCCTGACGCCGCACGTCGGTGGCAGTACCGAGGAGGCGCAGGCGAATATCGGGGTCGAAGTGGCCGGCAAACTGATCAAGTACAGCGATAACGGCTCCTCGTTGACGGCCGTCAATTTCCCCCAGGTGTCGCTGCCGGAGCATCCCGGCAAGCATCGCCTCCTGCATATTCATCGGAATCAGCCGGGCGTGCTCTCGCAGATCAACGCGGTATTCTCGCGGCACGATGTGAACATCGCCGGGCAGTACCTGCAGACCGACTCCATCATCGGCTACGTGGTGATCGACGTCGAAATGCAGGGGACATCCGCCACCAGGCGGCTCAAAGCGGAGTTGGACAACGTGCCGGGAACCATTCGCTCGCGGGTCTTGTATTGACGGCTGTCGGACAGCTCTCCCGAAACTGCTTGGCCGAGCCTGGTTCTCCGTGTGCTCTGCCATCTCCGTGCTTTCAAAACCTGGGGAAGACATTGCCGCGTCCAGTCTAGCGGCGGCCTTCTTGCCTATGCTCTTCTCTGTAATGCTGGCGCGCACAATCTTCGCAAGCCGCGACGATTCTCGCGAACCGAGGCCGCTGAGACGCCGATACCCCGGGCCTATCCCTCCGTGTTCTCCGTCACCTCTGTGCCCTCTGGTTTTTGACTTCGTTTTCCTCCGTGTCTCCGTGTCTCTGTGGTGAATATTCTCTTGGTTGCGGCTTCGCCGCCCTGCACTGCTAACGGCCAGAATCTTCGCAAGCCGCGACGATTCTCGCGAACCGAGGCCGCTGTGACGCCGATACCCGGGGCCTATACCCCTCCGCGCCCTCCGCCACCTCCGCGTTCTCCGGTTTTGACTTTGCTTTTGTTTTTCTCCGCGTCTCTGCGCCTCTGCGGTGAACCTCGTTGTAGTTGCGGCTTCGCCACGCTAAGTCTCCGTGGTCCAATCGTTCTTCCACCGAGTTTCAAAATCCTGGGTCCGCGCTTCGCGCGGCGATCGGGGCTGATAGCTAAAGCTCCCGCCTCTTACCTGACAGCTAAAATAAAATTAGTGCCCCGTTACGCAGCTATCGATATCGGCAGCAACTCGATCCGCATGGAAGCCGCCGAAGTGGTTCCCGGACAGCCGGCCCGCGTGCTCGCGTCGGAACGCGAAGTCACGCGATTGGGCGAGAGCGTGTTCCGCTCCGGCGCGGTCAGCGAAGAAGCCTTGCGCGCCACCTGCGCGGTGCTGGCGCGCATGGCCGCCCTCTACCGCAAGCTCGACGTGGTGGGGGTGCGCGCCGTGGCCACCAGCGCCATCCGCGATACGCGAAATCCGCACGAGTTCCTGGCGCGCGCTTCGGAAGCAGCGGGCACGCCGGTGGAAATCATCTCCGGACGCGAGGAATCCCGGCTGATCTACCTGGGCGTGGAAAGCATCTGGCCGCAGGACGGCAAGCGGACCTTGGTGATCGATATTGGCGGCGGCAGCGCGGAAATCATCGGCGCCGAAGACGGCGTGCTGAAAGAGACCTTTTCCAAGCCGTTGGGAGCGGTGCGGCTGCGTGAGATTTTCCTGAAAGATGACCCGCCGACGCCGCTCCAGCTCCACCAGATGCACGAATACATACAGGCCAAGCTGGACACGCCGGTACGCCGCCTGGGACACGCCGGCTACGATCGCGCCATCGCCACTTCGGCGACGGCGGCCGCGGTGGCCCACGCCATAGCGCGGATTCCCGGCTCGCGGCGCGACGAAATCGACCGCCTGCGCATGCCCACCCCGGGAGTCGGCAAGCTGTATCGCCGGCTGGTGGAATTGAATCTCGCGGGACGGCGCCGCATCACCGGAATCGGGCCGCGGCGAGCCGAAATCATCGTGCCGGGAGTGGCCGTACTGCTGGATTTTCTACGTGAATTCCAGCTTTCGGCGGTCTATTATTGCCGTGCCGGCGTTCGCGACGGGATCATTGCCGACCTGGCCAACCGCAACGTGGGCGCCGAACTCTCGCGCCTCAGCCGCGATCAACGCCGCGAAGTGGAAGAACTGGGACGCCGCTATGGCGTCTCCATCGACCACGCCCGCAAGGTGGCCAACATCGCTCACCTGCTTTTCACCGCGTTGCAACCGCTGCACAACCTGCCCCCGGGCGCGGGCAAACTGCTGGAGGCGGCCGCTTACCTGATCGACGTGGGCCACTATGTCAGCGATTCCGGCCACCATAAGCATTCCTACTACGTGGTGTCGAACTCCGACATGGCCGGTTTTACGCAGCGCGAGCGCCTGCTGGTGGCGTGCCTGTGCCGCTACCATCGCAAATCGCTGCCCACCCCGGTCCACAGCCAATACCAGGCGCTCCCGGCGGACGACCGACGCCTGCTGTTGTTCCTGATCCCGCTCTTGCGGCTGGCCGACAATTTAAATCGCAGCCGCCAGCAGCGCGTCCGCGGTATCGACTGCCGGCTGCGCGACGGCCACGTGGTGTTGGAGGTCACAAGCAGCCACGACATCGACTTGGAACAGTGGGGCGCCGAACGCGCCGGCGAGGCGTTCCTCCAGGTGTATAACCGCCCCATCGCGGTGCAAAGGGAGAACGAGTGATCCAATGATGCGCGATTACGCCCGCCAACAGACCGCTTTGCTGATGGACCGGCTGACTGTGGCGCTGAACCGCGCGGCGCGCGGCGGGGACGCCGCATCCATTCACGACGTGCGCGTGGCCATGCGCCGGCTGAGCCGCTGCTTGCGCGCATTTGCGCCATTCTACCCGGACCGGTCGTGGAGGAAGATCCGCCGCCGGATTTCATCTCTGATGGCCATCGCGGGAGCCGTGCGGGATTGCGATATCGCCATCGAACTGGCAGGCCGCGCCGGCGCCGCGCGAAGCAGCGCCATGGTCGCGCAACTCGCCGCCCTACGCCGGAAAACGGGACGCGATCTGCTGCTCGAAATCCGCCGCTGGAAGAGCCGCGATCTCCCGCGCCAGTGGCGCATCCGGCTGGAGTTGTAGGTAATGACCAAGACCAGCCAAATTGCCTGGAACCCGCGCTGGGGCGCCGCGCAGAACGCGCAAAGCCAGCTTCCGCCAATGGTTCGCGCTTATTTCACCCAAGTGCGGGAGTTGCTGGCTGCCAGTCCGCCACCGGCCGAATTGCATGCCATACGGCTGGCTACCAAGCGCCTGCGGTACACCTTGGAACTGTTCCGCCCCTGTTACGGACAGGGCCTCGAAATCCGGCTGGCCACCCTCCAGCGGCTGCAACAGGTGCTCGGCGAGATCAACGACTGCGCCGCCGCGGAACGCCTGCTTCAGCGCACGATTCCCCCTTCCGCTGCGCGCAGGCGCGTACTGAGTTTTCTGCGGCGCCGGGCCTCGGCGAAAGCCGTGGCGCTGCGAAAAGAGTGGCGCGATACCTTCGACGCGCCCGGCAGGGAACACTGGTGGATTCAGTACCTCGCCAGGAGCGCGAGAGCCGGAAAACTCAGACTATAAGTTCGCCGGCAGCGTCAATCCGGCCTTGCCCAGCGCGCGCTGCAGCACGCTCATCGCCGTGATTTCGGGAATCCCGCGCGAAATGGAGATTTCCGACAGCAGCATGTGCCGCGCGCGCTCCAGCATCTTCTTCTCGCGGAAAGAAAGCGGCTTGTCCACATGGAGCTGCACCAGGGCTTTGAACACCTCGGCCGCGTGCAACAGGTCGCCGCTCTGCATTTTCACGGTATTCTCTTTGAAACGGACCTTCCAATCGGAACTGCAACTGCAAACTCCGTTGGAAAGGTAAGACAGCACACGCGAAATCTCCCGGTCCTTGGTCACACGCCGCAGGCCGATGTTGGCGGCGTTCGAGAAGGGCACAAGCACGGTCATACTATTACAACCGAAGCGCAGCAGGTAGAATCTCTCGAATGCGGATCCAAAGGATCGTGTGCTGATATTTTCGACGGTCCCAACTCCCTGGTTGGGATAGACTACCTTGTCACCGATCTGAAAAGTCATACGGGGTCCCCCACAAACCACCGTTGTCAAGTGTTATCACGTTGTTAAACGGGACAACTCTTGCATAGTACGCCCCAGGGCCAAATTCTGTCAAGTGGTTATGTGGCGAAAAGCGCCATTTGGCGCGGGTTTTCGCAACATCGTCTAAATCGAATCCTGAGGATGGTTGGGACTCCCGGATGAAGCCATCCGAAATCTTCGCAGGCAAATATACACACTCAACAGGTGGCTACCCTGCTAGCTGGCCGCCGCGACATTTGCTACGGTCGGACCCCTTAGTAGCCTCCACCGCCCATCGTCACCTGGGTATCTTCTTCCGGTTCCGGCCGGGGATTGCGTTCGGCCAGCAACAATCGCCTCAAACTCCTCAAATCGTTGAGGATGCGCCGGCTGGTCGTAATGTGCAAGTTGAGCTTCGCGAGATTGTAGGAAACCAGCAGCAGCGCCTGCTTGCGGCGGTCCGCGCCGTCGCGTTCCGCGGCGGCGATTTCGGATTCAACATCGCGACGAGCCTCGTCGAGGGCGTCGGCTAGCAGGGCCACGTATTCGTGCGATCCCTCGATGCTGTCAAACGGCGTTTCGGCTTGATAGCTCACAGCTACGCCTTCCTTGCCACCTGCCTCCGCTAGTGGACTGTCTATATTAAGTTTTATTTATTCTGCCACAAAAAACACCCGAGTGGGTGTGCGATTACGCCTCCGAGGTGTACATTGGCTACAGAAAATGGAAAAATCCCTACGCGCGATCATCGTGGATGACGAAGAGCTCGCGCGCGGCTTCCTGCGGGAAATGTTGGGGTTACACCCCGAAATCGAGGTTGTCGCGGAATGTCCCAACGGCTTCGAGGCTGTCAAAGCCATCGGGGAAACGCGGCCCGACCTGCTTTTCCTGGACGTCCAGATGCCCAAATTGGACGGTTTCGAAGTGCTGGAACTCATCGATCCCGGCCCGGTAGTGATTTTTGTCACGGCCTACGACCAATACGCCATGCGCGCCTTCGACGCCCATGCCGTGGACTACCTGTTGAAGCCGTTCAGCCGGGAGCGCTTCGAAACGGCCTTGGAGCGTGCTCGTTTGCGCCTGGGACAGCACATCCCGCGGCTCGATCTGGCCTTGTCGGCGCGAGCCCCCGAGGAGCGGCCACAGCGCATTGTGGTGAAAGACGGCCCGCGCGTCCACGTCATCCCCATCGACAAGCTGGACTACGCCGAGGCCCAGGACGATTACGTGGCTCTGCACAGCGGCGGCAAGAGCTATCTGAAGCAGCAGCCCATCGCCAGCCTGGAAGCGCTGCTCGATCCCGCGCGTTTCGTGCGCATTCATCGGTCGGTGATCGTCAATCTGGAGCGCGTGGCGCGGATCGAACCCTACGGCAAGGAAAGCCGCCTCGCCATTCTGGCCGATGGCGCGCGGCTGCCCGTGAGCCGCTCCGGCTACGCCAGGCTGCTGGAGGCGATGGGCGATTCGCAGGGAAACCGCAGCACCACGCGGTAGACCCGCCCATACCAGAGGCGCCGGCTCTGACCCCGGGAGTCCTGAGCGCGCCCACCCTTGCGGGAGCGTTGGGACGACGGGTTCGCTTTCAGGAGCGCGGTTTCCTCCGCGATTCGGGTGTAGGCCCGAACTTGAATTCACGCGGTCAATCTCATCCCAGGCATGTGTCAGCCCGGCGGCGTGGCAGCCGTTGGCAGCATGAATAGTCTGTCCGGCAAAGTTGGTTCAAAGCTGCGCCCACTCTTCGACATTGGCCGGATGGACATGTTGGAACGCGCAGGGGCGATCTCGTGCCGTTGCCCGACAACCTCACTCTTCGACATTGGCTGGATTGACATGTTGGAACTGTGCCTCAGGAATCGCGAGGTTCCCCGCACGCAGGCAGAGGCCGGAAGCCCTGAATCGATTCACGATATTCCACAGGGTCACCAGCCTGTCGAGATTCTCGCGACCGAGGCAGCCCGGCGGGGTGTCGTTATGCAAGACCCGGAATGGACAGCGGCTGGCGTGATAAACCCTCGGCAACTGGCGCTGTTCGCATTGCCCAGGTAGCAAAATTTGGCTAGCCCAGGTAGTTCTCGATTCGCGCCAGGCACTCTTCCACCGTCAGTTTGTCGGTGTCGAGCAGCAGACCCTCGCCCGTGTAGCGGTACTCGCGATTGAGGCGCACCACCCTTTCTTCGGTAAGGTCGGGACGCGTGGGGTCCGGGATGCCGCGGGCGCGCAGGCGCTCGACAGCCGCTTCCGGCGAGACGCGGCATTCGATCAGTTTCCATTTGCCTGCGGCCACGCGCGCCAAGCCGGCGCGGTCTTCCGCGTGGCCGTAGGGCGCGTCGAGGACGGCGCCCGCACCCGCCGCAAGCAGAAGCTCGCCCGCGAACAGCATGGCGCGATAGGCCACCTCGCGGTCGGCGCGCGTGTGCCTGGCCGTGGGCATCAGGCGCTGCCGCGTGGCGTCCATCGAGAGATGCGGCCATCCACGCCGGCGCGCCACTTCCGCCGCGAGCGTACTCTTGCCGGAGCAGGCCGGACCCGCGAATACGATCAGCACACTGTGTATTTTAGCTGTCAGCGTTCAGCTTTCAGAAGGCGCGCCGCGCGGTGCGCGGTCCAATGAGTTGTCAACCTTTGGCGGGCTTCAGCCGGCTTTAGCCAGGCTTCAGCCAGGCTTCAGCCGGCTTCAGCCCGCCTCGGGGAATTTCCTCCGGCTTCGTGCCCTTCGGCGCGCCCGTGGCGAAGCCAGAGAAATTCGTCAGGCCTCGTGGAAGCCGGCTGCAGGCTGAAGCCTGCCCCACTAAGAAAGGCCAAACTCCAGGGGCGGGCTTCAGCCTGGCTTCAGCCGGCTTCAGCCCGCCGTGCCACAAAAGGGCCAGTCTCCAGCGGGGGTTGATAACCCGCCTGGCCCGTGCGCCCGTCTCCCGCACTTTCTTCGATGCGCGTGCCGGCGAGTAACTTGCGTGGAGGAATCCCTACCGAAGCAGCCACGACGCGGTGAGCGCCATCGCCATCAATAGGGCCGCTTCCCCGAGGATGCGACGCATCTTCACAATAGATCTCCCAACACGTTCCACGTGGTGCTCCCGCAAGGCACTCCGGCCCGCAAACTTTTCAACACCATCCGCCCGCCGGCATCCAGGTCCACCTGGTAGAGCGGCAGGTCGCGATCCTTTACCACGTACGCGCCTACCTGCATCAACCACGAATCTTCATACCGGTGGGCCACATAGGGATTCTCCACTGCGGCGCGAATGCGAAACTGCGCGGTGGATGGTTCATAGTTGGCATAGCTATAGCAGCGGCCGATGCAGACGCGGTCGATCACGTGCGCCAGAGCGTTCACCCGCAGGTTGGGGGCGTCGATGGCGCTGATCACCCTCTGCCCCGGCGGTAGCGCGGCCACGGTGTCCTGCATGCGATCTTCAAAGGAATTCAGCGCGCGCTCATCGCGGTACAGGAAGACGAAAAAGAGGAGCGCGACAGCCAGCAAAGCGGCCCGCAGGAAACGCGGCGGACGCGCGCACGCCAGCAGCGCGCAGAAGCAGATTCCGACCCCCAAAGACATGCGTTCGGCGATATAGACCAGGGCATGGTTGAAACCGGGGAACAGGATCGAAGTGGGCAGAATGAAAACCGCCGCGGCACTGATCACGCAGAGCTGGAAGGGCATGCCCGCAACTACCTGGCGGGCATCGCTGAGGTGGATGAGATTCAGGAACAGCATCGCCCAGATGGCCAGGAGCGCGACCAGCACGACGTAATACTTGGCGTCGAAGACCCAGACCTGGTCGAGCCCCGTGGTGAGCGTGATCTGCCGCGCGGACCAGTTCGTCACCATCGTCCGGGCCATAAAGGCGTTCAGGAACACCATCGCCGAGAGTGACCCGGCGATCAGGTATACGCGCGATTTGACCGAAATCCGGCCGGCGACCAGGATATAAACCACCAGCCCGGCAACCCAGGCCACCGGCAGCGCGTGCGCCACGTAGGCCAGTACGAGGACGGGGATCGCCGCGGCCACACGCCGCGAATTGGGCTCCCACAGCAGCGCCAGGGCCCAGAAACAGAGCCCCAGGCTGAGGTAGAAATTGAAGAAACCCATGTGAAACACCCAGCCATACGCCAGCATGGCGATGCAGGGCAGAATCTGCCAGGGTTTGCGGCCCGAAACGACCCGCGCAAAGGCGAACGCGCCCCAAATAAAAATCAAAACGGTCACCGATACGGAGATGCGCTGCGCCGCTTCCGGCCCGAACACTTTGAAAAGCCCGCTGAGCATCAGGTCGAACAGGATGTTGGTGGTCTGCCCGACGATTTGCAACCCCTGAATGCGGCCGCTTTCGATCAACTGGGCCAGCCAGGCGTTATAGATGTGGCTGGAAAGATCGCCGGCCTCGACGCGCGGCTGCCAATAGCACGGCGCCAGCAGGAGCAGTGACGCCAAAACGTAAATCCAGCGGCTGCGATTCAGCGCGGCCAGCGCGGGATGTTCCGTCCTCGGGGCCAGCGGCGCCGCCTTGGCGCGAGATGTAATTTTCGGTCGCATTTAACCATTCTCTAACCGAATCGCCTGAAATACGGAAATCAGGTCGAACGGAGTGGCTATGGCTGCAATGGCTTCGCCCGATTGCCGGATATTTTGTTCGGAAATTTGCGCGTCCACGCCCCCGGTTGCCAGCCGCAGGTAGTCGATGCGGTAGGGATTGATGCGCATGATGCGGCAGCAGGTGGCGTCCACCGCCACCGGGTCGCTGCCGGCTACCAGCACGCCGGCGAACTTCGCCGTACCCTGGATGGGACCGTTGCCCTGCATGCCGACAATGCCGTCGACAATGGCAAACTGGCGGGGGAAGGCAGAATGCAGATCGGCAATACTTTCGCTGATGCCGGCCCAGTGCAGCACATTCTTGGGCCAGCCATAGACAGCGCCGGGAACCAATCCGAACAGGTTTTTCATGGCCAGCGTGGCGCCCACCCAGTGGTGCGTCTTCATCTTCGGCATGGAAACCAGCAGCCCCGCCCGCAACGCCGTATTGGGCAGGTACAACTTGCCGAGACGCGAGAACTGGCGCGGCAGATTCACGCGCGTTACATCGTCCAGGTTCAGGTCCACGAACGAATCTTCGAATTTTGGAACGATTTTGAAGTAGCCGGCCGCCTCGGCAAGATCCAGCGTGTCGCGGCGATGGCCGGGACCTTCGGCGATGCGGACGCTGGCCGCGCCGCGGGAGCGGAACGCCTCCACGGCCGCATGCACCAGCAGCGGATTGGTGTTAATGAAGCTTTCCGGCTCAAACTCCACCAGGTTCGGCTTGACCAGCACATCGCGCCCGCGGACATCCACCTGGTGCTCCTCGAGAAGCAGGCGAACGGTCTCGTATACCCGCTGGCCGTACGCCGGCGCGCGCGCGATGGAGACGCGCGACGGAACCAGCGGCTGTTCCCGATCGCAGCCCGAGAGAGCGGCCGCTCCCGCCACGGCAGCCGAAGCCGCCAGCAGTTCCCGCCTTGTGATCTTGGGAGTCATGGTCATCCCCAGAGGACGTCCCGCCCTTTCTGCACTTCGCCGATCAGCATGGCGAGGGACGTTTCGGGAAGGGTCCGGCACTCCACGCCGGCGGGGCGGCAGTAGCCCGCCGGCATTCCTCCGTGCGCCATCAGGCCGAGACCCAGCCAGTTGATCGCGTCGGCCGAGCGCGAATCGGCGAGAAAGCGTTGGGCCATGCCGATGGCGCGCCGCACTTCGGGAGTGTCCACGCCGCGCAGGGCGGCCAGCGCCATCCCGGTGGTCTCCGGGTACGGCCCCGAAGCGTATCCCAGGGCCTGCGGAGCGCCGTGGTTCCATCCTCCCTCGTGGCAACTCCGGGTTACCAGATACTTTCGGCCTTCCGCTATGCGGCGGGCGATTTCCGCCGACGGCCGGCGGCGGCCTTCCTTTTCGAGCGCCAGTATCGCCAATGACGTGGGGCCGACCCATGCGGCGGCGCCCCGCGTCCAGGGCCAACCCGCGAACGCCTGATCCGGCGGACGCGAGGCTCCCAACAGCCACTGGCGCAAGCGGTACACCGGGGTGGACTCGTAGCCGGTGGTGTCCAACAACCACCGGATGGCGCGCCGATGGACCTCCATGCCAAGTTCTTCCGGGGGCAGCAGCGCCACCAGAGCGGTCACCCAACTGCTTTCCGCGACGCCGGCTTGGGGCGAGAATCCGCCGTCCGGCCGGGCCGCGCGGCGCAGCCAGCGCACACCGCGGGCGGCGCCCCCATTCTCTCCCGCCGCCCGCATCGCCAGGATGGAATACACCGTGGGCTCGGTCCACGAGCATCCGCGCACATAGGGCCAACCACCGTCCGGATTCTGCTTGCCGGCAAGAATCTCAATAGTCATGTGCAAACAAGAAGTCAGGAGTCAGAAGCCAGAATGAAAACCGCGCAAATGGAGGCGGCACGCACAAAGAATTCGGGCACTCCGCTGGAAAACAAGGGCTGGCGGTATCCGGACAAACGCCAATGCGCCAGCCCCAAAAACCAAGCGCTAGCGAAGTACCCGGCGCTTGCGCCGCCGGGACAACAGCATGACGAGGGTCACGCCTGCCCCCATCCAGATCGCGCCTTGAATCGCGACATCCATATGGTTCTCCTTTCATGGAAATGGTTTCAGCTCGCGGCAGAGGGCCGAAAGGCCTGAGCCGCGGCCGCGCGGAACTACCGGGATAGCCGGCGGGAGCGGCGCCGCTTCAGGAAGATGAAGAGGGTGCCCCCGGCGCCCAACCAGATTGCCGCTTGAATCAAAGTATCGCTCATCGTTTGTTTCTCCTTTTTGTTGCGTTACGAACCACCAGCGTGCTTCATCATTGGGAACAGATATTTGAATATCTGCAGGATGCCGGGACCGGCCGCGACTATCAGCATCGACGGCAATATGAAAAAGAAAATCGGAAATACCAGCTTGACGCCCACCTTGCCGGCGCGCTCTTCGGCTTGCTGGCGGCGCGCGATTCGCATGAAGTCGGAATGGGTGCGCAGGCTCTCGCCCATGCTGGTGCCGAAACGGTCGTTCTGGATCAGGATGGCCACCAGCTTGCGAATTTCATCTTCACCGGTGCGCTCCGCGAAATTGCGCAGGGCGTCGGACCGCCGCTTGCCGGCGCGCATCTCCAGCATCACCAGCGACATTTCTTCGCTCAGTTGCGGGTGGCTCACCTGCAGTTCCTTGGCGACGTGGGAAATGGCTTGGTCGAGACCCAGTCCGGCCTCCACCGAGACCACCATCAGATCCAATGCGTCAGGCAGCGAGAGACGCAGAATTTCCTGCCGCCTGGCAACCCGCTTCTCCAGGAAGAAGCGCGGGAGAATCCATCCGCAGGAACAGCCCGAAACCATCATCGCAATCTTCATCATGGGATTGGGTGGCAGCCTCGGTTCCATCACGATGACCAGAAACAGCATCCCCAAAGTGGCCACGATGCGCAGGCCGAAAAAGACCGGGACGGCATTCTCGGAGCGGAAGCCGCCGCGAATCAGGTTGGCCCGCACACTGGCGATTTCCACCTCCGAAGAGGGCACCTTGGAACCGATCTGGTGGAGGACCGTGACGATGGTGCTGGACTGGGGCTCGGTTTCCTCATCCAGCAAGCCGTTCTTGTGCTCCGTGATGACCGGGTTGCCAAGCTGTCTGAGAAACTTGCCCGGTTTGTAGAAAAAGCGGTACCCGACTCCGGTCAAGGCGACCAGCAGCATCAGGAACGCGCAAATCGAGAATAACAACGGGCTGGCCATAATCAGACCTTGATGTTGATAATTTTCTTGATAAAGAAGTTACCCAGGATCTGGGCGAAAATAGCGCCGCCGATCATCCATTTGCCGTCGTTGTCGGAGGCCATGGATTGGAGGTAGCCAGGGGCCACTATCAGAAGGCCGAGCATGGTGGCGACCGGCAGAAGCGCCAGGATCGTGGCGGTCAAACGGCCGTGTGCGCTGGCTGCCCTTACCTGGCCTTTGAGCCGGAAACGCTCCCGAATGACATATGCCAGGCGCGAAAGGATTTCGCTCAGGTTGCCGCCCGTCTGTTTCTGCAGCAGCACGGAAGAGGCGAAGAAGCGGACATCGAGCAGGGGCACGCGCAGCGTGAAATTGCGAAGCGCGATGTCGAGCGGCGCGCCCAGGTTCTGTTCGTTGAAGAGCGCGCGGAATTCCTGGCCCAGCGGGTCGGCGATCTCTTCGCCGATCATTTCCAGACTGATGGAAAAAGCGTGGCCCGCGCGCATGGAACGCGCCAGAAAGTCGAGTGCATCGGGAAACTGCTCTTCCAGCTTATTGAGCCGCGCCCTGCGCTTGTGGCGGACCATCAGGTACGGGATCATTCCCGTAATGATCGCGAATACAATGGCGCTGGTGGTACCGTTGAGCAGGATCTTGGTCCATGCGCCAAGCCCCAGGCCGGGAATCATGGCCAGGCCCATGGCGGTCAACAGGCGGGTGGGCGACCAGTCCAAGCCGGCCTGCTGAATCTGTTCCTGCGCGTGGCGCGAGAAGTGCAGCTTGTTCAGCACGGCCTTCATTCCGGTGGGTTGATCGGGATCGATGTCCTTCAACAGGTTGGCGGCCGGCGTGACCGTCTCGCCGGCAGCCGTTTGCAGCATGTCCGAGACCTGTTTTTTCCGCCGGGCATCATGATATTTCAGGCCCACGCTGGTTGCCACAAGCGCCAGCGCGAAGATGACGATCCCGGATACCAGAGCCGCAACCAACATCTAGTTGATCTCCACCACCGTCTGGAACAGTTGCGTGGGCAGCACAATGCCGCACGACTTCAACCGTTCGTAGAATTTCGGCCGGATGCCGGTCGCGCGGAATCTGCCGCGCACTTTGCCGGTTTCCGAAAGGCCCGTTTTTTCAAACAGGAAAACATCCTGCAGCGTGATGATCTCCTGTTCCATGCCGACTACTTCGGTAATGTGCGTGATGCGGCGGGTACCGTCGCTGAAGCGCGAAGTCTGAACGAACAGGTCCACGGCCGAGGCGATCTGCTGGCGGATGGACTTAATCCCCATATTGGCATTGGCCATGCCGACCATTACTTCGAGGCGGCCCAGGCCGTCGCGCGGGGTATTGGCGTGGATGGTGGTGAGCGACCCGTCGTGACCGGTGTTCATGGCCTGCAACATGTCGAGGGCCTCTTCCGACCGGACTTCACCGACGATGATGCGGTCGGGGCGCATACGGAGGGCGTTGATGACGAGCTGGCGGATGTGGATGGCGCCGACGCCTTCCACGTTTGCCGGGCGGGTTTCCATGCGCGCCACGTGGGTCTGCTGGAGCCGCAGTTCGGCCGCGTCTTCGATGGTCACGATGCGCTCGTCTTCCGGAATATAGGAAGAGAGCGCGTTGAGCAGCGTGGTCTTACCGGAACCGGTACCGCCGCAAATCAGGATGTTGAGGCGCGCTTTCACGCAGGCTTTGAGCAGGTCCAGCATGCCCTCGGTCAGGGCCAGCTTGGCGACCAGATCTTCGCCTTTGAGAGCATGGCGGCCGAAACGGCGGATGGAGAGCAGCGGTCCGTCCACCGCCACCGGCGGAATGGCGGCATTGACGCGCGAGCCATCGGGCAGGCGCGCATCCACCAGGGGCGAGGATTCATCCACGCGGCGGCCCACGCGCGAAACCACTTTTTCAATGATGCGCAACAGGTGGGCGTCGTCTTTGAACTCCACCGGAGTGCGATAGAGTTTGCCGCCGCGCTCCACGTAGACCAGTTTCGGCGTGGTGACCAGAATGTCGCTGATGGTGGGATCCTGCAGCAGCGGTTCCAGGGGGCCGAGTCCGAAGACTTCGTCCAGAATCTCTTCGATGACCCGGTCTTTTTCCACCAACGACAGCGGGGTCTTCTCTTCCTCCACCAGCTTGGCGACGGCAGCGCGAATCTCCGCGCGGACGCGCTCGCCGGCCATGGAGGAAAGGGCCTCCAGGTTGATCCGGTCCAGCAGCTTGCGGTGGAGGGTGAATTTCAGCTCCTGGTATTCGGGGGTGTACCCTTCCTTCGTGAAAAGGCGGTTTACCCAACCGGTCTCGCGGTCGTTCGATCGGTGCATCGTCTCGAGCACTGCAGCCATTTGATTGTCCTTTTTAGCCAAAAAGCGCGAAGCGCTTCTTCATGGATTTCTCGTCGACTTCCAGGCTGGCGAGTTTGATAGCCAGCCTGGCAATCTGTTTGCCAAGGTCGGAGTTGCGGTTCAGCATCCGGCCCTCGGCGTAGGTTTCGTACAACTCCGGGTAGTCGTTCGGGATCATGGAGAAAATCGGCACGCCCAGCATTTTTTCCAGTTCGGCCGGGGTGATATCCAGGCGCTTGGGCGCGCGGTTGAGAATGAGACGGATTTTGTGCTTTCCGTATCCGCTGTCGAGCAGCGTCTGAATGATCTGCTTGGACTGGTGCAGGGCGGGGACTTCCAGGGTGGTTACCAGGCAAGCCTCGTCGATTTCCTCCAGCGCCGCCATGGCGGTGTGGCTGAGGCTGCGGCCCAGGTCGACCAGGGTCCAGTCGTAGTGGGGCCGGGCGAAAGCCAGCACATGGCGTACCTGGTCGTCCTTGATCTGCTGCTTGGAAGCCAGGGCCAGCGGCGCGGCCACAATCTCCACACCCGGGATGCCGTTGGAGACCAGCGCCTTCCAGTAATGGATGTCGAGACGGTGCAAATTGTTGACTGCGTCAAGAATCGAGTAGACCGACTTGGTCTTGGTGATGAAGCCGACCATGCCGGAATCCAGGTCGAGGTCCGCCAGAAGCACTTTTTGATTCTGGCGGCCCAGTTCGGCGGCCACGTGGGTCACCAGAGTAGTGGCGCCGCAGCCGCCCTTGGCGGACATGAATGCGAAGCTCTTGCCGCCGGCCTTGGCGCCGGCGTCCCGCCGCCGGCTGCGCTCCGCGGAACGTCTTTCGAGCGCCCGCCGCAGCGGCTCCCGCAGGGGCGGGTAGAGATACTCGTTGATCCCGGCGCGCATTGAAGCCAGAATCGCGTCCGAGTCGGCGCTGCAATTGAGGGCGATGATCATCGGATCGCCGATGGCGGCGCGGATGGAAGTGGCCAGTCCCTCCAGCGGCTCGCGCCAGCCGCTGATATCGATCAGCACGACATCCGGCCGCATGCGTTCCAGGCGGTCCAGGAAATTGCTTACGTCGCCGATGTCCTGGTGTTCGACAATGATGCGGAACGGCAGATCGGAAAGGCACGACTGGGCCTGTTCCCAGAGGTCGCGGTTTTCGATTGCCAGTCCGATGGTGAGCGGATACATAGGGGTTCCCGGGGACGCGGTTCAGTTGCCGTTCCCGCCTCCGCCGGCGGGCGCCGCAGGGGCATTGCCGCCTCCGCCGGCTGCTGGCGCTGTGCCGCCTCCGCCAGGCTGGGGAGCCACCGCCGGCGCTACCGGCCCCATTGTTGGGCTGGCCGTGGGCGGGGTGATCGGGGAAGGCTGTATCAGCCTCTGCTGCTGCAGCAGTTGTTCGAGGGGCAGGGTCTGTGCGGGCGGGTGCATCGGCACCGGTCCGGTGGTATCCATGCCAGGCTGGCGCATCGGGAACGGAGTGTTAGGCGCCATGAATGGAACGGTCCACTTCAATTCCGGGATGGGCTGATTTCCTGGCATCGGCCGCACCACCTCCGGCGTGACGATGATCATCAACTCGGTGTCGCTCTTGGTGATTGTTTTGCTCTGAAAAAGCTTGCCCAGAATGGGAATGTCGCCAAGCCCCGGGATCTTGGACAGAGTGTTGGTAACCTCCTTGTCCAGCAGACCGGCGATGATGAGCGTCTGCCCGGTCTCCAGGTCGACTTCAGTTGTGACCTTTCGCGTGGTCAGACCGGGTTCAGTTACGCCGTCTATCGCGACCGAGTGGGCGTAATCGAGAGCGCTCACCTCCGGGCTGAGCTGCATGTGAATTGTTCCTTGCGGCGTTACCCGCGGCAGGAAATTCAGAATAATGCCATAGGGCTTGAATTCGAGGGTGAAAGTCACGCCGTTGGCAGAGGGCTGCGGCGAAAGGTAAGGGAACTCGCCTCCCGCCGTGAAGCTGGCTTTCGTGCCGCTATATGTGAGCAGATTAGGCTCCGCCAGGGTTTCCAGCAGGTTCTTGCTCTCGAGCGCGGTTATCTGGGCCCCGAAATTGATGTCCGGGCGTATTGCAAGAATGTTGAAACCGCCGGAGGTGGATGAACTGAGCCCGGCTATCCCGGTGGTGCTGATTACCGGCGCCGCGGTGCCAATTGCGGTGGTCTGATTGAAGGCGCCGGACGCGAAATTGACCCCGAGTTGGGTCTCGGCGCTGCGGTCGATGCTGACAAACCGCACCTTCAGCAGAACCTGCGGCTCGACCGGAGGCACTTCCACTTTGAGCAGGTTGACCGGCCGCGACGGCGAGATGGTGGCGACCATCGCCATGATACGCTCGGCGTCGGTGACATTCTTCACCGTACCGCGCACGAAGGCGGCGTCGTTGTCGAAGGTCACGTTGACGTCGGCATCGGGATAGTCGCGGGCGATCTGCTGGCGTACGGCGTTGAGCCGCAGGGGGCTGACGCGGACCGTCAGGTCGTAAATCAGGCGGGTGCCATCCTCCTGCCAGATGATGAGCGAAGTCTCTCCAGGAGCCTTTCCGTTAAGCAGAACCTCTTTGGGACCGATCGCTTGAGCGTCCACCATCGCGCCATTGGCGAAAGCCAACCGCTTGATGGCCAGCGGGCTGTCGATAGCCAGCGACTTGCCTACCGTGACCGTGAGTTGACCCACCACGCCGTTGGGGGTTGCCTGCCTGGAAATCTGGTCCTGGGTGGTGGCTTTGGCTTCGGCGGGCGACACCGGTTCCACCGCCTTCACGGGCAGCGCCAGCAGCAGGCAGGCGCATGCCGTGGCCGCCAGATTTCGGGCGAAATGCTTGGTTCTGATCACTTATTTACCTCCGGGGGCTTCTCAAACTTGGTTTCCGACCGCGAGGAACCGGAGAGAATCTCCATCACAAAAGGCGGCTCTTTCTTGGAGGGCGGCGCCGGGGCCACGGTCTCCTTGGGAGCAACGCGCGGCCGCGGCGCAGGCGGTTCTTCGCCGCTGGGGGCGGTCTTCAGGTTCCCGGTGCCTCCCCATACGAACTTGAGAGCTGTCCCCGGCGTTTTGGCGATGTCGTGATCGAGCGGGTTGCGCAGAGTCATCCGGATGGATGTCTGGCTGCTGGCCAGACTCAGCACTTCGGCCTGCTCCGGCGTCACGAGCACGTTCACTACCGGCACCGGCACGGGCTTGCCTTCCGGATCTTTCCTGAAATCCTGGCCGGCGGAAAGCACCTCGAGATTCTGAATGAGTGTCTTGCTGAGGGTTCCCAGGGCTTGGTTGCCACCGGGACTGGTGCCCTGGATCAGCAGATCCACGTGGGACCCGGCCGTCACAAAACCGGCCACACCCACGACTTCGTTGACCGGAACGGTGAAGGCGCGCATACCGTGAGGAATCAGGGTGGCCAAACCGCCGCCGGCGCCCCGGGGGGCGAGCCGCGACTCGATGATCGGCTCCTTGGCGTAAATCGTCGTGGTGACGCCGCGGCCTTTGAGGTCTTCGAGCTTGTTGGTGGCTCCCGCGGGAACCGCTCCAGCCCAGTCGCCCAATTGGATGTCGCCTTCCTTGATGACCGAACCTACTTCGAGATCCTTGGTAGCCAGCACGATCTGGACAGTCGGGGGGGCTGCCTTCGCCGGTTGGGGCCGGCCCATCAAGGACCGGTAGGTGATGAGACCTCCGGCGGCCGCGACCACGAACGCGAACATCAAAACCCCTGCAAATCTCTTATTCATAACGATTCCCCGTTTCGCCTACTGGGACCTCACCGGCTGCCTGCGGGCCCGCGCGGCGGCGGGCTATGGAGCCGCAACGCGCTCCCGAATACCCGGGGTCTCCGCGCGTTGCGGCCTCGTGTGGCTGGTTGTTCTGCTGGCATGGGCTTGGGCGCCGTAAAGCGAAAACCCCTAAAACCCGCGCGGGGACATGCCGTCACGCGACGCGCCCGGCATGCCCCCAACCCGGAAGCCTAGCTCGCCAGCGCGTTGGCTTGCGCCAGTTGGTTATTGGTGGTGACCCAAATACCCTTGATGCTGCCGCCGGCGCCCAGGAAAAGGGCCGCCGAAGCCAGCGCCACGAACGCCATGAGCAAGGTATACTCGATGAGATCCTGGCCCTGTTCGTCGTTCCAGAAGTTGCGCAAAAACGTCATTGTGTTTCGCTCCTAAGATTTGGATATAAAGCTGTGATCGCCTGATCACCTGCCGAAGTTTTCGTGACCTTGCGATCACGGCCTGCTCCGCCGACTAGAGAGGCGACGGAAGACGGTTTGCCCGCGGCCTTGGGAACGGCCCGGAAAATCAGCGCGACGCCATCGTCGTAAACGACGCGCCATCGGGCGCTCTCTTTGAGCACGCCGGAAAGCGCCGCGCTGGGGGGCAATAAGATCGTGTTGACGCCGAAACCATCGAGGATCTGTTCCCAGTCGTGCTTCACGTTCAGAACATCGATGTACTTGTTTTCAAAGTCGGCGCCGTAGAAATCGCTTCGGCCGTCGACGAAGACCTTGCCGGCGGGATACAGGCGCCAGATCAGATAGTCGCCCCACTCGTCGTGAGTGAAGACGCGGGCGGACGGATCGCGGCGCAGCACTTCGATGGCGCCGGCGGGGTACGATTTGGGATCGTATTCCGAGCGGAATTTCTTGGGCGGCGCGGGTGCGAACACCAGGGCTACTACGGCCGCGAACCCGGCGGCGCTGACCACGTGCCAGCGCGGAATCGCGTCGGTGGCGGTAGTCTGCGCGACGATGTCATTGAAGCGCGCACCGGCGCGGCGCAGCCAGCCGGCCACTTCGAGGCTCGGCAGGCGCGTCAGCCAGGCCTGGACGGCCGCGGCAACCAGCGGCGCGGAAACAATCGCGAAGAGCGGAATGTTGCGCGCGGCCAACAGGCCGGCGTGGCTGAAGACCAGCAGCAGCAGGGACTCGGTGAAGCGGCCCCGGGAGCCGTACCAGAAAACGGATGCGGCGCTGAGGAGCAGCAGGGTTTCAAAAAATATCGCCGCCGGATGGTGGAAGCTGAGGCTGAAGAACTCCGCGATGTGCTGCGAGGCATAGGGATCGCGCAGATATTGAAACAGGTGGACGTGCAGGCGCCAACCGTAGGGATTCACCAGGCTCGCGGCCAGGCAGGCTAGAGCCGTGCCGGACCAGGCGGCGGCCCGCAGGGCGGCGGGACGGCGCACAGCCGGGTCGGCCGAGAAGACCACGGTTAAGACTTCGCCCGCGGCGTACACCCCGACCATCAATATGCCGACGATGAAGCCGCCGTGCAGGTTGGTCCAAAGAACAGTCGCCGCCGGCAGGATGACAAAATACGGAATCCCCGCAATGTGCGTCCGGCCTTCGCGAACGCTTTCCAAGACGAAGAAGAACAGCACCAAAAAAAGAAGCGTGAACAGATGCGGGCGCGCCAGCCAATGAACCGAAGAAGAGGCCATGGCCAGCATCGTGATCACGATCGCCACCACCCGGTTGCAGTGCCGCAGCGTCAGGCGGAAAAGCAAAGTGAAAATGACCGACAGCAGCAGCAGGCTCAACAGGACCACGGCGCGCAACCCGCCCACATGATTCAGGCCGGCGAACACCAAATCGGAGAGCCACTCCCACGCAAACCAGACGCCGTTCGGCTTGGAGAAGGAGAAGACGTCGTGGGTGGGGATCAGGCGGTTGGTCAGCATCCAGTCGCCGGTGCGGATGTGCCAGCCGGTATCGCAGTCGCTGAGCAGGGTTTGCACGCCGTCCATGCGCCCAAAGAGGAAAACGATGGGCATCAGGAAGGCAAAATCCGTCAGCGATGGCAGAAACTTGATCGCGAATTGGGAGCGTTGGGCTTCCATTTTAAATCACGCCATCCAAGAATTGGCCACCGGCTGAAGCGCCTCCATAACGCGGAGCTTGTCATGGAATGCACGGAAATCCATGTAATTCACTCGCAGCGCGACGCGTGGGCCGTCGGTCTCGCCGCTCACAATGCGCGTGACCGTACCTTGACAGTGAATGCATTTTTGGCCGAAGCCGTGATTGTCGGGCAACTCGATCTCAACCGTAACGATCTGACCGGCAATGGGCACCGGGACCCGGGCGCCGTCTCCGCACCAGGCAACCAGGACCCCGCTCCGGCTGATATTTTCCGTGTACATGGCTGAGCGCACCCACAATGCGGGCGATGTGACGTGGCACCGCAACTTGATTTCGATGCGCGGGCTCTCACGCCTGTTGATGTTTTTCATTTCAATCCACGTCATCGCGAGTTTAGGTCCGCAAATGCCCCGCTATCAATATCGCAAATGGGTTATAGCCGTATATTGCCGAAGGTTATGAGCGAAAATGGCGACTTGGCAGAGTATTTTCCGGGGGCGAAACCGGGTCGCCCGATGGCATTCGGGCGAGCGCGACAATTGCCGGACGGTGTACTGCGATAGGGTTAATAGCCGCATGTATTATATTATTTTTTGTGCCAATTTTGGATTATTTAGCGGCAATTAATTTGCCGATTTATATCATTGAAAATACAGTGCTTATTTTCACAATAGAGGGTCATATACTATGCCGATGAAACGTAAATCCACGCATTTAATCGCCGTAATTGACCGAATTTTTTGGCAAAATGTTATTGACAACCGAAGTAAATGATCGCAAAATGCATATGAAGATATACAGCCGAACGGGAATTAAAGAGTGATAATATCCCAGCAAAATAGTCGTCAATTTGGCAGACGGCTGGCTGGAAAGGTGGAGAATATGACGCGAATTCTTCTATATAGCGACGAGCCGATCCTGGCGAAAGGCCTGGAATCGGTGCTTCGTCAAGTCGAGGGTTTCGAGCTGCTGCCAACCTGCGGTACCGTGAGCAGCCTGATGGAACAGATGTCGATGGGCTCGCCCGACCTGGTCCTGATGGACTTAACCCCGGAAATCACTTTCGCCGTGCTCAGCGACATGAAGCACGCCATGATGCATTGCAAAATCGTCCTCTGGGTCAACTCCATTTCCACGGAGCTGGCGTTTCAGGCGATGGGGCTGGGCGTCCGCGGAATTCTCCGCAAGACGCTGCCGACGGATTTGCAAGTGAAGTGTCTGCAAAAGGTGCAAACCGGCGAACTGTGGTTCGAAAAGGCGCTCACCGACAGCTTCCTGTGTGCCCGCCGGGTGGCTCTGACGCAGCGCGAAGGTCAACTGGTGAGCCTGCTTTCTCAAGGGTTGAAGAACAAAGAGATTGCCACCACCCTGATGATCTCGGAAGGCACCGTGAAGGTATATCTTTCGCGCCTGTTCCAGAAGGTTGGAGTGAAAGATCGCTTCGAACTGGCGCTGTTCGGCTTGAAAAACCTCACCACCGGACAGTTACCAGTGGGAGAAAAAGGTCAGCGGCCGAACGCGGGAGCGATGCCCGGACTGCGCTCCCTGGTATTGGAACGACCGGCGGAGCGGGCCGAGACACCGACCCGGACATTCCCCACGCAACTGCGCCCCGTGGCGGGCTCGAGATACTAAGACCGGTTAACTCCTCGGCAGGCGGGCCGAAGCCTAGGCTGAAGCCCGCCGCAGACTAAAGAGGGAGTTGCAATATCCCCGCTATGCGCTTGCTCACGCGCGCGGCTCTGTCGAAGCACGTTGAAAGCGGTGCTTACTGAGCCGGGCTCAGGGGGCACCCCGTCAGGAAGCGGTCCTGTAGTGAATCTTGCAACTCCCTCTAAAAGTCTGCCCCACCGGCGAGCAATCGAGACTTCCCGGGTCTGTCGGTACTAGGTGAACAGTATTGACGCTTCGGCCCGCCCAAGGCCGCCTTTCGGGCGGCCCGGCCTACAGGCACGATTGCCCCACGAAAGGTTTTCATTCCCTTAGGATGCGCGCAGGGCCATGCTGGCTTTGCGGGCTCACGGCAGGCAGAATCGTCGCGGCGCGCGACCCCCTAAGAGCTGATCGCCGCTCTCACTTGGGCCAGGGGGGCGTCATTGTCGAACATCACCTGGCCAGCTTCCCGCCGAACTCCCAATTGCTTCCAAAGATCCGGCAGATCGACTGGCATGGGTTTTGCGGCCATCTGCCCGTAAAGCGTCATCAGGACCTTCGTCCCGGTGGCTTTATCGCCAATCCGAAGCGCCCGTTCCAGGGGCCAATCGCTTTCGATATTGCCGCCGGCGCGGTTGACGGCCCGCAGAGCATCCACCAGCCCCTTCCGATTGTGGCTCTGCCGGCGGATTCCCACGTCGGCGAGCAGGCAGAACAATGCCCCGCCCCAATAGGTGCGGCCCCAGGTGTGGGTGTGGTCCAGGCCCTCGTCGCCGCCGGCAGGCAACCCTTGCGGCATATAACGGACCATATCGCCCCAAACCTGTGTCACGGTCAGGTTCCCCACGGCGGCGCGAGCGATGGGCTCGATATAAGTGGCGCTGCCCTCTTCGATCCAATGGCGCTCGCGGTCCATCGAGGGGAAAGCATAATGCACCATCTCGTGGGTCATCACCCAGTCGCCCGCAAGCTCCCGCGCGGTAACATGCTGCGCCACGGTCAGGCGGCTGTGGGGTCCGCCATCGCCATAGGTCACTCCATTGATTCGTCCGCCACGCCGGCCGCCGGCCATCGCGATCTCCAGCCGGGCGCGGGGAACGGGGAAGCGAGCGAAATAGCCGCTTACGGCGCGCGCGCCCGTAGCCACCCAATCCAGCATGGCCTGCCGCGGCAGGTCGAACTGGTCCGACTGGAAGGTGACTTCGATGGTGGCGCCGCCGATCTGCAACACCGAGGGACCGTCCTGGGAGCGCGCAGACGGCAGCCATGCGGAAGCGGCCAGGCCCGATAGCGAGCGCACTGCGGATCTTCTGGTCAATGCGGTTCTCCCTCCGGCGGCTGTTTCCATTGTATCCGCCAAGGGCCAGTTTCCCAACATTGGCCCGCCGGTGAAGCGTCGCCTCCGGAAAATCGCCCGCTGAATTCTTATTTATTCCGATTTAATCCGATTTATTCCGGCCCGCCGGGCACCGATTTGGCCCCGTGTTCGAGTGCCCAGGGTAGAAATCCATCGGGAGGATGGCGCACACCGTAGATATTGGCGCCCTGAATGGATTTAATATCGCGCCAGAGCGTGCCGGCCAGATCGGTATTTCGCAGATCGGCATCTTCCAGGTCGGCGCTGCCGAGGTCGGCGCCCGCCAGGCTGGCGCCTACCAGGTCGGCATCCTGAAGGCTGGCATCTCGCAAATGGGCCAGGTGAAGATCGCCGGAGCGGAAATTCGCCACCCGCAGATTGGCGTATTGGAGCTCCGCGGCAGCCAGGTGGCTGTCGCGCAGGTCGGCCGCTTCCAGGTTGCAGCGCAATAAGTTAGCGCCATCCAATCGGACACCCTGGAGGAACGCCCCAGCGGCGTCCAGCCCCACCAGAGGCTGACGGTCGTCATTTAATTCCTGGAGAGCTTCGATGCGGCCGCCGCTGCCGCCTTTTCCCTGGGCGGTATTAATTACCTGCCAGGCTTGATAATGTTTTTGCTTGCGGCGGTCTCCGGATTCCGCGAAATAGAAAATTACGGCCACCAAAACGGAGAGAATTCCAAGATATTCCAGCACCTCCAGGAAGGCCCACCGGCTTAAAGCATAGGCTGTCCCGTCGAAAACCCACTCCAAAGCGTGGAATGGCAGGGCCCAGCGATGGCGGATACGCGCCTTCCGCTGCTGCCAATTCTCCGGCGGTTTCTTTTCTTCGCGCACTAGCATCGGCACCCCTCGAACGGTCAGGCACCCATTGTACTGCGCAGTTGCGCTTCGATCTCCTCGGGCTCGGAATAGGGCACCAGCCGGCAGTTAGGGTGGGTATTTCCGGTAATCAGCAGCGAGATGCGCGACGCGGCATCGCGGCGATAGAACAGCACCGCCTGCTTGCCGCTCGAGCCCAGCACATACCCCGTCTCGTACCCCAGCCCGAACGAGGAGCCGGACACCTCAGCGATAAAAACATCACACTCGCGCAGCCAGTTCATGTCGCGCTCGTAGACCGCCTGAGGGGCGATGCTGCGGTCCATTTTGGCCGCGTTATCGCTCACCAGGTGGCGTGTAAGCACTTCGTGGCCCATGGCTTCCAGCAACTCCACCAGCCGCCTTGCGGTGCCCACCTGCGACCGGTCGCCGGCTACCGTGAATCCGAAATAGATTTTCATGCGTTTGTAAGTTAACTCCTATTACGAAATGAAAATTTTTTAACAAAGGGTTGCGTGACAATCCGTTCTTGACTTTCGAACGTATCTCCAGTAGCGTTACCAGTATATTTTCCAAAGCCGGCGGACGCACTAGAGGCGTCGGCTCGTTGGAAGCAATGGATGAGCAAAGGAGAGGAAAAATGAAAGTTTCAAAGAGTTCCCTAGTGATCGCCGCGGCCTTCACCGGGTTGATGGGTGGCACTGTCGCCCGAATGAATGCCGAGCCGGCCGGCGGCGTCGGCGGAGTAGGCGGAACGGGCGGCGGCATGGCTACCAAAGCTACCAATTCCAAGTCCACCAAACCGGCCAAAATGGAAAAGCATTCCTGCGCCGGCAAAAATTCCTGCGCCGGCAAGGGCGGCTGCAAGACCGGCGACAACGGCTGCAAGGCCAAGAATTCCTGCAAGGGCAAGGGTGGCTGCGCCACCGACGGTTCCAAAAAGTCGTAAACCATCTTCATCGATCAGTTTCTGAAGGGGCGGAGTTTCGTACTCACGCCCCTGTTTTTTCCCCGGGTGGAGTTAAAGCCAAGCGGATGCCTGCCAACAGATTCAATAGAAACAGCGACTACGGGATCGGTATAGGCCTGCGAATTCCCCATTACCGGCACATCTTCCAGCATCGGCCGGTGGTGGGTTGGTTCGAGATCATTTCCGAAAACTTCATGGTGGATGCCGGACGGCCGCTAGCAGTCCTGGACCAGATTCTGGAGCGGTACCGCGTGGTGCAGCACGGCGTCTCGATGTATTTCGGCTCGGCCGAGCCGCTCAATCGCGAACACCTCACGCGCCTCAAGAAGCTGGTGAAGCGCACCAACACTCCGTGGCTGACCGATCATCTCTGCTGGGGCAGCGTGGACGGGCGATATACGCACGATTTGCTTCCCATGCCTTACACGTTCGAAGCGGCCGAAGTGACCGCGCGCAAAATTCGCGAGGCGCGGGACTTCCTGGAAGTGCCCATCGCCGTGGAAAATGTGAGCAGCTACGCCGAGTTCCATGTGTCGGAGATGACCGAGTGGCAGTTCCTGAATGAAGTGGTGGAGCGGGCCGACTGCGGCATTCTGCTGGACGTCAATAACATCTACGTTTCGTCGCGGAACCACGATTTCGACCCCTACGAATACCTGAATGCCGTGCCCACCGAACGGGTGGCGCAGATTCACATCGCCGGCCACTCCAAGTTCGAAAAGTACATCCTGGACACGCACGACCACCCGGTAATCGACCCGGTGTGGAAGCTCTACGAGCACGCCATCCGCCGCGTTGGCCCCACCGCCACGCTGCTCGAATGGGACGACCACATTCCCAGCTTCGACGAAGTGCACGCGGAGGCCATGAAGGCGGCCAAATATTTGCCGGCGCCCGCGGCAGTGGCTCCATGAGACTCCTGGAATTGCAGCGGCGAATGGCCGGCGCGATCATGGCGCCGTTGGGAACGGGAGACCGGCTCGCGCGCGCAGCGTGTGCCGAGGCTGGCGAGATCGTCAAGCCGAACAGCCGGCTCACGTCCTCCGAGCGGCTCGAAATCTACGCGCGCAGCTATTGGTACCGCGTTCTAGACTCGCTTTACGAGGACTTCCCCGGGCTGCGCGCCATCGTGGGAGTGCGCGCCTTCGACAAGTTGTCGCGAGCCTACCTGGCCGAGATGCCGTCGGAGTCGTTCACCATGCGGAATCTCGGTTCCCGGCTCAGTGCGTGGCTGGCGCGGCATCCGGAGCATGCCGGCAGGAACCCGGCGCTGGCGCTGGACATGGTGCGCTTGGAATGGGCCCACGTGGTGGCGTTCGACGGCGAGGCGGAGAAAGTGCTCGGCCCCGAAGACCTGCTGGAACTCACGCCGCAAATGACATTCCGGCTGCAGCCTTACATCACGCTTCTGGCGCTCGACTATCCGGTGGACGATTTGCATCTGAAGGTGGGCGAACTTGCCGAGGGCCACGGCGATGCCAGCAATGCCGTTCTGCGGCACAGGGAACGGCGCGCGGTGCGGCGCTTCAGCTTGAAGCGCGAGGCCGTCTACGTCGCCGTGCACCGCGTGAACGAATGGGTCTATTATCGCCGGCTGGAACCCGATGAATTCCAGTTGCTGGATGCGCTGCGCGGCGGAAAGCCCGTGGGCGAGGCGATCGACAGCGTATTCGGGGAGAGCGATTTGCCGCTCGACGAGTTGCGCGGCAAGGTGGAAGGCTGGTTCCGCTCGTGGGCGGAAGGCGGCTGGTTTTGCCATCCGGGAGGCGAATCGTGAAAGAGCAGGTAGAAAAGCTGTACCGGCTATTGATCCGCGCGGCATCCGGTTTGCAATCGCCGTTTCTGCTGGCGGTGCGGCTGTACTGGGGATGGCAATTCGCCCAGGACGGATGGGGAAAACTAAACAATCTCGGAAAGGTGACGGACTTTTTCAGCTCGCTGGGGCTTCCCGCTCCGGGCCTTACCGCGGCGTTCATCGGCGGGCTCGAACTGGTGGGCGGAATCCTGCTGGCGCTGGGGCTGGGCTCGCGATTGATCGCGCTGCTGCTCACCGGCAACATGCTGATGGCGTACATTACCGCCGATCGGGAAGCGCTGTTCTCGGTATTCTCCGACCCCGATAAATTCTATGGCGCGTCGCCGTATACGTACTTATTCGCGTCGGTGATCGTGCTGATTTTCGGGCCGGGGAGTTTCTCGGTGGACGCGTGGCTCGAGAAGAAATGGAAGTGAGACCCGCCATTGTCGCCCCGGTGAGCCGCTGGATTGCGGTGGCCGATATCGCCCGCAGCGCGGTGTTTTATGGCGGCGTGCTGGGGTTCGAAATCCACCAAGGGCCGGATGGCACGGAGGCCACCAACGGCCCCGCGCTGGTGCACTTCGATACCGGCGAGCCTCGACCGGCCGTGCTGTTCTTCGAGACCGATGACGTGGGCGCGATGCAGGCCGGCATTCGCGCGCGTGGCGGGCAGAGCAGCGAGATGGTGAAAGTCAACTGGGTCAAGATGCAGATGTTCGAGATCCGCGATCCCGATGGGAACACGCTATGGTTCGGCCAGTCGTACGACAAGCCGCATGCCGACCGGCCGGCTCCCATGTTTGAGAAGGCCCTGCCGCGGCTGCCGCTGACCGACCTTCCCGCGGGAATCGCGCATTACCGCGACGTACTTGGATTCAAGGTGAACTATCAGGATGCGAACATCGGGGTAATGGACCGCGACAAGGTGACGGTCCTGCTGTTTCCGCGGACAGAGCGCAACAAAGGGGCCGGCGAAGCTTATTTCTACATCGAGAACGCCGACAGACTGTGCGCCGAAATGCGTGCCGCCGGGGCGGCTGTCGAGGGCGATCCGGTGAGCTTCCCGTGGGGGCTGCGCGAATTCTCCGTGCGGGATCTCGAGGGCAATCGCTTGTACTTCGGCCAGACGTTCGAGTAGATTTCACCACAGAGACACGGAGACACAGAGGAAAACAAAGTCAAAAACGGAGGGCACAGAGGTGACGGAGAACACGGAGGGGTATAGGCCCGGGGTATCACCGTCTCGGCGGCCTCGGTTCGCGAGAATCGTCGCGGCTTGCGAAGATTCTGCGCGTTGGTAGGACAGGGCGGCGGCGCCGCAAGCAAAACAAGGATCACCGCAGGGTCGCAGAGACGCGGAGAAAACAAAAGCAAAGTCAAAACCGGACAGCGTGGAGAGGGCGGAGATCGCTGAGGGGGTATAGGCCCGGGGTATCACCGTCTCGGCGGCCTCGGTTCGCGAGAATCGTCGCGGCTTGCGAAGATTCTGCGCGTTGGTAGGACAGGGCGGCGGCGCCGCAAGCAAGACAAGGATCACCACAGAGACACGGAGACACAGAGGAAAGCAAAGTCAAAACCGGAGAGCGCGGAGAGGGCGGGAGATCGCTGAGGGGGCATAGACCCGGGGTATCGGCGTCTCGGCGGCCTCGGTTCGCGAGAATCGTCGCGGCTTGCGAAGATTCTGGCCGTTAGCAGTACAGAGAAACATCGTCGTGCCAGTTCATACTGCGGTTGTCCGCGGCACCGCTAACCTGGAAAGGCGCGGCTCCATCGACCTCGCGGCCCGGCTTCTTTTTGCTGGACGTCCCTCTGTGTCTCTGTGTCTTTGTGGTGAAATCGATTCAGGCGGCGGGATGCGTCCGCATGGAGATATGACGAGGCCATCCGCGAAAGCCTGTAAGAAATCCGCCTCAGCCTGCTCTAAACGGGTATGAAGCGTATACTGTCGAGCTTTCTGACGGGTTGCTTGGTTGCGGCTGCCGTCGCGGCGGCCACGGCATCATCGAGCGCTATCTCGGTGGAAGAAACGGGCGTTGGCGATGCGGTGGTTTTTCTGCCGGGGCTGGGATGCCGCGGCGAAGTGTGGAACGCCGTGGCGAAGCTCCTGCCCGGCCGCCACACGGTTCTGGTATCCATTGCGGGCTTTGGCGGCGTACCCGGCAAGCAGGCCGATTTTGCCGCCGTGCGCGACGGCGTGGCGCAATTGGTCCGCGAGAAACACTGGCGCAACGCGGTCCTGGTGGGCCACAGCTTCGGCGGCAGCCTGGCGCTTGCGATAGCCGCCGCCAATCCCGACCTGTTCGCCAAGGTTGTGATCCTGGACGCCTATCCCTTTCCGGCGGCGATGGTGAAGGCCGATCTGACGCCGGACGCCGCGCGCGGCATAGCGACGGCCCTGCGGCAGGCGCTGCTCGGCCTCAGCGACGAGCAGTACCAGGCGCAGCAGGCGCAGTCGTTGCACATGCTGATTTCGGGCGATCGCGATTATCAGACCGTGCTCGCCTGGATGATGGCGTCCGACCGGCAGACCGTGGCGCAGGCGCAGTTCGAGGCGCTCTCCTCCGACCTGCGTCCCGCGATTCACGAGATCCACTGTCCGCTGCTGGTGCTCGGCTCGTGGCGCGGGCGGGAGCCAATGGGCTTATCGTATGAATCGGTGAGCGCGCTTCTGAAGCAGCAATACAGCGCCGCGCCGCGGTGCAAAATCGAGGTGTCCGACACCGCGCGGCACTTCCTGTTGCTGGACGATCCCGAGTGGGTTGCGCGGCAGATTGCGAGCTTCCTCGAACAATGAGAGCCGGGCGATGAACTCCGAAGAACGGGAACGGCTGTTTCTGGAATTATTCGAGCAGTACCGCGAGCGGATCCTGCGGCTGTGCCGCGGATACCTCAACTCGCCGGATGCCGACGACCTGTTCCAGGAAATCATGACCCGGGTGTGGGACAACCTGCCCGGCTTTCGCGGGGAGGCGCGCCCCAGCACGTGGCTCTACCGCATCGCCGTGAACAGCGCGATGCTGTATCGCCGGAAAAAAGTGCCGTCCGCGCCATTGGAAGAAATCGCCGATGCCGGCCTGTCGCCCCCGGAGGAGATCGAGAAGCGCGAGCGCGTGGCCGCGCTGCGGCAGGCCATCGCCACGCTCCGCGAGCAGGACCGCCTCATCGCCTCGCTCCTGCTGGAGGGCCTCAGCTACAAGGAAATCGCGGAGATCACAGGCATCACCGTGAATTATGTGGGGGTGAAGGTCACGCGCATCAAACAGGCGCTCGAAACATCACTGAGGGAGTTCGGATATGGAAAGGTTTGAGGAACTGCAGGCACTCTGGCAGAGCCAGGCGGCCGCTCCCGGGCCATCGGTGGGAGACCTCATGCGGGACTTGCGCAGCCACAGCCGGAAGCATCAGACGATTTACATCGTGAAGGCCGTGGCGGTGGCGGTGCTCACGGCAATCATGCTGTTTGAGGTGCGCGAATCGGCAGTGGCGGTGGCCGGCGGCCTGTTGTTGATTTCCGGCGCGGCGCTGATTCTGAGTGTGGACTGGAGAGCGAACCGTGCTCTGGCGCGCCTGGAGTTCACTGCTCCGGCATCCAGTTTCGCGGGCGAAGCCATCCGCATGTTGCGGCGCCTGGAAAGGCCCCGGCGGGTGCAATATCTGGCGCTGCTATTCGGCCCCGTCGCCGGTTTGAATCTGATGGAGGTTGCGATGCTCGACGGTGTGAACTGGCAGTGGCGCGTTGCAGCCCATCTCGGTTTCTCGCTGCTGGCGGTCGGGGGCGGGTTGGGCGGCTTCCAGGTTCGCGCCCGCCGGTACGAGCGCGAAACGCGTCCGCTCCTTCGGCGGCTGGAAACGTTCCAGGGGGAGTAAGGGGAGACGGACGATCAAGCGTCAGCGGCGCGCCGCGCTCTAGCAGATCTGATGCAGCATTGGGCTCCGGCGTTCGCCTTCCCGGTTGTTCTCCTTTTGCGTCTCTGCGCCTTTGCGAGAGATATTCTTCTCGGGCCCAAACCGCACGTCGCCTACGCACAAAGAGCAGCCCAGAAAGGACTCAAAGTCCTCGTTGTCGAGGCTGATTTGGAGGGAATCACAACGCCCATAATGCCCGTCAAATAACTTCCCCTGGGGCATAACACTCTGCTTCCGTTTTGTATTGCAGTGTGATAGTGACGGGTTCGTGTGAGCGGGCCCCCACCCACCTTACCCCCTCTTGCCGCAAGGTCTCCAGCGGATCCACGCGCGTGGCGCGGCGCGCCGGAAGATAGCAGGCGAACGCCGCCAAAGCCAGAGCGGCGACGGTGAAGGCCGGCGGGTCGAGCGGATGCACCTCGAACAGCATCTTGCCCATCAGGTGAGCCCCCCGGGGGCTGACGCTCCGAGGCGAACACGATTTTCGGCTGTAAAATAGGGCAACAAAAAAAGATACCACTTGTGGAGTTCATACCTTGACGCGCAGGAGGTCACAGATTCGAGTTCTGTCAAGCCCACCATTCCTTCCAAAGAAGTATCATCGTAGACATGGGAACGCTCCACATTACCGAAGCCGAGCTTGCTCGCGATCCATACGCCGTGCTGGCAAAGGTCGAGAAAGGCGTGGAAATAATAGTTGAGCGGAACCATCGCCCCGTCGCGACGATCATGCCCCCCGTGCGTTCGGGCCGGCCCATCTCCGCGTGCATTGCCTCTGCTAGGGCCAGCGGGTCGAAGGCGATCCTGGACGGCGGTTTCGGCAAAGATGTCGAGGAAGGGATTAAAGAGCGCAGCCAACCATGGAATCCCCCCTCCTGGGACTAGTCCTGGATTCGAGCGCGATCATCGCAGCGGAACGAAAACGGCAGACGGTGGAAGCTCTGCTCACGTCAGTCGCGCAGGCCTTCGGCGAGGTTGAGATCGCCATTTCGGCTGTAACCCTCGCTGAACTCGTGCATGGTGTCGCGCGCGCCAACACACTTCAGATCAAGGAAGCCCGCCGCGCCTTCATCGACGAACTGAAGCAGCATGTCCCGGTGCACCCCGTCACCGATACTACAGCGGAAATAGCCGGCCGGCTTAGCGGAGAGCAGGCTGCGAAGGGCATCACGCTCCCGGCCGATGATTTGCTAATAGGAGCTTCGGCGATTGAGCAGGGCTACGCGGTGGCCACGCTGAACATCCGCCATTTCCAGAAGATTCCCGGACTTCACGTAATCTCGTTTTAGGGTTCTCGCTCGAACCGTCACGCCGATCTCGATAAGGTGCGACCGATTTTCGATCTGCCGTCGTTAAGTGATGAAGATCAAAAACTTCTAAACTCGCGATCGGCCCTTGCGAGTGCGTGTGAGTGGGCCAGCTACCCTTCTTGCCGCAGTGCCTCGAGCGGATCCACGCGCGTGGCGCGGCGCGCCGGAAGATAGCAGGCGAGCGAGGCGAAGGCCGTCAATACCAGAGCGGCGGCGGCGAAGGCCGGCGGGTCCAGCGGATGCACCTCGAACAGCATTTTGCCCACCAGGTGCGTGAGCGCCACGGCGGCTGCCGCTCCGAGCACGATGCCGGCGAGCGCCAGAGCGAGACCCTGCCGGAGAACCAGCAGGAGGGTGGCCGCGGGCGAAGCTCCCAGGCCATCCGCAGGCCGATCTCCTGCGTGCGCTGGGCCACGGCCTGCGACATGGTCCCGTAAATCCCCACGGCAGCCAGCAGCAGCGGGGCCAGCGAAAACAGCGTCAGCATTCACATCACAAAGCGGCGCTGGGTGGTGGACCGGTCGACCAAGTCCTGCATGGACGACACATTGCATGCCGGCGCTTCCGGAGTCATCGAGCGCACGCGCGCGGCGAGCGTCTCCGCCAGCGCCGCCGGGTCGCCCGCGGTGCGAATCGCGAGCACGGGCGCGCCCAAAGGGCTGCAAGCGTACGGACGACACATCCATCGCGGCCAGCAGTAGGCCTTCGGTCAGCAGTAGGCCTTTGGTCAGCATCTGACGCAACAACGGAATCGCGAGGCGCCGATGGCGATGCGAACAGAGATCTCGCGCGCCGGCACCTCGGCTCGCGCGAGCAGCAGGCTGGACACGTTGGCACAAGCCATCAGCAACACGACGCCCACTGCGAGCAGATACCGGCCGCCGTAACGCGCGTCTTGCAGCACGCTGGCAAGCAGACGCGGACCGCGGTGGCGTTCGGCTATTGGCTGCCACACAGCACTTCCCAGTACTGCGCCGCCACGCGCTCGACCCCATGGTGCTGCTGAATGTGCGCCGCGGCCCGCTCGCCGATGGCCACGGCCACTTCCGGCATCGACGCCATCAGCATCATGTGCTCCCGCAAGGAGTCCCGCTCCGCCGCTCCCGATGCGATGCGGACGCACGCGTCTTCCGGAAATCGCGAGCACTCGAGCGACTCCGTCAGCATCACCGGCTTGCCGAGGCCCATCAGGCGGATGGCGATCCCGGAGGTTTCTCCGGCCGCGGGATACCGCAGGTTGATGCAGGCGTCCACGGCGCCGGCCGTCAGCCAGAACTCGCGCTCATCGAGATGCGGCCTGCAAACCACTCCCGCGGCGGACAGCATGGGCCCGACGGCGCGCTCCAGGTCCGTCGAGACGAACTCGCCGGCGACCAGCAGCGCCGTCCGCGGATGGGCGCGATGAATTTCGGCAAAAGCCTCGAGGACCGTCACCAGGCGCTTGGACTCGCGCAGATAGCCGAAGACGCCGAACAAAAAGGCGGCCGGATCCACTCCCCACCGCTGCCGCCAGCGGACGGCCTCGGCGCCGCAGGACGGCCCGCGCGGCTCCACGAAAAGGTGCGGAATCTCGACCACGCGTGCTTGTGGCGCGTGCTGCGCAGCCACGCGCGCCGCGGCCGGATTGTGCACCACCACGGCGCGCGACCGTTCGACAATCCGCCGCAGCATGGGGTAATCGAAATAGCGGCGGTCGGTGGCCGACGAAGCCCGTCCGCGCCATAGCTCCCGCGCCAGGCCGCGATTCCACTCCCCGTAGTTGTAGACGAACTCCTCGACGTAGGCGGCTTCATCCAGCCGTCCCAACAGGAAATGGTGCAGCACAGCGTCGTGCAATACGACTACGCCGGGCTGCTCCAGCGCACGCCGGTAAATGTCGCCATGGAGCGCGTTGTTGCCCAAATGATAGAGCGCCACGTCGCATGTGGATGGCGCGACTTCCACGCGCCCGTGCTTTTTCAACTCCGCCAGCAGCGCCGCGGCGTAATCTGCCACTCCGGTGCGCGCCGGCGGCAGGGGAGCATAGAATCCAACGGTCACGGCTTTTTCCGCTTGCCAAATAGCGCGGTTCCCACGCGCACGCAGGTGGAACCCTCTTCGATGGCCGTTTCAAGGTCATGCGACATGCCCATCGAAAGTCGCGCCAGGCCATGCTGCGCGGCCAATTCGTGGAGTTGCCGGAAATAGCCGCGTGAGGCCTCCGGATCGTCCGACCAGGGCGGCATGGTCATCAGGCCCAACAGCCGCAAATTTTCGCACGCGCGCACCGCGGCGATCAACTCCGGCAAGTCCGCGGGTGCGGCGCCGCTCTTGGCCTCTTCGGGCGAGAGCTTGACCTCAAGCATTACCTCCAAGGGGCGCGGGGATTCATTCAATCGCCGCGCCACCTTCGCGGAATCCACGGTCTGCACCACGTGGAACAACTCCGCCGCCTTTTTCGCTTTGTTCGATTGCAGGTGCCCGATCAAGTGGTAGCGCGCGTCCGTCAGGCCGGCAAGCTGCGGGGCCTTGCCCTCGAACTCCTGCACGTAGTTCTCGCCGAAATCGCGCAACCCCAGATCGTAGGCCTCGCGAATGGTTTCCGCGGGAAACACTTTGGTCACGGCCAGCAGGAGGATTCCGGCTGGGTCGCGCCGCGCGCGCTCGGCCGCGCGCACCATCCGTTCGCGGACGGCCTGCAGTCTGTCGTTCAATTTTTCCATTACGATTGTTACGCTTCAGTATATCCGGGATACCGTTACGATCCGCTTCCAGGCGGATGCCTTCAACCTCACCAACACTCCGAGCTTCGACGCGCCCAATAACGAGCTCAGCTTGTACTCCACCAGCAAGGGAGTACCGACCATCAAAAGCATCGCCTCGCAAACCACGTTCGGCGTGATTCAGAACACCATTGGCAGCCCCCGCTTTATGCAGATGTCACTCTCCCTATTGTTCTAGGCTTGCCACACCCGCGGAGCCGGTCTTTCGAGAACGGGAGACCGGCCCTGTGAAAATTAGAAGAAAACTTCCTTTTTCTCTTCTTCATCGCCTTTTTTGCGCCCTCCGTGTGGCATTCCGCGACTGTCACCAAGCCGTAACGGCGGTGAACCCCTGACCGCGAAAAGTTCGGCCAAAAAAGCGGTGTAGCGGGCAACTTTCGACCGAACCTGACGTATAATCTCCTTTTCCGTGAATTTGGGAACTGATTCGCCGGGGCACCACCGGGCGAACGATCTTGGAGGCCGGGTCTCGCCTCCTCGCAAGAAATTACAATTCTGGAGCGTGTTTATGAACCATTCGTGTTTCGCATGCCTGACGAGGATTTCGTTCGCAGCTTTGTTGACAATCGGAGCGTGCTCGATGGCGCTCAAAGCGCAGGAAAGCCTTGGCGCCATCACCGGTACCGTGAAAGATGCCAGTGACGCAGCCGTACCGGAGGCAGCCGTCAAAGCGACCAGCATCGCGACTAACCTCCAGGTAACCGAACGTACGGACACGAAGGGCTCGTACCTGATCCCGAATCTTCCTGTCGGAACCTACACGCTGAGCTTCACCAAAGAAGGATTCGAGACCGAAACACACACGCTGGTTCTGGTCAATGGCGGCCGAACCACCACCATTGACGGCTCCCTCAAGGTAGGAGCGGTTGCGACTACGGTTGAAGTGGCCGCGGTCGCCCTCATGAACCAGGTCGATACCACCGTCGGCACGGTGGTCGATCAGTTGACCATTCAGGATACGCCGCTGGGCACCGGGAGTTTCACGCAACTCGCGATTTTGACCCCCGGCATCCATGCCGATTTCCTGGGTGGCGGAGGCGCCAACACGGGGTTGGGGAACCAGGCGATCTACGCCAACGGCCAGCGCGCCACCAGCAACAGTTTCGCGTTGAACAGCATCAGTACGAACAACCTTTTTAACGGGAACTCCACCAGCCAGGTGGGCGAGAATCGCTTTGTCCTGAATACCGGCGAAAACTTCGGGCTGGGAGGATCGTCCCAGACCAGCACCTCGGTGTACGGCGCCATCGGACAATCGCTGCCGACGCCGGCTCCCGAGACTATTCAGGAAATCGCCGTGAACACCTCCATGTACGATGCCTCGCAGGGAGCCAATAGCGGTGCGCACATCAGCGTGATCACCAAATCGGGCGGTAACAACATTCACGGCGAGCTGTACGAGCATTTCCAGAACAGCGACATGAACGCCGCACCCTTCTTTTATAATGCGAATCCAGCAGTCCCGACGAAGGTGCCGTTCCTCAATCGCAATGCTTTCGGGGCGACACTCGGCGGGCCGGTCAAGAAAGACAAGCTGTTCTATTTCATCGCTTATCAAGGGGTCAGAATCGCCGACGGAGGCAGCTCCATCGTGGGCGCCACGGTGCCGATCACTCTGACCGGCGACCGCAGCGCCACCGGGATCGCCACAGCCATATCGAACGATCCCACCGCCGCCGGCGGGAAAGCCATCTCGCTTACTCCGAGCCAAATCAATCCGGTGTCGCTGGCGCTTCTTCAGGCCCAATTGCCCAACGGACAGTATCTGATCCCGAGTGCCAATATTACCAACCTGGCCACTGCCAAGCAGCTCGGCTACGATGCCCTGCAGGTGGGTCCGAACACGGAAGCGCACGTGAATCAGGGCAGCGGCAATTTCGACTACCTGGTCAGCGATAAAGATCGGCTGGCATTCAAGTATTATTACCAGAACGACCCCACCACCACCCCGTTCGCCGCCGTCACGCAGGCGCTCGGTTTCCCGCAAACGCTCAATGCGGGCAGCCAAGTGGTCTCGATCGACAACACCACCATTCTGACGCCCACGCTCACCTGGCAACAGACCGCCGGCTTCACGCGTTTGCAGACCTATGCCGGAACCACCAACGACTTCTTGCCGGCTCAATTTGGAATCAACCTTCCGGGCGGCACGCAGTTTCCGGAAGTTACGATTTCGAAAGCCGACGCTAACTCGGGCCTATCTTCCAATAAGTTCACGTTTGGCGACAACCCCAGCTTCGGGAATGCCGGGATGTACCAGAACCAGTGGCAATTGTCGACTACTCTGCGATGGGTGAAGGGACGCCACTCCATCAGCGTCGGCGGAAACGTGGCCCCCGCGCAGCTTAATATCGTCAACAACAATACCAATAGCGACATCATCGGTTTTTCGAGTTTCGTCAACTTCGTGGAGGGCAACGTTCGCACCGGCACTTACTCCACTGCATTTATCGGGTCGGCCGACCGCTCCTACAAGTCCACTAACGCAGGCGCCTATGTCAACGATAACTACAAAGTGCGGAGCAATCTGACGGTGACCGTGGGGCTGCGTTGGGATTTGGACGGGGCGTTGAGCGAAAGGTACGGCCGATTGACCGGGTTCAATTCGAACGACTACTCCTACAACGCGGGCTCCGACACCATCACCGGCTCAGGGTTGGTGATTGCCGGAAATAATCCGACCATGGCCACCTCGGGAGCCAGCAATACCTTGATGAACAATCGGCAATGGGGCGTGGCGCCACGCATCGGCCTCGCGTGGAACCCGATCAAGAAGCTGACGGTACGAACCGGGTGGGGCATCTACTATGATCGCGGCGAATTGTTCAGCTATTTTTCGGCGGGCGCCGGCGGCGGCTTCAGCGGACCGTTTGGGGTGACCCTGTCTCCACCGTTCGTCGCCGAGGCTACGGCTACCTCGGCGTCCACGTTCGCCAATCCCTTCCCGGCGGCCGGCGCCGTTGTACCGGGCAGCCCGGCGGCGTTCCTGGCGCAACTTCCCAATCTCGCCGACACCACCAAGGTAGTGAATCCGCCCGGGAATCTCTACGGGCCGTTTATCTTCAGCGGGTACGACATCAACAACAAACTGCCGTATACCGAGAACTGGACCCTCGATTTCCAATACCAACTGACCAACAGTTGGCTGGTGAGCGCGGGCTATACCGGCAATCACGGGCAGCACCTGGTGGTGCCCATCACGTTTAACGAACCCCTGATCGCGACGCCTTCGAATCCGGTCAACGGCCAGACTTCCTCCTACGGATACCAGTTCACCGCGCCCAACACCGATTCCAACCCGCTGGAGCCGATCAACACCCTGGAGGGCGGCAACACGGGCATCCGCGTTCCCTACATCGGCTACAGCGCCAACTCGGTCCTTTACAAGGCCATCGGGGTTTCGAATTACAACGCGCTGCAGCTCCAGGTCCGCAAGCGGCTTTCGCAGGGCTTGTTGATGACCGCCAGCTACACCTGGTCGCACGCCCTCGACGATCAGAGCGGCGCCGGGCTCTTCTACACCGGCAACGATTCTTTGAATCTCAAGTCCGGATACGCCTCGTCGGATTTCGACCAGACTCACGTATTCCTGATCAACTTCACCTACGCCATCCCGGCAATCCATTCCGGCAAAACCGTCAACGCTCTGCTGAACGGTTGGACCATCGGCTCCCAGATCGGCGCGCAAAGCGGACAGCCATACAGCGTGTACGACTACTCCGGCTCCCAGGCCAGCTTATACTTCTCCAGCAACGACGAGATCACCAATCCCATCGTTCCGCTGGCGCCGGGCGTGACCGCGAAGCAGGCCGAATTGCAGGGGACCACGGGCGTGAACGCCGGCAAGCCGGTCCTCAACGCGACCGATTTTCTCCCGCAATTCCTGACGCCGGGAACGGATGGCGTTCCCGCGGGCGACACCGGCGAGTCGGTCTTCGGCAATAGCGGGCGCAACCTGTTCCGCGGTCCTTTCGGGGTACGCTTAGATACTTCGCTCGGCAAGCAGTTCCGCATCAGCGAGCGCTTCAACCTGCGCTTTAGTTTCGACGCGTTCAACCTGTTCAATCACCCGAATTTCGACACCCCGAACAACGACGTCGATTTTTACCCCGACTTTGGGCCGCCCGCGACGATCCCCCCGACGGGTCAACTTGGTGTCATCCAGCACACCATTGGGAGTCCGCGGTTCCTGCAATTGAATCTGCACCTGACCTTCTGATTCTCCTTCGGGCCGGCCTCTCGGAAACGGGAGGCCGGCCCTATGAAAAACGGAAAAAACAAGCCTTCCAGGCCCTTCATGGTCTTTTCTGCGCCCCTCTTTCCGCCCCGCCGGTTAAATTTTTTTACTCGCGATCCCGTCATCGATTTGTAGCAATAAAGCCTATGGACGCATGTTATTCTCAGGGCCTGGGACACATCTCCGGCGCTGAATACACGCTGCCGATACTCTTGCGCCCAAGGTTCTCCGGAGGTGCTGTCCAGGCGGGCCGCGGTTCGGGTGTTGATCTGCTCTTGATTCACGGTTGCCACTGTACGGGGTTGTTTCGGAAAAAAAGAAAGAGAGGAAGTCTCGCATGAATTGGAAAGCAACAACGGGAATGTTTCTACTTCTATCGGCGTGCGCGTTCGCGCAATCCGCCGGTGGTGTGGCTGGGATTTCGGGAACGGTCAAGGATCCCTCCGGGGCGGCCGTGCCGAACGCAAAAGTAGTGATCTCCAGCGCCTCGCAGGGGACTCTGCGCACGATCGAGACCAACAGCGCGGGCGTCTTCACGGCCCCTGCTTTGCAGCCCGGCCCGGGCTATAAGATCGCGGTCACGGCGGCGGGATTTGCCCCCTATGAGTTGAACGAGATCGATCTCGAAGTCGGCCAGAACCTCAGCGTGATCGTTCCGCTGGTCATCGGCCAGACGTCGACGACTATTGACGTGCATGGGGCGGCCGAGCTTTTGGACGATACCAAGACTGACGTCTCTCAAGTTGTGGGCACGCGCGAGATCGCCGACCTGCCGCTCAACGGCCGCCGCGTCGACTCTTTCGTGCTGAACACCCCCGGCGTCACCAACGACGCCACTTTCGGCCTGCTGACATTCCGCGGCGTCGCCGGAAACAATTCGTTCCTGCTGGACGGCAACGATAATACCCAGCAGTTCTACGACGAGAACGCCGGACGAACGCGCATTACCTCGCAGCTCTCCGAAGATGCCGTGCAGGAGTTCCAGGTGGTATCGGCCAACGTATCGGCCGAATACGGCCGCGCCATGGGCGGCGTGGTAAACACCGTGACCAAGAGCGGCACCAACCAGATTCATGGGACCGCGTTTTACTTCCTGCGCAGCACCGGCTTCGACGCTCACGATCCGTATTCCGCCTTCAACCCGACGGAACATCGCATTCAGACCGGCGGCACGGTCGGCGGCGCGATCGTCAAGGACAAGCTCTTCTACTTCCTGAGCGCGGACATCACGCGCCGGAACTTCCCCTTTGTGGATAGCCAGGTGAAGGCCGGCTTCCTCGTCAACACTGTGGTCCCCTCGCAAGCCGCCTGGCTGACCTGCGCGGCGCCCGCAACCGCCGCTCAATGCGCCGTCATCAACACCCTGCTGCCGCGCTTCTATGGGCAGATTCCACGCACCGCCGACAATGACCTGTACTTCGGCCGCATGGACTACCATCTCAACGACCGCAACAGCTTCAGCGCCGATTTCAACTTCCTGCGCTGGAAGTCGCCGAACGGCATTCAGACCGGTCTTTCCTCCACCACCGGCGCCGGAGTCACCGGCAACGGCGACGATTTTGTGACGCTGCGCAACGGAAAAGCGACCTGGATCTCGGTAATAACCAACTCCATGGTGAACTCATTCCGGTACGGCCTCTACACCGACCGCGAAGCCGATACCTTCGACCAGGCCGAGCTGGGCGGCGGACTTGGCTATCTGGACGTTTCCGTGGCCGGCGTTCAGCTTGGCCCCGCGACCTATCTTCCGCGTATTCAGCCGCTCGAGGAACGCAACGAATTCGCCGACGACTATAGCTGGGTAAGGGGCAAGCACACCATCAAGCTCGGCTTCACCTTCGAGCACGTCAGCGACCAAGTCAACACCATTACTAACAGGTATGGATCGTACACCTACCCGACCGTGACCTCGTTCGCCCTCGATTGCAACCCCGCTACCGTCAGCGCCACTGCCACCGGCTGCAGCGGCAACGGAACCGGCGCCAAGAACTGGTCGGCGTTCAGCCAGACCTTCGGCAATCCGCTGGTGAAGTACGCCCTCAAGGACATCGGCATCTACTTGCAGGATCAATGGCAGGCCACCGATCGTCTCACGGTGACCCTGGGCGCGCGGTACGAACGCTCGTTCCTTCCTGCCCCGCCAGCCGAGAATCCGCTGTATCCGCTGACCGGCGCCCCGTACCACTTCGGGACAGTCAACCTGATGCCGCGCATCGGCCTCGCTTACCGGCTCAACGACAAGACTGTGTTGCGCGCGGGCGCCGGCACGTTCTTCGCCCGCATGGTCGCGGGGATCTTCGACGACACCCTGACAGGGAACGGCATCTATCAGGTCTCAGACTCTTTGACCTCGTCGAACACGACTCTGCTGGCTGCCGGTCCGGTGTTCCCGAACGCTTTAGCAGCTCCGGTAACGGGCATCACGCAGGGGGCGTCCACTCTGGACATCATCAGCCCGAGTCTGAAGACTCCGTATTCCGAACAGGCCACCGTTGCGGTGGAGCGGCAGATCACGAGCGATCTGGTGCTCACGGTCTCCGGAGTGTTCAGCCGCGGAGTCAGTCTATACGGCGCCCAAGACATCAACGCGGGCCCGCTCGGCGCACCCTTCACGTATACCATCGCCGGCGCGCCCTCCAACATCCCGACGGCGTATGCCACCCCGGTCTACACGGGCCCCCGGCCGAACTCCAATTTCGGCGCGATCTACGAGTTAGGCAACGGCGTCAGCAGTTGGTACGACGGGCTGGTTGCTTCGCTCGACAAGCGGTTCTCCCGTAGCCTCCAGGCCAACGTAGCATACACCTGGTCCCACGAAATCGATGACAACCAGGGCCAGGGATCTTCCTCCAGCAACATTTTCGGATTCAGCGACGCCAACTGGACGTACAACGGCATCTATGGCTTCGACAAGGGTAGCGGCTTGCTCGATCAGCGACAGAGGTTCGTAGTAACGTTCCTGTGGTCGCCCACCTTCACGAGTTCCACCAATGCATTCGCCAAATACGTGATCAACAACTGGCAGCTCTCGAGCATTTGCACGATCCAGAGCGGCCGTCCGACCGGAAGCGCGACGATCCACATGAACGATACGCCGACCACGATGTTGTACTCGGCCGACGCTCTCGATGGATTCAACGGGAACTTCCGCGTGCCGTTCATCCCGCTGGATAGCCTCTATACGCCGTGGGTGGAAACCGAGAACTTCCGCCTCACCAAGAACATTCCGCTGCCCCGCGAGGGCATGCGGCTGGCTCTCATGTTCGAGGCCTACAATATCGCCAACAACTGGTCGCCCACCGCCCTCACCACGCAGATGTTCACCGAGGCGAAGGGCGTGCTCACCTACACCCCGACGGCCTTCGGAGTCGGGTCGAGCGATGGCGGTTTCCCGGATGGCACGCAGGCGCGCCGCTTGCAGGTGGCCGCCCGCTTTACGTTCTAACCCATACTTGCAACTTTAGGGACCAAAGGCAGGCGCTCAGGCGCCTGCCTTTTTTTTTGCGCCGGGCGCGCCATCTCCGTCGTCCCTTTGGCGTGTATCGAAGCGGGCCGAAACGTAAAACCGCTTCCCGCAGGAGCGGCAGTGGCGCGGAACCCGCCCCAGGCCTTCCATCAAAGCGTCGATAAGTCCACGGGGCATTGAGGGGACGATATCACGCGCCAAACAGCGTGGGCACCTCAGTTCCCCGGGCTTGATCTCGATTCGCCGATGGATCTCCAAACCGGCAGTCTATCAGAACCAGCCGAAGCCCGTCGATTCAGTGACTGTGTGGGATGTTAGCCTGGAGGTCGTGCGCAGTCTATTGATCTTCCTTTCGCGTTGTAAACTCCTGCGAAAGTGGATGGAAACCTCATCGGCGGCCCAACGCCTCGCGGCACGTTTCGTGGCTGGTTCCAGCCTGAACCAAGCCCTGGCTGTCTGCCGCGAGCTCAATTCGGAAGCCATCTCCGTCACTTTGGACCTTTTAGGCGAAAGCATTTCGTCGCTGGAGGAGGCTGCCGCGGCTCGCGACGCCTACGTGCGGGCCCTTTCGGCGATTCATGAAAATCACGTCCAAGGGAACGTGTCCCTCAAGCTGTCGCAATTCGGTATCGACCTGTCGGCCGACGTATGCCGGGCGAATGTCGCTCAACTGGTGGAACGCGCCGCCGCCCTGAATGGGTTCGTTCGGGTCGACATGGAATCCAGCGAGTACGTCGACCGGACGCTCGACCTGGTCTGCGATCTGCATGCCAAATACCCCGCCGTGGGGACCGTGATCCAGGCCTATCTCTATCGCAGCAAGAAAGATATCGAGATGCTCAACGAGCGGGGAATCCGCGTACGGCTGTGCAAGGGCGCCTATCTCGAACCGTCCGGCGTGGCCTTCCCGCAGAAGGCCCAGGTGGACGCCAACTATATCGGATTAATGCAGTTACTGCTCGACAAGGGCTCCTATCCGGCGATTGCCACGCACGACGAGAAGATGATCGCGGCCACCAAGGCGTACGCCGCGGCGCGCCAGATCTCGCGCGACGCCTTCGAGTTCCAGATGCTGTACGGCATCCGGAGGGACCTGCAGCGCCAACTGGCCAAGGAGGGCTTCCGGGTGCGCGTCTACGTGCCCTTCGGCCAAGCCTGGTATCCATACTACATGCGCCGGCTGGCCGAACGGCCGGCGAACGTGCTGTTCATTTTGCGGAATTTGTTTCGATAGATCTCCAGAAAGCAGGCCGCCATTCAGCCCGCCAACTTAAGCGGCACCCCCGCCGAGAGCTTGGGGTGCTTAACCGTTTTGGGGTTCCGACTGTTCAGTCCCAGCAACAGCAACCGCTCCCTTACGGTTGCGGCTCTGTTACGGTTGCCTAGTGTTAGCAGCTACTTACAGAGCCGCGACCGTAAGGGAGCGGTCCGCGGACGCCCGTTCCCGCGGATCGGTTAAGCACCCGAGCGCTTGCTTCTCCGCCTCCGCCGTTAGAAACTAATTGCAGGGGACGGGAGTCTAACAAGTATGCGCTACTGGGCCTATCTCGCCGGGAAAGTGGCGGTGGCGGCTGCGCCGCTTTACGGTTTGCTGCTTCTCTTGGAGAGACAATTCCCGCCTCCACCCAAAGGATGGCCCCGCCTTCACAACCTGAACCAGGAACTGCTCGGGTACTTGTACTTCCTGGGATGGTTCCTTCTCTGCGCCGGCGTCCTCTACGTCGTCGTCTGGGACCAGCGCCGCCGCTGCCGCGTCTGCCTCCGCCACCTCCGCATGCCTATCGAGACTGGCTCCCGGAGCTATATGCTGCAATTGGGCCGGCCGGCCATCGAATCCATCTGCCCCTACGGGCACGGCACGCTGAAGGAAGACGAATTGCAAATTACCGGGCGCAATACTCCGGAGTGGACTTCTCATTCCGACGACATCTGGGAGGAATTGTGCGCTCCCAACAAGGACACCAGCCGGCAACCGTGAATCCCCTGCCCCGCTGGCGCGTGGTGGCCGGTTGCCTGGTGCTGGCGGCGCTGGCGTTCTTCGCCGTACTCTTCGCGCCGGTCTACGTCCGCAACCTGAAATTGCAGAATTACGTGGACGAAATAACACACCGTGTGGAAAACGACAAGCAATCCGACGAGGTGTTGCGGGGGTGGGTCCTCGAAAAGGCCCATCGGCTAGACCTGCCGGTAAGGGCAGACAACGTGCATATTTACCGTTCCGCCGATGGATTGCGAATTGACGTCCAGTACGCCGTAACGGTGACCGCGCCGTTCTATTCTGTGGACATTCACTTTTATCCCGGCGCCGGCAGCCGGTAAGTCCCCGCGGCCAGCGGCATGCGAGAATGAAATTTAGTGGCAACGAAACCCAAGAACAGCGGCATGCGGGTGCGCATCCCCGGTAATTCGTCGATCGCGAAGTTCTTTCTGGGGCCGCTGGGGCGCCTCCTGATCATGGCGTGCGCCCTTTTCACGATTCTGCTCATGGGGGCGTTCATTTACTTTTACGCCCGCTATTCCCGGGTAATCGACGAAAAACTGGCCGCCGGCCCGTTTGCCAATAACGCCAAAATTTTCGCAGCGCCGGAATCGGTGGGCATCGGCGATCCGCTGAGCCCCAACGCCATCGCCGCGCAACTCCGCCGCAGCGGCTATTCCGAATCCCGCGGCAATGCCATCGGATGTTTCGAGCTCCGTCCCAACGAAATCACCATCCTTCCGGGCCCCGATTCCTATTTCGACCAGGAAGCCGGAGTCATCAAATTCGCCGGCGGGCGCATTTCGCAGATCGTCTCCCTGCAGGACAACACCTCGCGCAGCCAGTACCAGTTGGAACCGCAACTCATCACCAACCTCTCGGGCCCCAGCCGCGAGAAACGGCGCATGGTGAAGTTCGCCGACATCCCCACCGTGCTGGTGCAGGCGGTCACGTCCGCCGAAGATAAGCACTTCTTCCAACACAGCGGTTTCGATCCCATCCGGGTAGTCAAAGCGGCCTACGTCGATCTCAAGAAGGGCCGCCGTGCGGAAGGCGCCTCCACCCTCAGCATGCAGTTGGCCAAAAACTTCTTCCTGGAGCAGGACAAGCGCTGGACCACCAAAGCGGCCGAGGTAATCATTACCCTGCAGTTGGAACAAAAGCTCAGCAAGCAGGAGATTTTCGAGGACTACGCCAACCAGGTTTATCTGGGTTCGCGCGGCTCTTTCCGCATTCACGGTTTCGGTGAGGCGGCCGAGGTCTTTCTCGGCAAGGATCTCAGCTCGATCAACATTCCGGAAGCCGCGCAACTGGCCGGCACTATCCAGAATCCGGCCATCTACGACCCCTTCAACCATCCGGACCATGCCCGCGACCGCCGCAACATCGTTCTCGGCCTGATGCGCTCCAACGGCTTCATCGGCGACCGCGATTATGCCCTGGCCATCGAAGCGCCGCTCACCGTGGCCAAGAGCGCGGCGCAATCCGTGGAAGCCCCGTATTTCGTCGACCTGGTGAACAGCACCCTGCAAGACATGTTCAAAGACACCGACTTCCAGTCGAATGCCTTCCGTGTCTACACCACCCTCGATCTGCGCTTGCAACGCGCCGCCGCCGACGCCATTGCCATCGGCATGAAGCAGGTCGACGACATCCTCAAGCACCAGCGGCGCTTCAAAGGGCAGACTCCGCCGCTGCCGCAGGTGGCGCTGGTGGCCATCGATCCCCACACCGGTCTCGTGAAAGCCGTGGCCGGCGGCCGCAATTACGGGCTCAGCCAGCTCAATCACGTGCTGGCCTACCGCCAACCGGGATCGAGCTTCAAGCCGTTCGTCTACGCCGCCGCCATGGATACCGCGGTAGAGGGCGGACGCGAAGTTTTCACGCCGTCTTACGAGGTGATGGACGAGCCCACCTCGTTCTGGTGGAACGGCCAGGAATACAAGCCGAAGAATTTCGAAGGCGAAAGCACCAACCGTATGGTCACGCTGCGCTACGCGCTGGCGCACTCGCTCAACATCCCCACGGTGGCGCTGGCGGAGAAAGTGGGGTGGGACAACGTGGTGGCCATGGCGCGGCGCGCGGGGTTGAATGACCACATTCAGCCCACTCCCGCGGTGGCGTTGGGCGCCTACGACGTAACGCCGTTCGAGCTCGCCGGCGGTTACACCATGTTTGCGAACAGCGGAAAATACGAAAAGCCCGATTTTCTGGAGCTGGTGCGCGATCAGACGGGCCGGGAGCTCTACCGCCACCAGGAGCAGGGCAAGCAGGTGCTCGATCCGCGCGTGGCGTATATCGTGACCAGCATGATGGAGGATGTGCTGCTGCACGGCACCGCGGCGGGGGCTCGCGCGGCCGCGAACTTCGATGTTCCCGCGGCCGGCAAGACGGGAACGTCTTCCAACTTGCGCGACGGCTGGTTTGGCGGCTACACCTCCGAGTTGCTGTGCGTGGTCTGGGTGGGATTCGACGACAACCTCGATCTGGATATCGAAGGCGCGCGCTCCGCGGCGCCCATTTGGATGCAGTTCATGAAGGAAGCGCTGAAATTCCGCGAATACCGCGACACCAAACCCTTCCAAGCTCCCGACGGCATCGTGACCATCGAAATCGACCCGGAGACCGGCTATCCCGCGACTCCCGCCTGTCCCACCCGCGCCACCGAAGTCTATATCGCCGGCACCCAGCCTGTGGGCGCCTGCCCCAAGCACGGCGGTCGTATGGCCGCTACTACCGCCTCCAGTTGGGACACGGCCCCGCAAGAGGAGGTACCGGCCCAGCGGCCCCCGGCAAATCCGGGCGACCGATTGCCGCACATCACCGGATCGGGCGGCGACGGCCAAGTGGCGCCCAACGCCGTGGCCCGCCGCGCCGCCAACCAAATTCCGCCGGATACCGCCCAAAATTCCAAGCCGCCCGACGCCGCGCCGAAAAAGGATTCCAAACCTAGCCTGCTCCGCCGGTTGTTGAATGTGATTAAATGAATCCAAGGGGGCCGTTATGCTGATTCGTCCTCTCGTAATCGCGATTGCGGCAGGCCTGACGACGGGGATGGCCTTCGCACAAACTGGCAACTCCATTCTGGACAGTAGCAAGACCTCGGCGCCCGCCCCGCTTCAGGCGGATAAGCCGGAAGAAAAAAACCAGATTACTCCCGAGCTTCGCGGCGATATTTTCATGGCCAAAAAGCAGTACCGCGAAGCCATCGAAGCCTTCCGCGAGGGCTCGCCTAAAGATCCGGTGCTGTGGAACAAGACCGGAATTGCCTACCACCAGTTGTTGCAGCTCGATAGCGCTCTCAAAAGCTATCAGCAGGCCGTTCGTCTCCGGAAGGACTATCTGGAAGCCATCAACAACATTGGCACGATCTACTACGCCCGCAAGAATTTTCGCCGCTCCATCGTGTATTACCGCAGGGCTCTCAAGGTCGCGCCGCATGCCAGCCGGTCGGCCGCGATTTACAATAATCTCGGCACGGCCCTTTTCGCGCGCAAGCAGTACAAAGAAGCGGCGGACGCTATGCAGACGGCCCTGAGCCTCGATCCCGACGTGAACGAACATTCGAGCAGCTACGGGGTCCTGCTGGAAGAGCGCAGTGTCGAGGAGCGCGCGAGATACCATTACTATTGGGCCAAACTGTACGCCAAGAATGGCCGCAACGAACTGGCCCTGCAGTATCTGAGGAAGGCCCTGGAAGAAGGTCTCAAGGAGCGGAAGCAACTGGAGAAAGACCCGGAGTTCGTGGCTCTGCGGGACACGCAGGAGTTCAAGGATCTGCTCGCGCTGGAGCCGCGTGTCCTCTAAGCGTCCCCTGGCGCTAGCCATCCCGGCTCCTGTCTCTCCGGCCTTAGCTAGTTTCTGTCGCGAAACTCGGTCTCTGCGCGTAAGGCCGCTCCCTAACGGTCTCGGCTCTGATCGGAAGTCTCGTATTATCAATGACGCCATCGGAGCCCCGACCGTGAGGGAGGGGTTGCTCCGCCGCCGAACGGCAGTTTCGCGACAGAAACTAGCCAGCCTGGCTCTTGCCAGCCTGGCTCTTGCCAGCCTGGCCCTAGCCACCCTGGCCCTTCTCTCCGCGTGCCATCGGCAGCCGGCCCAGCCTTCGCTGGTTCGAATCGCGATTCTTCGTTTTGAAAACCTCGGCGCCGATCCTTCCGGCGATTTAACGGCCGTCGATTGGATGGGCCGCGCCTTTGCCGAGATTATCGCCTCCGAACTGAGCAACGCGCCCGGCATCTATGCCATTCCCGGCGTACGCGTGCACGCCATCGAGAACCAACTCGGCGGCCGCCCAGCCGGCGCGCCGGGTATTTCGGCCGAACGCACCGCCGCGGTGGCCGCGGGCGCCACGAAAATTGCCTACGGGCAGTACGCGGTTCGCGGCGGAACCCTGGATGCCCGCGTGACCGTGGAAGATCAGCTCACCGGGAAGATGACGGTCCTGCACCCGGTGTCCGCGCGGCCGGCGGACATCGTGTCCGCGGCCACCGCGCTGGCCGGCCAGATTTCGACCCACCTCACGCCCTATGGCACGAAGAATCCTCAGGTCGTCGAGGCATACGTAAACGCGCTCGAAGACCTGGGCCGTCCCGGCGTAGTGGAGGACTTGGAGAAAGCCATCGGGGCCGATCCGAATTTCGGGCCCACTTACCGGCAACTGGCCCGATTCAAAGCGCGCCAAAACGACATCGGCGGCGCACGGGAGGTGCTCGAACGGGCTCTGGCCCGCGGGAACAACATCCCGGACTCCGAGCGCGCGCTCATCCAACTGGAAAGCGCCAATCTACGCAACGACACTGCCGCGCGCCTCGAAGCCTTCACAGCGTTGGCCAAGGCCGATCCCTACGACCCGGATACGTGGCGCGAGCTAGGCGCTGCCTGCGTGGCCACCCATCGATATCCGCGGGCGGTGGAGGCGTACCGCAAGGCGGTTGCGATCCAGCCTGAAGACGCCAATTCCTGGAATCAACTCGGCTACGCCGCCGCCTATGCCGGCGATGCGGACACCGCCACGAGCGCGATGGAGCGCTACCGGAAACTGCTGCCCGAGAGTCCCAATCCGCTCGATTCCCTGGGCGACGTCAATTTGATCCAGGGCCGCCTATCCCAGGCCGAGGAATATTACCGGCAGAACGCCAGAAAGAATCCCGAATTTTACGCCGGACTGGACTTTATCAAAGCCGCCCTGGCGCATCTCATGACCGGCGATGTATCCGGGGCCGATGCCTTGGCCCAGCAGTACTTCGATGCCCGCGCCGCCGTCAAGGACCCGGCGGTCGACTACCGCAAGGCGCAATGGGCGTGGATCGCCGGCCGGCGCAAGGCTGCGTGCGCTCAGATGCAACAAGTGGCCGGCGCATCCGAAACCGGCGCCGCGCGGAACGTCGCAGCGCACGCGTATGCCGAGCTGGCCATGTGGAATTTGATGTTGGGCAACCCCCAATCCGCGTCGGACCTTGCGCGAAAAGCTGCGGCGCTGGCCACGCCTGCGTCGGTCACGCAGGCCACGCTGGCGCGATTTCTGGCGCAGCCTCCGGCCTCGTCTGCCGAATGGCAGGCCCGGGCCGCCGTGCTGGTTCCCGGCCACGCGCCGTCGGCCATCGGCAACATGGCTCTCGCCAACGCGCTGCTGTTCGCCAGGCAATATTCCGCCGCGCTCCCCATTCTGCAGACCATGTACGACGGCGGCAACCCTGCCGCCGGCGAGGGTCTCCCGGTCTTGCTGGCATGGGCCGATGTGGAGACCGGTCACATCCCGGAAGCCGCCGCGCTGGTGCGCTCCAATCCGCCGCTCGACGATGTTGGCCTGACTTGGTCGACATCGCTCTATTTCCCGCGGATTTTTTATTTGCGGGCCGTAGTGGCGGAAAAACAGGGCAAGCCCGACGACGCCCGCGAGAATTGGCGGGTTTTCCACGCGCTTTCCGGCCCCGATCCGCTGATTTGGGGCGAGGAGCAGAAGGCCAGATAGGCTCAGGGGCAGCGCCCGCCCAGGCGCCCGCTTCTCCTGTTTATGGAAGCGCTCGACGCAGGCTGCTTCCGGAATCGGAATTTCACGGCGGCAACCTGGGGCTCGGACACGCGCGCCGCCGCTGGCGCGGTGCGGGAAGCGACACCCCCACCCCCGTGTTCTCCGGAATATCGAAAGTTAATTAATTCTTGACGCTTATCGGCATAATAAGACCTTTTTTGCTTCCTTTTGTTGCAGCCTTGTGTTAGATTCCAAGAATCAACCTGTGGGATTATTGCGTCCCGGTGTCAGCTAGCATTCCTGGGACGCAAGCGGGGTATTTGCGCCTACCGGCCCCAATACCTCGAAACTGCAACCGGGCCATGTAGCTCAATACTTTCGGAAACACGGGGGCGAGTCTACCGAGAGCGTTCCTCGCGTTATAAATAGCAGGTTGTTTGTGTGTCTCGACGACGGCAACCGCCGCCGGCCAGACTGCGACGGTCACCCAGGTGACAGCCTTGTGGCCTGAACCACGGATAACACTGCGGGTCCGCATAAGCGTTGCAAGTCAGGCTTTATCTATCTTGTAGCAAGGGGGTTACATAGAATGAATCGGTCAATGGGGGTTCTCGCAACAGGAAGTTCTTTGTCTTCAAAGTGGTCGTGGCTGGCGTGGGCCAGCTTACTGATTTCGTTTCTATTGATCGCGGCGCCGGCCGCGCATAGCCAGACGATGACTACCGGCGACATCGTCGGCATCGTGACGGACACCAGCGGGGCGGTCGTCCCCAATGCCAAGGTCACCGCGAAACTCGTCGACACCAATGAAATCCATACGGCCACCGCCAATTCTAGCGGCCAATATCGCTTCGCGCTGATGGAGCCGGGCGAGTACATGGTGACGGGCGAATCCACCGGCCTGAAATCCAAGACGGAAAAGTTCACCCTGCTGGTAGGCCAGGAAACTGCCGTCAACCTCAAATTGGAGGTGCAGAGCACGTCGGAAGTGATCGAAGTCCAGGCCCAGGCAGACATCCTGGAGACGGAAAACGCCAACCTGGCTAGCGGCTTCAACACCTCGCAGCTCGTCAACCTGCCGACCATGGGCGGCGACCTCACCACCATGGCCTTCACCGTTCCCGGCGTGCTGGTTCTCCCCGGCGGCGGCGCTTCCGGCAATTTCAACGTCAACGGAATTCCCGGCGCCACCGCCCTGTTCACCCTCAACGGCGCCGACGATATGGACCCCTACCTCAACATCAACAACTCTGGGGCCAGCAACAACACTCTTGGCGCCAATGAAATAGCTGAGACATCTGTGGTTCTCAACGCCTACAGCGCCGACTTCGGACGCATGTCCGGCGCGCAGGTCAACTGGGTGGGGAAGTCCGGCACCAACAGTTTCCACGGCAACCTGTTCCACAACTACAACGACAAGATCTTCAACGCCAACGACTTTTTCAACAACCAGGCCGGCCTGCAGCAGCCGCGGTCAGATTCCCACCAGTTCGGCGGCTCCTTCGGCGGTCCCATCAAGAAGAACAAACTGTTCTTCTTCTTCAATTACGAGAGCATGCAGTATGCCCTGCCGACTTCCGGGGTGGTGCACATTCCCTCTCCGCAATTCCAGGCCTACACTCTCGCGCACGTCCCTGCCGCCACCTTGCCCCTCTACCAGGACGCTTTTGCCCTCTGGAGCGGCGCGTCCGGCGCCAAGAACGCCGTCCTCACCACCAACGGCAACGGTCCTTTGCAGGATGGCAACAACCATCTCGGGTGCGGTACCTACACGTTCTGGAATAGCAACATCCAGGCCCCTAGCGGTGGCGTCTTCGGCGGCAATAACGTCCCCTCCAACGTGCCCTGCACCGAAGCCTTCGCCGAAAACGCCAGCGAGATCAACAAAGAGAGTCTGATCACCATTCGCGGCGACTACAACATCACCGACAAGCAGAAAATCAGCGCGCGCTACAACTACGATTGGGGTGTGCAGGCTACCGGCCCGAGCCTCATCAACCCGGTGTTCAATGAAACCAGCAACCAACCCTCGGATGCCGGCCAGTTGACGTATACTTACGCCATTTCGCCTACCCTGGTCAATAACTTCATCGGCTCCGGTTCCTGGTACACGGCGTATTTCGGCTACCAGGACCTCAAAAAGGCCCTCTCGCTCATGCCGGAAACCTGGAATCCCACTGACGGCTGCTGCTCAGAGCTGGGCATTGCCACTAACATGCCCCAGGGTCGCAACGTAGGCCAAGCTCAGTTCGTCGACGACCTTACTTGGGTTCACGGCAAGCACAGTTTCAAAGTGGGCGCCAATTACCGGTATAACAAGATCACCGATTTCACTAACTCCGAAAGGGCGTACGCCGGGATTTACACCTTCACCGATCTGACGGACTTTGCCACCGGCCAAATCAACTCCACCGGCGCGGGATCTTCCTTCAGCCAGTACTTCCCCGATCTGTTGCAAGTGCATCTCCGCATGAGTTCGCTGGGCGCTTACGTGCAAGATGAATGGAAGGTGCGGCGCAATGTTACTTTGACGCTGGGGTTCCGCATCGAGCACGACGGCAACCCGTCCTGCCTGGATAACTGCTTCGCCCGCATGAACACCCAGTTCGGCACGGCGGGGTATGTGGGCGGCGCCAGCGTTCCCTACAACCAGACCATCACCACCGGCTTGCACAACCTGTATCAGAGCCTGGAAGAGGTCGTTCCCGAGCCGCGCTTCGGTTTCGCATGGAACATAGACCCGAAGACCGTGTTGCGCGGCGGCATCGGTTCGTTTGCCACACTTTTCGCGGGCAGCGTGGCATCCAGCGTGTTCGGCAATGCTCCCAGCGTGTTTAAACCGAGTGTCACATTCGGCGAAGCCGGTCCACCGACCGATCCCGCGAGCTCGTCTTACGCCGCCGCCGCGGCCTACAAGACTTTCACCTCCCAGTTCGCGGGGGGCGGCACTCTTGCTTCCATCAAGGCGGCGCTAGGAACCATTCCCTTCAGCGCGCCCGCCTATTATTCGCCGCCAAACAGTTTCGTGGCGCCGAAGACCACCGAGTGGAGCACCGAACTGGAGCGCGCGCTCGATCAACACGACGTCCTTGCCGTCACCTACACCGGCAATCACGGCTACGATCAGTCGCTCTCCAACACTTCGTCCAACTTCTTCCTGGCTCTGGCCAGCAACGGCTTGAACAAGTATTTCGGCACGAGCTTCGCAGGCCTGCCGACGGCCGCGCCGGATCCCCGGTTCCTGACCGTTACCCAGGTGCTGACCGCGGGCTACTCCAACTATGACGCCATGACAGTCCAGATCCGGCACGCCATGAAGTACGGTTTCCAGGGCCAGATGGGCTGGACGTGGTCGCACGGATTGGGTCTCGCCTCGGAGTATAACCCGTACAACCTGAACTTCGGCTACGGCAACGAGAGCATTGACGTGCGTCATGCCATCGTGAGCGATCTGGTGTGGACCGAGCCGCACAAGTTCTCGAACGGCATCCTCAATGGGGTGCTCGGCGGCTGGAATTTCGGCGTGAAGATCTATGCCTATACCGGACGGCCTTTCTCGTCGTCCGACAGCAAGCTCTCCGCAGAGATCAACTCCGGCGGCGGCACCAGCCAGACATTCCTGGCCACCGTCGTCAACCCCAGCATCAACCCGGTCTGCACGGCAATCCACGGCAGCAGCACCCCGCCGTGCTTCACACCCAGCGATTTCGAGACCTACAGCGCAACCTCGGGTGTGAGCACTCCGATACAGAACAATTTCGGCGAGACCGGGCCGGGCGTCTTCCGCGGCCCCGGCTACTTCGATGTCGATACGCAGCTCACCAAGAAGTTTTTCATCAAGGAGAAGTACGCATTTGAAGTCGGAGGCCAGCTCTACAATATCCTGAACCATCCGAACTTCGGCAACCCGACCGCTTCCATCACGTCGGGCAGCCTCGGCACTACATCGAGCACGCTCGCCCCGCCCACCAGCCCCTACGGCTCGGGACAGGGCGCCATCGTCACCGGTCGAGTGATCGTGGTAACCGCGAAGTTCAGCTTCTAACCGCAAATCCCCGAGGGGCAGGTTCGCGCCTGCCCCTCGTTTTTGTGTTTTCCCCCTCCCACGTTCCGCGAAATTGCCCCAATCGATCCAATAGCTTCCCGCACTTCCCTCATTCCCGACGCAAAAATCTGTAGATTTTTACGACATAAAGGTCTTATAATGTGGTTTAAAGAAAGTGAATCCTATACTGGTAAGGAGGGGAGAGTTGACAAGCTCATCCGCCAACATTCGTCCCAAGGTCACCATCGACGGCAACGAAGCAGCCGCCTATGTAGCTCATCAGACCAACGAAGTCATCGCTATTTATCCCATTACGCCGTCCTCCAACATGGGGGAGTGGGCGGACCAGTGGTCCGCCGAACAGAAGACCAATATCTGGGGCACCGTGCCGACGGTGATCGAGATGCAGAGCGAGGGCGGCGCCGCCGGCGCGCTCCACGGGGCCTTGCAGGCCGGGTCTCTGGCCACCACGTTTACCGCGTCGCAAGGCCTGCTGCTGATGATCCCCAACATGTTCAAGATCGCCGGGGAGTTGACCTCCACGGTGTTCCACATCGCCGCACGCGCCGTGGCCACGCACGCGCTTTCGATCTTCGGAGATCACAGCGACGTGATGGCCGCCCGCGCCACCGGATTCGGCATGCTGAGCTCCAACTCGGTGCAGGAAGTCATGGACATGGCGCTGATCGCCCAGGCGGCCAGCCTGGAAGCGCGCATTCCCTTCCTCCACTTCTTCGACGGCTTCCGCACCTCTCATGAAGTCGCCAAGGTGGAACAGCTCACCGCCGCCGATTTGCGCGCCATGATCGACGAAGACCTGGTGCGCGCCCACCGCGCCCGCGCCCTCAATCCCGAACAGCCCGTGATGCGCGGCACGGCGCAGAACCCCGACGTCTTCTTCCAGGCGCGGGAAGCCTGCAATCCGTATTATCTGGCCGCTCCCACCATCGTCCAGAACGTCATGGACAAGTTCGCCAAGCTCGTGGGCCGCCATTACCACCTGTTCGATTACGTCGGCGCCCCGGATGCCGAGCGCATCATTATCATGATGGGCTCGGGTGCGGAAGTGGCCGAGGAGGCCGTAGATGCCCTGACCGGGGGACCCTCCGGGTCGGGCGAGAAGGTCGGCCTGCTCAAAGTCCGCCTGTTCCGGCCGTTCCCCGTGGAGACGTTCGTCGAGGCAATCCCCGCCTCCGTGAAGTCCATCGCCGTCCTGGATCGCACCAAGGAGCCGGGCGCCACCGGCGAACCGCTCTACTGCGACGTGGTCACCGCGCTCGCGGAAATGGGCGTCAGCAAGAAGGTGATCGGCGGCCGCTACGGCCTGGCCTCCAAGGAATTCACGCCCGCCATGGTGAAGGGCGTGTTCGACGAACTGCTGAAGAAGTCGCCCAAGAACCACTTCACCGTCGGTATCCATGATGACGTCACGCACACCAGCCTGGATTACGACCCCGAGTTTTCCACCGAAGTCCCGGGCACGGTCCGGGCGCTGTTTTACGGCCTCGGCGCCGATGGCACGGTGGGCGCCAACAAGAATTCCATCAAGATCATCGGCGAGGAAACCGGCAATTTCGCGCAGGGCTACTTCGTGTACGATTCCAAGAAGTCCGGCGCCATGACCACCTCCCACCTGCGCTTCGGGCCCAGGCCGCTGCACTCCAGCTACCTCATCACTAAGGCCAGTTTCGTGGCCTGCCACCAGTTCTCCTTCCTGGAGCGCTTCGATGTGCTGAAGGCCGCTGAACCCGGCGCCACTTTCCTGCTGAACAGCACTTTCGGAGCGGACGAGGTGTGGGACCACCTGCCGCGCCAGGTACAACGCCAGATCATCGACAAGAAGCTGAAATTCTACGTGATCGACGGTTACGAAGTGGCCAAGAAGACCGGCATGGGCGGGCGCGTCAACACCATCATGCAGACGTGCTTCTTCGCGATCAGCGGCGTGCTTCCGCGAGAGGAAGCCATCGATGCCATAAAACATTCCATCGAAAAGACTTACGGAAAGCGCGGCGAGAGCGTAGTGAAGAAGAACTTCGCCGCGGTGGATGCCTCCCTCGAGCACCTCCATGAGGTCAAGGTTCCCGATAAGATCACCTCGCTGTTCGACATCCGCCCTGCGGTGCCCGCGGCCGCTCCGGACTTCGTGCAAAGAGTCACCGCCAGGATTATCGCCGGCGAAGGCGACGACCTGCCGGTGAGCGCCATGCCCATCGACGGCACCTTCCCCACCGCCACCGCGCAGTGGGAAAAGCGCAACATCGCGCTCGAAATCCCCGAATGGGACCAGGATCTGTGCATTCAGTGCGGCAAGTGCGTGCTGGTTTGCCCGCACAGCGTGATCCGCGCCAAGGTTTACGACGACAGCTACCTGGGCGGCGCACCGGCCACCTTCAAAGCCGTTCCGGCCCGCTGGAAGGACATGAAGGAGCGCAAATACACCCTGCAGGTGGCGCCTGAAGACTGCACCGGCTGCACTTTGTGCGTGCAGGTCTGCCCCGCCAAGAGCAAGAGCGAAGTGAAGCACCGCGCCATCAACATGGTGGCGCAGCCGCCGCTGCGCGAGGCGGAGGCGGCTAATTGGGACTTCTTCCTGAAGATCCCCGAGACTGATCGCAAGATCCTCTCCCTGGGACAGGTAAAGGACGTGCAGTTGCTGCAGCCGCTGTTCGAATTCTCCGGCGCCTGCTCCGGTTGCGGCGAAACTCCTTATATCAAGCTGATGACCCAGCTATTCGGCGACCGCATGATGATCGCCAATGCCACCGGCTGTTCTTCGATCTACGGCGGCAACCTGCCCACTACGCCCTACTGCCAGAACGAAAACGGCCGCGGTCCGGTCTGGTCGAATTCCCTGTTTGAAGACAACGCCGAATTCGGCCTGGGTATGCGCCTGGCTGCCGACAAGCAGAACGAATACGCGCGCGAACTGGTCTGGAAGCTCGGTTTCGCCATCGGCGAAAACCTGGCGCACGCCATCCTCGATGCCGACCAGAAAAACGAAGCCGGCATCTTCGCGCAGCGCGAACGCGTCAAGGAGCTGAAGGCGAAGCTGAAGGAATTGGGTACGCCCGAAGCTGGCGCCCTGCTGGATGTGGCCGACGCCCTGGTGAAGAAGAGCATCTGGATCGTCGGCGGCGACGGCTGGGCTTACGATATCGGCTACGGCGGGTTGGACCACGTCCTGGCCTCCGGCCGCAACGTCAACGTGCTGGTGCTCGATACCGAAGTTTACTCCAATACCGGCGGCCAGGCGTCCAAATCCACGCCGCGCGGCGCCGTCGCCAAGTTTGCGGCCGGCGGCAAGCCGGTCGGCAAGAAGGACCTAGCCATGATGGCGGTAAGCTACGGCAGCGTCTACGTAGCCCGCGTGGCCATGGGGTCGAGCGACATGCACACCCTCAAGGCCTTCCAGGAAGCTGAAGCCTTCCATGGTCCGTCGCTGATCATCGCTTACAGCCACTGCATCGCCCACGGCTACGACATGGCATTCGGAATGGAGCAGCAGAAGGCCGCCGTCAATTCCGGCTACTGGCCGCTGTTCCGCTTCAACCCCGACCTGGTGGCGCAGAACAAGAATCCCTTCCAGTTGGATTCCCGCGCGCCTTCCATCCCGCTCAAGGATTACATCTACAACGAAACCCGCTACACCATGCTGGTCAAGAGCAATCCCGAAGAGGCCAAGAAGCTGTACCAACAGGCCCAGGAAGATGTGGCTAGCCACTGGAAGCTCTACGACTACATGGCGCACGAACCCTTTAACGGTGTCGAGGTGAAGAAATGATCGATCTCAGCAAGACTATCGACCTCTCCACGACCTACCTGGGCCTGAAGCTCAAGAGTCCCCTGGTTGCCTCGTCCTCGCCGATGTGCGGGGATATCGGCAACATCCGCCGGTTGGAGGATTCCGGCGCGGCCGCGGTAGTGCTGCAATCGTTGTTCGAAGAGCAGATCGAGCAGGAGAGCGACGAACTCGACCGCTTCATCGAGCAGGCCTCCGAAATCGGCGCCGAATCGGTGACCCACTTCCCGGAACTGGGCCACCGCGTCATGGGCCCGGACGCTTACCTGGCCCACATCGTGAAGTGCAAGCAGGCGGTGAAAATCCCGGTGATCGCCAGCCTGAACGGCACTTCCCAGGGCGGCTGGCTCAGCTACGCCAAAGAGATGGCGCAGGCCGGCGCGGACGCCCTCGAGCTGAACATCTACCATATCCCAGTCAGCGCGGATATCACGGGCGAACAGGTGGAGCGGCAATACGTCGAACTGTTGAAAGCCGTCAAAGCGGAAGTGCGCATTCCGGTGGCGGTGAAGCTCGGCCCGTATTTCAGCTCCATGGCCAACATGGCCCAGAAGCTCGACGCCACCGGCGTCGACGGCCTGGTGCTCTTCAACCGCTTCTATCAGCCGGACTACGACCTGGAATCGCTGGAGGTGGTGCCCAACCTGATCCTCAGCAACTCGCACGAGTTGCTGCTGCGCCTGCATTGGATCGCGGTGCTGTACGGCAGCATCAAGGCCGATATGGCGCTCACCGGCGGCGTACACTGCGCCACCGATGTAGTGAAGTCCATGATGGCCGGGGCCAAGGTGGCGATGATGACCTCCGCGCTGCTGAAACGCGGAATCAGCTACCTCGATACCGTCACCACCGAACTGCTGGTGTGGATGGGCGAGCACGAATACGACTCCATCCGGCAGATGCAAGGCAGCATGAGCCGCAACGCCGTACCCCAGCCCAAGGCATTCGAACGCGCCAATTACGTAAAAGTCCTCAGTTCCTACGCTATGCGATAAAAGTCCTCCACAGGGCGGAGCCGCCACGCTCCGCCCTGTTTCTCTCCGCTCTTGATAGTGGCCATAGTTTCAACAACTTAGAGGCGCTGAGAAATATTTCAAAAAAATTTCAAAAAAATCTAGACAAACAGGTCCTAAATTGCTACTATCGAATCAACACAGACAGCATCCCTGGCGGTGAGTCCCCTCCCACCGCCACTCTCTGAGTGCAGGCCCCGAGATACCCAGCTCGGGGCCACTAATTTTTTGTCCCCCTTTTTTCTTGGACGAACACAGCCTCTTTTTTGGAGTTGCTGCAAAGATCCGCCCGGATTCCGCGCTGGGTTCTCGCCGCATTTCCTTGTGTTTCAAGCTGTTCGGCAGCCTTTCCGCGTCACTGGTATCGGTCGGGGCGCTCGGTCGCTCCGCGCTGGCGGCCGTTCGGGGACTGGGGACATCGCTCCGCGGAGAGTCGCTCCGCGCTGACGGCCGTTCGGGGACTGGGGGCATCGCTCCGCGGAGAGTTACTCAGCGCTGGCGGCCGTTCGGGGACTGGGGACATCGCTCCGCGGAGAGTTACTCAGCGCTGGCGGCCGTTCGGGGACTGGGGGCATCGCTCCGCGGAGAACTCGCTCATGACGCCGCATTAGGCCCTTAGGGGCGCCAACGAGGATTTTGTTCCCGTTGCTTTGAATGGGACGGCGCGCCATCCGCAACCCTGGCGGCGGTGAGGCGGCTCCTGAACGCGTGCGCCTTCGCCATTCTGACTTCGCGGACCCGAAGGGGCCGCTTCTGGCTCCTGACTTCCATATCCCGCAGGGATATCAAGGCGAAACCTTGCCTGGTTAGGCTGCGGTCGACGTTCCCTGTCAGAACAGCCGGTCCTGCTTCCGCAGCGTACCGAACTGGCCGATGTTGGCCACCGAAAACGCTACGGCAAAGCTGTTATCCTGGGGCTGGCTCGTAACTACGCCGTTTGAGATGGTCGGAGCGCGGTATATCCGCCGGTATTGCACGCTCAACCCGCAACAGTCGGTGTTGTAGGTCACCTGCGCGGTGGTCCACAGCAGCTCCCCCTGCCGATAGTCGTAGATCGAGTCCAGCCCGGCATTCCAACCCCGCTTGTTGGTGTCGCCCATCCAAACACGCCAGCGAAACTGATTGGCATCGGGAGTCAGGATCGGGGCGGTTGGTCCATAGCTGTTGATGGAAGTATTGAACAATGGATTGTTATGCACTTCGTTGTTCCCGGCTGAAAAGTGGTAATACTTCTTCCACGTGTAGTCCACCGAGAAGGCACTGTCCACAATCTCGTGTAACCGATGGTCGTAGTCCATTTGCCACTGAAAGGAAAGCCCGCTGATCGGCGTCATCCGCAACGTCGAAACCACCGGCGAAGTGCTCCGCGGATTCACCAGGAACGAGTAGCCAGTAATGTCGGCCGTGGCGGCGAAAACGTTGGCCTGGCCGGATATCAGGGCGCCGCCGAAGGTCGGATCGAAATACCGCTTCTGTTCGATTTCCCAACTGAAAATCTCCGTCACCGTATCGCCGCGCTTGGCAAAAATACGGTTGGCCAGGGAGATATCCAGGTCGCTGGTGTTGGCCAGGATATCGGTGTCGTCGAACCGAATGAAGCGGTCGAAATCCGTGCCGATCCCGGTCACGTAATTGTACGTGGCGCGCGGCTCGATGACGTGCTTCACCTTGTCCCCCAAAAATGTCTTTTTGCCATAGATCTTTTCGAGCGACGGCAGAATCATGGTGATCGAGAAATCCCGGGCGCTGCGCACCAGGTTCGTGGCCACCGTGTGGTAGTAGGTGTCGAACGGCGTTTGCGATTCGGAATAAAACGTTTCGTCGATGCCGATGCTGGGCACGAAATGCACCGGCCCCAGGCTGAATGCGGTAGTGAGATGCGGAGCGAAATGGACGCGGCCGGTGAAGAAGTTGGTCTGGAACTTGTCGACCACGTCGGTGCCCGCGCTGTCGAAGAACGGCTCGTAGCGGGACATCAGGCCTGCGGAGCCATCGAACGAGTACCACACGGGCAGATTATCGAGGATACTGTGGTCGCGGCTGGTGAGGTTGAGTTCCGGCAGTTTATGGATGGTCACCGCATCGGCCGGCGTCAAGCTGGTTTTGCCGGTAGTCGAATTGGTGATCTCCTGCTCCACGTTCGTAAAGACCTGCGTCCGCGACACCACCACGTCAAACGCATAAGTGCTCCAACTCCTCTCGACAAATCCCGAGGAGTCGATCTCCGAGCCGACCGTCTCGTTGTAGGATTGCGACCAGTCCTGCCGAAAAAGCAAGGTCGTGGTGTAGTTGAGAGTGCCGCCGGCAGTCCAGCCATCGCCCAGGTTCGATTTCGCTACGCCGAAGGCCGTGACTCCGCTCGGCGACTGCTCGGCTAGCCGGTTGTTGGCGGAACCGAACAAGACCAAGTCGAAGGTCGTCCCAGCGACCGGTTTCCCCCGAATTTCGGCGTGATTGCTGATTATCCCGGAGTCGAAAATCTGCGTCTCGTAGGTGAGATCGTAGCTGCGATTAATATGCCAGTAGTATCCCCCGCCGAGATAAAATCCGCGCAACGAATTGTGTCCCGGAACGGGCAGCAGGAATCCGCTGCGGCCCGGTTGGCGGTCGAGAGGATGATAGAACCATGGCAGGAAGAGGATGGGAACCCCGGCCAGATAAAAGACACTGTCGTAAGCCTTGGCGCGTCCCCGCGGGATGATGTCGAACTTCGGGCCAACCAGCCGCCACCAGGGTTTTGGCACGGTGCAGTTGGTCACCCAGCCGTTATGGAGGATGTACTTATCCCCAACGCGCTCGGCCCACTCGCCTTCAAAATGAAAAGGCGCCGTGGGCGCATAGAGGATGCCTTGCTTGGGGTGCGTAACGATCTTGGGCATGGTCTCGCCCACCACCTGGTAGAACGTGCCGTACTCCTTGCCCTTTTCGGTGTGGTAGTCGACCTTGTTACACCAGATTTTTTCGTTCCGGTCGAAATTGTAGTAGTAAACGTGCCCCTCTGCGTGCAGATCTTCCGTATCGCCGTCGTAGAGAATCGTGTCCGCGCGAAACATCATGCGCTGGTCCAGGACCTCCGCCGGGTTGCCATGCAGCGTGCGCTTCTTTCCTTCGAGAGTCTGCAGACAATCCGCGCGTCCCCCGCTGGGAACAGCGATGGTGTTCACCCAACCGGCAACCACTTGGATCCACGGCACGCACCCAGCCTGGTTCAAAGTTACTACCCATTCCCCCACCGCCAGCGTGGTGGGATCTACCGCGGGTGGCGGCTCCTTGGTCATGACCGGCTTTTGGGAGGTTCCGGAAGAGAGGATCGAGGTCTTAGTACCAACCGGTTCCTGAGCCGCGGCCAAGGCGGGTAAAGCCAGCGCCAACAGCAGAGTAAACGCCAAAATGCACGTAGTACTCGAAGATTTTTCGTGACAAACCGGCACTCTTATGCTAATAACTATGAGAGAGGTGAACCGAGAGAGGCCCAATCGGCAAGGTAGCACACTTCGTGGGACTCGGCTAATCGGCAATAGGTTTCTGACGAAATGACTTGCAGCTACTGCGGATCGCGCAACAACGAACTGGAACATCGCTGCCGTCGATGCGGGCGAAAGCCCGGAGACACTCTTAACGGCCAGTTTACGGTCTATCGCACCACCGGCGCCCTAGCCAACAAGCTTCGGCCTGCCGCCCTGGTGGACGAGCAGACCACAAAACGAACTCCGGACTTGGCAAGAGCAGTGCAGGGCAGCCTTTTCATGCCCAACGTCATCGCCATGCCGAACCGCGTGGTCCCTCGCACTCCGCGACCCAGAACCGGGGCGTCCACAGCGGCTACCGGTACCCGGACTGCAACCCGCAGGGCGGCCCGTCCCGTGCCCGAAGGCCAGGGCGAGTTCGAGTTTTTCGCGCCGGTGCAAACCAAAGCCAAAACCCTGGCGACCACGGTGGACTCCATGATCTATTGCGAAGCACCGGTGGCCACACCGCTGCACCGCGCCTTCGCCGCTAGTATTGACCTGACCATGATCCTGGTGGGCTACGGACTTTTCCTGCTGACATTCATCCTGTGCGGTGGAGAGCTCATCGTCAACCGGCCGAATCTGATCGTTTTCGGCTGCGCCCTGGGGCTGATCGCCGCCGCTTACGGGCTCTTCTGGACCATCGCCGGGACGGAAACCGCCGGCATGCGGTGGACCCACCTGCGCCTGATTACGTTCGATGGTTTTCAGCCGGATAAATGGCAACGGGCAGGCCGGTTGGCCGGCATGTGTTTGAGCCTCTTTTCCGTTCTGGGGGTGCTGTGGTCGCTGGCCGATGAAGAAGGTTTGGGTTGGCAGGACCACATTTCGCGCACCTTCCCGACCGCGCACGAACTCGAATCGCGCGTGTTCCGCCGCCGGTAGCGCGAGCGCCTCGCAGAAGCGGGGCGGATTGACCGCATCACCACAGAAACAGTAAAGCCCCGAGGTCATTGACCCCGGGGCTTGCACTCAGAGGTGGCGGCGGGAGGGGACTCGCCGCCAGGGATGCTGTCTGTGTAATCCGATAGTAGCAATTTAAGATCTGATTGTCTATTATTGCCGAAATTATTTTTGTCCTTTTCGCGTGGCGCTGCCCGCGAACCGCAAGCGCCAGTTGGCTCTCCCGAGCCAGCAGTAAGACCCGGTAGCGTTCGCGGAATAACCAAAGGGATATTGAGCAACCGCCCCGCGCCGGTGTAACTTTGCGGAAGAAGGCGGTGCGTGGTGATCGAGACCCATCAGACCCATCAGACCCATCAAGAGGATAAGGCCGGAGGCAGGATCGGCGAACGCGAACGGCGCATGAAGCGGCGCTTTCAGATCGAGCAGGACGTCCGCTACAAGATGCTGTACGGACAACGCATCGCCGAGACCGGCACGGGCAAGACTTTGAACATCTCGAGCAGCGGCGTGTGGTTCTCGACCGAAAACATGCTCACATCGGGGATGCCGGTGGAACTTTCCATGAATTGGCCGGTGCTCCTCAACGACTCCTGCCCTATGAAATTGATGATTTACGGCTGCGTGGTGCGCAGCAACGAGAAAGGCGCCGCCGTGGCCATCGAACGGTACGAGTTCCGCACTCAGGGTACCAAGGCGTTCCAACAACCCGGTATCCCCGCGCCGGTGGAACTCCGTTTTCCGCTGTAAACCGAAAAAGTTTCCGCGGGTGGTACTTCAATTGCTCTGGTTAGGTCAAGATGATTTGGCTGGCAGCAGTTTTGATGGCGGCATGGCTTCTGGGTTTGGCCACCGCCTGCACCCTGGGCGGCTTCCTACACATCCTCTTAGTGCTTGGCGTTGCCGTCCTGCTGATACAGTTCACCATGGGCCGGCGGGAAGCCTGACGGCTACAGCGCCCGCAGCACCCTTGCAGGCAGGGTAATCACCGCCCACACCAGTTCCAGCGCGCCCTCCACGGCGATTCCGACGATGCGGAACGGCAGCAGCAGAAGCCATACCAAGGGGTACAGCACCAGCGCCACAAGCGCCAGGGGCCAGCAGAAAAACAGCAGAATCAACCACAAAAGAAGCTTCACGGCGGTTTTCTCCGTTCCCAGTCTAATACGAACAAAGGCAAGCAATTGTTCCAGTCTGCTACCATAAAAACTCCGCTTTCATGTTGCGCTTTGAGACCGCCGGCGAGTCCCATGGGGAGTGCCTGGTAGCCACCCTTGTGGGATTGCCCGCCGGCATACCGATTTCGTTGGAAGCTGTCAACCGGGAACTTTGGCGCCGCCAACAAGGCTACGGCCGTGGCGGCCGCATGAAGATCGAAACCGATTGCGCTGAAATTGTTGCCGGCGTGCGCCACTCCCACACCATCGGCTCACCCGTGGCCATCCTGATCCGCAATAAGGATTGGGAGAACTGGACGGAAGTGCTCCCCGTGGAAAATCTACCGGGCCAGGATGACAAGCGCAGACCCGTCACCCGTCCTCGCCCCGGGCATGCGGACCTGGCCGGCGCCATCAAGTACAATTTTCACGATGCAAGGTATATTTTGGAGCGCGCCAGCGCCCGTGAGACCGCCGTTCGAGTGGCCATCGGCGCCGTGGCGAAGGCACTACTGGGCGAATTCGGCATCCGGGTGCTCAGCCACGTGGTCGCCGTAGGCGCGGTGCACCTCGATCGGCCCGCGGAGTGGGAAGAATTAGTGGCGCTCAGCCGAAAAGAGAGCGTTCTTCTGGGCTGCGTCGACCCCGCCGTCGAAGAGCGCATGAAAGAAGTGGTCGACGAAGCCTATCGCACCGGCGATACCGCCGGCGGAGTCTTCGAAGTGGTGGCTCATGGAGTGCCTGCGGGCTTGGGATCGCACGTCACTTGGGACTCGCGCCTCGACGGCCGCCTGGCGCAAGCCATCGTCTCGATTCAGGCCGTCAAGGGAGTCGAGATCGGCCCGGCCGCGGAAGGCGCCGCGAGCTTCGGCTCCAAGGTGCAGGATACCATCCACTACGATCGCGAGCGGTCGCGTTTCACACGCGGCGCCAATCGCGCCGGAGGCCTGGAAGGCGGCATCACCAACGGCCAGGATCTTGTGGTCCGCGGCCTGTTGAAGCCCATCTCCACGCTGCGCCGTCCGCTGGAGTCGGTGGACCTCGCCACCAGGGAGCCGGCTCTCGCGGCCTATGAGCGCTCCGATGTGTGCGTGGTTCCGGCCGCGGGCATCGTGGGCGAGGCCATGGTGGCGATGGTGCTGGCGCAGGCCTTTCTGGAAAAGTTCGGCGGCGATTCCCTGCCCGAAACACGCCGCAATTATGCAGGCTATCTGCAACAAGTGAAGGATTTTTGAATCTGCCTATGGTTTACCCGATTGTGAAATTCGGAAACCCCGTGCTGGAGCGTGAAGCCGACACGGTGAGCGAGTTCGACACGCCCGAACTCCGTAAGCTCCTGGACGACATGTTCGAATCGATGTATGCCGCCAAAGGCGTGGGGCTGGCCGCGCCGCAGATCGGCATCGGCCGGAAGATCGCCGTCATCGACACGTCGAATGGCGAGAACGAGGCCGAAAAGCTGGTGCTGATTAATCCCAAGATCGTGAACGTCGAAGGGAAACAGGTGGGCGAGGAAGGCTGCCTCAGCATCCCCGGCTTCCGCGAACAGGTGCGGCGCGCCAAGCGCGTGACCATCCACGCGCAGAACGTCAAAGGCGAGGAATTCGAGAAGATCGGCGAGGACCTGCTGGCGCGCGCTTTCCTGCACGAGACCGAACACCTGCACGGCCGCCTCTATATCACCCACATCAGCGCCCTGAAGCGCGACCTGATGAAGCGCAAAATTAAGAAGATGCAGCGCGCCGGGGAATGGGATTAGGTCCGGTGGGGATTTCTCCGCAAGGCTCGCTGAATGGATGTGGGGCGGACCCCCTGGTCCGCGCGGGTCCCCCTCGACCCGCTCTCCACCTAGAGAATCGAGCCTCTTCCGTCCCATGGAAGCCGGCCAGTGGGCCGGCTGCGGACGAGGGCGTCCGCCCCACCACGTCTTAAGACCATGCGCCTGATTTTCCTGGGAACGCCCGCGTTCGCCGTGCCTGCGCTCGAGCGCATCGTGGCCGCCGGCCATAGAGTGCTCGCGGTGGTGACGCAGCCCGACCGTCCACGCGGCCGCGGCCAGAATGCCGCTCCGCCCCCGGTCAAGCAAGCGGCGTTGCGCCTGGGCCTGCCGGTCTACCAGCCGGAGCGGGTACGCCGTCCCGAAGCCGTCGAGTTTCTGCGCGGTCTCCCGGTGGACGCCATGGTCGTAGTCGGCTACGGACAGATCATTCCGCAGAGCATCATTGACATGGCGCCGCTCGGCATCGTCAACGTGCACGGCTCGCTGCTGCCGCGCTATCGCGGTGCGGGGCCCATCCAGTGGGCCATTCTCAACGGCGAAACGCGCACCGGCGTCACGACCATGCGCATCGATGCCGGGCTCGATACCGGCGACATGCTGCTCAAGGCCGAAACCGCCATCGGACCCGACGAAACTGCCGTGGAGCTGGGCCAGCGCCTCGCCGTAATGGGCGCGGACTTACTCGTCGAGACCCTCGCGGGCCTGGCTGAAGGGCGCATTGCCGCCGAGAAGCAGGACAACGCGCAGGCCACCTACGCGCCGCTCCTGAAGAAGGAAGACGGCCGCATCGATTGGACCCGCGACGCCCGCGCGATTCACAACCAGGTGCGCGGTTTGCAACCGTGGCCCGGCGCCTCCACGACATTTCGCGGACAGGCGCTGCACATCTGGAAATCGCGGCTTTGGAGCGGGACCGCGCCGGCATCCGCCAGCCCGGGCACATGGGCCGGCCTGAAGCCGCCGGTGGTGAGTTGCGGCACGGGAGCGCTGGAACTCGTCGAAGTGCAGCTCGAAGGCCGCAAACGTATTCCGGCCGCCGATTTCGCAAATGGCCAGCGATTGACCGAGAATGAAAGTCTAGGAGACCTACCCGCTTGAAACTGCCGCTCGGCTACCTCTACTCCGCCACCTATGCCGGCATTCGTGCTGCCGAGAAGGACGACCTGGCGTTGATCGTCAGCGGCCTTCCCGCCTCGGCCGCCGCCGTTTTCACGCAGAATCGCGTGCAGGCCTCGCCCGTACGGCTGAGCCGCCGTAACCTGCGGCGTTCCGGCGGAATGGCGGGCGCCATCCTGGTGAACGCCGGCAACGCCAATTGCGCCACCCGCACCGGCGATGCCGTGGCACTGTCCACTTCGAAAGCCGCCGCCAAGCTCCTCAAACTGCCGCCCGCACAGGTGCTGCCGGCATCCACCGGGGTCATCGGCGTGGAGCTCGACCCCGCTAAAATCACCGATGCCCTGCCCCGTTTGGCCGCCGGACTGCACCCCGACGGTTTCGAAGATGTCGCCCGCGCCATCATGACCACCGACCTGGTGCCCAAGACCGCTTCCGCCGAAGTGAAATTGCGCCGCGGCGTGGTGCGCATCGCCGGTATGACCAAAGGCTCCGGCATGATCCAACCGCTCATGGCCACCACCCTGGGATTCGTCCTCACCGACGCCGACGTTCCGCCGGCCCTGCTGCGCGCGATTCTGAAACGCTCGGTGGAGCGCAGCTACAATCGCCTTTCGGTGGATGGCGACACGTCGACCAACGATACCCTGGTGCTGCTGGCCAACGGCGCCTCCGGCGTGCGGCCCGACCCGCCGGAACGGCGCAAATTCGAAGAGGCGGTGGCGCACGTCATGGAGAGCCTGGCGCAGGCCATCGCCCGCGACGGCGAGGGCGCGCGAAAATTCATCACCATCCGCGTGACGGGAGCGGCCACAGACGATGGCGCCGCGCGCATTGCCCGCGCCATCGCCAATTCGCCCCTGGTGAAGACGGCCATCGCCGGCTCGGATGCCAATTGGGGCCGCATCCTCTCGGCCGCCGGCAACGCCGGGGTGGTCTTCGATCCATCCAAGACCGACATTCGCATGCAGCAGGTTCTGGTCTGCCGGGGCGGGCTGGCGGCGCCCTTTTCGGAAGCCGAGCTCAAACAGAAACTGGATGCCCCGGAGTGCGACATCCTGGTCGCAATCCGCGGAAAAAGCAAAGGCTCGGCACGATTCTGGACGTGCGACTTCACCGAAGGCTACATCCGCATCAACGCCAGCTATAGGACCTGAATATGACGCGCCGCCTGTTGCTACTGCTGCCGCTGGCCGCTTGCCTACGGGCCGACTCCGAACGGGAGGCGGCGGATCTGATCCGGTCCGCGGCAGACGCGCTCAGCGCCGGCAAAGTGGAGCTGTTTTTGGATTCCTTCGACCCTGCGATGCCGGGTTTCGACAAACTGCGCTCCAACGTAACGGGCCTCACCACCGAGGCCGACTTGAGTTGCAACATAGAGGTCCGGAACAACGAGGGTGACGACACCGAGCGCACGTTGACGCTCGACTGGATTCTGACCTTGGAACACAAGGACGACACTCCGGGCGCCACCGAGCGCGAGAAAACCGTGAAGTGTCAGCTCAAGAAGACTGGCAAGAAGTGGCGGATCGTTTCCTTCGACCCTGTGGACCTGTTCGCGCCCTCTGGGGCGTAGGGGGTGGGAAGGGTAGTTCACCACAGAGACACAGAGACACGGAGGAACACAACACTGCAAGGCTGACAGCGAGTTGGGCGACGTTGCGTCTTCCTTTGGGATTTTGAGGGCACGGAGGAGACAGAGGACACGGAGGATCACAGCACAACGGGGCTGACAACGAGCTGGGTGATACCGCGTCTTCCTTCGGGATTTTGAGGGCACGGAGGAGACAGAGGACACGGAGGATCACAGCACAACGGGGCTGACAACGAGCTGGGTGATATCGCGTCTTCCTTCGGGATTTTGAGGGCACGGAGGAGACAGAGGACACGGAGGACCACAGCACAACGGGGCTGACAACGAGCTGGGTGATACCGCGTCTTCCTTCGGGATTTTGAGGGCACGGAGGAGGCGGAGGACACGGAGGAACGCTGGACAAAGGGGGCTGACAGCGAGTTCGCTGACGCCGCGTCTCCGCCTGAATTTTGAGGGCACGGAGAAGGCGGAGGACACGGAGGAACGCACAAAGGGGGCTGACGGCGAGTCGCTGACGCCGCTTCTCCCCCTAGATTTTGAGCGCACGGAGAAGGCGGAGGACGCGGAGAAATTCTGCTTACCGGGTATCCACTTCGCGCACCAGCGCATACACGGCGTTGGCCTGCTCGATGGGCTTCTTAAACGTGCGGACCACACCGGGGTCCAGATTGATCTCCGTCACGGTAACGCCGCCGAGCTCGGAACGGGAAGCGTCCGCCAGCTCAAACACGACAACCGCCTGCACAATCCGGTGGCTGGTCTTGTTCCGGAGGTTGCCCACCATCAGGCTGCCGCCGGCGTGTTCGAAATGAACCTCCGTGACCTCCAGATCCTGATTGGAGTCCAGCTTGATCTCTTTATTAAAGCCCGGCAGTACCTTCGCCTTAATCTCCGCCACCGTAAGTTGTTTGGGGCCCTTATCGGTTTTGGGGCTGAAGATAGCGACCGCTCCCAGCACTGCGGCGATCACCACCACCAGCGGAGTCACCATCAGCAGAATGCGCCGCGCCTTCTGGCCGAAAGTCTGGTTCGTGAGGTACAAAGGGTCGGACGGAGCCGGCCCGGATAAGAACCGCGCAAACAGCCGTGGCTTGGCGGCGGGCGCGCCCTCCGAGGATCGCGCCTCCGGTTTCATGCCCGCATAAATAATATTTTCGACAAATTTCTGAAAGCGGTTCGCCATATGCCGCCAACCTCCCGCCGCAGCCCATTATATCGGCGCCCCGAAACACAAACCAGTACCGGGACTACCATCTTGTATGCTACCTATGCGGTTCCGCCAGCCCTTCGAGCGCCGTCAGGTCGTCCTGTTTTCCCATGACGATGAGGTAGTCTCCGGCCTCGACCGAGGTGTCGGCCGGGGGATTGAAGAGCATGTTACCGTCACGCCGCCGGATGGCCATCACAATCACCCCCATGTTGCGCCGCAGTTGCATTTCGCGGATGGTCTTGGCCGCCACCTCGCTGCCCGCGGACACGCGCACCTGTTCGATGCTGATATCCATGGCGACGTCATTAGTGGTGAAATCCAGGAACTGCACCACGTGGGGCCGCAACAGGGACTGGGCCAGGCGGTGTCCGGTAATCGAATAGGGTGCGAATACCGCGTCCGCTCCGGCGCGCCGCATCTTCTCTTCGGCGCCCTCTTCGGCGGCTCGCGCCGCCACATAAAGTTTGGAATTGAGACCCTTGGCGGAAAGCAGAACGAAGAGATTGTCCGCATCGGTCGCGAGCGCCGCTACCAGTCCGCGGGCCCGTTCGACGCCCACCTGGAGCAGGGTTTCATCGTGGGTGGCATCCGCGGCCACCGCCAGCATGCCGCTCGACATGGCGCGCTCCACACGCTCCGGTTCGCTATCCACCACCACGAAGGCCACGCCGGCGTGTTGCAATTCCGAGGCTGCGCCGCGTCCCACTCGTCCGAAGCCACAGATGATGTAGTGATCTTTCAACTTGTCGATCATGCGTTTATTCCGCCGCTTGCCGATGGCGTCGCCCAGTTCAAACTCGATAATGGTCTGGGTCATGAAGCCGATGGCAACAAAAATGGTGCTCACGCCGAAGATGATGAGAAACGCGTTGAATACGCGTGCGGCGTGGGAAAACGAATCGCCATACCCCACGGTGGTCATGGTAGTGAGGGTGAGGTAGAAGGCGTCGAAAACCGAGTATCCGCCAACCAGGCTGAAACCCACGGTTCCGATCGTGAGCGTCGCTCCGATCGCCGCCAGGATGTAGAAAAGACGCTTTGCGAGCCGGCTCATCGGTCCGTCAGGACCAAGTATAGCGGGAAGCGCAAGGATTTACGCCGCGAGAACAATCCCGATGTAGAACCCGTCGCCTTCGGGCTGGCAACTCTGGACCACGCCGTGGGCCGTGCGATCGTGAACGTGAATTTCCACGTGGGTCCCCGGGTTCAGGCGGTTTGCGGCCAGCACGCCGATCCCAGAGGCGCTGATGTCGCGGATGGCAGCGGGCTGCTCCGGATGCCCGGCGGGCAGGAGGGTAGCTTGTCCTTTCGAACGGATGGGCCCTTCGGGCAGTTGATGTTTCGCGCTCACGATACACAGATCGGCCGGCCGGCTGGAAAGCTTTATAGTGGGCGAGGGTATTTTGATAAACTGACGGTAGCAGCGTCGTTTGCCACTCGCCAGAATCGGCTCCCATCTTTGGAAGGCTTCGGGAGGTGCTAAACTGGCAAGGTGTCTGTGGGCCGGTAGCTCAGTTGGTAGAGCAACGCCCTTTTAAGGCGTGGGTCGCGGGTTCGACTCCCGCCCGGCTCACCATCATAACTGTTTTGTTTTCATTTAGTTAGGCGCGTTGCCACTTCCGTGTCGCAACGGTGTCGCAGACTCCAAACCAGTACCGATTTGGTCCTGTTTGGATTCCGCCCGGAGTATTTCCATTTGCGCTATCGGATCGTTGCGCCACGCGCCCACGAGGTCGGCCTCAAGTTGCGCCTGCCGGGCTTGCACCCACGGGTTGTAATGCTTCTGGGTGATCTTGATGGACTTGTGGCCGAGCAGCGCCGAGACGCGCTCGATCTTGACGCCGTCGAGGAGCAGTTCGACGGCGAGAGTATCGCGGAACTGGTGCGGATGGCCACCGGGAACGCCAGCGAGTTCACAGAGCCTTCGGAATGTGCGCCGCCAGTTGCCAGCCAGCGTCTCCTTCGATCCGACGCCGGTCCAGAACCAGTAGCGGTCGCTCTTACGCGGGCAGGCGTCAAGCGCCGCGATCACGAATGACGGAAGCGGAGTGTAGACCGGCACGCCGGTCTTCTGGGTGTACAGGAAGAGCTTGTTCCCTTGGAGGCGATCCACTGGGCAGCTCGCGGCGTCGGAAATCCGCAAGGCCGAATACCGCAAGAACAGAATGAAGGCCCGCAATCGGTGCGCGTTCTCCTGGCCCTCCTCGCCGCGCCAATCGGTGAACTTCTCGCAAGCGCCGAGCAGCGCGGTGACGTCCTCCCGCGTGAACGGCATCGTCGGAGGATCGTCTACCTTCGGCGGCTTCAGCTTCTTTACCAGATTCTCGGGCCAGTATTTGTGGTCCTCCATGAACCGGCCGAAGCAGCGCAATCGCTCCAGCTTCTTGCTGCCGGACAACGGGGCGTCCTTCCACTCACCGCGGAACCGCACGAGCGACAGCAACTCGATCTGATTCGTGAATTGGATGCTGTTGGCCTTGCAGAATTCGAGGAGGGACGGAGAATGCACGTCGAGCTTTTCCGGTGGCCGGGTATTGGCCAACAGCACCTTGTACTTCTTGATGGAGGCCGTCGACAACCCCTGGCTTTCGAGATCCGCCATGAACACATCGACCGCATCGCGCACCGGAACTCCCGCCGGCTTCTCCTCGGCGACGGGGGCGCGGGCGATCTCCCAATCGCGGATCTTTTCACTCGCCCTGGTCCAGTCGCGCAGGGCGAGGGTCTTGTTGATCCGCTCGCCCTGCAGCATCCCGTCGACCCAGATCGGGCATCTGCAATTGTTGTTCGTGCGGTTGCCATTCGTGTTGCCCGACCAGAACCGGCAGGCGCGCAAATGGCGGCGATATAGTTTCAGCATGGCGTCGTGTCCACACTTACCTCTGTAGCCGCCGATGAACCCGATCCAGCACGGTCTGCGGAACGCGGATGGTCTTGTACGGGCGCTTGCCTTTCTTCGCGGGACCCTGGAGCACTACGACGCCGGGTTCGCGATCAAAGACCCTGCGGATGGTTTCGACGTTCAAACCCCAGATGCCGGCGATTTCACCAGCGCTGTAATGGCGCTCGATGGAAGCTGCTGTTGCAGGCCCGGACGCCGCCATGGGAGCAGGGGCGGCGGCCGGCGCCTCGCGATTCACTGCGGACTGATTTCCCATGACCCAGTTATCGACCGCCGCTTTCAGGAGGCGCTACTTGATTTGTGAATTTTTGGACGTTTGTTTCGAGGCGGTGCCAGGACGCCGGCGAGTCCTGCTAAAACCCTGGTTAGCAGCGAGAGTTTTCCAAGTGGCGCGTGACCGTGCGGTCCAGCATCTCTGGAATTTCCAGAGATAGCTTTGAGCGCGATCTTCGCTTTGCCGGGCCGCCCACAGCAGCAACCAGTGCCCGCCGCCGGCATCTCTGAAATTTTCAGAGATGGCGTGGGTCGGACGAGGCCATGCGCGCGCACAGGTCAATCGTGCATCCACGTCGCAACCGCCTGCGCCCTGTTATCCTTTCCCTGATGAGGACGAACGCGCAAATAAAAGCAGAGGTCCGCGAGGTGATCTCGGAGACGCCAGAGGCTCGCTACTATCACCGGCTGAGTTGCATCGAGCTATTGGCTCAGGGACACAGTTATGCGCGCGTGGCCAAGCCGTTCGGTCATAGCCCGAGCACGCTGAAAACGCTGGTGGCGCAAGTACCGGGAGGGCGGGGCCGAAGCACTGCGCGAGGCGCCGCGCGGCCGGAGAGGATCAGCACCGCGCAGGCCCACCTCTAAGCGTTCGCCGCGTGGACATAGGTAGCGAGCTTGATCGCCGAGTAGTTCGCGTCGAGCGCTGCGCCAGTTGTTATCATGCGCGCATGTCGGTGCATCTGAAGGAAGGTTTCGCGTACGGCGGTCGTGACGAGGTGGCTACCTACGAGGGTGCTGGCCATCTGATGATCGAGAACGGGGCGCGCATGGCCTGCGAGTTTCGAGCGGACCAGGATTGCAACGGCCTTGTCCAGGTTCTCTGCCACCGCATACTGCCGACCGACTTCGCATTTCATCTGCTTCCACAGATGGAGGCGGGTGCCACTGCCGGTTTTCAAGGAACAACCCCTGCGGGCGCGACGGTCGTGATGGAAGGGGTACCTGGCGGCAGGCCGTTGTCCCGTGATGTCGACGGCAACTTTTCGATGTACTTTCTGCCATCCAAGATTGCCGTTTTCGAGAAGGAACCACCGACAACATCTCACCGGTTTCTGTTGACGAACTTCGCGTTTTCGCCCTTTACGAATCTCGGGGAACCACCGCACCACCCGCCGCCCCATCGAATGTCCTTGAAAATCGACGGCCAGTGTGTCGACGTCGAAATCAAACCGTTGCCGGATTACGTACAACGGATCGTTGCGCTCTGGCAGACCCGTGCGATTGTACCCACGTGTGAGTTGCACATACCTTCTGTTCCCGACTCTCGAAAGGAGTGGCCTTTCGATCTGGCTGCCCGGATCTGCAAACTGCTATCGGTGGCCGCAGGGACCGTTATCGAATGGATTGTCGCGACGGGTCTGAACGAGCGCGACGAACGCACACGATCCGTGCACGCGGCGCGACGCACCAAGCCCTATTGCTCTCTTGCGGTGGTACCGATCAAGGAAATCGGGTACGAGGCGAACACGCGCATGCTGCAAGAATTCCTTCAGAATGGCCTTGACCACCGCAAACCGGGCGATTGGCGAGAGATGAACGCCTTGATCAGTGCCTTTTTGGATGCCCGGTTGGAGAGCGACTATGCCGAAGCGAGAGGGATCAAAACGGTTGTAGTGTTGGAGATGCTGAAGAACCTGTTCCTTCATGAGTATTCTGATAATGTGTGGGATCCGCTCCTGCCACGGCCGCTAAAGAAGAAGATTGGGACCGTCGTCAGGAAGGCGCTCAAGGAGAACAGTATTCCTGCGGAGGCCGCCGACGTGGCACAGGGCAAGCTGGCGCGGTGGGACCCGCCGTTCAGGAACCTCGTGTTGTATGCGATCCAGCGACTCGGCCTGCTTCAAGACGAGAAGACGGTCAGGGCAGTCACTGAAGCGCGGAATTCCCTCGTTCATACAGGTCAGTTCCTGTCGGTGGGAGACCCGGCCAAGGCTAAGAAGTTCGGCTTCATCGACGCCGGACACGAGTTCTTCAGTCTCTTGAGCTTTGTGGATCGAGTTCTGCTGCGGGTTGTCGGCCATACGGGGATGTACAGGAATTACTCGGATTGCTCGACGACTCGTTTCGCACCGGTAATCGCAAATCTGCCACTGCGTTAAATCAACTACCCCCGCCCCCCACAGGCGGGCAGCGCAGAGCGGCCGGTCGCGACTGCGTGCTCGTAGTGTGCCGAACCACACTGCACCACCGTGGTGGACCCGCGGGTACAATGGAAACATGCCGACCCGAACCAAGACGGCCCGTTCTCCCAAGGCGAAGACGGTGCGCCAGAGCGTCACGATCCCCGCGCCGCTCGCGGCCACGGTGCGCCGCGTGGCGAAACGACAGCACCTCACGATGAGCCGCGCACTCATTTCGCTGGCCGAACGCGGCGTCCGCGCCGAGCTCGATGCCAAAGAGAATCTGAAGGCCACCTACAAGCGGTTCATGGACGAGCAGGAGCCCGCCCGCAAGAACGAGGCCGGGCAGGATCTCGTTCGCGCGATCTTCGGGAAGGACGCGATTGCCGAAGATTCGATTCTCTGATCTCCCACCCGGCCTCTGGAAGCATCTGCTCGAACGGGTGCGGCAGCGCGAGATCACGCTCGGCGATCTTGGACGGTTGCAGGAGTGGGTCAAGTCCGAACCGTTCGCGCCCGACGGCGACTGGTACAAGGACTTCGGTTCGTTCAAACTGTGCGGCTCGGGCGAGTATCCGAAGACGGTACTCACGAAGGGCATGGCGGCGTTCGGCAAACGAATCGAGTAGCTGCCGCGAGAATCGCTTCGCCAACCAGAGATCGGTCGTCAATCGCGACCGATCTCTCGCCCGAGCCAAACCTCTCGAAGGCGGCAAAGTGGGGCCTTCGACGAAACCGTCGGCTGCACCAGCATCGTCGCCCGGCGCGCTACCTGCTGATGGACGAGGTCGATGCGTACCCGGCGTCTGCTTCGACGGGCTTCACGAACACCACCCGGGTGAACGGCGACGACGGCGAAAGGCAATCCATGATCTCGCGCAGGAACGGCGTCCGCGTCGTGCGCCACCGGCCCGGCTCGCCAGCCGATACGCGCGACAGCGTGCGGTATTCATCCGCCCACTCGCTTACGTCGAGGTCGGGATCGGGCAGCAGCGCGGTCTCGAACGGCACGTCCACCGCCGAGGAGATGGACTCCGGTACGTCGAGCGGTCTGATCGTTGTTGCCATCTGGTCTTTCTATCGGCGGGCCCGGCTCAAAACAGTTGCGAAATGGTAAGAACGACAGATTGTCGTTCTTACTTCCCCGCGTGCCTGTCTACTCGCTGCCGAGCGCGTGCGACAACGCTTCCAACTCGCGGGTGAGTTCCGTCTTCAGCAGCACGTGGACCTTGCGCTGGTCCGTCTCGGCCGCCAGCGTGCTCGACAGACGGTCGGGAAGGCCACCCACGAGGATTCCTGCGTGAGCGCACGCATCACGCTCTTATCCAGTCCGCGGGAGGCGCGGTAGTCGATGTCCTCCACGCAGGTGTTGCCGCGCAGTTTGGCGGCTTTCAATCGCCGCTGC
>Ga0326727_10001008_pt1 | contig 109517 bp, 97 predicted proteins | sample MB2enrmetagenome_FD_207643 | JGI IMG/M metagenome (GOLD analysis project Ga0326727, IMG submission 207643) | Lab enriched peat soil microbial communities from McLean, Ithaca, NY, United States - MB29MY | ecosystem: Environmental > Terrestrial > Soil > Wetlands > Peat | place: USA: New York...
CTCGGTCTTGTTGAGAACTGGAAAACAAGAAAGATCAGCGGCTACGTGGCAGACTACCAATTGAAGGATATCGATAATGACGGGCAGAAGGAGATCGTGCTTGCCCTCGTACTGTCTACGGGCGCATCTATGTCGAATCAAAGCATGATTGTGTCCTATAAAATGAGCCCTCAAGAGAAAACTCAATAGTGGTTGACAGAAAAATATTCTACGAACGAAATTGACATGCCATATGAGAAAAGATTTATGTTATCTGCTTCCTCTCTTAACCGTTTTGGCTTTAATAAGCTGTGAGCCATCGTATCGAACGAAATCTCCCTCTGATTCATCTCGAAAAACATACACAATCGCCAATGCAACTTATGACATGTCTTTGATCTCCGTGGAAAAGTTTGTTGGGGCTAAAAAGATATATGGGGAGCAAAGAATTGAAGCAGTAAATGAGGAGGGAATTTCAAGATTTTATTTTGAAGATGAGATGGTGAGAATTAAATGGCTTCCGACGCCTTATGATGTTGTTTTTGTTCTCAATAATAAAGCGAATAGGCCAGTGAGCATCGTTTGGGATGAATCGAGATTTATTGATGAAAAGGGTGTAAGCCACAGATTGATACATTCCGGCATTGGCTATGAAGATAGAAACCATTCACATCCTCCCACGGTTGATGCCGCGAGAGGCACTCTTGAAGATTTCGTACATCCGGCAGATTATTTCCAGTGGGAAGAAGGCCAGGGCGGAAGATCAAATAAACAACAAGGTTATTGGAAGAAGGCGTCTTTCCTGCCGGCTCAGATCAAAGGGAACGCAGAAGAATTAAGAACGAAGGCTGAACCCTTCGTAGGTAAAACCTTTCAAGTGATACTTGCTCTTCAAATCGACGATGTACGAAATGAATATGTTTGCATTTTTAAAATAAATAAAGTGGCTGTAACTGAGGAGAAACGTGAACAGGAAACAGACTCAGACAACAAGGGAAAAGGGGGAAGATCCGGCAGAGGAATGAGGTTTTGATCATGGAATAACCTAAGCTAAAATATGCAATGGGAAAGAAGTTGGGATGCTACGGATTGAGCATTTAGAAACTTCTAACAATATGGATGGTCAGAAACTTCGCATCCTGAATCAAATCCAGTGGCTGCTGAGCAAAGGGACATTCGACATGGCTTCTCGCCTACGAGGATTCCGCAAATCTATCAGGAAGCGACTTGACGAGGCCTCCCGGTCGGTCCTGTCCCGTTCAGAGGGTCGTTAACTCCGCATGCCATTTCTAAGGTATCCAGGTTTATCAAGCGCAAAAAAGTAGATCTCCTACACTGCCATAGCTCCGGTGCCATAAGTGCGGCTGTCATGGTTCGCATGCTAGGAATACCCGTTTTACGCATGCTCCATGTTCACAGCTTTAAGATTGACCGCATTCATGAATATTTATGGCGCCTTGGGATCAATCACGTAAATGTTGTCTCCTAAGAGATAGCCGATAATCTCGTCGGGTTGGGTTTCGCAGATCGAGATAAGATTTCTGTGATACCGATCGGGATAGACCTGAATCAGTTCAAGCCGGACATAGACGGAAGCTCTATTCGCAGGGAGTTCGACATACCGGAGAGCACCAAGGTGATCAGGGAAATCGCTATGATCCGTCCGGATAAAGGACAGAAATACTTGATCCGATCCGTCGATCGCATTGCCAGCGCCTGGCCGGATGTTCGTTTTCTTATTGTTGGTTCTGCCACGAAACCGAAATTTTTGGAGGAAATCAAAAAGTAATTAGCAGTCCTTCGTCACCCGGATAAGGTTTTTCATGATTATCTGTGGAAGTGTTCTGACAATATTACTGCTTCTAGTAACTTTCATAAAACTTACTTATCCGCCTCGTCTATTTAGTCCATACAGACCTTATTGCCAATTATTTTTTCTCCAATAGTGTAGTGATTTCAGACTGTTATGTCATTAATGACATATCGCATTGATAAATGACTTGCTACGGAAGATTCTATCATGCTAATTTTATAAAAATGTCTTTTATATTATCGGTTTTCGCTTATGGAGATATACCATTGGAAATCAAACACAAATTATGGCTGGAACGTAATGGTCGTGTAATATTTGGTCCAGGTCGGGACGGGCTCCTTAAGGCCATTGAAGAATGCCGCAGTCTGAATGCGGCGGCAAAAAAATTGAAAATGTCTTACAGGGCTGCATGGGGAAGGATTAAGGCATCAGAAGAGAGGCTGGGCATAAAGCTCGTGGAAATGGACAGCGTGAAACACGGTATGCATTTGACGGACGAAGCTAAGGAACTCATGGATTGTTTCGATCAACTTGAACAGGATATTTCCCAACTTCTCAATAAAACAAATGGCAAACTGCCATTGAAACATTCTTGATTTACCTCAAGAAAAGACATGTCGTCAGATTCCGCTCCCGATTACTATAAATAAATCAGGGGAGGACCTTCGGATGGACCTCCCCTGATACTTTAAGAAGAGCGTGGGCGCTGGTAAAACGTTGCCAGTTATTTTATCACTTTTGTTCCAGCAGTCGCGACTTGGCCGTCCTGCGCAGATGAACCGCCCGATACGCCTATGGCGCCTATAATTTTGCCATCCTGAACGATGGGCACACCGCCTTCAATTGCGCTTATACCGTCAAGGGTCAGATATGCCGTCTTTCCACTTCCTATTGTATCCTCGAAGGCCTTAGTCGATCTCTTGAAAGCTACAGCACACTTGGCCTTGTGAAGCGCTACATCAAGGCTGCCGTACTGGACAACATCAAACCGCTCGAGATAGAGAAGATTGCCGCCCGTATCCACAATGGTTATCACGACATTTATGTTGATCTTCATCGCTTCCGCGGCCGCAGCAGCAGCCACCTTCTTAGCAGTTGCGAGGTTTATATTCGGGCCATAGGGATTGGGCATCTGTTGGGCCAAGGCGATACCGGAAAAAACAAACAGTGCCACAAAAAGGATAGTAATAACTCTTAGTGCACGCATATTCCCTCCTTCTTAATGAGAATTCCGTTTTACTGGCTGAATCAAGTATACCAAGATGTTTTTGTCCGTCGACGAAAATCCTGCATCGTGTTGTCTGTGACATACCAATATTGACATGCAAACCCCTTTGAAAAAGGGGAAGTCCCGAATATCTTCAAGAAGCAATCTTGTCCGCAGCCTTGATCCCATCCAGGGCGGAACTGATGATGCCACCTGCATACCCGGCGCCTTCGCCGCAGGGATAGAGCCCGGCCACGTTGACACTTTGACAATCCGGACCTCTCAATATCCGGACCGGCGACGAAGTCCTGGTTTCCACACCGATCAGCGTCGCCTCCTTTGTGACGAATCCCCGCATCTTCCTGTCAAACTCCATCATCCCCTGTCTCAACGCCTCGACCGCAAAAAAAGGCAGGGTCTCACTCAACATTGCAGGCTTCACGCCGGGAGCAAAGCTCGTCCTATTGACGGCCGTCCCCTTGGACTTTTTGATAAAATCCACTAAGCCCTGGGCAGGTGCGTAATAATTTTCTCCACCCAGGATAAAGGACTTCTCTTCCCATTGCCTCCGAAAAGCCAGGCCGCAGAGGGGATAGCGTACGTTGCCCTCAAAATCGTCACAACGAACGGCAACTACGACGGCGCTGTTGGCATACGGACTTCCCCTCCGGTGGCGGCTCATACCATTGGTGACAATTGTCCTCTCCTCCGAACTGCAACCTATAATTGATCCGCCGGGACACATGCAAAATGTGTAGACGGATCGATTTATCTGTGGGAGTCTCGCCGTAAGAAAATAATCTGCGGGCGGCAGGTCCGGATGCTTGCACCACTTGCCGTACTGGATCTCATCAATCAATTCCTGGGGATGTTCTACCCGGAAGCCGATGGCAAAGGGCTTCGGCTCCAGATACACACCCAGTTTGTACAGCTTGACATACGTGTCTTCCGCACTCTGACCGGTGGCAAGAATCAAGTGATCCGTTTTTATCTCTTCATTGCCTCTGACAACAACTCCTTCCAGCCTACGGCGGTGAATCAAAAAATCTGTAACCTTGGCTTCGAAACGAACCTCACAACCTAGTTCTATAAGTCTCTTTCTGAGATTGATTACCACTTCCCGCAGCCTGTCGGTCCCTATGTGCGGCTTTGCATCAGTCAGAATCTCGGATGGAGCACCTGCATCGACAAGCCTTGTCTTGATCCATGCTGTGAATGTGTTCGTAAGACGGCTCGTAAGTTTCCCGTCAGAAAATGTGCCTGCTCCGCCTTCCCCGAAATGAACATGGCTCTCTGTATTCAGAATCCCCTTCTCCCAAAAGGCCCGGACATCGGCTGTGCGCTCGGGGGCGCTTTTCCCCCTTTCGAGGAGAAGTACGGGAATCCCCTTCTCCGCAAGGGCCAGGGCTGCAAAGATACCAGATGGTCCACATCCAACAATGACTGGACTTTTAGACGTCTTTATCTTTGCCGGTCTCAAGACCAACGTTCTCTTCTCCTCAAGCACCTCTATCTTTATACGCTCTTTACCTGTCAAGTCGACGCCATCCGGGACGGACACATCCACAGAATAAATGAAGCGAGGCGGTTTTCTTCTCCTTGCATCAATTGATTTTCTGACCACAGTCAGAGACGAAACATCTGCATCCGATATATGGAGAATGGATGCAGCTTTTCCATTCAATGCCTCTTTCCCCTCGCCAAGGGAAAGCACGATACCGGTGATCCTCAGTTTCCGCACGATTTCACCATTGAAAAAATAATGTGATTAGTGTAAATGAAAAACCCCCAACCGGGATACTCAAAAAAAGAACCTGATTAAGGATTCCGTTATGCCCTGGTACGCAGTTCATACACGCAGCCGTCATGAAGACCGCGTATATGCAGGCCTCGTCCAAAAATCGATTCACGCCTTTCTGCCGAAAATAGAGATGTGGAGCCGACGCAAGGACAGGCGGAAAAAGATCGAAATTCCCATGTTCCCGGGATACCTCTTCGTGGAGCTTTTCTCCCTGGACAGCCAGACAAGGTTGAATGTTCTCAAAACTTTCGGCATCGTGCGGATGCTCGGAAACCCGAAAGGGGGTGAACCGATACCGGTTCCCGACGCCAAGATAGAAGCCATCCAGCGAATAATCCAGTCAAAAGTAGAGGTTCAGCAAATCCAGTACCCGAAGGTAGGAGAACCGGCGCTGATCACTGATGGACCTTTCACTGGCATTGAAGGAGTAGTCGTCAGCACGGACTATAGCAAAGAACTCTTCGTCATATCCATCGAGCTTCTCCAACGTTCCGTAGCCATAAAGCTCGAGGGCTTCCAAATAAAAAAGATCTAAACCCTACGCCTTCGAGAACTGGATGGGAATCTCTCTTTCATCCTCAATTGCTGTCACTGCATAAGAGCGGGCCCCAGAATCGTCGAAGACAATTGTCATGACTCCCGACCATTAAATGCCGCCATTGCCTCCTCCAGAAGAAGATTCCCGGCGCCCTTGTATTTCGGCGAAAAATGGAAGATTGAAATCCTCTTCGCCTCCGCCCTGCGGGCTAATGCACCTGCCTGGCGCGCCGTCAAGTGATGCTTCTCAGCGGCTTTATCTGCATCTTCGTGAAGGAATGTTGCTTCTATGAACATCAAGTCTGAACCATAAGCCAATTCGACAATCTTCTGGGCATTATCTTCGTTGTAAACAGCGTCCGTAATATAGATGATCTTCTGGCCCGGCGTCATTTTTACGATTGTCTCCTTCAATTCGCCTAAAGGAATGAACCTTTCTCCCTCTTCCTGCCTGTCTTCTTTCCACCACACCCGTACAAGCGTATCATCGGGGTCACCGCGAAGAATCCGCTCTTTCAAGTCCATCAGCCATGCACCTACGGGCAGCCCCATTTCCAGCAAGGTATTTTTCTTTATATTGACGCGGTTCTTTTCTTCAAGTCTGTATGCCAGACATGGAATTTTATGATCAAGGAATTCGCCTTTGACAGCAAAGGAGCTATTTTCAACGAGGGTGCCGACAAATTTTTCATTCGCATCTTGGATTTCAGGTTCAAACGCTTTCCGGCAGTGGTATGTTCTCAGTAACTTATATTCCGGATGCACCTCCGTAACATGGAGGGCAAAATCATTAGTATAGTTTTCGACAAGATTCCAGGTATAGGCGTTGATCTTGCTTTCTATTTGACGGTGGAAACCCGGAGGGCCGAAGATAGAGATGTGGCAGTCGCGGCCCAAACATACCCGGAGCAGATAATCGAATCCTATGAAGTGATCCATATGGGTATGAGAAACAAAGATATGATTGATCTTAAGAAGTTTTCTCGGGCTCAGATTATGAAGATCACCCAGATCAAAAAGAATGGCGGAACGTTTATACTTGAATTCTATATATACCCCAGGGTCGCCGAAGGGATCATTGATCAGATGGGCGCTGAACATACAATTTCCATCTCAGAGAAAGTATCATAACAATGCCTCTTCATATCAATAGCCATTTGGGCTATAATGCATTATCAAATCCAATATGCTTAGAATATCATGATTTTCAATAAATTCAACTTGACTTTCGCAGTTGAGTACGAAAATACTTGTTCACAATTACACCTGCTTAGAAAGAGATAAAAGTTCATGCCAGCCAATCTTCCTCCGCAGTATTTCGAAGCGGAACAGAGATTCCGGCAAGCCAAGACACCGGAAGACAAGATCGAGGCATTAGAAGAGATGCTTGCGATCATGCCCAAGCACAAGGGCACAGACAAGCTCAAAGCAATGCTGCGTGAACGTATCTCAAAATTAAAAGACCAGGCACAGAAGAAGAAAGGTGTTTCCAGACAGAAGACGGCCTATGACATTGAGAAGGAAGGGCCGGCCCAGACCGTCATTATTGGTCCTCCGAACACAGGTAAGTCATCACTCGTCAAATTGATAACGAATGCCTCTCCTGAAGTGGCAGACTTCCCCCACACCACGCACAAACCTACTCCGGGAATGGCGCAGTATGAAAACATCCAGTTCCAGCTCATCGATACCCCGCCCCTCACAAAAGAATATACGGAGCCTGCCCTAACCGATCTGATCCGCCGCGCCGACATAGTGGTCATTCTGCTTGACCTCACCGCGGACCCTATGCAGCAGTTGGAGGAAACCCTCCATATCCTCCACTCTTTTCGTATTTACAGTGAGGCGTGCACAATCCCGGAGGATTTAAGAAAACCTCCCAGGATAAAGAAAATGCTCGTCGCCGTAAACAAGACTGATAGGCCGGAAGATAAAGAAACCCTGTACATCTTTTCGGAACTCTCGGGCATCAAATTACCATGTATCGGCATCTCGACGCACACTGCCCAGAACGTTACTGAGTTCCTGAATAAACTTTATGAACTCTCGGGAATCATCCGGGTTTATACCAAACCTCCCGGCAAGGAGGCGGACAAGAAATCACCGTTTATAGTCCCTTTGGGCAGCACCCTAGCGGATCTGGCAGGGAAGGTTCACAACGACTTCGTGAGTAAATTAAAATATGCCAGGGCCTGGGGCAAATCAGTTCGCGACGGTCAGATGGTGCAGCGTGATTACATCTTGCAGGACGGTGATGTGGTTGAACTGTGTATATGATATAGACTATGGGACTTTTTAATGTATCCCAGAAAAAAGAAAAGGGCTTAAGCGAGCGCATGAAGCGCCTCGGAGTTTCCGAAGAAGACTTAAAGGAAACATTTGTCCGGTCGTCAGGCCCAGGCGGGCAAAAGGTCAACAAAGCGTCTTCCTGCGTACAGCTCGTGCACGTACCATCAGGACTGTCCGTTAAGTGCCAGCAGTCGCGATCCCAGGCTTTGAACCGCTTTACGGCAAGGCGATCGCTTCTGGACAGGATCGAGAGAATTACGCAAGGCGCAGTACAGGCGGAAAAACAGCAAGCTGAAAAGATAAGACGGCAGAAACGCCGCCGCTCAAGGCGAGCCAAAGAAAAGACATTAAAGCTCAAACATATTCAGGCGGAAAAGAAATCTCTCAGGTCGAAGACTTCCTTGCCTCTGGAATAAAGTGCTGAATACCGGTGGAAAACGAAAACTATGTTAACGGAAGCAGAAAAGAAAATTTCGAGGCTCATCCAACAGGACATCGCCCTCAAAAAAAGACCTTTCAAAGACATTGCAGAGAAGTTGGGAACTTCCGAAGAACGAGTTCTTGCGGCTATCCGCAGCCTCATGATAAAGGGCGTTATCCGGAAGTTCGGAGCTATCCTGAGACATCAGAAGGTGGGCTTCCCACACAATGCCATGGTTATTTGGGCTGTGCCAAAGGAAAGAATCGAATTTGCCGGCCGGACCCTGGCGTCTTTCAAAGAGGTGACGCACTGTTACGAAAGAACACCACCCTTTGCAGGGAAGTACAACGTCTTCACGATGGTTCATTTCTCGGAGGGAAATCAGGGAAGCGTAATTCGGAAACTCTCGCAAAAGACCGAGCTCAAAGACTTTAAGGTCCTCACGAGCGAGAAAGAGTATAAAAAAAGCAGTATGGAGTATTTCACAGATGCACAATAAATCTTCCAAATCTCTCTTTAGAAAGGCGAGCGAATACATACCCGGAGGGGTAAACAGCCCCGTCAGAGCCTTCGGGTCTGTTGACTCAACGCCAATTTTTATCGAAAGAGCTTCAGGTTCCAGGATCTACGATGTCGAAGGAAGGGAATATGTGGATTACGTCTCTTCCTGGGGACCCATGATCCTGGGGCACAGCCATCCTGAAGTCATTCGCGCCATTCAAAAGGCGGCAGAAAAAGGAACCAGTTATGGAGCCCCTACAGAACTGGAGACGGAGATGGCAAAACTGATCGTTGACGCCTTTCCGTCAATTGACATGGTGAGGATGGTAAGTTCCGGAACTGAAGCCGTCATGACCGCAATCAGGCTAGCCCGCGGGTATACAGGCCGGGAGAAAATAATTAAATTTGAGGGATGTTATCACGGCCATGCCGATTCATTGCTGGTTAAAGCCGGCTCCGGCGTGGCAACCCTCGGTATCCCGGGGAGCCCTGGTGTTCCGAGAAGGCTTGCCGAACTTACGATCACACTCCCTTACAATGACATTGACGCCGCCATCTCCGCTGTCGATCTCCATAAAGATGATCTGGCGTGCATCATCGTTGAGCCGGTGGCGGGCAATATGGGTGTTGTATTGCCTCGTAAAGGATTTCTGGAGACACTCAGAGATATTACCCGTAGGCACAAAATACTCCTTATCTTTGATGAGGTCATTACGGGCTTCAGATCGACCTATGGAGGCTTTCAAAATATTGCCGGGATAGAACCTGATATAACGTGTCTGGGAAAGATCATCGGCGGTGGCCTGCCTGTCGGGGCCTTCGGAGGAAAGAAGACAATCATGGAAGAACTAGCCCCATCAGGTCCTGTCTACCAGGCAGGCACCCTTTCCGGTAATCCTCTCGCCATATCGGCGGGACTGGCCACGCTCAATATTCTAAGAAAGAGCGCTCAGACTTACTCAAGAATGGATCGCAGGACGTCCATTCTGTGTGAGGAATTACAGAAACTCTTCGTTCATAAGAAAATCCCCGTCCGTATCAACCGATGGGGCTCCATGTTTACATTATTTTTTACCAAAGAAGATGTCTTCGATTTTAAGTCAGCGGCAAAAAGCGATACATTACTCTATGCCCGTTACTTCAAGAGGATGTTAGCAAATAAGATCTACCTGGCGCCCTCTCAGTTTGAGGCTGCTTTCCTTTCCTTCGCTCACGGAGATGAAGACATAGAGAAGACTCTCCGTGCCTGCGAAAAAACTCTGACAAAACTTGCAAAAAGATCATAACAGAGAAAACATCATAATAAGAATATGAACAAATTGGAAAATTCAAAGGATAGGAAGATGAAAAAAATCCTTGTTACCGGTGCTGCCGGTTTTATCGGATTCCATCTGTCGCGACGTTTCCTCATGGCCGGCCATTCCGTAATCGGTGTGGACAATTTGAATGACTACTACGATGTCAACCTGAAGAAGGCGCGTCTCAGGCTCCTTAAGGATAACGACGCCTTCCATTTTATCAAAATGGATATTGCGGAGAGGGAGGACATTGCCTCTTTTTTCGCGAAAGAGGCACCCGCGATTGTCGTCCACATGGCGGCGCAGGCCGGAGTCAGATACTCGCTGGTAAATCCCCATGCGTATCAGGAGAGCAATCTTGCCGCTTTTCTGAATATACTCGAAGGGTGCCGGCATCAGAAGTGCGAACATTTAGTCTTCGCCTCATCAAGCTCAGTTTATGGGGCGAATACGGAGATGCCGTTTTCCGTGCATCACAATGTGGATCATCCTGTGAGTCTTTACGCAGCAACAAAGAAGGCCAATGAACTGATGGCGCATGCATATGCGAGTCTCTACAAGCTTCCTTGCACGGGACTGAGGTTCTTTACCGTTTACGGACCCTGGGGAAGACCGGATATGGCCCTGTTTCTTTTTACAAGAGCTATCCTGGAAGACAGGCCTATCGATGTCTATAACGCTGGGAAAATGCAGAGGGACTTTACCTATATCGATGACATCTCAGAAGGCGTATTCAGAGTGACGGAGAGGATTCCGGAACCCGACACCAAATGGCGTGGTGACAAACCGGACCCTGCTACCAGCTTTGCGCCATACAAGATTTACAACATCGGCAACAACAGGCCCGTGGGGCTCCTTGACTTCATAAATATAATTGAGAAAGTTTTAGGCAAGAAGGCAAGAATAAATCTGCTTCCCATGCAGCCAGGGGATGTGCCCAGTACATATGCAGACGTTGATGATCTCATGAAGGACGTATCCTTCAAACCGGAAACAACTATAGAGGAAGGCATAAGACGCTTCATTGAATGGTACAGGGAATATTATAAGGTATAAGAACTAAAGATAATAACCAAAGGTACCGATATATATTCTATATATTTAGACCCTACTGGGAGGAGAGCATGATTCCAAAACTGATCGTGGCGGTGGATGGAATGAGTTTCCATGATGCCGAAGAAAAGGGTGTATTCAACAGCCTTTCAGAAGCTATGGTAAAAGGCATAATATGGGGCATTAAGGTTAGTGACATGCTGTACAGCGATGACGTCGCGAAGATCGTGTCACAGCTGAGAAATGAATATAAACTGAATATCATGGCCGATGTCAAACTGCATGACATCCCCTCCACCATGGAAAACTGCATCAAGAAATTGGTTGACGCAGGGGCGGATATCGTCACCATCCATTGCTCGTCGAACTTCAGGCCAAAAAATGCAGGACTCTTGAAGTACATTGCCGGTGTAACGATACTTACTTCTTTCACGGATTTGGAAGTGAAGTGGATTTACGAGAGAACGGCGGACGATATTGTGAAAGCATTCTCAAACATAGCCCTGATGAACAATTATGAATATATCTTTTGCTCTGTCAAAGACATCAACTATATCCCGGACAACCCGTTGAAGAAAATTTGCTCGGGCATAAGGCCCCCATGGTATGTGGACAGGCATGACCAGGTTAAAATCTCTTCGTTGAAGGAAGCAGTAAGGATGGAAACGGATTTCATCGCTATTGGGAGACCAATTACTCAGTCAGGCAATATTATAGAAGCCATAGAAAAAATATATGCAGAAATCAGCCAGTAGTCTATGTCAATATGGATACTGATTCGGCGGGAATGACGGCCTACTTGAGTTCTACGTCGTGATAGTAGTGTTTCAGGATGTCGCCGTATGAAATACCTTCGCGAGCCATGATATAAGCGCCCCACTGGCTCATACCGACACCGTGGCCACTTCCCTTCCCTTCAAGGTTGATTTCATCTCCCTCATTTGTCATCGTAAAAAGAGTGCTCTTGACCCTGGTGGGATCAGTCTTCAGCCTGAAGTCATTTCCGGTCAGCACGCTTTCCTTGCCATCATGGAATATTTCGATCTTCGTCACCCGGCCTGAGGGGCTGATATCAACAGGCACCAGTCTCTCGATCCGACTAACATCAAGGCCCTTCCTGTTGAGGGCTGCCCTGATCTTCTCGATATTCAGAGAGAGTTTCCACAAACACCCTGGTGCTTTTACGCTGTAATCATCAAGAACCGCCTTCAGATAAGGAACATCCGCGCTCCACACACGTCTTGCATCTTCCGTCATGCCGCCGCTATTTGCATGAAAATACGTAAGGGCCAGTTGACCGTCATAGAGGAGCACCATGCCCTTTGTCTCATCCACTGCCTGATTGGACCTGGCCGACTCTGCCCCTGCTCCACCATAAACCTGGGATGCTGTAGTAGCAATTATGTCATAATCCTTGTCCTTGCTTTTTCCTTTCTGGTATAGGGCATACGTTCTTGCTGCAATCGCCTGGGCCTTAAGCGCTTCCAGAGGCCATTGGGGCGACATCTCCTTCGGGACGACACCGTAAAGATAGGCCTCCACGTCCAGAATATTAATCACATCCATATCGCCCCTAGCGCTCTTCTCTATCCTGAGTTCACCTCTGTATGGAGAGCCGTTCAAATTCAACCATTTTTCATCCAACGGCACGATAACCAGCCTATCACGGGAAAGACTATTGCCGTCGAGCCTAATGCCGCCTCCTGAAATAGACAGGGCGGCGCTTCGGACCTTGTCGGAAATGTCTTTTCCATAACCGTCCCTCACTTCAAATGCGGAGGTCGAATCCACGCGGATGGCCTGTACACCGGTCACCACGAGAACCCTAACTTTCTCCTCTTTCGCTTTCTTGAATGAGGGCTTTTCTTCCTTCATGGCAGGAGGTGGTTTTTGACAAGTTTCTATCATGAACTCTGCCGTATCCCTCCTGTCGCCGCGGGGGTATTTTTTCAGGTATATCTTGAATTCATTGAGTGCCTCTTTGTACCTGTTCTTTTCATACAGAATCATCCCCGAGTTGAAATGGGCGTTTGCCGCATTCATGCTGTTTTCATATTTCTTTATGACGACGCCGTATTTTTCCAACGCCTTCTCATTATTGTTCAGAAAATAGCTGTAAATATCGCCTATCCTTAGTGTTGCTTTCGCCTTCATCTCAGGATCGAGAGAAACGTCTGAGATGTCCTGATAGGCCCCCACTGCCTCAAGATACTGCCCGTTTCTCAAAAACGCGTCTGCATCTTCCATGGCCTGATTGCTATTATAGGCGAAACTCGGACCAACTCCGCTCAGGACTAAAATGATAAGCAGGATGTAATACATCATATGATTAAGTGGCGAATGGTATTAAATCGGTGCCGGACCAGATCATAAGCCGAGTTCTGTCCCGCTTTTCCGTCACCAGAAAGGCGGTGATGATCATTCATCTGGGACAGCAGTTGCCTGCTGCCTCAAGCGACACTACCCGAGAACGACAAGCGGGCCACTTTTATTGTTCTCCTATTTGGTCTTGCTCCGGATGGGGTTTACCAAGCTTTCCCGGTCACCCGGGAAACTGGTGAGCTCTTACCTCGCCTTTTCACCCTTACCTGCCAATGACAGGCGGTATATTTTCTGTGGCACTTTCCTTAGGGTCACCCCCAGTCGCCGTTAGCGACCATCCTGCCCTGCGGAGCTCGGACTTTCCTCCCGCCCGTAATACCGGGCCAGCGATCATCTGATCTGCTCCGACACCTTTAATGTTTTCATTATAGTCAATTTCAGGATAAAAGAGAAGTTATTATATGAAGACCGTGTCCCCGGAAGGCCGTCGGCAATCGAAGGATTTAGGTATCCTATGGAATGCCCATGATGGAATACAATCAGAGATATGCCAGAAGTGTCGGAGAGTTATTTGAAATTTAGAAATTGAGATTCCAGATTGGAAACAGGGATCAGGGCTCTTCATCTATTGCTTCATTGGCAAGTTTATCGGCCATGTGATTCAGACTTCTATCGATATGCTCTACTTTATAATCGTCAAAATACGACAGTAATTTTCTCACCTCAAACATCAGTATTTTCAGATTCTTATTTTTCACTTTATATGAGCCTTTTATCTGATTGACCAGTAGCTCCGAATCGAGAAATATGTTCAGTCTACAGTATCGCTTCTTTAAGGCCTCTTCTAAACCGAAAATGAGAGCCCTGTACTCGGCGATATTATTTGTGCAATGTCCCAACGAATGCCTCACAGTCGCTACGGTTACTCCCTTCTCATCCACAAGGATGGCTCCAGCACCACCCCGTCCCGGATTTCCCCTGCATGCCCCATCGGTGTAAAGATTCACAACCCTGCTATCCATTATTTTCGCCCTGACTCTGCCAGTAGATGATGCGGTTACAGTTCGGACAAGTTAAGAGATCCGAAGACGTTTGCAGCTCATTATACATCTGAGGAGGTATGTTCATATGGCAGCCGCTGCAGACTTCTTTCCAGACCGATGACACAGCCACGCCATTTCTTCTGCCTTTAATTGTTTCATACCTTTTGAGAAGTTCGTCATGAATCTTTTTTCTGAGCGAATCGATTTTTTTCTCCGCATCGTGAAGATCGTGGTCAAGCTGACTAATCTCTTTCTCAATCTTTTCCTTTTCCTTTTCGTACTGCGACCTATGAGTTTCAAAATCTTTCTCTTTTACCTTCACCTCGGCTTTCATATTATCGATCTGATCCAAACCGGAAATAATTTCATCTTCAATCTCGCTATTCTTGTTCTCTATGATCTCAATTTCCTTCAACATTGCCTGATATTCCTTGTTTGTCTTTACCTCCAGCAGGCGATCTTTTGTCTTTTTCAGGATATCGATACCTTTTCTCAATTTGTCTTCCTTCTCACCCTGTAGTTTATTCAATTCTTCGAACTTTTTTTTGCTTTCCTCCACACTTTTCGCAGAGGTTGCGAATTCTTCATCCATCTGCGCAATTTTATCAGGCAGTTCACTTTTTTTGAAGATTATTTTGCCTACGATCAAATCGAGTTTCTGAAGCTCAATCAAGTATGATAACTGTTCTTTCAAAAGAATCCCCTTTCATTTTAATTTATCAAACGGAGTGCCATATCCATTAATGTATTTTTGAAGTCAAAATCTGTCATCGATGCGCAAAAAAAATGCACCAACATGTGGTGCATTTGATTCTTCAGGATATTTTTCCCCTGATGCTTTGTTGAAATGCCTGCTGATATTTTTCCCGGACACATATAAACTTTACTCTCACTGCAGATGCGGCAATGCATATAATCATATGCCTTACATGCGGTATAAAATTGCACCGCCTAGCTTTTGAATTATTGTGGTGGGCCCACCTGGGTTCGAACCAGGGACCTACCGGTTATGAGCCGGTGGCTCTTCCAATTGAGCTATGGGCCCGTCTTTTACTTCTTACAAGAAATCCGTCCTAAGTTTTAAATCAGGTATCTATACTTCTTGCTTCACGCTTGTCAATCTTTATTTCGCTGCCGGTCGGAATACTTTCCTTCGGGATGGGTTTCTCAATTTTCTGACCGTATTTGCCTCTAATTGTTTGTTCCGCTCCCTGTTAATCTCCAAGTGGCTCTTTTCCCTCTCCGACGAGTAATCGCTCCTTTCGCTGATTCCAAAGCGCATCCTCAGCACTTTTTCTTCTCTCGGCGTTAATGTTGACAATATCTTTCTTGTTTGTTCCGCGAGATTCATGCTTATAGTAGCTTCTGAAGGCGACATAATTTTTTTATCAACTATAAAATCACCAAGGTGACTATCCTCTTCCTCACCTATTGGTGTCTCGAGAGATATGGGTTCTTTGGCGATCTTCAAAACTTTTCTCACCTTCTCTAAAGGATACTCCATCTTATTCGCAATTTCCTCAGGATTTGGTTCTCTGCCCAATTCCTGCACCAGATAACGTGATGTGCGAATCAGCTTGTTTATTGTCTCAATCATATGGACGGGAATTCTTATGGTCCTTGCCTGATCGGCAATCGCTCTTGTTATCGCCTGCCTGATCCACCATGTGGCATAAGTGGAGAATTTATATCCTCGTTGATATTCAAATTTATCAACTGCTTTCATCAAACCGATATTCCCCTCCTGGATAAGATCCAAAAATTGCAATCCTCGACTCGTATACTTTTTCGCTATACTTACAACCAAGCGCAGATTTGCTTCCACCAGTTTCCTCTTGGCTCTCTCGGCTTTTCTCTCTCCCCGCTCGATGACAGTAACAATCTTTTTCAAAGAAGATAGAGAGATACCTATTTCCTGTGAGATTGCCGCTGTTGTTTTCTTCGCTTCCCCTACGAGGGCTTCGCATTCTTTTAACTTCTGAATTGATACCCTTGTTTCTTTATCAATTACGCGACCGCTTGGCAACTTTTTGACCCGTTTCCATGCCTTCTCCATCTCATTTAGGGACAATCCTGTTGTTTCCTTGCATCTACGGAGGTTATTTTCTGCCTTTTCCCCTGCCGTCACGTAGATCTTCAGCTTCGAGGCCATTCTTTCTATCTGTCTCTTGCTGAATTTGACTTTTCTGCACAGGCGAATGATGTTCCTGATATTTTTTTCAAGTTCCTCCTCCGCAGCGCTTCTCTCTTTCTTGCGCAGGCTTTTGAGTTTAAGCTTCCGCTTAAGGGTGTCATTTTTCCTATCTAAGGCAGTTATCCTGTCAATCAGTTTTACCACCCTTTCCTTATGCATATCCTCTTCAACAAAACCATCTTCATCCTCAAGATTGGCTACTATGCTCTTTATGCGGATATCACCGCTTTTGATTTTCTTGCCGATATCCACGACATCCTTCACCAGAGCCGTTACACCAAAGATGGAGTCCATGACCTCTTTCTCTCCCTCTTCGATCTTCTTTGCTATCTCAACTTCTCCTTCCCTGGAGAGTAAGGATACAAGCCCCATTTCGCGAAGGTACATCTTGACAGGATCGCCGGTCTTTCCCACGGTAGACATGAGGTCAAGAATGTCTTCCTCTTTGACTTCCGCCCTTTCATCGGCAACTTTTTTCACAACCAGCTTTTCGCCCTTGTCAGTATCGATGATGTCTATATTTTTCTCACCAAAGAGCATGATGATATCATCTATCTGGTCCGAAGATATGACGTCGGATGGCAGCAAATCGTTAACATCGTCATAGGTTAAGAAGCCTTTCGACTCGCCCAATGATATTAACTTCTTAAATTCTTCCGATTCCATTTCTTTTCCCATATTGGTTTCTCCCGATCCCTTATTAAAGCTCTCCGCGGCAAGTCACGGAGAATCTTCGATTCTTAAGGAAAAATATCGTCCAGTATTCGCTCACTTACCCGCAGCAAGCTACGGGAAAATGCGCTCGTTACCGAATTCAAAAAACGAAGTTAAACAAGTTGTTTTCACAACATCGCTTTTTCTTCACTCTTCAATCTTTGCAGCTCTTCCAAGAGGCTTGCCCACAGCTCTTGATTATCATTCTCCTCGGCCTTCTTAATTTTCGTCTTCAAGACTCGGCATCTTTCCTTGTACCACTTCCGTTTAACCTGCTTCATCGCGTCCGCAGTCACGCGGTCAATCAACTTTTCATTGTAAGGATTCTCATCTATCATCATTCGAAGAAGCTTCTTCTTTATGAACTCGTTATCAATTGACTGTATGAACTGCGACGCATCAAACCCCCTTGCCCTGTTCTTTGCATAATGATCCGTTAGTTTTACGGCGAGAGATTTTAGATTCACACTCATGAAGCAGTCAAAGATATTTTTCTTGACGATTTCGGGAACCACAGAAGGGTATTCCAGCATGATATGGATAATACTTAACTCCACGGCGTCGATATCCATGTCCGGTTCTCTTGAGGGATCTGCCTCCTTTACAGGAGTAGCCTTCAAGGCAAGATTGACCTCTTTTGTCAAAAGCTGCTGATCTAAACCTATTTTCTCCGATACCCTCTTTATGAATAAATCCCTCTCTCTTGTATTATCAATATGGATAATAAACGATACGGCTTCCTTCAGAGCGTTTCTCTTTTCTTCATAAGTCGCCACTCTCCCGATAACATTCTCAATATAGTAATCAACTAGGGACTCCGCCTTATCGATAATTTCCACAAATGATTCTTTTCCATGCGTCCTCAAATATTGATCAGGATCATAGCCATCCGGAAGTACAACGCCCTTCGCATGTATATTCCCGGAAAGAAATAATTCTATGCTCCTCGTCAGTGCCTTCTTCCCCGCTTCATCAGGATCAAACACCACCGCAACGTAAGAAGTATACCGCCGGATTAGATCGACGTGATCTCGCGTCAGAGCGGTTCCGAGTGTAGCGACAACATTCCTGAGACCGGAAGTCCAAAGGGTGATTAAGTCAAAATATCCTTCTACGAGGATGGCATAACCTTTCTTACGGATGTCTTCTTTCGTGCGGTTGAGGCCGTAGAGATTCCTTCCCTTGATGTATACAGGCGATTCGGAAGTATTCAGATACTTAGGTTCGCCGCTACCTATGATCCTGCCGCCGAAGGCAATGACACTGCCGCTAATATCCTCTATTGGAAAAATCAATCTCCTCCTGAACCGGTCGTAAAAAGACCCCCCCCCATTTGCCTTTGGAATGACCAGTCCTGACTGTTCGACAAGCTTCAAGGAGATGCCCGCCTTTTCGAAATAATCCCTCAGATGCCGCCATCCATCGAGGGCATAGCCAAGGCCGAATTCCTTTATTACGTCATCCTGTATCCCCCTTTTTCTCAGGTAGTCTCGCGCCTCTTTTCCCGCCTGCGAAAAAAGGTTCTTGGAGAAATACGCCGCCGCCATCTTGTTGACACGGCCGACTTCGTTCCTGACGCTAAATGACTCCTTCTCTTGGCCGGTCAATATCCTCTCAGGGATGACAACCCCAGTCTTTCCCGCAAGATGCCTTACCGCTTCCGGAAAGGACATGTCGCTCATTTTCATCAAAAATGTTAGAACATTGCCTCCTTCACCGCATCCAAAACAGTAGAATATCTGCTTGTCGCGATTTACCGTGAAGGAAGGCGTCTTCTCCTTGTGAAAGGGGCAGAGTCCAAGAAAGTTCTTCCCTCCTTTTTTAAGTGTGACATATTCTGAAACCAGATCAACGATATCCGCCCTTCTCTTTACCTCTTCTATCTTATCCGGAGCAATATGTCCTTTCACAGCCTCGTCCCTTTATCCTTTCAGGACTAAAACGAAGACATCGATAGATCCAAAAAAAGGGCTAAGATTATCAAATCTTTTTACAAGAAGTTCTGAGTGGCAAATCATAGGCTGGGAGTACTTCCAATATGCCTGCCCGTACGGCGGGAGAAAGGGCGCAATGCAAAACAATTTCTTCCTTGCCGGGGAGTTCATCTATCTTCAATTTTCTCGATGACTGGTATGAATTCATCCCCTTATCCCCTGTACTAAAGGGGGAGGGGGATACTTGCGTCAAGATGAACCATCCGTGTAGTGATCTTCCCAAATAAATGAAACATATTCGATTAAGATGATAGTTTTTCTTTAACCTTCTCGCCGACTACTTTCCCATCCGCCCTACCCGTCAATCTCGGCATGAGGACTTTCATCACCTTCCCCATGTCTTTGATACTGATAGCTCCGACTTCTTTGATTGCCGTCACAATTTCGCGGGTGACATCTTCTTCCGACATCTGCTCTGGCATTAATGCTTGTATAACCTTGAGTTCCGCCTCCTCCTTGTCGACCAGATCATTCCTTCCGCCCTTTCCAAACTGGTCGATTGAGTCTTTCCTCTGCTTCACCATGGATGACAAGAGCTGCAGGAATTCCACTTCGCTTAATTTCCTCTTCAGATCTATTTCCCTGTTATGCATAGCAGCCTTCACCATCCGTATGGCAGATAGCCTCACCTGATCCTTTGCCTTCGCGGCCGAAACCATTTGAGCGTTAACTTTCTCATCAATATTCATTATGCCACCCATATAACCTTAAACATTAATAATTTATATCACATTGGCTGTTTGTCAAGGCGTCTTCAATCAGGCCAGCCCGTCTTTCAGTTTTTTCCCCCCCAAGACATGCAAGTGCAAGTGAAAAATGACCTGCCCCCCTTCTTTATTGCAGTTTATGACAACTCGAAATCCTCTTTCGCTTATGCCTTTGATACGTGCCACTTCTTGGGCAGCAATGAGCATAGAACCGATGGAGCTCATATCTGCTTTCGTCAGATCCAGTAACGTCGGAATATGCTTTTTAGGAATTATGACAACATGAACAGGAGCCATAGGATGGATATCATCAAAGGCCACTACCTCGGCGTTTTCGTAGACCTTCTCGCTAGGTATTGCGCCATTTGCTATCTTGCAAAAAATGCAATCTTCCATGACGTCGTCCTTTCTTTTTGGAGTGAACCTCCACGCCTGAACGGCGGGACTTTAAGAATGAAGATTCAGCAAAAAGTCAAAAAACGTCAGTTCCGCTGCATCCCTTCCTGTTCGGGCATACGGCTATATCCTCCCCTTCTTGGGGTTAGAACTTATCGAAATCTTCTTCATTACTATGCCTGTTTTTCTTGCCATCAAGCGGAATTATCAAAAATGTTTCGTCACAGATATCAATACTTTGACAGGCTTATAGCTTCCTTAAGCGAAACGGCACCTGAATACAGTGCTCTGCCGATAATAACGCCCGCAACGCCGAACTTTTCTATTTCACGTAACCTGCGGATATCTTCAGTGCTCGAAACGCCGCCTGAGGCTATTACCGGTATATCAACTGACTGAGCAAGATTTCTGGTAGCCTCTATATTGACGCCCATTTCCATGCCGTCCCTTTTGATGTCCGTGTAGACAATTGCAGCCAGCCCGTAGCCTTCATAACCTTTTGCTATATCAACTGCAGATTCCGAAGTCCGCTCCGTCCATCCTTGGATTGCAGCCTTTCCGTCATTTGCATCGATGCCGAGAATAATTTTGCCTTTATAAGCTTCACACGCCTCTCTGACTAAATTCTTGTCCCTCAGAGCCATCGTGCCCAGGATCACCCAGTTTACGCCCATTCCTAGGTAGGCTTCGATGGTATTCATACCTCTTATTCCACCGCCGACCTCGATTGGTAATCTCACTTCTTCAATGATATCCCGGATCACGTCCGCATTCCCTGGTGAACCGTTGAGCGAACCATCAAGATCAATCACATGTATACGCTCAGCACCGTTTTCCTGCCACTTTTTGGCTATGCCGACAGGGTCATCTGAATATACGGTCACGCGCCTGAAATCGCCCTGCGCAAGCCGCACACACCGGCCATCTTTCAAGTCGATCGCCGGTATTATGATCACTTGTCTACTCCTAACCTGAATCTATTAAACTTCCCACCGAGAATACTGCTGCAACAGGGTTCCACACCTGATCGCCTATGAGCTTCCATCATTCCTGTCGAACTCCAGGAAAATCTTTTAAAATGTCATCCATGCCCTCGGCAGCCAACTCTTTGGCGGTAACCCATTTTCCACCTTCTTTTATAAAAGAAGCTATTTGAAGAAGATTTTCCATTAATGAGGCTTGTGTCTTGTCGAAAATGCCTTTCCAGACGATGGCGCCATCGTCAACCCTGATCAGATGGATTTCAAAGGCCACAGATGCCGGCTTTTCGACGGATAGCGAGAAACCCTTCCTTTCTCGGAAGCGGTACACGTAAGCTAATATAATTCCATCCGCTTCCAATTCAGTGCCGACTTTTTTTAAAACATCGAGAAGATCAGCTTTGAAGAGGCCTCCGGTAACCCCTTCGTAAACACCTCCAACTCTCTCCGGCGGAATAAGAGCAAACGCCTTCTCGTCCTTGAGGCGATCAAGAAATATGCTCTCGACAACCGTCTCTGAACCTTTGGCATATCTTTCTGTCTTGAACATCAGTCCACACAGAGGACATCGCACTGTGCCAACGTCTGCATCTTCCTGCCGGATTGCCTGGAACGGGACGACAGCGATACGCTTGAAGACGACCTTTCCGTCATCTTTAAGAGTGGTAGACACGCCACTCGCGCGTTGGCAACCGCAAATGAGACAAAGAATTATAAATAAAAGGAGGAACTGGACAAACCGATCTGAAATACTGAACGAATCTTTGTGGATGTTACCACCCCCTCTTCGGAGACTGCTGATTACAGACTTCCTTTCGTGGATAAGATGCCTTCTATGCGGCCGTGAATGGTCACTGCTTTTCTCAAGGCAAGGGCAAAGGCTTTGAAGATAGCCTCGGCTATATGGTGGTTATTCCTACCATAAAGAAGATTAACATGCAAGGTTATTCCGCTATGATCTGAAAAAGACTTAAAAAATTCCCTTAACAGAGAATAGTCGAATTTGTCGCTTTTCTTACTCTTGAATTGTACATTATAAATCAAATAGGGCCTTCCTGAAATATCCATGACCATACTGCACAAACTCTCATCCATAGGAATTATTGCTGATCCGTAACGCCTTATCCCTTTCTTATCACCAACGGCTTTCTTCACGGCTTCCCCAAGGCAAATACCGATGTCCTCAACTAAATGATGATCATCAACTTGAGTATCGCCCTTACCATTTATGATGACACGCACGAGGCCGTGCCGGGCAAAGAGGCCGAGCATGTGATCCATGAAAGGGACAGTCGTGGATATCTTCCCTTCCCCCATACCATCGAGATCAAGCTCTACGGACACTTCTGTCTCCGTCGTTTTCCTGTAGATTTTAGCCTTCCGCGCCATAACTATTGCACCTCTCAGACAACCTTATTCAAGGGGTATTCAATAATGCCTTCGGCCCCGGCTTCCTTAAGCAGGGGTATCAATTCCCGAACAACACTCCCGTCCACTATTGTTTCCACTGCATACCAGTCATTCGAGTACAACCCGGATATGGTGGGCGCTTTCAGCGCAGGCAGCAGGAGGACAACCCTCCCAAGGTTTTCCTTGGACACATTCAACTTCAAGCCCACCTTCCCCATGGCCAGTAATGAGCCATTCAGCAAGGTCTTTATTTGCTCTATCTTCTTGCGCTTCCAGGGATCCTCCCATGCGGCAGAATTGGCAATAAGCTTTGTATTGGTCTTCATCAGTTCATGCACAATCCTCAACTTGTTGGCTTTAATCGTCGTTCCCGTTTCGGTCACCTCCACGATGGCATCCACAAGACCCTCGACGCATTTCGCCTCCGTTGCTCCCCAGGAAAACTCAACATGAACATTGATCTTCTTCTCCCTGAAATACCTTTCCGTAAATTTGACCAGCTCTGTCGAGATTTTTTTCCCCTCCATATCCTCGAGGGCACGCACAGGGGAATCCTCTCTGACTACCAGAACCCACCGCGCCTGCTTTGCCGATGTCTTCGAATATATAAGATCCTGCACCTCGACGACATTCGATTCATTCTCGATGATCCAGTCCTTACCAGTCAACCCCAGATCCAGAGTCCCATCCTCTATATATCTTGACATCTCCTGCGCCCTCACAAGTGTGCAGGAGATCTCCTCGTCATCAATTTCCGGGAAATAACTCCTCTCATCATATGTAATGCGCCAGCCAGCCATTCTAAAAAGGTCCACAGTCTTGACCTCAAGGCTTCCTTTGGGTATTCCCAGTTTCAATTTCTTCATCTATAGACATCCTCCGGTTTGAATATTCGCTCTCCGATTACCTCCGTCTTTCCATCAACGACTCTTCTGAAGAAGCATGATCTGTAGCCCGTATGGCAGGCAGCGTCGCCTGCTTGTAGAACCTTCAGAAGAATCGTATCAGAATCACAATCAACTAAAATCTCTTTGACAGTCTGCACATGCCCGGATGTCTCGCCTTTGACCCACAGCTCATTTCTCGACCTGCTCCAGTATGTCGCTTTGCCCGTCTCACGCGTTTTCAGCCAAGCATCCCGATTCATGTAGGCGAGCATGAGAACCTCTGCTGTGTCAGCGTCCTGAACTATAACAGGCACAAGTCCGCCGCCTTTTTCAAAATCAATTTCGATCACTGGTTAATCCTCATTTCCCAAAGCTACATGCAAATTATACATAGAGACGCATTCGGCAATGATTTTCAAACCCTCCGCCTTTCGCATCCTTCCTCTTCCGTGAAAAGGTCTTTGCGTTCAGCGCCCACCGAGGCTTCGGCCTTACTTCACGATGCCATGAAACACAGATTTGCAGCGGTCTCTATGCATAACTTTTTTAACTAATTGAAGAATTTATTTTAATCAAGTATTATTTTTCCCCTGCTGCCGACCGGGGATCGATATTAGACTCCGCCCTGTGGGGCGAAAAGGCTCAAAATGGACACATCAGACGTCTTGAAGGTCTCTGTAAGGGCTGCATTTGCACGCACGATAAAAGTGAAAAAAACCGATGCTTCATGGTATAGGCGTAATTTCCTCGTTCCTTGAGATGGGAAAATCCATTTTGAGCAGTGACTCGCTCTTGACATATAATACTCTTTCTCTTATACTTCAGCCATCTGACGAAGATTGCTGAGAAAAACTATGCCGAATATATGGTCTATCGGAGGTGGGAAGGGGGGCTCCGGCAAGAGTTTTATTACCGGTAATCTCGGTATTCTACTTGCAAAGGGAGGGTATAAGACCCTTCTGTTTGATGTTGACCTCGGGGCAGCCAATCTCCACACCATTATCGGACTTCCTCATCCCGAAAAAAGCATCTCGGATTTTGTAAACAAGAAGGTGGACACTCTTCAGGAGACAGTCGAAACCACGCCTGTTCCAAACCTCTATCTCATCAGCGGCGCGATGAATAATCTGGACATCGCCAATCTTGCCCACGAGCAGAAATCAAAGATCATACGAAACATTCGCAAGCTCTCTTATGACTATATCCTGCTGGATCTCGGCGCGGGAACTGCGTTTAACACCATTGATTTCTTTATGGTCTCCGACGCAGGCGTCTTTGTGACAACGCCCGAACCGACTTCCATAGAAAATATTTACCGTTTAATTCGTTCTGTTTATTTTCGGAAAATCTGTCAAGTCCTTAACAGCCATAATTTCCGGGCGTTAGCAGAGGAAGCCCAAGAGCGGGATGGCAGGGCTACTGTGAGCAACCCGGACATTCTTCTCCACACCATGAAGGAATTAGACTCAGAGAAAGGTGAAATCCTGGAAAATGAACTACGGGGTTTCAATTTCAAGCTAGCCCTCAATCAGCTAAGAAGGCAAGATAACCCGAATATTGGGGCATTGATTTGCAAGATTATCCAGAGACACCTCGCCCTGAAGATACATTTTGTCGGAAACATCAGCTTTGATGAACGGGTTCACAACGCCGTCTGCAAAAAGATTCCCTTCCTCGATCTCTACCCCTATACTCAGACCACCCTTGATCTCAGGAGTTGCCACAAGAATCTCCTAGCTATAGATGAAGCAGAACCAATTTTGCAAAATGCCGTTGATTAGGAATTTAAAAAGAATCGTGCAAGGTAAAATGAAACCGTTTCGCGAACAGAATTACTATGAACTCCTGGAAATCCCTCCCGGTGCATCGCCGTTAGAGATACGGCGCGCTTACAAGAGGGTCTTTGAACTTTATCAGGACGAATCCATCGTGACTTACTCTTTTTTTTCAAAGGAGGAAAGACAAGAGATTCTCTCCCTTTTGGAAAAGGCGTATCTGGCCCTAGTTGACCTTGAGTCCAGGGCACAGTATGATCGCAGGCTTATTGAACTCGGATTATTAGATAAGGAAAGGCAATACTGCAATAAGATGAAAGAACCGGTTCCCATATATGATTTCAAAAAAATCCACTTTGACGTGATTGAACCTGCCAGAAGGCTTGACGAACTAAAAGAACGAGTCTCAAAAAACCCAACTATACAAGAAATCCTAGGCCAGGATATACTTACTGGGGCGGACCTCCACACGATAAGAACGGAATTAGATATTCCCCTTGAGGAAATTGCGGACAATACAAAAGTGCAAATAAGCATGCTTCGGGCAATAGAAGAGGACAATATGGAAGTTTTTCCGCCTGCAGTGTATCTGAAAGGTTTTCTTAAATCATATGCGCGGTATCTGCAAATTGATGAGAACATAGTAGTCAATGGCTTTATCAAACGTATGGGAGAGGGAAAATAATTTTATAGAATAGAGCACAACTGCAAAACTTTGAACTTATGGGCTGCCCGTCAAAGAGGATATTTATCGGATGATGTGCCCCTGTATCACCTGCAGAAGACGGGGCATCTGGCACGCTTCCGACATACAAAAAGCACATGATGGAAAAAAGGGACCAGAAAGAGGTTGAACTCGAAGAGGAACTGGACTTCTTGTATCAGAAGGTCTCAAGCCGCGATCAATCGGAGGAGGTCTTTTATGCTCCGCAACAAGTGAAGACTGAAGCAATGGCTACTGAAGAACTGTCGCTTCACACCGGGGCGAGGAAATGGCCTCTGCAGAGGAGAGGGGAGCGCAGATTTCATTCTTCCTACGTAGTCTTCGCATTGTTGCCTATTCTTATTATCGGCATGATCGCTATCTTTTACTGGCCTGTTTTTTACCATTATGATGCGCTGAATTTTGAAGGGAAAGTCTATCCGCTCAGGATTAACAGACTTACGGGAGAAGCAGCATATTTTGATGGAGCCGAATGGTTGCGGCCCCCTATTCCGACGGAAGCGAAAAAAGCTGTCCCGGAAGAACAGATAGCCCAATCAGCGGCGGTATTGGCTCCCGAGATTAATCAAGCCAACACGATTGCTGAGGTTCCACAAGCCCCACCTGCACTGTCGAACACTCGAGGTAAACTGAAATACGCCATTCAAATAAGGGCTTTCCCTGAATATAAGAAAGATGCGGCAGAGGGATTTGTGAACAATATGAAAAGGAAGATGTCCAATGTTAGCATGGAGACGGTCCATGTTCGGGGACGGGGAATCTGGCACAGAGTATTGCTCGGGAACTTTTCGACTACGGAAGAAGCTGCGAGCTACATGAAGGAAACCAAGATATCCCGCACCTTCCATGACAGCTTCATCCAAAAGAAATCCGCGGGTGAACCATGATTTCTCGCGCCATGCTCAGACGACTTTAAAAAAAGAGGCATGCCTCTCAATCATTTCCGCAATACCTGTGCTATTCCCCTGACAGATCAGTTCTTTCAGTCGAGCCACGTTTTGTTCGTAAACATCGATATGCCGATGAATCTCAGGATTCATCGTTAAGATGTCGGCAAATAGACCGGGATTTTGACAAAATACCCTTCCCATGATTTCCATCTTCTCACGGAAGACCGGTGTGGCGAAATTCCTTAACTCTGATAGGCTCGCCCCTGCCGTGCTCAAAACCAGACCCATCATGATTGTATTGAAATGATTGAGTCCCTGGACTATGGCCATCATTTGGTCATGCTTCTCCGGCGTCGTTTCCACCACAAGGGCACCGTTTCTCTGAAAGGTGTCCGTGAGCCAAGAAAGCCACTTCCCCGCCCTTGCAGGACAGAGAACAACATGTTGCCCTGCGACGGAATCAACCCGCGGGCCAAAGAGGGGGTGGCATCCGATAACCTCGGCAGAGGATGTTTCCAACATAGACTTGACGGAATCCCGCTTCAAAGATGTAAGATCCATAAGAAGAGAGCCCGCACGCATATGCCGACCAACCTTGGCAATAACATTGCCGGTTGCCCGCATTGGCACGGCTACGACTACCACCTCACATGTATTGGTCATTTCGACAAGATCCGACTCGCTTACATTCCTCCCGCACACACGTACGATGTGTCCTTCCTTCTCGAAGAAGCGGGCAAACCAATAGCCCATGCCGCGTGTACCACCGATGATGCCTATTTTGGTCTTCATCAAATGGCCTTCTGCCTCAATAAATGATCCGCCAATACGATCGCCACCATGGCCTCGCACACAGGAATTATCCGCGGTATTGCAGAAACGTCGTGCCTTCCCTTGAGCGACAATTCCACTCGATTTCCCCGAACGTCGATGGTGTGCTGGACTTTCGCTATGGAAGGGATAGGCTTCACCGCCACCCGCAAAACTATATCCTGGCCTGTCGTGATGCCGGCCAGTATACCGCCGGCGTGATTGGAAAGGAAGCCATCGGGCGTTATGGGATCATTTGCCTGAGACCCCGTCATTTCGGCAACCTTGAAGCCTGCTCCGATTTCCACTCCCTTTACCGCACCTATACTCATGAGCGCCTTTGCAAGGTCGGCATCCATCTTGTCAAACACCGGTTCTCCCAAACCCGGAGGGCATCCTCTCACGATGATTTCAACAATGCCGCCGAGGGAATCGCCGGAGCGCCTCGCTTCTTCCAGTTTCTCTTCCATAACCCTTGCAGCGGCAGGATCGGGGCACAGCAGGTGATTTGCCGCTGTATCCTCATGAGAGATTATTCCGGATGTATACTTCGTTCGATCTATAACAATACCTCCGAGCACCTTAGTATAGGCAATGACTTCCACACCCAGGCGCGAAATAATTTTTTGCGCAATTGCTCCTGAAGCCACGCGAGCTACCGTTTCCCGGGCCGAAGCACGTCCGCCGCCCCGGTAATCGCGGATTCCGTACTTTTTGAAATATGTAAAATCACCGTGTCCCGGTCTGAAGATCTCCCTGATGTCTTCGTAGGCATTGCTGTCAACATTCATGTTCTCTATAATCAAGGAAATCGGCGTACCCGTGGTCTTTCCCTGAAAAGTCCCCGACAGTATTTTAACTATATCATTTTCCTTACGAGGCGAACTTGAGGCGATCCTGCCCGGTCTTCTCCTGTTTAGCCATTGCTGAATGTCTTCTTCCGCAAGGTCTATTGCGGGAGGACATCCTTCCACAACCGCTCCAGTTGCGGGTCCGTGTGATTCACCCCAAGTTATTACCCTGAAGAGGACACCTATGGAATTTCCTGACATGTCGACTCCTTCCTGAAAAATCCGCCTATCCCGTCCAGAAATTCACAGACAGTGTTGACTATTTCATCTATATCTTTCCCCGTTGTATCCAGCGAAAAATCTGCCAGCCCCCTGTATGCCGGCAGCCTCTCTTTGAGAACGTCTTCTGTTTCCCGAAAGGTGTCATCATGAAAGAAGGAAGGCCTCCTTTCTTCACTTGCCGCATCGTCCCTCATTCTTTCAACCATCGTCATTACATCAGCCGTAAGCAGGATCAATAAACCATGTTTCTTAAGAATGTCGCAATTGCTCTCATCCATGACAGCCCCGCCGCCCGTCGCTACAACGCCTCTTTGTAGAAGCGCCAGTTTCTGGACAATCTCACGCTCTCTCTTCCGGAAATATGCCCAGCCATTTTCCGCTACCATGTCCCGGATCGACCTTCCTGCCTTTCGCTCGACAAGCTCATCAGTATCATAGAAAGGCATGCGCAGCTTATCAGCAAGCCTTTTCCCCACGGCTGATTTACCCGTTCCACGGTATCCAATCAACACAATGTGCACTTAATCCTCGTACAATCTTGAAAGTTCATCCCAGAATCCGGGAAAGGATTTCCCCACACAATGTCTGTCCTTTATCCTGATCCCAGGTATAGCAAGTCCCGCGATGGCAAAACTCATGGCAATCCGGTGATCATTATACGTCTCAATATTGGCGCCACGCGGTTTTCCTCCGAAAACAATAAGACCGTCCGTCGTTTCTCTTGCAGCCACACCGATTCTCCTTAGCTCATTTACCAGCGCCGCTATACGGTCACTTTCCTTAACGCGCAGATGTGAAACATTTGTGATAATCGTTTGTCCCTGTCTGAATGCGGCGAGCACCGCCAGGGTCGGCACCATGTCAGGCATGTCTCCCATATCGAAAAGAACGTTCCCCTCACGTAACGGCCCTCCGGCAACCTCGACCCAATGATCTCCACGGACTACGGAACAGCCTAAAGTTTCCATTACATCCAGGATATTGATATCTCCCTGAAGACTTGCCGGGTTCATATTTACGACCCTGACCCGTCCACGGCACAATGCAGCAGCTAGGAAAAAATAGGATGCGCTCGATGCATCTCCCTCAATGATGTACCTCTGTCCCCTGTAATGGCTTCCGTTTCTTACATTGAATAATTTTTTCCCTCTCCTGATTACTTCCGCGCCAAAGCGCTTCATGACGTCCACAGTCATATCTATATAAGGTTGGGAAACTGTCCTCCCCGTGAGCGCAATTTCTATATCACCCGCTGCGTAAGGAGCGCCGATGAGGAGAGAAGAGACATATTGGCTGCTCTCCATATCGGCAAAGGCAACATTGCCGCCTTTTAAGCCCGCTGCATCGATTTTTACTGGAGGATAGCCGTCCCTGCTTTGGAATTGAACTCCCAGGATTTTCAGGGCATCCAGAAGCGGCCCCAAAGGCCTTTCACGAAGACGGCTGCTGCCGTCGAGAATATACTCACCCCTTCCCAGGGCGGTCAGTGTCGTCAGGAACCGCAGCGCCGTCCCATTGTTCCCTAGCATGATCACCCGTCCTGGATTATGAATATTCCCGCCTGTTCCGGTGACTGTAACATCGCTGCCTGAGATAATAATCTCAGCACCAAGGAAACGCAACGCCTCCACGAGATATCTCGTATCCTCCGAAATGAGCGCATTGCAAAGCATGGATCTACTTTCCGCAAGGCAGGCGACAACAAGGGCCCTCTGCGTGTAACTCTTGGAACCGGGAACCTCGACGGTCACATTTAAACGACGAACCGGTCTAATTTCCATATAGAAGACGCTCCATCACGACCTGTTTCATGAATTCCCTCGGGGCTTCCTGCCCTGTCCAGAGTCTGATCTGTTCAGCCCCTTGATGAACAAACATGCTGATGCCCGGTACAGTTATGCACCCTACCTTTTCAGCATCTCGCACCAGTCTCGTCTTCAGAGGATTATAGATAACATCCACGACCCATCGGTACTTGACAATAATCGCGCTGCTGACCGGTGATTCATCCACATTCGGTATCATGCCCACGGGCGTTGTATTAATCAGACAATCCGCCCTGACCCTGCCCAACTCCGAAAGAGGGTAAAAAGAGCATCCCCACTCTTTCGCCAGGTTCTCCCCCCTTGCAACATTCCTATTGACGATAACGGAGATGCCCCCTTCTCTCTCTATGCCGAAGACAGCGGCCCGCGCAGTTCCGCCGGCTCCAAGAATGGAGAATACCTTTCCTTTGATATCCATAACTTCACCGATGGATTTAATAAGACCGATCCAGTCGGTATTGAAGCCCTTTAGCCTGCCTTTGTCATTGACGATCGTATTTACAGCGCCGATCTTCCGCGCATCAGCATCTGTTTCGTCGAGATGTTCCATGACTGCAACCTTAAAAGGCACAGTAACACTAACGCCGCAGATGCCAATCCCCCTCATACCTCTCACGGCAGAGCCAATATCCTGTACGCAGAACGGCAAATACCGCGCTGCGATTTTCATCTTTTTGAGCACCGCATCGTGCATCAAGGGCGAGAGACTCTGTTTCACGGGATTTCCCAAGAGGCCAAAAAGCCTCGCATTCGGGGGCACGGATAATTTGTCCTCCCTATAAACACCCTGGCCGGCGAGATTCATGATATCCTCCATCTCACCGATGGTAAGCTGGCCAGACGCCGAGGCCAGCCCATCCCTTAGCGAGGCGAAGCTTAGATAAGAACCTAGAAGGGGTGCCAGTATCCTGCTTTCCTTTCCCTGTTCTCCCATACAGAAGGCTATGACATCATTCTTTCTATCACGGGCGTAAGGAATCAGGCTGAGAACCGCAAAGTTATCCTCCGGATTTTTTGCAAGAGTGACTATTTTGGCGACACTGACCCCGCTTTCAATGCAGCGGCGGAATATATTCTTCAATGTTTTGAATGACGGCGTTTTGCTGAAATCATGATGCGAAATAATAACCTTGGTCCTATTGCCATGGGCACCCGCCGTCGCAAGTACATCTTTCCGCAAAGCCCCGGGTGTATAGAGTTCAACGTCCACATAATCCGCGCCAAGGCGGACAGCTTCTTTCAAGACGGCGATCCTCTCTCTCTCTCCCTCTCCCGGCATGTCTTCAGACGATGAAGATTCCCTTCTCCTGTTTGTGACCAGTATCTTGACGGAAATTGGATATGATCTGCACTTTTCCATTAACGTTTTTAAGTCTCCACTTATCAGATCCATTCTTAATTCTAACACGTCGGCACGCGACAAACTCGTCTCTATCTGGAGCAGGGCCTCTTCCTGCGTGCTTCCTGTGATGGGAATACAGATCATCGCGTTTCCTCGCCTCTGGGATATGATCCGAGGATCTTCAAGAAATTGGTCTTTCCCCTGGCGGCTTTCATACATTTCCTGATTTCGGGATCATCCGCGTGACCGGAAAAATCAACAAAGAAGAGATACTCCCATAACCGCTCTTTGAGGGGATACGATTCGATCTTCATAAGGTTAATCCGCCGTAGAACAAATGGTTCCAGGGCATGATACAGGGCGCCCGGCACATGGCGGGTTCCAAAGAGGATCGACGTCTTATCCGTTCCCGTCATCTTGGTTTTACCTTCTCCTATGACCAGAAATCGCGTCGTATTCGACGGATTGTCTTCGATGCCTTCTGAAAGTATATTGAGCCCGTACGTGGCGGCAGCAAGCCGACTTCCAATCGCGGCGCCATATTTATCGTCTCGGATAATTCGGGCCGCAGCAACACTGCTCTCTGCCACAGCGAGCACACATCGTGGAAGATTGGTGCGTAGCCATCCCTGGCACTGAGCCAGCACCTGGGGAACCGAATAGACCCGTTTGATCCTGCTCATTTTCCTCCCATGCGCAAGCAGACAGTGGCTGATCCTGAAAAAAATCTCCGCCCTAATCTTAAGAGGGCTCAATATCAATCGATCAAGGGTCAAGTTGATGGAACCTTCCAGAGAATTCTCCACGGGGACAACCCCCCATTGCACCTTCCCTTTCTCAACTGCGTCAAAGACATGAAAGATGCTTGCCTGAGGCACAAAGCTTGTGCTTGTGCCGAAATAGGATTGAGCAGCGAGATGGCTGAATGTCGAATGCGGTCCCAAATAGGCCACGGCAACGGGTTTCTGCAAAACCCGGGAAGCGGAAATGATCTCCCTGAATATGGCCTTTAGGTATTTCTCCGGCAGAGTCCCTTCGTTCACCTTTGCAACGTATTCAAAGAGTTTCGATTCCTGCGAAGCGTCAAAAACATCCAGTCCTTTCTTTGCCTTATCCCTTCCTATTTTCATGGATAGCAGGGCCCTCTCATTGAGCAGCTCCACGATCTTGCCGTCCGTTTCCCTGAGATCACGCCGGAGGCGATCAAGTGACGATAATCTCATTTTTTCATTTCCTCCACCGTTTCACAGAGAATCGCTTCAGGGACACCCCCGTTTATGAAAGGCATTCCCATCTTTTTAAGCAGGACGAAATGAATCCTATCACCTTCTTTTTTCTTGTCCACCCTTAACCTTGCCATAATGCCGTCCGTTGCTAGAGTTTGCGGAATACGGCAGGAAAGGCCCGCACTTTCCAGCAGTTGTTCAATTCTTTCCCGATCCCTTTGGGGAAAATCATGCATGCTCTCTGATATCCTTGCGGCAGCGACCATGCCCAGAGAAACAGCATCTCCATGGGAAATAGTAAAATTGGATTCCGCTTCTATGGCATGTCCTATAGTATGACCAAAGTTCAGCACACGGCGCATTCCCAGTTCCTTTTCGTCTATTTCTACGATACCCTTTTTTATCCTGCAGGCATTCTCAATCATCTCCTCAAGAACATTCCGATCCCTCTCTTTGATTGCCTCAATATTTCTCTCCAAAAAATTAAAGACCTCCACATTATCGATCACACCGTATTTGATCGCCTCCGCAAGGCCGCTGCTCATCTCTTTTTCGGGGAGTGTATCCAGAAACTTCACATCGATAAACACTCCCCTCGGTTGGTAAAATGTCCCGAGCAGGTTTTTCCCTTCCGGAAGATCAATTGCAGTTTTTCCGCCGATGCTGCTGTCTACCTGGGCCACGAGGGTTGTGGGAAGCTGGATATAGGGAATAGACCTCATGAAAGTAGACGCGATGAAACCCGTCACGTCACCGACTACTCCCCCCCCAAGGGCGAGGAGGGCCGATTTTCGGTCAACTCCGAGTTTTATCAGTCTCTCGACTATGGCTACGGTCGTGCCTATGCTTTTTGCATTTTCTCCTGCCGGAAATTCGATAATATCCGCCGGGAGCGCCATCCCTCTCAATCTGTCGAGAAGCATCTTTCCATAGATGGCTGAAACGTTGATATCCGTAATGACAATGTAATGAAGGGCCGGCATATGTTTCGCGATGAGCAGTCCTATCCGATCTAGAACGTCATATCCGATCCATATCTCATAGGAGGATGCTACTTTTTTATCCAGATTGACCTTTATCCTCTTCATCTGGGCACCTGCTTTCCTTTCTTCATAACGCCCTCCAGATTTTTTATCTCTTCCATTAGCTGGTAAAATTTCTCCGGCTTGAGAGATTGACCGCCGTCGGAAACAGCCTTCTCAGGCTCAGGATGAACCTCCACAAGGAGCCCGTCTGCTCCCACGGCCATGGCAGCCCTGCTCAGAGGAATCACATATTTCCAGTTGCCCGATGCATGACTGGGGTCAACGATGACGGGAAGATGGGTTAATTCTTTCAAAACCGGAACCGCGCTAATGTCTAGTGTGTTGCGAGTTGCAGTCTCAAAGGTGCGAATGCCCCTTTCGCAGAGAATGACCTGAGTGTTTCCGGAAGAGAGGATATATTCCGCTGACATCAGCAGTTCCTCGATTGTAGTCATCATCCCCCGTTTCAAGAGAACCGGTTTCCTTGAATGGCCAACTTTCTTAAGGAGGGGAAAGTTCTGGACATTACGCGCTCCGACTTGCATTATATCGGCATAAGCCTCAACAAGATCGACATCTTCCGTATTCATAACTTCCGTAACAATGGGCAAACCTGTTTTCTCCCTGGCCTTTGCCAACAACTTGAGGCCCTCTTCTTCCATACCTTGGAAGCTGTAAGGGGATGTCCTTGGCTTGAATGCTCCACCCCTGAGGAATTGCGCATCTGCCTTCTTTACAATATAAGCGCTTTCCATGACCTGTTCTTCACTCTCAACGGAGCAAGGTCCGGCGATGACTACGAAGCGAGGACCGCCGATCTCCACTTCTTCCACCCGGATGATTGTATTCTCTTCCCTGGACTCCCGGCTCGCCAGTTTATACGGCTTCAGAATGGATACGACCTTTTCCACCCCGGAGATTGATTCTGCAGACTTCAGGAAAGCCTTGCCCCGCTCGTCGCCGACTGCACCTATGATAGCCCGTTCCACCCCCCTGGAAGGATGCGCGCTGTATCCCACGGATTCTATCCATGCGATGACGTTCTCAATCTGTCCTTCCGTTGCACCTTTCTTCATCACGATAATCACGATTCTCCCCTTTCAAAATTAAATCTAAGAGTCCCTGCCATCTTCACTCGCCCACAGGCAATTAAACTACGTCCTTTTCTCAAGGCATTGCCTTGATCGGACGTGCTTCCCTCAAGTCCCGCTTCGTATGCGGGCAGCTTTTAAAATGCCAGGTTTTATTTAATTAAAAAAGGCCATGGAAACTTATCTTCCCATGGCCTCACAAAGTAAAAAGCCATGGGCAAATTCCTTCAGTCTACCCATGGCTCTTATGTTTCACTTGACTGGCGCTAATTCCTCCTGAGCAACAGGCAGACCAATAGGAAATAGTAGCTCCAGTAATAGTAACCCTTGATCAACCCGTTTTCGTTCATTACGTCCACCGCGCTTTATTAATAACCTTGTAGATCATGAAACCACAAGCAGGAACTATTGTCAAGAAAAAAATAAGATTTAAACTTTGTCTATTGCAAAAATTATATCACCGTGTTTTATTTAGCAAAGTCAAGAAGCGGACATCTGATTCTTCGGAAATGAAAGATAAGGGATTATGATAGATAGCGTCTGGTCTATGCTGCAGAGCCTGCGAATTCAGGACGTCCTTGACATCACCATCATATCGATCGCCATTTCCGTACTCTTGATATGGATCAAAGACAGAGCCTCACGTTTTGTTTTCATAGGCATCAGTCTCCTGGGTTTTATCTACGTCATCGCCAAATTTTTCCAGCTTTATCTTACCACGGTTGTCCTGCAGGGATTTTTTGCCATCCTTCTTTTCGTTCTCGTTGTTATATTTCAGGAGGACCTCCGGAGGTTCTTTGAACGTCTTGCAATTCTCGGTATAATTAGAAAAAAGATTCAAAGGACGGCATCACATGGACAGACATCTGAAATCATAGTTCAGACTGTAGCAGACCTTGCCCGCAAGCATATCGGTGCCCTGATCGTTATCCAGGGAAGCGATCCTCTTGACAGACATCTTAGTGGCGGCGTGGAACTGAACGGCACTCTCAGCGAGCCGCTACTGGAAAGCATTTTTGATCCTCATTCCGTAGGCCATGACGGCGCAGTTGTAATTGACGGAAACGTAGTAACGCGTTTTGGATGCCATCTGCCTCTCTCGCCGAATGCCAGTCGTTACAGAAATCTCGGTCTTCGCCACACTGCCGCCCTTGGCCTCTCCGAACGGTCAGATGCAATTTGTATAGTTGTTTCTGAAGAAAGGGGAACCATTTGCATTGCGGAAGGTGAACGGATCAGAGAAGTAAGCGCGTCGGCCCTCAAGGGTGTCCTGGTAACTTATTATACAAGCAAAGCACCTGTCAAGAAGCCGGGACCTCTTTCACGGTGGTTAAAAGAAAATACGAAGGAAAAGGTCATCGCCATTCTTCTTGCCTGTATCCTCTGGATGATTTTCGGATACCAGAGAGAATCAATACGGAAGGATCTTACCATACCTGTTGAATACCTGAACATACCTTCTGGATGGGTAATCGAAGAGCCGAAAATTTCTGAAGCCAAGGTATTGTTTGTTGGTCCCCCGCAGGTCTTTCAGATTCTGAATATTGATGCACTCAAAATATCCTTGAATCTTTCTCAGATTCAAGAAGGCAGACAGGATATAGTGCTCACAAAAGACATGATAGATGCACCTTCAAACTTAACCATAGTTGGGATAAAGCCCAGTCGCATAACCGTCACTGCGTCGCGGTTTGTCCATATTTCCGTTCCGGTTGAAGTTGTAACTGAAAATGCGCCGCCCCGGGGAGTTTCCGTCCAGAAGATCACAGTGACACCTCCGTCAATTGCGATTCTGGCACCGGGCAAGCTGCTTCACACCAAAATAAGCATACAGACGGTACCGATTGACTTAAGGCCACTAACCTCAACAACTACATTTGCACCTAGGCTGATTCTACCACCGGAGGTTCAATTCGAAGGTAGAAGGGAACCATCCGTAAAAGTGGTAATCAAGACAAGGAGTTGATAATCATATCCAGATGGCGCAAGAAGAAATCGGAAAGGACCGGCCTCCCCCCGGAATCTCTCGTCCATATTGGAGCGCGGTTGATTGAAAAAACAAGAATTACTGTTTTGGACTAGGACTCAGCGTATATCGAAGAGAAGGAAATCAGCAACGCGCGTGAATGCGGGCAATTGAATCTCTCCCTGACAAGCCGTGGAGAATCTTCGATTCTTAAGTAAAAATATTATTCCGTGACCGCTCGCTACCGAATTCAAGGATCATCCGACAGTCACATGGATACATACCAATGGCATTCATGGCATGCAGGCACTCGAAGAGTTGGGAAGTATCTTCGGCCTGCATCCCCTCACCCAGGAAGATATCTTCAATTCCGACCAACGCCTCAAAATGGAGGGTTTCCGCGAATACATCTATATAGTTCTCAAAGTTTCCCCCAAGAGCGACAACCAGGCAAATGAGATTCATTCATAACAGGTAAGTATTGTTCTCGGCCGGACATTCGTCATATTCTTCCAAGAAAGAGAAACAGATATATTCAGACCCATCCGGGAGAAAAATCAAGAGCGGAGTACCTTGGGAATGCCCTCATTGATTCGATAGTTAACAATTATTTTACTATTTTCGAACAAGTAGGTGAATGAATTGAGATCCTCGAGGAATCACTGGTCAAAAGTCCCTCGGCAGAAATGCTCCAGGCTATTCAAAACCTGAAATGAAAAATGATTGTTTTGACGAAAACTGTCTGGTTCCTGCCGGGAGCCATCAGCAGTCTTGAACACACGGTATGCCAACTGGTCCAGGAATCTACGTATGTTTACCTGAAAGACATTTACGATCATACGATCTAGGTGATATATACCATAGAGACCTTCCGGGACATGCTTTCCGGCATACTTGACATATATCTATCAAGAACAGAATGAATGAAATCATGAAAGTGTTAACTGTTTAGCCACGGCATTTATGCCGCTGACATTCTTGGCCGGTGTATACGGCATGAATTTTAAGTATATGCCCGAGCTCGAATGACATTGGGGATATTTCTGAATCTGGGGCATTATGCTGGTTATAGCCATATCTATGCTAATGTATTTCAGAAGGAAAAAGTGGTTATGAATAGGGGACTTTTATCAAATAAGCGTATGCGATAGGACGTTTGAAATGAACCCCTTGATGTCAATTAGCGGATGTTTTATCCAACTGTTGCCGTCCCCGTGGCGTTAATACAAGCTTAAGCTGATTGCCGCTGCTCAACTCCTGCGCTATTGCTCCTTTGGCCATTAGCAGAGAAACGGTTTCATCAAAGTCATTTCGCGATATTTCTGTATTTTTCATAAGATCTGTCAGAGTCAATTTTGCATCTTCGGCAACTGCAAGCTCCCGCAAGATTCTTGACTGGTTTTCAGTTTTTTTTGCCTTGTCAGGACTCTTTGCAGGTGTTGCCTTAACTGTTTTTTCTTCTATTCTGTTGGACTGATCACCGTTCTTATTAACCTCCCGGCCATACTGCCCCTCACCCTTTAATTTGCTTCTATAGATACGCTCAAGAAATCTGGTGGAAAACACCGCAAAGAAAATACACAAACCACTTAGGTTAAGAAGTTTCAGAGGTCTCGTCTGTCCGGAATCGAGCAAATCACTGGACAGCATGTTAAGTAACAGCGGAACCATCAATGCAGTGACCACACCTATCAAGCTATGTTTGATAATTAAACTAAAGAATGGCTGATCGTCTCTCGCGCTCAAGAGAGCGCTTACCACACCACCCAATGCTCCCGATACGACCATTATCAAGACAATCAGTATTATGTAACTTTCCGATATGAGTTCTGGCATTTATCGTTCTGCTTCATTGAGCGTCTTACGCCTTGTCCTCAAAAATGCACCCACACTTCAAGCGATCCTTTTTGCACCCGGGGATAAATCTTTCCCAGATTCTTGATTTTTAAATTAACCTTTTTCGCAGAAGTAGAATGTGCAACAAAATCGTTAAACTGCTTCTGCAGGAGCAGCGCCGCTTGTCTGTCTTCACCATGAAAATACCGGATATCTCTCCATTTGTGCTGTATCCTCTCGGTATCAACGGAGGTATATCCCTGTTTCCTCAAAAAATCAGAAAATGCCTCAGCCATTTCCTTGTCCTCTTGCCGGGCATAGTGGATGCTAATCTTGCTAACCACGGGAGATGCGGAGATATCCTTTATGATCTGATCTCCATCCGCCTTTCTCTGCGGTGCAATTGATTCCCTCTCAAGAACTGATTTCTTTTCGCCAGTATCGCCCGTTTTCGCTGCATTCAAGCTGTTCATCACGGATCTGAGCTGTTGCAATTCCTGTAGGGTCTCGTCCGCTTTTTTCAGCAATACTTCGGCATCCGGAGCTTTTTTCTGATTCATGTCTGCCAGATTGGTAATCAGAAACCCGGCGCCCAAACCAATCAGCAAGCCGGCTATAAACGTCAGTATAAAATGTCTCTTGTGGATATATTCGACGGATTTCGTCAAAGCTTTAATCAAAACCCGCAATTCATGTTCGGAGACAATGGGATCTGATGCATCTTTATCCATTCTTTATTGCACCTAAGGAAAACTAGCACTGTCAGTAAATACAGAGTGCGGAAAAGCCGTCATCTGTCACAGTGAAGAAACCCCCCGTTCGAGATTAACAATAGGTCAAAAATTATATATATACCGACATGAAGCCGCCAGTAGTCTTAAATGTTTTTGCCGGAGATTACAAGTTCATACTTTATAAAACGTCAAATTTCAGCAGCTTCACCAATGCGTATACTACAATAATACTTGCACTTGTAGATGGCTTGCATTGACAAGCGAGACGGTCTTTCCTGATTTGCGTATCTTAATAATTTCGCAAAGATAGTCCAACAGCGCGTGAACATTCCGCTATCCCTAAAAGAGTACAAGTGTTTAGAATACGCTCAAAATAGTGCAACACTCTTCATTTTTTCTAAAGTATATGCTCCAAAGCACCGATAATGCTTCTAAGAAACTGCCAATCTTTCTTTGACTTATTGTGTCGAGGAACCGGTTAAGTATTTTCATATACTCTCGTATTGCGGCAATATGTTGTGCCTTAAAAAGTTGATTCTGAAGCAACAAAAATATATTCGTTATGTCGATAACTAATTCATGGCAGCAATGGCACGAGATTAAGACATTTTCTTGTCAGAAAAAATGAGGGAATGACTATAAACGGGTTGGGGCAGGATGGATCAGCGGGACAATAAACTGCAGACAGAAGACATGAAAAACAAACAGTCCGCGGAACTGCCTGAGGAGAATTTTCCTCAAATTCTGGTTGTGGATGATTCCCCGGACATCATCGAACTGCTTACAGATACTCTTGCCAGACAGGGCTATCGCATTCGCTCAGCAGCGAGTGGCTCCGAGGCGCTAAGTTCAGTGGCAGCGGAGGCGCCGGACTTGATCCTGTTGGATATAAAAATGCCGGATATGGACGGTTACGAGGTCTGCCATCATCTAAAATCCAACGGACAAGGATATGCTATACCCGTAATCTTCATAAGCAGCCTTGATGAGACCGTAGATAAAGTGAAGGGCTTTCACGCCGGCGGCATTGACTATATCACCAAACCTTTTCATTTGCCGGAGGTATTGGCCAGAATTGAAACGCATATTTCTTTGCGCCGTCTGCAAAGACAACTGGAAGAGAAGAATATTCAACTCCACCAGGAAATTATGGACCGAGAGCGGGCTGAAGAGGAGTTGAAAAAACACAAGTCTCACCTGGAAGAAACCGTTTGCCGGCGCACGGCAGACCTTAGGAGAATCAATGACGAATTGCAACATGAAATCGTCGAGCGCGAAAAGATGGAAGGTGTGTTGGAGCAGACCAATTACAAACTTCATTCCATGGTTTATGAATACGGCTTGCGTCAACAGAGACTCAACTTGTTCAATAAAATGTCAGAACAACTTCAGAGCTGTATATCCCTTGAAGAGACGTACCCCATCATAAGCGAATTCGCTCAGAATTTATTTCCCCTTGCGGCCGGGTCCCTTTTCATACTCAATTCCACCCTGAATTTATTTAGGGCCGTAACTTCTTGGGGAAGGGCGCTGTCCGGGGAAAAGACTTTCCCTGCAGAAAATTGTTTCGCTATTCGAGAAGGAAAGATCCACATTACGGCCGATTTCCGCTCAGAATCGTGCTGCCGGCATATATTAGGCGGCGGCAGGAAAAGCGGTTTGTGCGTTCCCCTGGCAGCACAGGGGGAGACCTTGGGAATGCTTCATTTGCAGCAAAAAATTTCCCCATCAACTTCCGCCAACCCAAGATTTGACGAACTTTCGGAGGGATTTAACGACGAGGTGCAGCAACTAGCCGTAACGGTAGCTGACTATCTTGTTCTGGCGCTCTCAAATATAAAGCTTAGAGATACGTTGAAACAACAGGCCATTCATGATCCCCTTACGGGTCTCTTCAATCGCCGCTACATGGAGGAAACTCTGATCCGGGAAATTAGTCGAGCCAAGCGTTACGAAACTCCCCTCGGAATAATTATGATAGATCTGGATCACTTCCGAAGATTCAATAATACTTTCGGCCATGAGGCGGGTGACCTAGTGCTCCGTGACCTAGGGAAATTCCTACAAAGCAACATTCGCAAAGAAGACGTCGCCTGCCGGTATGGCGGAGAGGAATTTACACTGATATTACCGGGGGCCCCTATGGATATCACCGAAAAACGCGCCGAAACATTAAGAACGCTCGTTCAGGATTTGGAGATTTACTATAACGGCAAGCCTCTTGACAACATCACTCTGTCCCTGGGAGTCGCCAGCTTTCCGGAGCATGGCGCGACCGGAGAGATAGTTCTCAAGGCTGCCGATGCCGCCCTTTACGCTGCGAAGCGCTCGGGGCGCAATAAGGTATCTACCGCGGGTAAAGAAGATCCGGTGCATACTGCTCAAATCTACTCTTTTAGCAATTAATTTTCCGTAGGCATTTACTTATGCCTGCCTCTTGACTTATAGTCCCGTCCCATCTTATAATACCACTAGTAAGAAACGACAGCCCCAAAATTTTGTTTCAAACAGATTTTTTCACCTAAATGACTTCCGTAGAGGTGCAGAGATGGCAAGAAATAATGACATGGATAGGGCCGGCGAGGGACTAAAGCTTGGACGCGCCGTAAAAGAACTCCGGCACAAGAAACAAATCACTCTTCAGGACCTAGCAGCGAAGACCGGTATCGCCAAAACCATTCTGGATGAGATTGAAAATGGCAATGTAGTGCCCCCCGTGGCTACACTCCTGAAACTAGCCAGAGCATTCAATGTGGGCATGGCCTCTTTCTTCGAGGAGGAAGCCACTGATATGAAAATATCCGTCATCCGCAGCGGGGAAAGAGTCAAGATAAGGCGCCGTCCCCACCATCATCATGAAGGCGAGACCGATTATATTTACGAATCCCTTGAAACACACAAGGCCGATAAGCATATGGAACCTCTTCTGGTAGAGTTTCAGCCAGTGGATACTGGCGATATGGTTTTTACAAACCACGAAGGCGAAGAATTCATATTTGTCCTCGAAGGGAGGCTGGAATTCCGGACCGACGAGCGTGTGGAAAGATTTGAGCCGGGCGACACAATCTACTTTGAATCGGGCATAAATCACGGTTTACGGTCTCTGGACGGAAAACCAGCCAAGGCAATAGCGGTGGTATGGAGCAAGGTGTAAAACATGTGGGCAGTTAACGATGCTTGGAATCCGCTTTCACGGGCGCGACGGTCAGGACACGGCAGTTGCGACAATCCTGCTGGCCAAAGCTTTCTTCCAAGCCGGCTACTTGGCGCAATATGTTCCTTTCTTCGGTGTAGAACGGCGGGGAGCCCCTGTGAAGGCTTACGTCCTTCATCAACAATGATAAGATTTTGCTGCGGACAAATGTGAATTGTCCTGATCATATAGTGGTCCAGGATCAGACTCTTTTCCATGGCGTTAACGTCACACAAGGGACTCAAGCCTGGCATATGAGTGCTCATCAACAGCTCCTTCGCTGCCCACCACCAAGCGAAAGCCATTTATAGGCTACCGGCTGTCCTTTGCAGATGCAAATGGGATTGCCTCAAGAAACCATCTGTGAACGCGGACCCATCCTATCGTCAGTACAGCCATAATGGGAGTTTTTGCATGCAAAATAGGTATGACTCCCCTAGATGCCATCCGCACAGTTATTCAGGAGGAAATACCTGAAACGCGTATGCAAAATATAGTGGCTATAGGAGACCAAGCCTGTTAAAATATTGAAGAAGGAGATTCTTCTCAGGAGGTATGACGAAAGGACACAGCTGAGAGATAGGGAAAAGAAGGAGATCGCCGCTTAACTTAAGATAAGCCAGAATAGAGACAAGGAGAGATTGCTTTATATGCCGCAGACAGACCGGTAAGGAAACGTGATGAACAATTGAGAAAAGACATGCAATTTGTCCAAAGAAAAAGATTTGAGGATAAATAAGCAAAAGGAGTAGCGGGAAAACTTAAGGGAAAGAAGAGAAATGGAGGAGAAGCGGAAAAAGCAGAAAAAGAGTGCTGCCCAAACCATACCAGAAGATGAAAAAAATAGAGGCTGCATGATTAAAGGAGTTGCAGGTTTTAAAAATGAACGCAGGAAATTGCCGTCATGCAAACTCACAAAGGAGCTGATGTATGCCCACTATGGAACTGACGAAAGAAGGAGCCGTTTATGTCTTGACTCTGACTAACGGCACCAATGCCAATACCCTCACCGAAGAAGTAGTTGGCGAGTATCATGACATATTGGATGAACTCGAAGCCTCTGCAGAAAACTCTGCCTTGATTTTGACGAGCAGTGATCCGAAATTCTGGTGTAATGGTATCAATCTGGATTGGCTCCTCAAGCAGCCGCAAGATTATTTTCCAAAATTCGTAGAGCTTCTTGACGAATTATTTCTAAGATTATCCCTGCTTCCCATGCCTACGATAGGATGTCTAACCGGTCATATCTATGCAGGCGGAGCCATTCTAGCTACAACGCTCGATTTCCGCCTGATGAGGGAAGACAGAGGCTTCTTCTGCTTTCCCGAAGTAGACATCAAGATTCTCTTCAGCCCGATCATGTATGATATCCTTCGATTGCTGCCAGACCACTATGCACTGAATGAACTCGTGCTCACGGGAAAGCGCGTAGGCGGTAGGGAGGCGCTGGCCATGAAGATTGTCTCGGCTGTGTACCCCGAGGAAACACTTTATGATAAGGCAATGGAACTGGCGATAGAACTGGCAAAGAAGGATCGTAGGACATACGCCCATATCAAACGAGGATTAAGGCAATCTCTGGTGAAATATACTCTTTGAGAATTTCCTGAGATTTCAGAAAAAGCAATTGCGAATATTGCCCACCCACACGTTGAGGACAACGGCCGCGTAGCAATTCCCATCTCACAATATTAGATGGATTGCCATGATTTTTCGTGCATCGCAATGACGATGCGAGGCCTTTTAAAAGATCATCATTCCTTTAGGCCGTATTTTTTAAGTTTGTATCGCAGCATGCGTTCGCTGATGCCCAGGATTTCAGCAGCCTTTGTCTGATGATCACCTGACTTCTCCATGGCCTCGAGAATCAATTTGCGTTCCATTTCTTCAATCGATCCCCGCAACAAACCCTCTCCTTTCTTCCCTGAGTATTCCGGATAAATTCTGTCTTCGTCAAATGGAAGATCATCTATGGAGATGACCGAATTTCGGGATATCACAACAGCGCGTTCGATGATATTTTCCAGTTCCCTGACATTGCCCGGATAATCATATTTCAAAAGCAGATCCCTGGCCTCGCTGGTCATATCCGTTACGTTTTTGCCATTATCCGCAGCAAAGCGTTTCAGGAAGTAATCTATGAGCAGGGGTACGTCTTCCTTTCTCTCTCTTAGCGGGGGCATATCCATAACAACCACGTTTAATCTGTAGAACAGGTCTTCTCTGAATGTTCCCTCTTTGACCTTGGATTCCAGATCGCTATTGGTTGCACTGATAATACGCACATCAGAGTGGATGGTATGATTGCCGCCCACACGCTGGAATTCGCGCTCCTGCAGGAAGCGAAGCAGTTTTACTTGGACGGAGGCGGTAATATCACCAATCTCGTCCAGGAACAGGGTCCCGCCGTCGGCCTCCTCAAATCTGCCAATCCTTCTTGCCGTTGCACCGGTGAAGGCTCCTTTTTCATGACCGAACAGCTCGCTTTCCAAGAGGCTCTCCGGGAGTGCGCTGCAGTTTACCACACTGATCAATTTTGCTGAACGGGGGCTGAGATTGTGGATCAGCCTGGCCAGCAATTCCTTACCCGTGCCGCTTTCTCCCTTGATAAGAACAGTGGCGCGGCTCACTGCGATTCTGCTCGCCATATTGATCAGGACATCCATTTTATGACTCTGATAAATGATTTTGTCCATGGTGACGCCCTTCTCCAAGAGTTCCTGACGAAGAATCTCATTTTCCCGGATCAGGGTACGCCGCTCTGATACTCGATCCACATGGATAAGGAGTTCATCGAATTCAACAGGTTTTGTAATATAATCTATGGCGCCGGCCTTCATGGCCTCCACTGCCGTTTCTATCGTTCCGTATGCAGTAATGATAATGACATCGATTTCCGGATTGATTTTCTTCACCTCTTTAAGCACCTGCATGCCATCCATGCCGGGCATCTTGTAATCCAGGAGGATCATGTCAAAATGACCCTTTAAAACGGATTGGATGGCACTGTTTCCATTCTGAGCCTCCGCTACCTTATGTCCCTCTCTGACGAGAAAATCCCGGAGCATCTCTCGCTGGGATTGGCCGTCCTCAACCACGAGTATGTTTAACTTCTTCATGCCTGAATTCCCTTAGACTTGCCATTCTCTTCTCCTGCTCTTCCCGCAGGCAGTGAAATCTCGAAGGTCGTCCCCAAACCCGGCTGGCTCAAAACACGAATCTCTCCCCCATGGCCGCGGATAATCTCATGCGCCAAGGGAAGTCCGAGGCCCAGACCCTTTTCCTTCGTTGTGTATTCAGGGTTGAAAATGCGCTCTATCTCTTCAGGGTTCATGCCGCACCCCGTATCGGAAATTCTTATGATGACCCGGTCCTTCCCACTCGAATCAACAAGAATACGGACTATGCCTTGACCGGAAATGGATTCCATGGCATTCTTTACGAAGTTAAAAATGGCCTGTTGCAGTTTATCCACATCCATAGGAATAATTGCATGGTTATCTTTGAATCTGGTATCCAATGTAATCCCTTTTAATTTTGCCTCTTCCTGGATAAGACTGACAATCTTTTGAAGAACATCTGCCACAGAATATTCGTGCAGCTCCAAGCGTCGGCTCTTTGAGAATGTCAGAAACTCTTCGATAATCCCATCCAAACGTCTGATTTCATCGCGAATAACACTGGCCAGTGTCTGGAACTCCTTGATCTTGTCCTCATCAGCCGGCATAAACTCTCGTTTCAGTCTCTGACTGGCCATACTTATGGCATTAAGGGGATTGCGAATTTCGTGAGCGACACCTGCGGCGAGCTGCCCAAGAGCAGACAACCTCTCGGCTTTCTCGAGTTGCCTTTCCATCTCTACGATCCCTGCCAGATGCCTGTTCTGATTGTGATAGAGTATCCACATCGCCAGGAGCGTAATCAGAATAACGGATGACATAAAAAAAATCATATTGCGCTTGTTTTCAGCAAGGATTTCATCCGTACCCTCACGATCAAGCCCAAGCCTCGCGACCCCTGCCACTTTGCCGAATAGGTATATAGGTGCAGCCATCTCCAAGAGTTTTTTGCCGCGCGAGACAATCTTCTTGCTTTCAAATTTTTTTGTGCCAGCAAGGATTTCATCGATATGCATCTTGCCTTGTTCCTCTATATCAGGCGCTTGCCCCAAACTGCCCAGAATCATGTCTCGTTGATCCATGATCTTAATATAAACCAAACCCTGTCCCTGTCCCAATCTTTCCAGAGCTTTTTCTACAGATACTTTAATGCCCCAATATCGCTGGCCGTCGCGATCAAGTGCAATAATGACCGTCCCGCTACCGTCCGTGCGCCGTAGTGCTACAAACCCGATCTTCTTCTCCCTGCCTAGTCGTGAAAAAAGATCAATAGTAATGGCGTCCCTCCCCAAGACCCTGTCCGCATCTCCACCGATAAGGTCCGCATGGAGTGCCCTGTTCTGGTAGACAACCTTTCCGCTTCTATCCAATACGGCCACAAACCACAGACCCTTCTCTTCAGCAAATTTTCTTAGATATTCGTCGCTCAGGTTATTTGCCTTCCATTGATTATCAATTTCGCGTCCCATATCCACAAGGGCGGTTGTCAGTGATTTCTGCGGCAATAAGGCTTCATCAACCGGTGGAGCAAAGGTTCCGCCGCTATCCCTCTGATAGGCCTGAATCAGCGCATTGAGATTTTCCTGGGCAAGTCTCTCGACGACTCCGATTATGGCTAGACCCTGGCTCTCCATAAAACCCATGAGGCTCCGGTCGCTTCGCCGGATGTCCATGATCCCCATGATCAAGATGAGACCGATGAAAACTGTGCAGACGATCGCAACGGCAATGGGCTGCAAGAAACGCCGGCCATAGTCGGGAGCGCGGTGCTGCCATATAACTTTATTCTGCGCCTTCATCTATTAATGCCTATGCAAAACATTATTTATATTCCTCTTTTTCCCGAAATACCTCGATTCGTTTTCTTTGAAGGGATGCGGTATTTCTGCTATCTTTCACAATGCATCCCATCATATTTTATCAGTATGAAAAGTCAACGAATTCTTTCCCCTAAAGCGAATTGCAAGATCGACTGAAAAAATCCGACAATTATGTCGATCCCAAAAACAATTGACGTTCATCTCTTAACTATTTGTTTTTTCGAGCATTATAAATATCTACCCTCATTCCCCATCGACATTTATTGCCCTTTCTTTTACATCGGCGGACATGCCATTTGCCTCAGATATACCTCTTTTAGCGCTGTAATATAAGCAACTTACATACATTTGCCGGATCATGGCATGACATATGCAGTTTGAAAGCATAACAAAAGTTAATTATCGGTTAATAAACGGGCATGATTGGCCGGTAGTAAACTCCAAAACTAAGAAGGTAAATACCTTCACTCCTCCTGACCTTGGGGAGACATCAAGTCTCCCCCTTTTTTTTGCCTCGTTCATGCGCCGATTCCCGCAGCTTTCGCCACTTCTCAATCCTATCTTTAATCAGCTTCTCATGTCCCCTTGCTGTAGGTCTGTAATAAATCTCTCCGATAAGTTCATCTGGTAGATAGTCTTGGGGGACATAGGCATCTTCAAATTCGTGAGCATACTGATAGCCTTTGCCATAACCAAGATCTTTCATTAAACGTGTCGGGGCATTCCTTATATGGAGCGGCACGGCGAGAGTGCCGGTTTCGCTTATCCTTTCTTTGACCACGCCGTAAGCGACATAAAGTGAATTGCTCTTCGAAGCAGTCGCAAGGTAAACGGCGGCTTGTGCCAAGGCGAGTTCTCCTTCAGGGAGACCGATAAAATGAAATGCCTGCATTGCCGAAACTGAGATTCCTAAGGCAGCAGGATCGGCGTTGCCAACATCCTCGGAAGCGAATCTCACCATGCGCCTCGCTATATAAAGAGGGTCTTCGCCGGCTGCAAGCATGCGGCCCAACCAGTAGAGGGCAGCGTCAGGGTCGCTGCCGCGAAGGCTCTTGTGAAAGGCCGAGATAAGATTGTAGTGTTCCTCACCTCCCTTGTCATACTGCAATGCCTTCTTCTGGAGGGCTTCCTCCACCACGGCGCGGGTAATTTTTCTTGCGCCTATTTCCTCATTCCGCAGAAGAGACGCTGCTGCCTCGAGGCTGTTTAAGGCCATGCGGGCGTCTCCGTCGGCTGACCAGATGATATGCTCTATGGCGTCCGGGTCTATCTCAAGACTAAGATCTCCCATGCCTTTTTCTTTGTTATGCATTGCCCGATTGATAATAACCGCCAGTTCGCTGTTAGAATAAGGCTTCAGCAGCATGACCCGCGTCCTGGACAGAAGAGGCGAAATTACTTCAAAAGAGGGATTCTCCGTAGTCGCACCGATTAGTGTAATGAGACCTTTTTCGACATGGGGCAAGAAAGCGTCCTGCTGTGCTTTGTTGAATCTGTGGATCTCATCTACAAAGAGGAGCGTCTTCTTGCGGTGGTAACGCCATTGAGATTGCGCCTCATCTACAACAGCCCTGATCTCTTTGACGCCCGAAAGAACGGCAGAGAAACTCACAAAATGGGATTTTGTTTCGTGGGCAATGACGCGGGCCAGGGTGGTCTTTCCGGACCCCGGCGGTCCCCAGAATATTATCGAAAAAAGTCTGTCTTCTTCAATGGCGCGCCGAAGCAGGCTGCCTGGGCCCAAGAGGTGAGACTGCCCTACAAACTCGGAAAGGCTCCTGGGACGCATCTTGTCTGCCAGAGGACTGAGATCGACATCGGTATTTTTTTGATTAAAGAGATCCATGATAATCACTGATCTTTGATTTGTGCACGCTTTTTTGCCGCCTCGACGAGTTCCATAAGCGTGGTGATTTTGTCCTTAGGCATCTGACTGACAAATGCATCCCAAGACTCTTGTGTCATGATTTCCTTCAGATGTTGTTCAACTGGGAAGAAAGGATACCAGCAAGTGATGATGCGAAGACACGGCAGGTCTCCGCCTTCCTTCCGGCAGTATGAGAATTTGACTTCACCCCCAAGCCGTGCACATCTGAGTTCTAATTGGTCATAACTATCCACAATATCAGCTCGTCGCATTAATAATGCCATCTCAAGCTCTCCGCAGCAAGCTGCGGGAGCTGCGCTCGCTACCGAATTTAAGCATGTCTCATACCATGTCTAAAAACAAATAAGCCGTCAAGGGGAATCTTGTTTTTCCCCTTGACGGCTTAAGCGTTTGTGGAAGGCTGATTTAATTATGGCTTCGGTAGCCCCTCAATCGCCTTCAATGCCCTCCGGATCTCTTCATCCGGCAACTCGTAAGCCTCAAGCTTTCCCGAGAAATAGGCGTCATAAGCAGCAAGATCAACAAGACCGTGGCCGCTCCAATCGAAGAGGATGACCTTCTCCTTGCCTTCTTCTTTCGCCTTCATGGCCGCATCCACCACAGCGGCAATGGCGTGATTCGTTTCCGGCGCTGGAATAAAACATTCGGTCCGGGCCCATTTAACGCCCGCATCAAAGCTCTCCATCTGATTATATGCACTCGCCTCGACAAGCTTTTCATTGACGAGGTGGCTGACGATCGGAGCCATGCCGTGATAGCGCAATCCTCCTGCATGGATGGGCGCCGGCACAAAGTCGTGCCCTAAGGTATGCATGGGAAGGAGGGGCGTCATTTTGGCAAGGTCACCGAAGTCATAGGCAAATGGTCCTTTGGTCATGGTCGGGCAGGATGTCGGTTCCGCGGCGATGATCTGGACTTTCTTGCCATGAATCTTATCCCTTGCGTACGGAAGGGCTATACCGGCAAAATTGCTTCCGCCACCCGCACAGCCTATCACTACATCAGGATATACGCCTATCTTTTCCATCTGCTTTTGCGCCTCCAAGCCTATGATGGTCTGGTGTAAGAGGACGTGATTCAACACGCTTCCCAGGGAATAGCGCGAGTCCTTATGGGTGACGGCATCTTCAACAGCTTCACTAATGGCGATGCCAAGGCTGCCAGGCGAATCCGGGTGTTCCGCCAACACCTGCCTTCCTGCGTTTGTCATGGTACTGGGACTGGGGATGCATTCGGCTCCCCATGTATTCATCATCATGCGACGGTAAGGCTTCTGCTCGTAGCTGACCCTCACCATATATACTCTGCACTCAAGATCGAATATCTTGCATGCCATTGCCAGCGCGCTTCCCCATTGCCCGGCCCCGGTTTCCGTGGCGAGCCGTTTAATTCCAAAAATTTTATTATAATAGGCTTGGGCAATGGCTGTATTCGGCTTATGGGAACCGGCAGGGCTGACGCCTTCATTCTTGTAGTATATCTTAACAGGAGCGCCGAGGAGCTTTTCAAAATTAAAGGCCCGGTAAAGCGGCGTCGGTCGCCACAGAAGATATTTCTCGAGGACAGCTTCGGGAATATCGATCCAACGTTGTTGGCTCATTTCCTGTTCTATGAGATTCATGGGGAAGACAGGGGATAGATCATCAGGCCCAACAGGTTTCCCCGTCCCCGGATGAAGAGGAGGCTTCATGGGAGTCGGCATGTCAGCCTGGATGTTATACCATTGCTTTGGTATCTCGTTGTCGTTTAATACCACCTTCACCTGTTCCATATCATGTTCTCCTTTGGTATTTATTGAGAGCTTTGCCAAGCCCTGCTCTTGTCATTATTTAGTGTCAAAGGCAACGATACCCCTAGTTATACTTCGAGGTTCGATAGCAATCCTTTATGTCTTCGATACCATAAGTTGGGAATGATATTGTACAGCACCCTCGAGAAGGGCCCGATATACTCTCTCGTTCTTCTGTCGAACTGGCACGCCTGGATGATCTGCTCCTTGATATCCTTCTTATGCCCCACTTCATTAAATATCTTATAGGCACAGTGAAAAAGCGGGCTGTACATATTTTTCTTTTCCAGATATTTATTAACATTTCTTATGGTGTTCGGCCCTTCTGGTGTACCGTCGATTTTCTCAAGTACCTTGATATTTGTTTCAATGGGATTCCCCGTATATAATTCGTAATAAAATTTTCCGTAACGGTAATTTTTGCTCGCGACGGATGACAGGGTTATATACATATCCCCGACACCCGCCTGGCTGTGAAATGCCTGGAAACCGCCGCCCAGTAATTTCGCTAGCGATCGTATTTCCACGCCAGACCTGGCAAATATGGTACCTGGGATTGAATCGCCAAGATCCAAAGAATGCAGAACCCCCATGATGTTTGCCACAATGTTTTTGAGAGCGCCGCACGCCTCGACCCCGACAATATCGAAATTATAAAAAGAAGTGAATTCCCTGCGGTTGAACCTGATGATCTCATCCCTTATTATTTTCGCGATACTTTTGTTCCCTGCCACGGTTACGCACACGGGATGCCCCAACATGATATCCATATCAAAGAAGGGGCCGCCGATACATACCACCTCATACTTTTCCTTCAAGTTGAAAAAATTATTATTAATCAATTGTGACGGCGTGATCAGTTCTTTCGTGATCTCATCGGAAATGAGACCCTTGATCGGCGTAACAAGGCACGTGTCTCCCGCTTTCTTTTCGAGCATCGGCTTCAGGTAATCGAGGAACTCCGGAAGCCTGTTCATGGTAATGGTAAGAAAAACAAAATCGTTATCATCAACGACACGTTCCAAGTCATTCGTTGCGTAGACCGTGGGGGATAACCTCGGCACATTATCCATGCCGCTGAGTCTACGCGCAAGTTCCTTGGTCAGGTGTTTGGGATTGAGGTGATCTCTATTGATTGCCCGGCACACGTCAGTATCATGATAATAGAGGGTTACCCTTTTATTATCCCGGCCGAACTTATACGCGAGAGACGTACCAAGCCTCCCCGGCCCAATAATTCCTATCCTGCCCGTATCTAAATTTCTTATCCTCATGATAGATGCTTTTGTAGCCTTGTCCCTCTTCTACTGAACGATCGAGCCGCTATGATTTCTCTTTTACAAGATTTCCCCTACCCCTGAGGAATTGAGGGGTGTTGCATGATGCATTCGATCCAGAGCGGGAATTATAGGTAAAAAAAGACCCGGATGTCAAACAATAATTCGTCATTTATAAAGTGCGTTCAATGGAAACGGACATAATTTTCAGGGACGAGTTTTGACAATCTGTACATGTATTACGAACTCGCCTTTTTATTCTGGTTATCACAATATACGATAAGCATAAAGCCCATACTATATTGATTTCCATTATTATTTGCTTTTCAATTTTGTTGAAATAGGTTAAAACTTGGCAAATTTTTTATCGAAGCTAAATTTCTATATTAATTGTTCTACTGATGATATGAAAGAACATGATTTGAGCGGAACGTCGCTTTGGACACTCGACAAGAAACTCAGGGGGAACAGCTTTAATGTTAAAGGTGCACTATAAACTCTGAGATAAGCTGTTGTCTGGGGAACGTCTGAAATGGCTAGTGCAGAAAGCGCAGTTCTTCAAATCAGAGTTTGAACTTTGATTTAGAATCTTAATTCAGGAGTTTATTATGGCACTATTGAAGGAAGGTGTTGTTCCCATCGGACGAACGATGTTCATTCCCAAGGAAGGGATCTTGACAAAGGACAGCCTGGAGGTTGAATCGAATGGTCAGTATCAGATTGTAGAAAGACCCGACCGATTCGAGATCAAGAACGCTGAATGCTGCAGAAGCATCCTTATCAAGGTCAAGACAAAAGAATAATCCTCGTCAACCAGACTCTAAGGAGCGAACACTTCTTGTTCAAGGATAGACCGGGCAGCGGAAATATGCCCGCTGCCTTCAGGCACGGCTATCTATTCATGCTTCCGGCTGCCAGTGAACGCATCAGGAGACGACTTTCAGTATCCGGGGTGCAGTTTCTATCAGAAGACTCCGGTATGCTTTCCGGGTAGCCGACTATGATAGGGGCCACTATCCTGCAATCCTCGGGTATGCCAATTTCCCGCATGAGTTCCGGATTTCTCACGTTTGTTCCCAAGCCTATCCAGCAGGTTCCCAAACCGCGCTCTGCGGCAGCAAGCATTAAGTAGCAGGCAAAAAGGGAACAATCCACATCGAGCAACCGATAGTCCGGGGGACCAATAACGTGAACCAGGCAGGGAGCATTGAAGAACACATTGAATTCTTCGTTTCGCAGAATATCTTCGTACTTCTCGGCAGGATAGTTAGGATTCTTGGTAATATCGGAAAGGAGGTTTTTCTTGCTCTCATCGGAAAGTCTTTTTATCGTTTCCTTTTGGTTGATAATAACAAACTGCCAGGGTTGACCATTGCTCGAACTCGTGGCAAGACAGGATTCCCTGATAATGTCCGTGACTACACCTACTGGAACATCTTTCTCCTGATGATTTCTAATGGATCGTCTATTCTTTAAGAGCTCCTGAAATTCCATGATAACCTTCTTTCGTTTACGTGGCTTGTGGCCCATATTACTCCCCAGAGTTCGGCAATAATTTTTTTCTTATGACGTGAATGGCTGTCGCCTTGAAGTACGCCGTAAGATCCATGCCCTCGTGCATAGATAGGTCTTCGCGGGCATTATTTGTCACGTAGGTGACTAGGGGGAAACCGCAATCAAGTTCAACTTTATAGAAGGCGCCGGAAGGGATAATCCTTTTTACCACGCTTGAGAATACATTTCGGGCGCTAGTAATTTCCTTTGAGGAACCCGTCGATACAATCACATTCTCCGGACGGATGCAGAGAATCACAGATTCTCCAGGTCTTGCTTCGCCCACAGCCTCAATATCCCTGCCTGCAACGGACACTGAAAAGGTTCCTGCATTCCTTTTTATAACTTTCCCCGACAGAATCGTCTCAATCCCGACAAAAGAAGCAACGAATTCATCCACGGGATGGTTCATCACTTCCGCGGGAGATCCCACCTGGATAACCTTTCCCTCGTTTATCACGGCCATCTGATCCGACAGCCTCAGGGCTTCCATCTGGTCATGGGTTGCCATTATGCCTGTAGTTCTTGTCTCACGAAGGATCGACTCCAGGTCTCCCATCAGAGATTCACGGGTGGGCGGGTCGACGGATGAAAAGGGCTCGTCCAGGAAAATGATTTCAGGCTTTATGGCAAAGGCACGCGCAAGGCTCGTCCGCTGCGCTTCCCCGCCTGAGAGTTTCCGGGCGGCGCGCTGAGCAAGATGGCCGATACCAAAACGTTCCAGGTATTCCTCCACAACGCGCTTCATTTTGTCCTGCCTTACGTTGCGGATTTTCAAACCCGCTGCCACATTTTCAAAGACCGTCGTGTCAAAGAGAAGGGGTTCCTGAAATACCATCGCAAGATTCCTTCGATAATCGAAGACAGTATAATTTGAGCCTACCCTTTTCTCTCTGAAGATAATCTCGCCTTGAGATGATTTCAAGAGACACGATAACGCCAAGAGCAACGATGACTTTCCAGCACCATTTGGCCCGATAAGGCAAAGGACTTTGCCTTCGGGAACGCCTAGATAGGAAATATCTAGTACCGATACCCCTCCCCTTCTCACCTGGAGATTTTTAGCCTCGAGTATGGACTTTTTGGACTTCATCGCGGCCGCTCTCTCTGCTGTATCTGTGTCAGGACGGCATTGATGAAGAAGGCGAGCAACAGCAGGATAATGCTGAGGGCCATGGCGATATCAAAATTACCCTTACTCGTTTCCATCACTGTTGCCGTGGTCAGGACACGAGTGTATCCCTTGATGTTTCCACCGACCATGATGGAAGCTCCCACTTCAGAGATAATGCCACCGAACCCTGCCATGATAGCGGCAAGGAGCGGTAGCCTCGCCTCCTTGACGAGAATCCACACCATCTGAAGACGTGTTGCACCGAGAGCCAGTATCTGCAATCTGAGATTAGCCGGAAGTTGCTGGATAGCGGCGAGACTAATGCCCATGACTATGGGTGTAGCAATGATGGCTTGTGCAATGATAATGGCTGTTGGTGTATAGAGGATCTCCAGAAAACCCAGAGGCCCGTTTCGCCAGAGGAAAATAGTAACAAAGAGACCCACCACCACCGGAGGGAGCCCCATCCCCGTATTGATCAGGCTTATGACGATCCTCCTTCCCGGAAACTGGGTAAGAGCGATTATGGTTCCAACCGATATCCCGATGAGCAGGCTGATAAATGTCGCTATCCCAGATACCTTAAGGGAAAGCCAAGTAATCCCTATAACTTCAGGATCGAGAGTGAACAGAAGAATAAAGGCCTGTTTTATTCCTTCGATAATTATGTCCACGTTTTGGCTACTCCTTCAACCATGCCATCAATAGATATCGTTTGCCGGAGGGACTGCGTTGAAAAAGCGCAGCATGTCATTCCCCTGAACCGATGTGAGGAATCTTTTCGGTCGCAACACAGATATCTCGCACTGCTCTATGTGACACCTCTCTGCTCAAGCAGGCGCCGAGCAAATCGCTTTGTTGCTATACAACAGAAAACAAAAATTCGTTATCATTTGCCGGGCGCTTCTTCCCTTTTTTCCGGCATCAGGGAAGAAGAGGGGCGACCCATATTTGTCCACGCCAAATTTTCTGATAACGTCCTGAGTTTGCCTGGAGACCATGAAATCGGAAAACGCTTTTGCACCCTCGCTATTCACCTTCGGCCATTTGGCAGGATTGACTTCGATGACATGGTAGATATTGAGGAGCACGGCATCCCCTTCCATCAGGATATCGAGGCCGAGGTTTTTCCTCAAAGCCAGATATGTTCCCCGATCGGCAAGGGTATATGCTTTTTTCTCGGCGGCGACGCTCAGCGTTTGTCCCATCCCGAGGCCTGTCTGCTTATACCACTTCTGCCCTTCCGGGTTTATCCCGCTAGCCTTCCATATGGACTGCTCTTTGGCATCGGTTCCCGAGTTATCTCCTCGCGACATAAAGACAGCATTGACCAAAGCAATTTTCCTGAAGACCTCAATAGAAGATCTTGATCCCTTGATTCCCGCCGGGTCTGTCTTCGGTCCCACAATAATAAAATCATTATGCATAACGAGCCTTCTATTGACGCCATAACCCTCCGCCATGTACTTCTCCTCAGCTTCAGGCGAATGAACCAGGAGCACATCCGCCTCTCCTTTCCGACCCATGACCATGGCTTGGCCAGAACCCACGGCGATAGTCTTAACTAAATAGCCCGTTGCCTTTTCAAAAATAGGTAAAAGGACGTCCAAAAGACCCGAGTCCTGGGTGCTTGTGGTTGTTGCAAGAATAATATTTTTCTGCTGTGGCTGTGCAGCAATTGCCGGCATTGCGCAGGAGATAAAGTACATGATGGATATTGCCAGTGCAATCGAACCGGTACGATTAGGTCTTTTCATCATTTTTGCCTCCCGATAAACAGCATTATCTTTATACGAATATTACGGCTATTTCTTTCCTTGCGCTTTCACCCACTCTTTTGAATTTGGGAAAAACAAGGGGGCTCCGAACTTGTCCTTGCCGAAATCAAGGATGATCTTCTGACCTTTCTCCGGCGCGGTTAGCCACGCAACAAAGGTTTGGACGTCCTCCTTATTCACCTTAGGAAACTTCCTTGCGTCAACCCGTATGAGAGAAATATAATTCAGCATCGCCTCATCCTTTTCAACGAGAATGACAAGTCTGATTTGATTCCTCAGGGAGAGATAGGTTGCCCTGTCCATCACTGTGTAAGCCTGCTGCTGGTCCGTGTAGCGGAGGGTCGGAATGTTTCCCTCTGCTCCCTTCTCATAGATCTTATACCAGGCGCCTGACGGATTGATCCCTGCCTTCGCCCAGAGTTCCATTTCCGCCACATGGGTACCCGATCTGTCTCCACGGCTTATGAATGCAGCGCCTCTCTCAGAAATTCTTCTGAGGGCCTCCGTTGCGGCCTTCAGGCCCTTAATGCCTGCCGGGTCATTTGCAGAACCGACTATGACGAAATCGTTGTACATCAGGGAAATTCTCTCCGTACCAAAACCTTCCCTGATGAATTTCTCTTCGAGTGATTTTGCGTGCACCATAACCAAGTCGACATCCCCTCTCTCTGCAATCTTCAGGGCTGCCCCTGTCCCCGCACCCACATGGCGCACGCGTATTCCCGTCTCCTTTTCGAATTGATCCTCCAGGACACTAACAATGCCAGCATCAATAGGCCCGATCGTGCTGGCCATCAGGATGAACCTCCCAGTCTGCGCCATGGACGATTGCAAGAAAACCACGGCCAGCAAGAACAAGAGACCGCATAACCATTTTGTCATTTGAAATTCTTTTTTTATAGGCACGTCCCTTTTGGCAAATCATGTCGTTGAATACAGAACTTTCCCCGAGTCCTTAAAGTCGCACCCACCAAGTTTGTCAACGCGCCTCCGAAAATCCCTTGACTTGAGAACTTCAATGAGGGCCTGTACCCCTTTGGTGAAATGAGGTTGATTGATCAAGGATCATATTGAAGTTCTCGCGCGTAATGGGAATAAAAAAAAGACCCAGGAGTTTAGCAACCGCAGCACTCGTTATGCATGTGTCAGCTTCCTTTGACAGAACAACAAGACCCCGGTCGAAATGCGTGAAGACCTCCGTATCGTAGCCGAAGAGATATCACGGATCGAAATACCCAAGTTGCTCATATGGTAATCACGAAGAATCCGTGTTCCAGAACCCTTCTGCCGGTTCACAATTTTCATCCCTTTTTTCGCGAGATCGGCAAATCCACAACTACGCAAGCTGTATACCTGTTTTTCATGAATATCAAGGTAGTGCTTCACCTACCTGGTATTCATCACGTCTTCTACATAGCTTCCCCTTGATGAAAAAAGTTGATGTTAATAATAATTCAATCACTTCCGGAGGTCAAGCGACTTTAGGCAACAACAAAGAGCCCCGTTAGTGCACCCTCGGCTCTTTTCAGTGAAATGGGACTTATTGCAGCCAGATTAGAAACTAAGCGTCATCTTGTGCGTCAAGAGATAGTCTTTACTGAGTTGGGCACTGGAATTGCTACTCATAAAGGCTTCGCCCGCCCAGAGGTAGCCAAAGCCGACCATGTATGACAGATTGTCATAGATCTTGTAGGTTGCGGTGAGATCAAATTAGTTGCCGAGGTTCTTGGATATCTGATTGTTAACTTCATTCTGGTCCAGACTGGCGCCCGTGAAACTGGCCTTTACATCCGGTTTCGGTATGGGCTTGATGCCAGTGAAAATCTGCCATGCCAGTACGTTGTCCACATTGTAAGTCAGGCTAACGCCATTTTGACCTCCCAATACAGCATTCCACTTGTCGAGATCATAGTAGAATAGATCAGGCAGGGGCGAAAGTCGGTACCGATTTTCGCTCCATCTGCACAGTTAGTGGTCGAATTTATATCAGTACCCGTTGAATAGAATACCAAGGCACCTACATAGGCCGGTGCAAGGTCAATACTGGCTATGATATAACCTCGCCAATCGTGGTACTCGTCATTTGTGCGGGCTGACCGAATGACACACTGGTATACGGTTGGAAGAGCCAGTACTTTGCCTTATATCCGGCGGTAGGATTAACGTTAGTAGTGGTATCGAGATAATACGTGATTTGTATACCGCCGTCACCGTTGCTCCACTTGTACGCTCCGAGGACAGTTCACTTTTCCAAGTAGTTATCCACTACAGAAGTGGATACCCGATATTGCCGGCTGGACCGGTACTGCTGTAACCCTTCTTTCCCTCAGTTTTGTCCCAACGAGCACCCCTGATGAAAGAACCGATATCCCAATCCCACTTAACCCTCATGCCATAGTCCTGTTCACCTGTGTCGCCAAATGCCGCACCCCATGTGCCCTGCATCATGTATCCTACCATTAAGGTGCCAAAACCACCGGGGACATTTAAGGTCACAAATGCATGCGTGAACTTGATGTTCTCGTATTCATCACCATTGCCGGCAAGAATGGTTGAGGTCGCCGTTGCCAAACGGGAAGCGCCCCTAATCTTTTAGAGGGCAACAAACCTCGTCGTCAGCATCAGGCCTTCCTGAATCTTGAAGTCCGTCTGCACTCTGAGCCTCTGCCAGGTACCGGATATGGACGCACCGCCATTCGCCATCAGCGCGCGGTTGTTGTCATAGTAGCCCTAGGCCACATACGACCCGCTAAACTTGACATCCGCCGAAGATACGGGTAAGGCGAATGCCATGATTAGACAAATCGACAATAAAACAATACAGACCTTTCTCATCATCTCGTCCTTTCCCACTATTATATAATAATCTTCCCGGGCATGATTTGTGGAACGATCATTCATCTCTTACGGTCGCATACTGTCTGAGTCTTGCAACTTCACGACAGCATGAATAAGTTTCTGTTAATCTATCTTGAGTTATGAAAAAAAGGTTCGGAATGAACATCTCGCCAAGGCTCTTCACTGCAGATTCCTGCGTTTTTCCGCCCAGAATGAATGCCAACTTCTATATATGTTTTGATATCGTTGTAATACCGGATTATACGATTAAGAGATTACAAGATAAAAAATTACATATTATTACTTATTATTACTTTCATGCTTTCAGTAAATATTTATGGTAATTTCATAAAAAATAGTTACTTTGAGCCTGTTACATCATGGCAGGCTAGGGACGTTGAAGCATATTCTATTATTTTTTTAATAGGGCTCTAAAGGTGATAACGGTGAAGCCGAACCCCAAAATTTCAGAGGCGTATTTATGAAAAGGCTGTCCAAGATAATTATTCTTATTTCCATTCTCATTTTTTCCTATTCACTGGCTATTCTCGCGAAAGAACCGGCGCCTGTTGATTTAACGATTCTCCATGTCAACGATACGCACGGCCGCATTCTGCCTTACATTGAAGGAACGTCAGGCGAAGGGCAAATGGTGGGAGGCGCCGCCTATCTCGCCCATATGATCGAGGTAGAAAGGTCAAGAAATCCTGACGGCATCTTGCTGCTTTCCGCTGGCGACATGTTCCAGGGAACGCCTGTCTCTAATCTCTTCAAGGGCCGATCCGTGATAGATGTGATGAACTATTTGAAGTTCGATGCGATGGCTATCGGGAATCACGAATTCGATTGGGGAATGGATGCTCTCCGAGATCTTGTCACTTCTTCCAGATTTCCTTATCTCTCCGCGAATATAAGAGATGCAAGGGGCAGATATCTCCCGGAGGTTAAACCATACATAATTGTCGAGAGAAAAAAAATTAAAATTGCAATTATAGGCATGACTACGCCTGAAGTTCCCCGCATCACGGCACCTGGCCACCTTAAACAGATAACCATTGACAGGCCCGAAGACATTCTTCCCCAGATCATAGAAAAGGCGAAGGATGAAGGGGCCGTAATCATCATCGTTCTTTCCCACCTGGGATTAGAGGCCGATAGAGACCTCGCTAAGCGCACCAGCGGCATCCATATTATCGTCGGAGGACACAGCCACACGGCATTGGATAACCCCGTTATGGTGGGAAACACAATCATCGTCCAGGCAGGCGCCTATGGATTGTATCTGGGTGTCTTGAGACTCACAATTGATCCAGACACCGGAAAGATCATCCGTCATACGGAAGAGAAGGAACTCGAAAAAGTCATAGCCGGCAGGGACAGGCCACATGATGAGGAATTAGCAAGAATCATTCAAGTCTACTATGGCCGGATAGAAAAAGAGTACACCAAAGTTGTCGGTGAGACTTCCGTTCCCCTGGTAAGTTATCACCAGAGCGAATCAAACACAGGAAATTTCATCTGTGACACCATGCGGAAGAAAACGGGCACGGATATGGCCTTCATCAATAGTGGCGCTATCAGGAACAATATTCCCAAAGGGAAAATTACCATGGAGCAGGTCTTCACACTTTTGCCATTCGATAACAACCTTGTCACCATGGAACTTACAGGCAAACAAATTTTTGAAATCCTTGAGCAGAATGCGAGGCTGGAGCATGACATCCTGCAGGTTTCGGGTATAAAAATAAGGTACGATCTATCTGAACCGGAGGGCTCCCGGGTTCGGGATGTACATATAGGAAGACGATCCTTAGATCCCGAAAAGACTTATACGGTAACGACAATCGATTACCTTGCCGTCGGAGGAGATGCATTTTCGCCCTTCAAGGAAGGGAAGCATATCATGTACGGAACGGCTCTAAGAGACGTTCTTGTTTCCTACCTCGAAAAGCATTCTCCCATCTCTCCTCGAATAGAGGGGAGGATTATCATGAACGCACAATTGAACAGTCTAAAATTTCATGACGAGCGGATAGCTTTTCCCCGTATCGGCCTCTTTGATCTGCAGCCGCAGCTCGACTGCCTTTTTCGACTCGCCTGGGAAAAATATGAACCCATGCGCAATCTCTCCGGGCATGACGGAACGACGTTCGAGGGACTTTTTTTCCAAATCCGATCTGATTTGTGCCTGAACATCGGTATCGGTCATTCCCTTTAAACCGCCCCCGGTTATTCCTGCTGCCGCGCCCAAGGCCGCCCCTTTCATTGCAGCATCGGCGACATTATGGCCGGATACAATGCCTATTGCCGCTCCTATGACGCCGCCGGCGATACCGCCCAGCACTCCGTATTTTCCTGCTTCCGGGGCTACCTGTCCGAGCTCCGTTTTCTTCTGTATGCGATCATAGGCCATCTTTTCATCGAGCACCGGCCATAGGTTGTTATCTGCATCCACCAGATACGTTTGATTGGCTACAATATCAATCGGATGCTTCCCTTTATTATCGAAAATGACCCTCACAGGCATTAAACCCGCACCAATTATATCAAATCCAAAAGCGTCCTCTGCTTCTTTCTTGTCGCTGTAAGACTGAGCGGCGATGGTCGCCCCTGCGACCTCCATTGCATTGGGATAAGCGGCAGGCATTTTGAAAGGCACTACCTTGGATTCGTAGCTTGCACATCCCAGAACAAAGGCAAAGAGAATGATCACTGAAATAATCACCACGACTCTTTTAATCAACATTGCTGCGCCTCCTAGGTTCAAATACGATATAATGTATCTTATAAAAAAGTTGATCTCTTTGTCAACATCGATGAGAGTCACAATGATATTCATATTGACAGGGCGCAGTTACTCTTTGATAATTGGCCAGTTAAAAATATGACATGAAAGTCAAATGCCGAAGGACCTAATCTTTTTTCTATGAGCGTTTTATTATGAGTATGAAAAAGCCGCATGTGGGAATAAGCCCCTGCCTCTTGGGAAAGAGAGTCAGATACGATGGAGGACACCGGCACAATCGCTATATAACAGATATCCTCGGAAAATATTTTGACTGGATACCTGTCTGTCCGGAGGTTGAATACGGACTCGGAATACCTAGAGAACCCATGCACCTGATTGGTGACCCGGCAAAACCTCGCATTGTAACGATTTTCACGGGCATCGACCACACCGACGGAATGATGAAGTGGGTAGAGAATAAACTTGTGGCTCTCGAAAAAGAAGACCTCTGTGGATTTATGTTCAAAAGTAAATCACCCAACTCTGCGATACGGAGTGTTACAATTCTTTCGCCATCCGGTGTCGAGTGTGGCGTAGGGCCTGGTATATTCGGAGGAGCCTTTATCAAACACTTCTCCAAGATACCCGTAATAGATGATGAGCAGCTTGGCGACCCCGTCTTGAGAAAAGATTTCCTTGAGAAGGTCTTTGCTTTTAAGAGATTACCGGACGCAAAGGGGAAAAAACGATAAAAGATATTATTCTTTGAGGGATTCCTTTTTCAAGATATTGCCTGTTCGTCCGATGACCACTTTTTCCACGGGGATAATTTTGCCGGCCATAGTCATCGCTTTACGCACAATTTGAGGAAGTCCCTGGCAGCACGGCACTTCCATGACGAGAACAGTTATGCTTCTGATATCCGCCTCCTTGAATATCTGCTCAAATCTGTGCACGTACATATCTGTTTCATCGAATTTCGGGCAGCCCATGAGAATTACTTTGCCATTCATGAAATCATCGTGCAGCCGTGGATAGGCAACAGGCGTGCAATCCGCCACAATCAGAAGATCTGCTTCCTTTAGAAACGGGGCAGTCGGCGGCACGAGCCGGATCTGAACCGGCCAATGTGACAGGGCAGAAGCGATGCCTTTCTGCTCATTTGGTTCACTTGCGCCTCGCATTGGCTGTAGAGATGCAAAGATCATCATTTGTGAAGATGGACATCCACAAGCCATGGCTGGCACTTCAGGTACCGGTCCTGTTTCTTGAAATTTCACGTGCTCCTCCACGGCCGCCTCGTCAAAGTCATCTGCCTCACGTTCAATAATTTTAAGGGCGCCCCTGGGACACTCTCCAAGACAGGCTCCCAAGCCATCGCAATATATCTCGGCAACTAATTTAGCCTTGCCGTCCCCCACTTGAATAGCGCCTTCGGCGCATGCAAGAACGCATAAACCGCAGCCGTCGCATTTCTTTTCGTCAATCTGGATAATCTTTCTCTGCTTTTTCATGAATTCCTCCTCTATCCTCCAAAATTGCATCTGAACGCTATTCTCAGTCCTCATGAAATTGCTTCTAACATACTCATCATCGGGTGTTTAGGCATTGACAAAAGTCAATTTTTTTAATTTTATTTTTCCATTTTTTCCTTTTGGGCAACAATTTATTGCATTATAATGAACCCAGATCCAAGAAAGCCGCAAGTAAAAAGAGCCGATAGGTTTGCAAGGAGAATCCCAGTGAAGCTACTAGATCATATTGTCGCCATCCCTCTTTTCGAAGGACTGTCACGAGGACAGCATGAGTCGTTGGCCAGAATCGCTGTATACCGTTCTTACAAGAACGGCCAGGCAATCTTTTCGGAGGGTGATGAAGGCGTGGGATTTTATGCTATCATTTCCGGCCGGGTAAAGATATTCAAACTCTCACCGAAGGGGAAAGAACAGATCCTCCACATGATGGGGCCCGGAGAGATATTTGGAGAGGTGCCTGTTTTTACCGGCCGGGAATATCCGGCACACGCGGAGGCCCATATCAATTCCTCCCTCCTATTTTTCCCCGGAAACTCCTTTATCGAGCTTGTTAAAAAAGACCCGTCGCTGTCTCTGAACATGCTGGCCCTACTGTCGTGGCGTCTGCGAAGATTCGCGGCGCTGATTGAGGACCTTTCCTTGAAGGAGGTACCCGGGCGCCTGGCAGCTTATCTTCTCTATGCGAGCAAGAAGTCGTCCGACAAAGATGAATTCGATCTCCAGATCTCCAAAGGGCATCTGGCTTCCATCTTGGGCACAATCCCAGAAACGCTGTCCCGTATCCTCGGCAAAATGGGCAGGCAGAGATTGATTAAATCAGAAGGCTCACGCATAAAGATACTGGATCGTACAGCGCTGGAGGATATCGCCACACGAGGAAGAAAGCTGGAAAATATCTGATGCCAGCGGGAAACGCAGGGATACAAATATAAGCGTGCTTGACAGAAAGGCCTTCAAGACATTAAACTAATAATAATAATCTAAGAACTACAAACGAAAACAACGATTCTCTTACAGAAGGGCTCCGTATGTTGTCATCCAAGGAAGTAATCAAAGAAGAAGTATCCACCGATGAAAAAGGCCAGATAAGGGAGAAGAAATTCACTCTCAATGGAAAATTAGAAGGAGAGTACACCTCATATTATGGCAACGGAAAGGTTATGGCCCATCTTTACTTCCGTAATGGCGGGAGGGATGGGGATGCAGTTTCCTATTACAGGGACGGTCAGATCAGGGAGAAATGTACATTCAAAAATGACAAGCTGCATGGAGAATATGTATCTTATCATGAGAATGGACAGCTCAGAGAAAAAGAGAACTATAAAGACGGCAAATTAGACGGAAAATATACACTTTTTTTTACAACAGGCCAGACGAGAGAAATAGAAAATTTCAAAGACGGCAAGCTTGACGGCGACTACATATGTTATTATAAGAATAGTCAGGTCAAAGAAAAGGGGAGCTTCATAAATGATAAACGGAACGGTGAATATATAGCCTATTATAAAAACGGCAAGACTAAGGAAAAGGCAACATTCAAGAACGGAAAGCTGGAAGGAAAGTTTCTGTCTTTCGGCATAGATGATCCGGCAAGTCGGGAAACCAACCAGGAAGAAGAACCATCGACCTTAGCAGATGAGGACAACTTGAGAGAGAAAGAAAAGATGGCTGATGGTCTCTTCAGGAACCTGGCGAACTTTGAGAAAGAGCAGAAGGCTAAATGATTGCAGAAAAGATCCTGATCCCAACGGATGGTTCCGATTACGGAAAAACTGCCATTGAATACGGCATATACATAGCCAAGCGCCTCAACGCGCAATTGATCGGTCTCCATGTGGTTGATATCAGATTGCTACAGGGGCCAGTATTCACGGATATTTCAGGGTCTGTCGGCCTTCCGCCTTACCAGGAATTCCTTCCCGTATTGCAGAGCGGTTTTGATGAAAGAGCGGAAACTGTTTTGCAGGCTTTCAAGACAAGGTGCGAACAAGCAGGACTGCATCCTGAGATAAAGAAAGCCGTGGGCGTCATCGATCAAATGATTATTGAAGAAGGCGGTAGTGCCGATTGGATCCTTATATCCCAGAGAGGTGAACATTTCCACTCAGGTGGAGGCAACATACTGGGCTCTGTTGCGGAATCAGTCGTGCGGAATTCCGGAAGGCCGGTCATGGTGACACCGTCGACATTCCAGGAGATCGAAAGTATGGGCATGGCCTACGACGGCAGTGCGCCGTCAGAGAAGGCCTTGAAGCTTGCGGCAGAATTATCAGAGCAGACCTCTTGGCCTCTCACAGTCATTGTAGTCACAGATAATCATGAACTGGGCGCAAGCCTTACAAAAAAGGTGGAGAACTTTCTCGATCCCTTGAAGATCGATAGCGCCACTGTCATTCTCGGGGGCAGGGAAGACCGTGAAATAATCAAGTTCATCAGGGAAGGCTCTGTCGAATTAATGGTCATGGGAGCCTATGGCCACAACAGGCTGAGGGAACTGATTCTCGGCAGCACTACTTCATCTGTCATCCGCAAAAGCACAATCCCTGTATTGCTCACGCGATAACCGGAAAGTATTTTACGGTGGCGCTAATGTGCCTCGCGTGCATTCTTGCAATCAAAACTCCCGTTTGATCTTTTCGCTCAACGCCGCCAAGACATCGTGCCGGGTCAAATCATAATAGATCGGCGTTATGGAAATCATGCGATGGCGAAGAACGCAGGCATCGGAGTCTGCTTCCTCCGCGTCGGAGAGTTTGGTTTCTCCGGCAAGCCAGTAGTAGATGTTATCTCTTGGATCCACCCTTTTTTCAAAGCTCTCTATAAGGCGCGCCCTGCCCTGTTTTGCCACAACGATCCCCTTGATCTCCTCTTCTGGAACGGCCGGGATATTTATATTTAGGGCGAAGTTTTTTACGGGGTCGTCTTCCAACATGAATGCCGCCATCTTCCGGGCAAATCGAGCCGCGAATGAAAAATCGGCGTTTCTGTGAGTGTCCAAGGAAATGGCCATGGACGGAATTCCCATGATGATCCCTTCGGTAGCCGCCGAAACGGTTCCCGAATAAATAACATTGGTCCCCACGTTGGCCCCCAAATTGATCCCCGATACGACCAGGTCAACCGGCTTGTCTGACAATTCCTTGATCCCGATCTTGACGCAATCCGACGGTGTCCCTTTCACTGCGTATCCGACAAAACTTCCTTCTCTTTTTACGGCCCGTAACATGAGGGGTCGGAAAAGCGTGATCGCGTGTCCGACTGCGCTCTGTTCAACCTCGGGTGCGACGATGAGGCAATCTGCGTCCTTGGAAAGCTCCTGATAGAGGGCGCCCAGCCCCCTTGCATATATTCCGTCATCATTTGTAAGAAGAAATCTCATAAAACTTCTCCCTTACCTATTTGATCTGGACGATTTTACCATCCTTTATCGTTAATACAAAGACGTCCTTTCGGGCGTCTCGCATCCCTGCAAATGACGCTTTCCCCGTTACGCCCCGGTAATCCCTCACGTTCAGAAGGCTCTCTCTGAATTGATCCCTCGTCTTGACGCCGTCTTCCCTCATAATTTTTACAATGATGCCCGCCGCATCGTATGCGAGCGCCTCCATAGCGTCCGGTTCCCGGCTGTAGTTTGTATAGTAGACGTCAGTAAAGTCGTTGACCTCGGGATAAAAGCTATTTGGGGAAAAAGCGTCTACGAAAATGGCTCCTTCCAGCAATTCACTGCCTGCCTTCAAAATATCCGGCGTATCCCAATCGCTTGTGCCAAGCAGTCTAAAGCCTCTGACATCATGGAAGGCCAATTGGGGGACGATCATACTTATCCTTGCAGGTGAATCCGGAATAAAAAGGGCGTCAAAGCCAATGTCGGGCTGGGGGCTTTCGCCTTCTTTACCCCCCGGCGGAGGCGGCTTTAATTCGCCTATCGACTTGATCTCGTCAGCAAAATCCGTCTTAGTCGTTTGGTATGACTTGGCTTTCAGGATTTCCCCTTTTCTTCGCAATACCTCTTCCCGGAATAGTTTTTCCATCTCGCGGCCGTAACTATCTTCCGGGTAAAGGACGGCAAACCTGGCCAAGCCCAATTCCTCGATGGCATATTTAACCAGTGACACGATCTGCAAGCCATTGGTCAGATAAGAACGGAATACGTAATTTCCCGTATCGGTGACCCCTTCCCCCTCGGTAAGGGTTATTATAGGAACCTTCAACCTTTGAGCCTCTCTGACGGCATCCAAGGACTCATCGGCGCCGAGGGGGCCGATAATGCAGATCACACCTTCTTGGGTAGCCAGTTTTGCTACCGCCGCCCTGGCTGTTTCCGGCCGGCTTTGCGAATCTTCTATAATAAGTTTGATCGGTGTCTTGACTATGGGATCGAATAGACCGGAGGCTAGAACGATGGCATCCAGTGCCCTGTTCCCGGCGGCGGCGTTTTGCCCCGATAGTGGTAGGACACAGCCGATCGCGTAACGGTCAACCGGTTTGGCAACAACGGAACCTTTAGCCCCTCCGACTGCCGGAAATACAGGGCCGACATATCCCAGAAAGAGCATTAAGACGAGAGACAATATCAACCATGTCCTAAAATGATTTTTTTCTACCATATAGTTATCGCGAAAATTTAAGAATTTGATGGCTGAGTATATTTTATCTGAAAGGAGGTCTTCCGTCGACAAAAAAATGCCCGGGAATCCATGGTGGTGACTCCCGGGCATGGAGAACCAGAGTGCATTATTTCACGTCTTCAAAATCAGCGTCGACCACATCCTCATCCTTCTTGCCAGCACCCGGCTGTTCTCCGGCAGGGCCTCCTTGCGCCCCTGCTCCTGCACCAGCTCCTCCTTGTGAGGCCGAAGCCTTTGCATACATGGCCTCAGCAAGTTTATGTGATGCATTGGTCAATTCTTCCTGAGCGCTCTTGATGGCATTAATGTCATCCCCTTCAACGGCCTTCCTCACTCTGGCAATGGCATCTTCGATGCGTGCCTTTTCGGTAGCATCAACCTTATCCCCGAATTCTTTAACATTCTTCTCTGCGCTGTATGCCATGGAATCTGCTTGATTCCTGGCCTCTATGAGCTCCCTTTTCTTTCTATCTTCCTCTCCGTGAGCCTCTGCTTCTCTGACCAGTTTCTGTATCTCTGCTTCAGTCAAACCGCTTGATGCAGTAATCTTGATGCTCTGCTCTTTACCTGTCCCAAGGTCTTTAGCCGCCACATGAACTATGCCATTGGCATCGATATCAAAGGTCACCTCGATCTGCGGCATGCCTCTCGGGGCAGGCGGTATTCCTACCAGTTCAAATCTTCCCAAGGTTCTGTTGTCAGCTGCCATAGATCTCTCACCCTGTAGTACGTGAATACTAACAGCGGGCTGATTATCCGCCGCCGTTGAAAAGATCTGACTCTTCCGGGTAGGAATAGTAGTGTTCTTCTCGATCAGCCTCGTCATCACGCCACCGAGCGTCTCAATTCCAAGAGACAGAGGCGTCACATCCAAAAGGAGGACATCTTTAACATCTCCGGCCAGGACGCCCGCTTGTATAGCAGCACCTACAGCAACTACTTCATCAGGATTCACCCCCTTGTGGGGTTCCTTCTCAAATATCTCTTTAACCTTCTGCTGAACCCTCGGCATACGGGTCATGCCGCCAACGAGAATAACCTCATTGATGTCTTTTGGTGTCAGATTTGCGTCCTTAAGCGCGGTTCTGCAGGGCCCGATTGTTTTTTCAATCAGGTCCTCAACCAGAGATTCCAGCTTGGCTCTCGTTAATTTCATTGTCAAATGTTTAGGCCCTGATGCGTCAGCAGTTATGAAAGGAAGGTTTACATCCGTTTCCATAACGGTGGAAAGTTCCATCTTTGCCTTTTCTGCCGCTTCCTTAATCCTCTGGAGGGCCATCCTGTCATTACGCAGATCAATACCGTAGTCATTCTTGAATTCCGTGGCAATATATTCCATCAGTCGCTGGTCAAAGTCTTCACCACCTAAATGGGTATCTCCGTTCGTTGATTTGACTTCAAAAACACCGTCTCCCAGCTCGAGGATGGAAATATCAAATGTCCCGCCACCGAGGTCAAACACAGCAATCTTTTCATCTTTTTTCTTATCAAGACCGTAGGCAAGGGCTGCCGCCGTCGGTTCATTGATGATTCTGAGCACATTCAATCCGGCAACTCTTCCTGCATCCTTCGTAGCCTGTCTCTGAGAGTCATTGAAGTACGCGGGCACCGTAATAACCGCATCTGTTACTTTCTCGCCAAGATAATCCTCCGCTGTCTGTTTCATCTTCATAAGAATAAAAGCTGATATTTCCGCCGGACTGTAATTCCGTCCTTTTACTGTTACCTGTGCATCACCATTAGGCGCCTCCGTAATCCTGTAAGGACAGACCTTTTTATCGTACTGAACCTCTTTGGAGGAAAACTTTCTCCCGATGAGCCTCTTTATGGCATAAACGGTATTTTCCGGATTGGTTACAGCCTGTCGCTTGGCAACCTGACCGACCAGCCTCTCACCGCTATCCGTAAACGCCACCATGGAAGGCGTGGTCCTGCTTCCTTCCTGATTTGCTATTACAACGGGATCTCCTCCTTCCATAACAGCGACACATGAATTTGTCGTCCCTAAATCAATCCCTATAATCTTTCCCATGTCTAACAATCCTCCTTATTCCCTTTCATTATTCCTCAATATCTTCTTTATTCGGTCGTTTAAAAATAGACACTTTGGCCGGTCTCAACAGCCTCTCATGCAGACGATACCCCTTTTCCAGTTCCTCGACGACCTTATTATCCTCGTGAGCGCCGGTATCAACCTGAAATACGGCTTCATGGATATTAGGATCAAAAGCCTTACCAACACACTCGATTTGCTGTACACCGTGTTTTCCCAGGCAACCCAGGAGCTGATCCTGGAGGAGCTTTAATCCCTTTTTAAACGAATCGGAATATCCATAACTGTCTGCATGCTGTAATGCCCTGTCTATGCTGTCTACCAGAGGCAAAATATCCTTAATAATATTTTCATTGCCATATTTTATCGAATCGGCCTTCTCCCTAGCTGCGCGTTTTCTGTAATTTTCAAGTTCAGCAACCGCACGAACATATTTGTCGTAGTTGTCGGCTGCCTCCTTTTCCTTTTCCCGAAGCTTTAACATTATATCCTCATCGCCGGAGATCTTTTGCTCTTCCCCTTCCTTTTCCAGGGCATCCGGTTTTTCTTCTGTAACTTCCTTTTTTGTTTTATGGCCCATATGGTGTCGATTCATCTTCTGGATCATCTCATGCCCAAGGCGACGTATACGCCTTTATTTCGCATCCGGCCGCTGAAATAGCTTATAATCAACCATCTCGCATATCACATGCCCTACGGTAATATGGACCTCCTGCACGCGTGGCGTGCTGTTGGAGGAAACATTGAGGGAATAGTCCACCATCTTAGCTATGTCACCCCCGTCTTTACCCGTCATACCTATTGTGATCATCCCTATCTTTTTTGCCGCTTCGATGGCTTTTATGACATTTGGAGAAGAGCCGCTGGTGCTTATACCCCATGCCACGTCGCCTGCCTGACCTATCGCCCTTATCTGCTTGCTGAATATCTCAGAAAAGTCATAATCGTTAGCGATGCTCGTAATTATGGACGTGTCAGTACTCAAGGCAATTGCCGGAAGCGGCGGACGTTCTATAACGAAGCGGTTCACAAATTCTGCTGCTAGATGTTGGGCATCCGCGGCAGATCCGCCGTTTCCAAACAGCAGTATTTTGTTTCCCACTTTCAATGCCGCCGTAATTGCCTCAATGACACTGACAATACCCTCAAGATTTTCTGCGACGAAAACGTCCGTCAGATTACTGCTTTCCTTGAATATCTTTACTATATGATCTTCCATGTCAACTATGCGGTCTTGCGATTAAAACGACCAAATTTTTCCAATAATATATTTATCGGTCTATCCCATGTCAAGGGCAGGGACTTAATGATCTACTAAAAAAGTCTTTTTGCGGGATTGATAAATAGACTGCCGCGTAACAAATGCAAGTCTCAAGGCGTGCAAATCATATGGTATGAGGCATACTTAGACGCATGTGGAGTCAAATGTTTCCCTCATATCTCTTCCTGTCTCTCAGTTCAGCCAGTTTACCTCTATTCCAGCCGGATATCATGCTGAAATACTGAGTAATCCTTGCTATCCCCTCCACATCCTTCGAGCCGCAGAATTGACAATCGTTTTTAAGGCAACTGAATGTCTGGCCACATTCTCTGCAAGTGGTAAATTCAGGACAGAACAGAACTTGGTCGTTATCGGTATCTATAAATGCCTTGGTGATAAACCTGATCACTTCTTCTCTCGAGGGCCGCACATCGCCGAGCCACACCTGGGTAACACCTCCCCCCTTCATCAAAGGATGAAAGCGACCTTCCTGTCTTACACGCTCTATCGGGTCCACAGTGGCTGATGCACTAAGATGGGTTGAATTTGTATAATAGACCTCCCCTTTCGAAATATCACCCCGCACGAAATGGCCCGCCTTTGGAGAATAGTATCGCAGATCCAGCCGTGCAAAACGGTAGGCCGTAGTTTCTGCAGGTGTTTGTTCCAGAATAAAATTCAAGCCATATTTCCGGCTGAGTTTTTCGGTTTCATCCTCCATATGGGCAATCAGTTTCAAACCAAACGTCAGGGCTTCTTCCGATTCATGCAACTGGCTTCCCATGTGAATCCGGACAAGCTCATTAAGCCCCACAATGCCGATGAGAAAACATGCATGATCCATCCTCAGATACGGGTAGCCATCTCTTTTCATGGCGAGCATGGCCAGAGGTCCTTCATCACCGTAGGAGAGTAGTTTCTCAATAAAATTCTTCTTCTCCACATGGGCTTTTGCTGCCACTTCCATAAGATCAGATAGCATAGACAACAATCTACTCTCATCCCCCAGGGTCTTGTAACCCAACCTGGGAAGGTTCACTGTCACGTTCTGTAAGGCCGGACATCTCATCCTCCAGGGCATCTTCGCCTCGGCAGACAGATTGCCCTTTTTTATGGCAGCCGGAAGACAACACGAGTAGGCCTTTATCACCTCTTCGCGATCGAAAAGGAAACAGGTATTTCCCTTATCGATGGCAACGCCGCAGATAAGATTCAGAAAGTCTTCATGACCTGGTGTCTGAAAAAAAGTCCCGGTAATATGAACAAGAGGCCTGGGAAATATGAAAGGCTTCCCCATGCCGTCCCCCTTCATAAAGACTTCGAAAATGGCACAGGCAAATCTCCTTGCATCAGCGACGAAATCTTCGTAATCATTGCCCGACAATTCTCCTCCTGGGCCTATGATCGGAACATTACGAAGATGTTCCGGAACATCCCAGTAGAGGTGTATATCAGTAAACATGGCCTGTCCGCCCCTGGCCGATGTTAGCTGGGAGAATTCATAGATGAGCATTTGGGCGAATTGCCTCACTTCCTTTTCACTCATCCCTGCCAGATAGGGTGCAAAGGAGAAATTAACCGCATCCCAGCCGATGACACCTGCAAAATGCCCCTGCAGAATGGCACCAAACCTGACCATATGGGCTAGTAGTACCTCCGCATGCTTGGCTGGTTTGGCTACTGTAAGAGAATGGGGAAGGTTCAAACCGAATTTCTTTATGTATTCAAGAGACTGAAAGGAGCTGTAAGGCCTATCGATGTACCCCAGAGAATGAAGGTGGATATCGCCTATAACATGCGCGTCTCCGACCTCTGGGGAGAAGACCTCATAAAGTGAGTATTCCTTCTTTATCCCTTCCGCGAGTATCAGATTCGTGCCTTCAGGACCGTGAGGTATGTTCGCGTTCTCCTTATTCTGGAGAAGGATTAGCTGACGCACATCATAAATGGGGAATCCCAGAAGGGCGTGCATCTTCCTTGCCTGTTCAAGGCCTCTCTCGATGAGTTTTGCGTCTACCAGTTCCCTTATGAGAGGCGTAGTCAGCACACCGATACCGGATGAAATGATCTGTTTTTCAACGTCTCTGCTGATTGCTTCTGCCGTATTTATATCGACGTTCGTCTCACGGATCAGGGCATCAACAATTTTCTGCCGGTTCCATCTAGCAATATCCTCACCGGATGTCTTCACGAACAGAGTTATGTCTGTGGTCTCGTCATTTGCCATCCGCGATTACCTCAAATCTGTTATTTCGATTCCCATCTTCGCTATGACAGTGAGAAATCTAAATGAATGATGCGTCATAATCTTTCCTGGAGTTTATCCTGAGCAATGCGAAGGGGTCTAAAATACATTATGCGTTCAATACTATGGACGGGAAATATTTCAGATGATCTGGTCATACATTAGTCATTTCAGCTCCCTCTAGGGCACTAAGCATCTTTTCAGCGGCCTTGGAGATCTCTGCATCATTATCGTGCGAAAGGGCAAAGACCCGCAGATGAACGACTCGCGCCGGTATAAATCGGTAGATATCTTTTAAAGGCTCCGGAGATGTTGCACCTGTGGTCGGGTTAAAAATATTAACCCTCTTTTCCGTTTCTACCATGGGGTTTATGGGGCGTGGATCCTGTGTTGCCAAATCGACGCGAAAAGAAATGCTTTTCAGTTTTTCAGGAAGAAAGCTCCTGAGTTGCCTTTCATAATCACTGGCATGGGCGAATCTCGTCCCTCTCTGAATTTGGTCGATGGATATTTCTGTTGAAAATGACATTTTCCATTTCACTTCCCTGCTGTAAAGCTTAGCCCATTCCTGACTCAGTCTCATTTTTATCCGGTCTTTTGCCCCACGCCAGCCTAAAACTATATAGTACAAATGCCATTCATCGCAATTCAGATACTCATCGAGCACCTCTAATGGATTCCACGGAAAGATTATATGCATCGTATCCTTGAATATCTCCTGCAGATGAAGGTCAAGAGCTCTCGTCGTTCTATGGAAATAGACATTCGTATAGAGATTCAATCTTGCATTTATGAAGCGACTCAGGGCCGAGACGCCTGCCTGATGCAGGGTAAGGCCGTCTTTCGTAAAAAAAGTATAAAAGCGAAGTCTCGCAATATCCACAATATCAAGGGAAAATCCCGTCATGAAGGCGTCTCTCTGGACATAGTCGAGATTATCCACAGTGTAAATACCTGAGAAAAGCTGCCTCAGCAACTGCAGCCACCGTGGCAGCCTGGTATCATCCCCCTCCGGCATTTTAATCAGAATTGCCACGTGATTTGGATTGAGGCATTCCCCATCGGCAAAGGGACCATTAGGGCTTCTCCGGATTTTACGGATGATCTTCCCCAACCTTTTCCTGATAATCGCTTTTCCCACGTCTTCATGGGTAATATCGTACTGGCGGAGAAAGTGTTCATCAAAAAAATGCCCGTAAGGACCATGCCCCACATCGTGCAACATTCCCGCAACGCGGAGAAGTTCCTCAACATAGTTTAACGAAGGAGCATCCCTGCACACTTCCTTCAGACTAGGATAGAGATACCTCCCGAATTCGCCCGCCACGTGCATGGTTCCGAGGGAGTGCTGGAATCGGCTGTGCTCGGCGGCAGGATAGACCCAACGTGCGCTCTGGAGCTGGTAAATCCTCCGCAGTCTCTGAACCCAGGGAGAATCGATCAGGTCCTTTTCCGTTTTCTCGTCCGGGAAATCAGCCGTCGGCACGGTAAAAGAGGCATATTGGTATATAGGATCAGCAATCAGCGCTGCCCCCTGATAAACCTTCGCATAACTTGCGTCCTTCCATTCCATGCATAAAGGTTTACAATATTCCCTCAAAAATATCAAACCCAGTTTTGCAAATCAGTGGAAAGCGGGAAGGGGCAATAAGGAAAAACCCTAGCCTAAGCCCCCGCCCCGGCGCAGTAGAACAGAAGGAAAAAAGAAATGAAATGGAAGGCGTTACATGTACTATAACGTGGAGTCTTGCTGCTGCAATTTAACACGGAAGATTTTGGGAATGGTTGAATATTCGTTTCGTCGGCACCTCCCGTCATTCCCCTCCCGTAAGGGGAGGGGAATTTTCTCAGGGATGGGGCGAAACATGCAAAGTTGCGTTTAAGCTATATTTTCTTATTTAGCCGACGCCTGGTAGTGTTCTTCTATTAACTTGGCGAGGTCCAGGCCTGTCATGGTCTTCATCTGTTCGAAGAAGGAGTTGACCGAGCCTGCCAGGTTTCCCACCAGGTGAGGGATACCGCCGCCGCTCCCGCCGCCATCAACTACTGTCAGTCTTTCCACACTGAGATTGGACGCAATCACCTTCGATACATGGCCCACAAGTTCCGGCATGAGTTGGATCATGAATAGGTCCTTGCTGTTCGGGTGTTCCCACTGCTCACGGAGAAGCCTTAAGGCTTCTGCCTTCGCCTTCCCTTCCTCAAACGTGCTTGCCGCCGCTCCCGCAGCTTTCATCAGCAATGCTTCCTTCTCCGCCGCCGCAGGAATTATCATGTCCGCCTGATACTTCAGCTTGTTCGTCTCCACACGCCGAGCCTCGAGGGTCTTCGTCTCCTCCATCCGGGAAATATCTCCGGCTAACTTCGCCTTCTCCTCCGCACGATTGGCGTCAGCCTTCCATTGCGCCTGCTGAACCCTGAAGTTCATCTCCGTCTCTACAACAGACCGGTGAGACTCGATCTCCGCAACTTCCGCGATCTTCTTGCCCTCAGATTCCTTCTTGCTTGCTTGTGCATTCGATTCGGCCTCCACGATCCTCGCATCACGGTGGACCTCGGCGTTCTTCTTCCGTGCTATAGCCTCTAAATAACCCTTATCATCCTTGATCTCCTGGATCTTGAACGTATCCAGAACCAACCCGAGGCGCTGCATATCCTCCCGCGCCTCCCTAGCAACCTGTTGCGCCAGTGCTATCCGGTTCGCATTTGCTTCCTCTGGCTCCATCGTTGCCAAGATGCCACGGAGCGTGCCTTCAAGAATCTCTTTTGCCGTTGTCGCTATCGCCGTCGCGCTCTTACCTAGGAACCTCTCGATGGCGTTGCCCAGACCATCCTCCATGGTGCCGGCGATCTTGATATTTGCCATAGCCTTCACATTCACGGGAATCGTACCTCTAGTGAGCGCACCAGTTACATCCATCTCAATGGGCATCGTATTTAACGATATTGTACGCACCGTCTCGATGAGCGGGATCTTCAAGCCCCGGCCACCCTTGATGACACGGTAGCCGACCGACTTTTTGTCCTTATCCTTAAACTGCCTGCCGGAAAAAATCATCACCTCATTGGGCTCACAGATCTTCATGTTCGCCTTGATATAAACAATGACTGCCATGATGACCAGCACACCAATAAAAATGCTCACCATTCCTGTGTCCATGTCCTTAACCTCCTGATTTATATTAATCGTTTTATTCTTGTTATTTAAATATCGTAGTACAACGCAAACTCGTAAGGATGGGGACGAAGCCTGATCATATCGTCCTCCCTCTTTCGTTTGTATTCGATCCACGTCTGTATCAGGTCATCCGTGAAGACATCCCCTTTCAGAAGATAGGAGTGCTCCTTCTCCAACGCATCCAGCACCTCCGAAAGGGAGCCTGGTGTTGCTTTGATATGGCTCTTTTCCTCATGGGAAAGCTCATAGATATCCTCATCTATTGGCGGCGGCGGCTCGATCTCGTTCTCGATGCCGTCCAGACCCGCCATGAGCATCGCCGCAAGCGCCAGGTACGGATTGCAGGAACAGTCTGGACAACGGAATTCGATACGTTTCGCCTTCTCGCTCGGTGAATACATCGGTATCCTCACGCAAGCGCTCCGGTTCCTCTGCGAGTACACTAGGTTTATTGGTGCCTCATATCCCGGAACAAGTCTTCTGTATGAATTTGTCGTAGGTGATGTAAAGGCCAGAAGCGACGGCGCATGGTGGAGCAGGCCGCCGATATAGTGCCGGCAGAGCTTGCTTATTCCTCCGTACCCGCCAGTCTCATAAAAGAGGTTCCGCCCGTTCTTCCAGAGGCTCTGATGCACATGCATCCCAGAACCATTATCCATGAACAAAGGCTTCGGCATGAACGTCACCGTCTTACCGTGCGCCAGGGCGACGTTCTTCACCACATACTTGTACTTCATCAGCATATCACCCGTGTCCACAAGGTTATTTATACGCACGCCGATCTCGCACTGGCCCGCTGTGGCAACCTCGTGGTGATGGAGAATTACAGGTATCCCCACTTCCGCCATCACCTTGCACATCTTCGCACGAAGATTCTGCAAGCTGTCTGTGGGGGGCACAGGGAAGTAACCCTCCTTATAGCGCGGCTTGTATCCCAGGTTTGGACCTTCGTCCCTTGCCGTATTCCAAAATCCTTCTTTCGAATCAACACGGTAATAACCTGTGTTGTAAGTCTGTTCAAAACGCACATCATCAAAAATGTAAAACTCTGGCTCCGGACCGAAAAAAACCTGATCCGCAATCCCACAAACTGATAGGTACCTCTCCGCCTTCTGCCCCACGTTACGCGGGTCACGTGAATACGGTATCTGCGTCAGCGGATCCTTAACGTTACAGATCATGCTCAGCGTCGGATCCGCCATGAAAGGATCGATGAATGCCGTCTCTGGGTCAGGCTTGATCAGCATGTCGCTCTCGTTGATGGGTTGAAAACCACGGATGCTCGAACCGTCAAAACCTATGCCGTGGATAACCAGATCCTCATCCAGTTGCTGGATCGGAATCGTGATATGCTGCCACAATCCCGGTATATCCGTGAATTTTAAATCAATGAACTCCAGACGCTTGTCCTTGGAATACTTCATTAGCTCTTTAAGGTTCATAATCCTTCCACCTCTCCCCTTATCCTATGGCCTTGCCGCCGCGCTCGCCCGTGCGGATACGCACTACCTCGTAAAGATCTAAAACGAATATCTTCCCGTCTCCGATCTCCCCCGTCCTCGCTCCCTTTATGATCGCCTGTATAGTCGGCTGCACAAAATCCTCATTGCACGCTATCTCCAGCTTTATCTTCTTCAACAAGCTCCCTACCTCCTTCGCACCCCGGTAGATCTCCGTCAAACCCTTCTGCCTGCCACGTCCGAGTACATTCGATACGGTCACTAAGTTCACCTCCACATCCTCCAGGCTTTTCATCACCTCGTCCAGTTTGTGGGGCTGTATTATGGCGACTATATATTTCATAATTAGCTAACCTCCTTATTCTACAACAGTGTAAGCGGATTCGTGATGCTGTGTAAGGTCAAGGCCGATGATCTCATCCTTCTTCTCAACCCTCATGCCAATAAAGGCGTCAACGAATTTATATAGAATCCAGGTTACTGCGACTGAATAACAAATGGTGACAGCAACATAAAGCCCCTGTAAGAGGAGCAGTTTAACATTGCCGAAAAGAAAACCGTTCGCTCCGGCGGCATTAACCGCTTTTTCCGCAAAGAGTCCTGTTGCAATTGTTCCCCAGACACCACAAATTCCATGAACACCGAAAACATCCAGTGAATCATCATAACCCAGTCTGGTTTTCATTCTTGTTACAGCAAGGAAAGAGAAAACGCCTGCCAAAATTCCAATGGGTATAGCCGCCAGAGGCCTCACATAACCGCAGGCCGGCGTAATTGCCCCGAGTCCGGCTATAATACCGGTAACCAGACCGAGCATGGTCGGTGCACCGTGTTTCTGCCACTCCCAGATTGCCCATGTCAGAGCAGCAACTGCAGCGGCAATATTGGTGCTTACAAAGGCATTAACTGCCACCCCGCTCGCTTCCAAAGCGCTCCCGCCATTGAAGCCGAACCATCCGAACCAGAGCATGCCAGCACCCAATACAGTAAAGGGAAGATTATGCGGCCGGAAATGCTGTTCCTGATAGCCGATTCTCTGACCAATCAGAAGACAAATGACGAGTGCGGCAAAACCTGAACTTCCATGAACAACCATGCCGCCGGCAAAATCAAGGCCTCCCAATTCTTTCAACCAACCGCCGGCTCCCCAAATCCAGTGTGCAACGGGGTCATACACAAAAGTGGCCCATAGCAGTGAAAAAATGCAAAAAGCCGAAAATTTGATGCGTTCCGCAAATGCGCCGATGACCAATGCGGGCGTAATAATGGCAAACATGCACTGAAAAATCATAAACGCGAGATGAGGAATCGTTTTTGAATATTCATTAAAGGCATTGAAATCCACATTTCGCAGACATATGAAGTCGAGATTTCCAAGTATTCCGAAGCCTGAATCGGGTCCGAACGCCAGTGTATAACCGAATAATACCCACTGGACAGTAACCAGGCACACGACGATAATGCATTGCATCAAAGTTGAAAGGACATTCTTTCTCCTGGTCATGCCCCCATAAAAAAGCGCCAGTCCCGGAACCATAAAAAAAACAAGTGCTGCAGATACAAGCACCCACGCAGTATCTCCTGAATTCATAAACACACCCCCCTATGAACTTGATTAATGTTATTAAAGGAAAGGCAATTTCAATGCCAGGCGAGTGCTATTTTGCAACTATCCGTTATTAGAAATATTTCTCGGTTCGATCTCGGAAAACCCCTGTTCGTCAATAACATTTTTGTTCCTTTGTAATTTGATGCTACAAAATTGTAACTAACAGATTTCGGGGATAAGAATTTTCACATCCGATTTTTCGAGGAGATTGAAAAGCAATTTCAGGAAGAGACCGATGGTCTAAGAGCCGTCGTATAACTTCAATTTCCAATCCCGTTTTATCCTTGACATCCCATCTGCGCTTGCCTATCATACGTCGAAAATAAAAGCAGGCCTCATCAGTTGTCACAACAGGCTTTAGTGAAGACAAACAATCTTAAAAAAACCCAAATATATGGGAACCAACAACATAATATTTTTGGAAGTTATCGAATGGTTTGATGAACAGGGAAAAGAGCTGGTTCACAGAATTCCCGAAAGTGGGTCCGGTGAAATCAAGCTCGGCGCCCAGATGACGGTTCGGGAAAGTCAGGCTGCCGTCTTTTTTTATAACGGCAAGGCCTACGATGCCTTCGGCCCCGGCAGGCACACACTGCAAACAGCCAATATCCCCATTTTGACAAAAGTACTTAGCCTGCCTTGTGGAATGACCAGCCCACTTCGCGCAGAAGTCTATTTCGTCAATATGAAAATCTTCCCCAATCTGAAGTGGGGAACACACGACCCTGTAGCCTTCAGGGATTCCGAGTTGGGGCTCATCCGTCTCAGAGCCTTCGGAGTCTTTAATATCCAGGTTCTACAGCCAATTCTCCTCATAAACAGTCTTGTGGGAACCCAGGGAGTGTTTACTGCTGATGCCATTGAAGAATACCTGAACCGCGTCATCGTTTCCCGCTTCAACGACTTCATGGGAAATCATATCGATACCATCTTTAACCTTCCCGCAAAGTATGATGAGCTCGCTCTTAGTCTGGAAAAGGGCCTCGCAGAAGATTTTTCTCACTTTGGCCTCGGCCTGTCCCAGCTCTACATCAATTCAATTACACCGCCTCCAGAAGTCCAGAAGGCCATTGACGATAAGAGCCGCCTCGGAATTTTTGATGACCTCAATAAACTCTTGATGATGAAGGCCGCTATGGCCATGGAAACAGCGTCTCAATCCCAAGGACAGGCGGGTGCCGGACTGGGCATGGGCATGGGCTTCATAATGCCGGCCATGTTCACCGAGGCATTTAAGAGTTCACCGATCCCGCAGACCTCGACACAGGAAACTTTCACCTGCCCTGACTGCCAGCAAAATGTGTCTAAGGAAGCTAAATTCTGTCCTCGCTGCGGGCACCAGATCGTTGTCTTTCAGCAATGTTCACAGTGTGGTAAGAATCTTCCTCCCAATGCGAAATTTTGCATGCAGTGCGGCCACCCTGTAGAACAGAAACCTGAGTCCCTCAAATGTCCAAAGTGTGGCACTGGAAATCTGCCAAAATCCATGTTCTGCAACCAGTCCGGCGAACGAATATAACGGACATCTTCAGTGTCTCATGTTTTGGTCAAGAAGCATCTTTGAGGTAAGAAGAGCTTTGCATGGAGCGAAATGATTACCGTAGAAGACATTCGCAAATTCATTCTCTTCAGGAATATCCCCACGAAAACCCTTGCCGCTATTATACCGCGCCTGATTATTAACACCTACCCCGCAAATAAGATCATCATCTATCGCGGTGATCCCGGTAACTCTATGTTTATGATCTTGAGCGGAAGAGCGGCAGCTACCTCGACCGATGATGAGAGTGTTGAATATACCCTTTCAACGATGACGGAGGGAGATATATTTGGAGAGATCGCCCTTCTGACCGGCGAACCGCGCACTGCCAATGTCAAAGCAATTACGGATGTGCGTGTAATCGAGTTGCATCGAGACATTTTTGATGAGTTGGTAAAGCGTTATCAGGAATTAAACAGCGCCTTTTTTCGCCTATTCGCGCAACGGCTGGTGAAAAAGGATATCATTCAGCAGGTCAAAGATGTTGAGAGCAAGGAGCTTATTTCGAGTCTTCTCAGTGTGCCGAGGCCTTCTGAAATCGGCCAATTTCTCGGAAATACTAAGTGGGTTAAAGATATAAACAGGGCAATCGCAGAGCTGGCAAACAGCGAGGCAAATGTTTTGATTCACGGAGAAAGGGGGAGTGGCAGGTTTCTGGCGGCAAGATTGATACATTATCACGATGGGGACACAGACCGGCCGCTCCTTCACCTGCAGTGCGACTATCCGCCGCCAATACAGCGGGAAGCCCGGGAACGCCGCCTCGCAATAAGGGACGAAGTGCATCTGGAAATAGCCCAGGAGTCGGCCCTGTTCGGACACGGACCCGGAGTTGCCAGCTATGCCAGTGGGCTTCGAAGAGGCTACCTGGAGATTGCCGACGGTGGAACCCTGATTCTGGAAAACGTTGAGCATCTCGCTCCCAGTATTCAGAGACTACTGGCGCATTACCTTACGGAGCATCGATTTACAAGGAAAGGCGAAACCGACAGCCTTACGAGCAGGGTACGCGTCATTGCAACTACGAGAAATGACCTGATTCAGGGGCCGGAGACAGGCCTCATACCGGAATTACTTACCCTCTTGAGCAGCGCAGTTGTCAGATTGAAACCGCTGCGGGATAGAAAAAAGGATATTCCGCTTATAGCTGAAAGCTTCCTGAAAGGGTTCAACAGAAAGTTCAACAAAAATGTCAAGAGTTTTTCTAACGACGCATTAAACGCTCTGGTCGATCACGATTGGCCTCTGAACATCGATGAACTGCACCAGGTAATTGAGCGGGCAGTTGCCATCACCGAGGGGAATCAAATCACGGACCGGCAGATTTTTGTAAGATTCCCTGCTTTTTCCACCACCGGGAAAATAAACCTCTTGAAACTGCCCTTCATCGACACTCTTGTCCATCATCGATACGTTCCCTCGGGTCTCCAGTTCCTTACCGTCCCGTTCATGATAGGTATAATTCTCTACACACTCCTGGGGCCAGAAACGAACAACCTTGCAAATCTTGTCGTCTGGTCCCTATGGTGGCCTTTTATGATCTTCTCCATCGCGGTGAGTGCGCGGAGCTGGTGCGGATACTGTCCTTTGCCGGTAATTGCCAACGGCCTTAATTTCAATCGGACGACATTTCTAGCGATCCCTGAATTTCTGAACCGACATGGTATATATATTGGGATTGCCGGATTCGTCATCATATTCATGATGGAACATGCAAGTCACATGTTCACCGAAGCTCGGGCGACTAGCGGCCTCCTTTTAACGATCTTGAGTGGAGCAGTCATCACCACATCTCTATTCGGCAGGCGCTCTTGGTGCAAACACATCTGCCCACTCGGGAAAGTAGTCGGCCATTTTGCCGCACTTTCATTGGTCGAGTTGGGAAGCAACAGTAATGTCTGTTCGAGTCAGTGCACTACACAGGATTGTGTGAAAGACAAAAACTGCCCCATGGGTATCCATCCGTCAGCCGCTACCGCAACCAAAAACTGTGTCCTCTGTCTTTCCTGCCTCAAAAGCTGCACCCATAAGTCCATACGTATCGATGCTCGTCTTCCCTGGCAGGAAATGATGGCAAGAGAAAGATGGGAAGTGCCGGGCGCTATGTTCACAATCCTGATAGTCGGCTCTGTTCTTGCCGTAAAGCTGCCTTCCTTTATGCCTCTCGGCAGGTACGCGGCGGAATACCCCGTCGTCTTTCAGGGAACGAGTGCCTTTATCAAGGATGCAGCACTCCCCAGCCTTATTCTCACATTGTTCACAGCGTTGGCTTTAGTGGCCTCGGGATTTCCGACAGACAAAAGATGGCGGGAGCATTTTGTTCACGTGGGACACGTCTACCTGTTTCTCGCCTTTGCGGGATTTCTGAACATCTATTTCCATGAGTTTGTTTACAACGGGCACAACCTGCTTCCGTGGCTGATTCATATGGCAGGACTTGGCGGTGTCATTCCCGCTGAAACAGTTACGCTGAACCTGGGGACACTGAAGGCGCTTATTCCTTTGATCACCTTGTCTGGAGCTATCCCTTCTTTTTTCATGTTAAAGTCCATATCAGCCAAATATTCACTGCCTAAAATAATCTACAGAGGGCATCAGCTGCTTCTGTCTCTCACGTCACTGATATTTCTATTTGTCTTTTAAGGAACTGCAATCAAAGCTTCCGCTCTGCCTCAATCTTCAAGGACAAACCTTTCTTCGCTGTCTTACCCTTTCTGAGTGATGAAGCCGACCCGGCGGTAAAAAAAGATCAGAACCAAGGCCATGAGCCCATCGCCTACGGCCGCGGCGAGAATGATGGGCGGCCGCACCGCAAGGTGCGCGTGGGAGACGAGAAACAAAAAAGCCAGTGCCTTTGTGGCTATTATGATCTCAACAAAGTAATAGTACCTTTTCATGTCCTTAAGGATGGCAAGATTAAAGAGGCCGAGACAGAAAAGGAACAGTCCTGCCTGCCGGACATAGAAAAAATTCTCGACGTTTGCCGAGAAAAACAACCGGTAGAATAGTTCCGTAAAAAAGAAAATGAAAATCCCCAGGAGCAAACTGTGCAACCCTATAAGCAGGACGAGTACAGAGAGATTCTGTATCTTCCTGGGTGCCGAACATATTTCTTCATAAATGCTTTTTATCAACTTGGTCACTACGTGGCGCCTCCTAAGGAAAATTATTGCTGCAACATTTACAGACTTTATAACAACATGGTTCTAACGTTCGTATGGTGGAAAGATATAGCCGCCCAAACGGTGTGCGAGAGGCGGATATGAATTGAACTTCCGCTACTGGAGCTTCACTACAGCTGAGCCAACGCCTCTTCAGCTTGTTTCATGAAGATATCTGCCTCGCACTCTTTAAAAGTCTCCACTGCGTCGGCAATGTATTTCCTCGCCTGGTCGGTTTTCTTCTTGCCTTTGTATAGTTGCCCCAAGTCGAGATAACATTGACCGAGCATGCCCTTGGCCCCGATCTCTCTTGCCACGTCTATGGCCTTTTGAAAATTCTCCTCCGCCCTCTGAGCGGCAAAAGGGGCATTTCTTATGAGAAAGCCTATATTCTTACCTATAAAAGATAAATCTTTTTTCCCTCCACCCATGGCAATCTGCGCATAGACCCTGCCAAGCAAATAATAGCTGTGGATTATGCGATACTTGCTGTCATGCTTGAGAAGTGTCTCCCGCACTTCTTCCATCATTTCTATACCCTTCTGGAGATTACCTTTGATGATCGTGAGGACACTGTAAAATCCCTGGGCCGCTGTCCCTATTTTTTCATAGCCATAGGTCTCGTTAAATTTCATTATCTCCTCAAGAACATCATCAGCCTCCTGGTATTGTTCATTCGCAACGTAGGCGTACCCGAGCATCACTTTTATTGCCAGGGAAGCCGCAGGTTCCAGGGCAACATCGCGAATGGCTTCCAGGGCACATTGAATGGCGGCGGAGAAATCCCCTGCCGCTATATGACCCCATACGAGAACAAGGTGCCCATCGGTTATACAACCTACATAGAAGGACTTTTGGCCGTATTCAATAAACGTTTTCCCTAGATCCTTCGCTTTTTTCGCTTCTCCTCTTGCAAAGTACGCCATACCCAATGCAGTGGACGATATGCGAAAGAGCTCTGAATCGGATGCATATAAATCCATTTCCTGCAGCCTCTTTCCAAAAACAATAGCTTCATCTAACCGGCCGAGGTCTGCGCATGCAAAAGTTAAAAAGGCCAAGGCATAACCGATGACATTTTGATCTCCGCTTTCTTCACCGAGCTTAAGTCCCTTGTATGAATATTCATAGGCATCTTTGAGCTTATCCCTGTATTCCAACGCGCCGCCCAGTCTAGCATATAACATTCCCAGCCTGGCCTTATCACCGAGAGATATGGCGAAACTCTCATGAGCCCTCAAGAAATCTTCCAATTCATTATAAACTGCGCGATGATGATAGACAACAGCCCATTTGAGGATAAGATCGAGAAGAAGCTCCTGCTCTTCTTTCGATTTTTCCGGCTTATTTACGAGTAGCTCAAATGCTTCCTTATAGTACTGATGGGATTCGTCCAGCGTGTATCTTTTCATGCTTTTCTCAGCAGCCTTCATCAGGTAGTCGACGGCTTTCAGGATTGATGTGCCCCGTCTGAAATGAAAGGCCAATGTTTCATAGAACTCGGGGAGACGGTCATAAAAAATCTCTTCCATGATGCGGCCGATACGCTCGTGGATGACTCGGCGTTCCTTCTTGAGAATGCCGCTGTAAACCACCTCCTGCGTCAGGGCATGCTTGAAGATATATTCCATGTCTGGCTGCAGTGACCTGATCCTGATTAAGTCCTGGCGCTCTAGACCGCTGAGAGGCCTGTCGATAGGCTCTGTCAGCTTGGTGATTCTTCCCAAAATCTCATAGAGAAAGGCGCGACCGATAACGGATGCTTCCTGAAGGATACGTTTTGCTTTTTCGTCCAATCGGTCAAGTCTCGCTGTTATGATTCCCTGAATGGTAGGGGGTATATCCTCTTCCTGGATAGGCATGGCAAGATTCCAGCCTCTTTCATCACGGATAAGCGTGCCGGATTCGATAAGCGAATTTACGACTTCTTCCAGATGGAAGGGATTCCTCTCCACTTTTGCCTGGATGAATCGCATGAGTTCAGAGGGGATGCTCTCTGTCTTAAGAAGTGATTCCACCATATTCTTCGCTTCAGAACCAGAGAGATCATAGAGTCTGATCTCCTGGTACAAATTACCCAAGCCGTTGACCTGGTGGACGGTAAAGAGACTGAACGAAGGCCTGTAGGTGCACAGGACGAGCGCCGGAAACCTGAAATCAGCAAGGACGTGACGCAATAGTTCAACAAAGGACGGATCGGCCCAATGCAGATCTTCCACGCAGATAACCGTTGTGCCTATACGCGGAAGGGCGGCCGAAAAAATCTTCCGTACCGCTTCATGGAGACGAGCTTTCCAAAAATCGGGGTTGACGCCTTCGATCTCCGGGTAGTTGAGGGAAAAAAGGCTTCCTATATAGGGAATCAGGTCTTTCCGGTCTCCAATCAGATTGTTCGCCCCGGCTTCTAATTTTTGTCTGGCCATGTCGCCAGAGTCACCCTCACGAATGTGCCAGGCCCGGCTCAGGAGATTGATGAGGGGAAAGTAGGGAATGTTCTGGCTATAGGGGTAACAATGTCCCTCCCTCCACCGAATCTCCTTGGGGTCTAATACAGCCTTGAATTCTTCAATGAGCCTGCTTTTCCCTGTACCTGCGTCGCCGACGATGGAGAATACGGCCCCCTTTCCCTGCTTCAGATTGTTTAGGGCTTCCTGCAATTGAGCCATCTCCACCTTACGCCCGATAAGCTCCGACCTCATCCCGGAAAGGCGGTGAGTCTTGGTAGGCTTTTCCTTAGATGAAACAACTCTGAAAGTCTTTACTGGTTCTGTCCTACCATTCACAGTGGTCGGCCCCTGAGTATCAAAATTGAAGTGTCCGACCGCCCGGTGATAGGTGTCAGTGTCAACAATGATTTCGCCTGGCTTTGCCAGTGCTGAGAGTCGGAAAGCCACGTTGATCGTATCTCCCAATACTCCGTGCGTCCCTTTTTCCAAATTGATGTCGCCTGTTACAACTAAACCGGTACAGATGCCCGTATGCATTACCAGCGGTTTCCCGATCTTGTCTTCGTACTGCTTACTCAGGGATTTGACGACGCCATGGATATCTCCGGCGGCTTTAATTGCCCTTACCGGATCATCTTCCTGGGCAAAAGGAGCACCAAAGAGAGCCATGACGGCATCGCCGACATATTTCTCCATGAATCCTCCATACTGCTTAATGACCTTGCTTACGCCGTCCATGATCTGCTCCATGATTTCTTTCACTTCTTCAGGATCGAGTCTCGCAGACATAGTCGTATAGCCGGACACATCGGAAAACAATACTGTGACCTGCTTGCGCTCACCCTCGGGTGCGAGAATTATCTTTTCCCTTTGTTCAGTTTCATCCAATCTCTGCCCGCAACTATCGCAAAATTTACTGTCAGTCAGAATTACAAGTCCGCACTGAGAACACGTGACCTCTAATTTGTGGCCACAGTCTTTACAGTACTTTGCTCCATCTCTATTTGCAAACTGGCATTTAGGACACTTCATGTCTTACGCCTCTCATTGCGGCGAATTTTTAAGATGCACGCAAACTTCCCCGGATATAAAAAGGAGTTCAAATGATTTCTGATGGATATCGACAAACATTTCCCAGATTGACATTTCTCCCACTATTTTCATATCTTCATGTGAAAGAATAAAATGTCAAAGAGAGTGACCACCCGTAAGGATGGCTGCCATGATAAAGATTTGAAACGAGAGACCTCCTCACGTTACAAACAAAAGACGTCTATAGGGTCAAGAAGACTTGACAATATTCAGTAATGTAAATTAAACCCTTTAGTCTCGTATAGTTAATAATAAGCATGACGATTGTCAAGTATTTTTTGTCTTTTCAAACGGGCTGGATCGGATTGAAGAGCTGTGCTAGATGTGATAGGCGGATTATCCGCAAGTTGCAATATGCGGCATTGCATTGCATAGTTTCACAAAATCAACCCGATCATTTTGGATGACTATGGATTCTCAAAGCAACTGGCAAATTGAACACAGCTGCCCTCAGTGCGGGGCCCCTGTGACACTCGATGAGGCGGATCGTCTCCTCTTATGTCCCTACTGCCGGACAAAACTTTACCTCTCGACATAAGAAAACTTCATGTACTTCATACCGCCGCCGAATCCGGCTCCACGTGAAACGATCTATGTCCCTTACTGGCGTACGAAAGGCCTTTCTTATGCTAAGCAGGAAGGCGACTCTCTCAGCGCTTTGTTGATACCAATATGCTGGCCCTAAAATCATGGAGCATCCTTCCGTCGTTAGGACTCAGGCCGCAGGTATTAAAACTGAAATTTGTCTCTCCGGAAGTCGGGGACCGGTTCCTTGATCCGGAGATACCCGTTCAGGATGTCCTGAAGAGCGCTACCGTATCCGGCGCAGAGATACCTGAAAAGCAATTCGGTATTCGAGAGCCTTCAGTTCCTTCTATCGTTCACAACATCTTTATCGGAGAAAAGACGAGTTTGATTTATTTTCCCATGTACTTGGAGGGCAATGACCTGTGCGACGCTCTTCTCAAGCGGTTCGTCTGCACTGTAAAGACAGAAGGTGTGGTGGATATGCTTACTTCAGGCAAGCCCCAGAGCTGGCAAATAGCATTCATATCCACCTTGTGTCCGCGGTGCGGATGGGATCTCCAGGGTGAGAAAAAAGCCCTGATTCTCATATGCAAGAATTGCAACACTGCCTGGAGATGCGAGGAAAAAGAACTTAAAAAGGTGGATTTTGCGGTAATGGAAGGTGCGGATGAAGCATCACACTACCTGCCATTCTGGAAAATCAAAGCCCGAATAGAAGGCATCAAACTCGATACCTATGCAGACCTAATCCGTATAGGGAATCTCCCGAAGGCAATTACTCCGGCCTTCGAGCAGACGCCCCTTTATTTCTGGAGTCCTGCATTCAAAATTAGTCCTGCACTGTTTCTTAGGTGGGTGCGGCAGATGACCATTTCACAGCCAGGAGGAAAGACCATCGACTCGCTTCCGAATGCGTCGCTCTACCCGGTCACTCTCCCGCTCAATGCGGTGGCGGAAAGCATCATGATCGCCATTGCCGATATCGTTACGGATAAACGGATGGTTCTTCCTCTCCTTCCCCAAATTCGCATTGCCCTAAATGAATGTATCCTTGTTTATCATCCTTTCATCGAGAGCCACAATGAGCTCGTCCATGCGAATATGCACTTCAGCTTCGATAAGCAATCTCTTGCATTCGGCGCGAGTTTTTAGTGATAATTAGTAGTCTAAGCATTACCCTGCGGCTTGAAGCGCCAGAGGGCGTCCTTAAGCCCTTGCTCATCCAGCGACCTGTCCTTCAGCCTGCTCCGGAATGCCTCAATCATGTAAGTGACTTTTGATACGATAAGCCCCCGAACGAGATAATTGAGGGCAAATTCCTGTGAAGAGTCTAGATATCTTATATCAAGGAGCTCGAAAATTCTCTTAATAACAGGAGCAATCTGTTCATTAATCGCCTTTTGCGTCGAAGTGAGTTCACCGTCCTTCTTGGCGCCCCAAATAGCAGGGATAACAAAGGTAATCTCTTCAGATAACAACTCCGCCCTATAACCGACGAAGATATCCCAGACCGTTTTTTCTATCATCGGCCCGATGATATCGGCAATTTGCATAATGTCTTTGTGTTGCTTTCGAGATTTTATCTTTGCAAGAAATTCCTTTAAGATTTTCAATGAACTCATCTGTTCGCTCCATTGTAATAGATTAGATCATACGGACAATTTGTTATTATACTTTCGTCAAGAATATATATTGCCTTTAATGATTTTTGTCATCCGGCGTGTCATGGTAGATCCGTCGCATGAACAAGACCAGGGGCACAGTCATAATGAGCATGACATACAAGATGTGGAAATGGCAACACCAAAGCTTCCCCCGATATTTCTTACAAGATTAAAAATTGACCTGGCATTTCCCATCTGCTCTTTTTTCATGCGGGAAAGGGTGAGGGTGTGAGCGGGATTATTATCAAGCCTACGCCAATACCCATAATAATCCTTGGCCACACGACTGTGTTGAAGTCCGCCAGCATGTTGAACGTGGACATTAGATATAGAGTAAGCAGTCACAACGATACCGGCGATAACAATACCCTTCGAATTTATCCTGGTTATAAGCAGTCCGACAATGGGCATGACCATCAGGGTCAAAACGCCTCCCGGCGCGAGCACAAGGCCGGCAAGGGTTGACGTATAGCCCATCAGTCTCTCCAGATACATTAGGATAATAACAATACTGCCAAAGAGATTAACAAAAACGAAAAATATCATGATATTTCCGAGTGAAGGAAAAGTTTCTCAATATCCTTAGATCAACAATGGGATGCTTGACAAACAGTTCCACAATTACAAAAATGACGAGCGACATCACGGATCCAAAGCAGAGCCAGATAATGGTCTGAAGAGAACCAATCATCTCTCTGCCCCTTATCCGGCATGATCTGCAGGCAGCCAATGCCGACGCTGAGAAATACGAGGCCCCAGCAATCGATCTTTATCTTTATATCCCGTATGTACGCTGAGTCCACAATAAAGAGCACGGTCATCAGAATAGAGATGATGCCCGCGGGAATATTTATGAAGAAGATCCAATTCCATGACCAATTGTCGGTAATCCAGCCTCCCAGAAAAGGCGCGATGATCGGCCCGAACATGACCCCTATTCCGAAAATGGCCATCGCTGTACCGTGCTGTGACAGCGGAAAAGTCTCCAGAAGTATGGACTGGAATATGGGTTTAAAGGAGCCGCCGGAAAGGCCTTGGGGGATCCAGAAGGCCACTAGGCTTTGTATGCTCAACGCGAGACCGCACAGCAGTGAACTCAAAGTAAAAAGCGAAACGGAAACGATGAGAAGGCGTTTTCTGCCTAATAGCCTGCTGAGCCAACCGGTTATGGGGATAACAAAGGAGTTAGCCGCAAGATAAGATGTGATAGACCAAGTTGATTCATCTATGCCGGCGGAAAGGTTGCCGCGAATGTGATCCAGAGAGACATTGACAACCGAAGTATAAATAATAACCATGAGCATCGAAAGCATCACGGTTGTTGCAACCATCCACTTGTTTACATACGAATCCACCAGGAAGCTAATCCCTCGTGATGATTGTCGGTTCAACAGACATGCCGATCCTGAGAATATGGTTGGGATCCGTCCCTTCATTAAGGACAATCTTTATCGGTACCCTTTGGACAACTTTCACATAATTACCTGTTGCATTCTCAGGGGGAAACAGGGAAAAGATAGAACCGGTGCCAGCCATGATGCTCTCAACAGTGCCCTCAAAATCACGGTCCGGATACGTATCTACTCTGATCTTCGCCTTTTGACCGGGCTTCACATTCTCGATCTGCGTTTCCTTGTAATTTGCAATTACCCATATGTCATTGAGTGGAACAACAGCCATCAGTGGTTGCCCTGACTGTATCTGGTTGCCGGTTTCCACGGACTTTTTTGTGATGTATCCATCCGCCGGCGCATAAATTTTAGTATAACTTTTCTTCAAATCTTCTGCATTAAGGGTCTCTTCCTTCTGTTTCACCACGGAGTTCTGGGATTGAAGAGCCGACTCCGTCTGCTGTATCAAAGCCCTCTGTGTTTCGAGGGCAGCTTCAATCTGTTTTAGCTGCTCTCTCGACGCTTCAACCTGTGCTACAGCAACATCAAAATTCGTCTTTGCCTTTTCCAGCTTTTCCTCCGGCACAACCTCTTTCGCGCGAAGATTCTGAGCCCTCTTGAAATCCAGATCCGCCTGCTTGAGATTTGCCTCCTGGAGATTCATATTTGCCCGTGCTGACTTCACGCTGAATTGCAATTCCAACAACTGCTTCTTTGTCATATCCACTTTCGTAGAAATCTCTTCGCGTTTTGCATGCTCCGCATTTCTCGCAGATTCAGCCTCTTTGACCCTGACATCATAGTCTCTGTCGTCGATCTCAAGGAGGACATCATCCTTTTTGACAAACTGATTGTCTTCAACATAAACTGTCCTCACCGTACCGGGAACCTTCGATGCGATCACGTGAATCCTGCCCGTAACATAGGCGTCATCTGTCGTAACATACCTCATTCTGTACTCGCGGTAATAAAAAACGCCAGCCACACAGACAAGCAGAAGAGCAAAAACTAAAAAAAGTGCAAATCTCTTTTTATTATTGTCTATCATTTTACGGACTTTGCCCATTTATCTGACCTCATAAGAAAATGCATCGAGCATCTAAATTTCACCTTCACAATAAACTATCTACCCAATGATTCAAAGCATTATAACTTCCAACTATTCATCCATGCAATGCTAAATATAAATAGGCAACTCAAACTCAATCTTCTTAAGAAGATCGAACCTTTCCGTACAGGCAAAAAAAAAGGCCAGCCTAACCGACCAACCTCCTTATCCTTGTCGCACGTATCATATAAGAGCGGACATTATTCCCCCCCTCTTTTTTATTGGAAGGGGAAATAGTACCATCGACCTCCTTTGCTGAAGGGGGTCTCTACAGCACATCTTATCAGTCCCTTATTTGTTTTTATGCCTGTTAGACTTCAAACGCTTTTTATATTTGTGTTTACTTATCTTCTTCTTTCTCTTTTTTACGACACTTCCCATTACTTACCTCAAGTATATCTAATAAATTACATTGATTGCGTAAACTTAGGCAATCCTTCAGTACCCGCTTCCTCGAAAGAAATGCATCATATATGATTGAATTGTCTATGTCAATGCAGATAAATAATTTCTTTTCCCCATAATCGAAGACAAAAAAGGACGCTGCAAGCAATCCTTAACCGAAAATTAGGAAAGATCCACTATTTTCCTTAACTTATCGAATATTGGAAAGATTATCATCACTATTAGTTTTTGCCTTGTATTTTTCACCATATATTTTACTATTGTAACTGCAATAAATTATCAGTACTAAAATCGATAATACAGACTGTTGCAGGACATGTGAGGTTTCGTGATTTCCTAAAAGGATAATAGATAGGTATCACACGCGGGAATTCGAACTAAACATGACATGAATAATTTTTCATCAGACATTGAAGCTCTACGCAGCAAGCGACGCAGAATCTTTGATTCTTAACGAACAGTATCGTTCAGCATTCACTCGCTACCGAATTCAATTTTAAGTGCTGTGAGAGGAGTAATTATGACTAACCCTAAAAAACGTGATCCTGCAGTAATTCTCCCGAAGATAACCCTAGATGCTATCGCTCCACCCTACCCCAAATATCCTTATTTTGAGGATGCTGATATCTACCCGTTCCGGCACGGTGTAACCGCGTTTGATATGGTAAATGCATGGTGGCTTATCGAAGCATCAACGCTTGCCTATTCGGAGGAAGGTTTCGCCCGACCAGTGTTTCAAGAAGCGGGTTTCACGGAAGTGAAATTCTTTACAGGAAACAGTACCCAGTGCTTTGTCGCAAATAACGACGATTTCGCCATAATCGTATTCAGAGGGACTGAAATCCGCAGAAGGGAGGGGAGATCAGATTTCAGCAATATCATTGCCGATCTCAAAACAGACGTCGACATTACTCTTGTGGAGTCGGGCCAGGTCGGGAAGGTTCATCGGGGGTTTAACCACGCACTCGACGAGGTATGGGAAAAGAAAGGTCTCCTCGAGTGTATCAATAGTAGAGAAACCTTGAACCGGACCATTTGGTTCACAGGTCACAGCCTTGGCGCCGCCCTTGCCACTCTAGCCGCCAACAGATACGGCAAGGCCCAGGGCCTGTATACGTTCGGCTCACCCCGTGTGGGAGATGTCGATTTCGCGGATGCCTTCCACATCAGCGCCTACCGGTTCGTCAATAACAACGACATCGTCCCGAAAGTGCCACCCCCCATACGATATAAGCACGTTGGTGATCTGAAGTACATAGATAGCAGAGGGATCATTAATGACAACTCAAGCGGCCGGGAAGGGACAACCGACTCTGTTCGCGGCGAAGTATCAGACATCGCCGATTCACCTGGAAGGATACGGCGTGGGTTTATCAACTTCATCCCGGACGATATCGTTGATCACGTTCCAACATTATATGCTACACATATATGGAATAACATCCCGCAAATGAAGTAAATGAGTTGGCCATTGTATTGGGACGCCAATGATGACGAGCGGGAAATAAAGGCATGAAGGCAGGAATTTCGATATTTCTTTCCTTCCATCACCTTTGACATGAAAGGTTTAATCGACAGCTATCATTACAGTGGAAGCTTTTATAACCGCATATGCCTTTTTACCGGATTTTAAACCGAGCCTTGTCGCGGATTCTTTGGAAATCATCGAAACTACCTCATCCCCGCCCGGAAGTTCCAAGACCACTTCTGTATTCACAGCACCCTTTGTAACTTTAGTTATTTTCCCCTTCAGTACATTGCGCGCGCTTATCTTCATGGCAACCTCCTTTTAGATGATGATTTGATTGCACATAGTGGAAGTATAGGGGTAGAGTACCTAAGTGTCAAGAAAAGATGATATTCAAGAAGTTATCCGTCTAAAGATTCGTAATAAACTGCCGATGTATATAAGTATAAGCAAGTAATAGGTAGGGTGTACCAGATTCACTAAGAGGGCAGAATACTCCGAAAGATCGGGCACAAAATCGCAAACCGAAAGTCTTCGGGCCAAGGCAATGATCAGTCCGGCGATTTTTTACAGTTTAGCCAATCGAGGATAACGATGGTAACAACTCAGGGAAATACTCCTCCTTCCCAATCATCTTCCACAGACGATTTGAAGAAGAAAAAGGTCCTTGTAGTAGAGGATTTTCTCAATTTCCGCCTTACCTTGAGGAGCATGTTGAAATCGTTTAATATCTCATACATCGATGACGCCGCGAGCGGCGAGGAAGCCGTCGAGAAAATCTCCTCCAATAAATATGACATCATCTTATGTGACTATAATCTCGGGCCCGGAAAGGACGGCCAGCAGGTTCTTGAAGAAGCACGATGCTGTGAGCACATTGACCATTCTACTATATTTATCATGGTGACCGCGGAGAACACCATGGAGATGATCATGGGTGCCCTTGAATATCAGCCTGATGATTATTTGATAAAACCCTTTGCCAAGGAGGCTCTCGAAAAGAAATTAAGAAACCTATCGAAAAAGAAAGAGAACCTGAAGGACATCGAAAAGGCTATCGAGAAAAAAGATTATACAAATGTGATCGCCCTTTGTGATGAGCAAATTAATAGCCACACAAAAAGCCTGTCCGATTTACTCAAACTGAAAGGCGATATTCTTATCAAGAAACAGGCCTATGCTGAGGCGACAGCATTCTATGAAAAGGTTCTCGCCATGGGTAATCTGCCCTGGGCAATGTTCGGTCTTGGGAAAGTTAAATTCATCACCGGCGATTATAGCAAAGCAAAAAGTGCATTTGAGAAGATCATAACTAAGAACAACAAGATCGTTGCCGCGTATGATTGGCTAGCCAAGACCCACGAGAAAATGGGGAATGAGTTAGAAGCGCAGCGGGTTCTGCAGGACGCCGTCCGCATATCTCCGAAGGCTATCTTTCGCCAGAGGACTCTCGGAAACATTGCGTATAAGAATAAAGATAATGTGACAGCTGAACAATCGTTTAAAGAGGCAGTGAAACAAGGCAAACATTCTTTTTTCAAGAGTCCTTCCGATTATGCATGCCTGGCCAAGGTGCTTATTGACAAGGGTTCTCCGATGGAAAGCCTTGACGTATTAAATGATGCCGGCAGGGAATTCTCTGGTAATCCCGAAGCATCTATACAGATCTCCGTGGCGGAGAGCATCGCTTTTAAAAAGTTGAACCGTGTAGAAGATGCCGGCAAGGCAGTGCAAAAGGCATATAAACTTGTGGCCACTCTCCCCGGTAGACTGCCCGTTGATATCGAACTTGATCTTGCAAAAGCCCTATTCCTCACGGGAGATGAAAAAAGTGGCAAGGAGATAGTCCGGCACGTTGTTCAAAGCAATCACGATAACCAGGAATTGATTAGCAATGTCCAAGCCATTTTTAAGGATCTAAACATCGAAGATAAAGGCCGGGAGATTATCTCCACGGCACTGAATGAAGTCATCAAACTCAACAATGACGGCATCAGGCTATTCCAGGAAGGCAATCTGAGCAGAGCCATTAACTTCTTTGAACAGGCAGTGGATAGACTGCCAGACAACAAGACAATCAACGCTAACGCCGCACATGCACTCATGGTATACATGCAGAAACACGGCAGCCAGCCACGCCTTCTTGAAAAAGCTATGTTATATATCGATCGCGTAAAAAGCATTGATCCGTTGTACAAAAATCTTGATATCCTGACAAACATGCACAAAGAGCTGCTCACGGAGGCATCACATCATGGAAGCTAAAATGGACTTTCTCGATATACTTGCATCCACTCTTCACGATATGAAGAATTCTCTTGGGATACTTTTCAATACGCTGGAAGAGTCAATCGAACAATGCAAAGAAAAAGAATGCTCCTCGTATGGAGGATTTTTCACGCTTCAGTATGAAATCAAACGCCTGAACCATAGCATGATTCGCTTATTATCTTTATACAAGAAAGAAAAATCACAATTTACGATCAACGTGGATTACTACCCGGTTGACGAAATTATCGACGATATCATGATTCAAAACAAACCGCTTCTCAGTTCGAAGGGAATAGAGATCGAAACGGACTGCCCCGAGGGGCTGTTCTGGACCTTTGACCGCAGCCTGGTAACCGGCGTCCTAGAAAACGTGCTGAATAATTCTTTTCGCTACACAAAAGACAAAGTAAGAATCAGCGCCGATAAAGAGGGCGAATATCTCTTGCTGAGAATCGAGGACAACGGCCACGGTTATCCGGAATGTATGCTTGTCGATAAGAAGGAAGAATTATCTTACAAAAGAACAATCAATTTCGACACCGGCAGCACTGGACTGGGTATCTATTTTTCCATGCTCGTGGCAAAATCTCACACTAATGAGAACAGGGAAGGTTATATATCCATACTTAATGGCGGCGCATTGGGGGGCGGCGCCTTTACAATTTATATACCTTAATACGGGCAACCCTTTCCCCGTCAATCTATTTTTTGCTGTGGATTAACACAGAGAGACTCCCCAAACGCTGAAGATTCGGGTTTGAATCGAGATCATGCGGTGTTACGAAATCTGCAATTGGTGCAGCAGTAAGGAGGCTGGTAGCATCTTCGGCTGAGTACAGCATCAACCAAATTCATAGCCTTTAGGCATGCATCTATCTTGATCTGCCACTTCTCCCATTTTCACTTGCTTCGTTCGTTTATAAGCCATGCTGTGAAGGCAATAAACGCGGGAGCAGCAATTTTCCAGAATTCTACGAAAGACAAGATTGTTCTTAGTTGCTCACGCAAACTTTCCTTTCATGGCATATAACAGTTATTCTTATTTTTATTCCTTGAAATATCAAACAATATCTTTGTCAAGCGAATGGACAGGTATTAATTTGCAAAAAGGAATGATTCAAAAACCTTTTACGATAAAATACAAAACCCCGCTCTCTCTTGAGAAACGTGGTTTCAATAATATCTTCTTAATTTTTTTAACCTTTTGACGATGCCCTATTGAATTATGTTTCTTTTTGTGCTCCTAAGCCGTTGAAGTGTCGAGAAACAAATTTCATTTATTTATAATCATTCGAATGGATGGATATCCGCCAGACTTGCCGGATACTCCCTTTCAGAAAAATGCTCTTCATTTGCGATGACTTGAATCATAAAACATATTATTAAAAAAACTAAATTAATCCTTGACTTCTGATAAAATGCTTCTTATATTACGTGAACTAAGTAAGTTTGGATTTCGACATTTTGAATTGCAAAGGATGGCCGCCACACTTGTTAGAGTATTGGCGGTTTTTTACTTTCTGTCATAGTGAAAATCCGACTTATGAGAATATTTTGGAAAGGAGGATTAAAGCTATGTCAGAAGGTAAAGTAAAGTGGTTTAATGAACATAAAGGCTTTGGTTTCATCGAAAATGATGAAGGCGGCGATGTGTTTGTTCATCACAGTGCCATTCAAGCCGAGGGCTTCAAGACTTTAAATGAAGGTCAGCGCGTGCGCTTTGATGTTGTCCAGGGCAAAAAAGGCCCAGCAGCAGAGAATGTGAAAGCATTATAAATTCACAGGAAGCAAGCAAGAGGCACTCCGGAATATAATAGTGTGAGTGCCTTTTGTTTTTGCCAATTATCCTGCGTCGAAGGTGACCGTTGACGTGGAGTTTATAAGATCGATTAACAATTCAAATGAGAGGAAAAATAAATGAATAAGAATTTATACGTAGGCAATCTCACGGTAAATGCTACCGAAGATGTCTTAAAGGAAAATTTCACTACCGCGGGAAAAGTAGCTACAGTGACGGTTATCAAGGATAATTACACAAAGCAGTCCAAGGGATTCGGATTCGTGGAAATGGAAACCGAGGAAGGCGCGCGTCAAGCCATCGAAATGTTCAACGGTGGAAAGCTTGATGGCAATGTAATTGTCGTGAACGAGGCCAAACCCAAGAGAGAGGGAGGCCCGAGAAGAGATACCGGTCGAGGTGGAGGATCAAGAGGCGGAGGTGGTCGCAGATACTAAGGAGAGTGAAGATAATTTGCTTCAAGGCATCTCCTAATATTATCGACAAAAAGGCAGTCCCAAAAATGGTCCTGCCTTTTTTATTTTGGTATCGATTAATTATTACGGGTTAGAATTTATAGGCAAGGCACAGGTCAAGTGAGCAGGCCGGGTTGCATGATCTCCTGTAGCCGGACACGCTGAAGTTCAAAATCCTTGTCGCTCGTCCCGGAGGTGAGATCCAACATCTCGCCAAAGCGCAGGTTCACAATCGCAAACGGTTTCGGCAGCATGAAGCGATCCCAACTGTTAAAATACCAGGCACTGTCTGATGTCGCGTAGACTGGAACGACAACTGCGCCCGTGGCTCTGGCTAGGCTGACCACACCCGCCTTGATGATTCCGGCCGGCCCTTTCGGCCCATCCACGATGTGAGCGGCAAGACCCGATTGTTTCATGTGAGCGATCATCTCTTTTAAGGCTCGGCCCCCATCCCGTGAGGATGATCCCCGTACTGCATGCCAGCCGGATTTCTCGGCAATACCAGCAATGATATCACCGTCTTTGCTCTGGCTGATCATCAGTGCGGGGTGATAGGCAGCATACGTCTTGAAGGGGCGGATGGCCGCGAAGAACATCTGGTGCCAGCAGCATAAAAGAACCCGGCCTCCATTCTGCAGATACTCCAGCCACGGTTTCTCGTTTTCGATGTGAAGTCGGAAGGTCCAACTGTAGGCACGAATGATGTGATAAAAAGACTCTTGAATCCTGCTAATCAGCACATATCGATATTTTTTCAACAACGGGGTTATCTCCTAGCGCAGACATTAAAATGTTCACCGGAACTCCAAAGAGCATAGCGACATCTCTTGCGCTTCAAAATGTCTGCGTTAAACATTGCACCTGTCAGGCGGCACTTCTTACTAATGCAGCCTATGGGGGTTGCGGCCTCATGTCAAGATAAATCGGCCGTGAAGGCAGAGTCAAAATTGGCGCTAATTTCTGCTTTTCCAACGATTGTTGATTACAATCTACTATCTTTTATCAGAGTCATATTTTAATGAGTACAGAAAAAATAATAGACGTATCCTTTTTATACTAGACTGGTATCCGAAGAATACATTTATAGGGATTGAGATTTCTCACACAGAAATAAAAGGAGCTAACAGTGATTAGTTAACCCTTTATTTCGATGTTGGTTAAGAAAGACTTGAACTGCCGAAACGGATTTTCAGTCCAGTACTCTACCGACTGAGCTTCCGACTCATCTTGCCCTCCTTAATTAGTTTGCTGCGAACTTACTTCCATTACTGTAAAGTACCCAGACTTATGCCTTAAGGAGCAAACCATTCTTGCTTGCAAACCGCTCACCGACAAAATATTCCTTGGGAATCATAGCGTGGATACCGAGAGTATAGTCGACAACCTGAGTCACGTGTAAATCCACTGCCATGCTGCAGAAAGCGTATGCTTCACCAGTAGAAAGACCGTAATAGCTATTTAAGAACTTTATGGCCTTTCTTACAGCCATCCTGCAGGATTCCAGCAGGTCTGTGTGCATCCCCATGGTGATCCAATGAGTGGGGGATGATGCCATGGGCCATTCCACCAGAGCTTTGAGATCCTTGCGCACCGTGAGTCTCATAGTGATGGTTCTGAAAGCTCCTTCTAGGCCATTTAAATCTACCTCGCCGTGGGCTTGGGCTAGGTGCGAATCTCCTGTTTTCAATCCTGCACCCTTTACCCACACAGGCAGATAAAGAACAGTTCCAGCCACAAGATCTTTGTTGTCCAGGTTTCCACCGTGCCTCCCAGGCGGCACATTGCTCCACATTCCCGGCTCAGGTAACTCAACACCTATGGTGCCAGGGAATGGTCTAATTGGTATTTCTATTCCTGGTAAGAAATCAAACTTCATCTTCTTAAGGTCCATTCGATACCATCTGACCTCGCCTTTTGGGAAATCGTCCGCGAGAAGGCCCAGCTTCATGAATGATGTCTCAGGGTAGAGGTTAAATCCATAGGTGTTGGGTACGATATCTAAGATCTCAATCTGAAGAATATCCCCTGGTTCAGCATCTTCCACATAGATAGGACCGGTCAGATGGTGGTGGCCTGCGCCCCTCTTCAACTTTTTCGCTGCAGTGGTTGAATCGGGATAGATATAGGTTTCCGGAGTTTTCTCTATCACCTCCTTATACCACCTCATCCAGTCGTTGATATCTGCGCCAGGAACCATTTTCCCCATCAAGTGCGTTCCTGTTTCGACTTCCACGACCTCACCTGACTTCATGCGAAGGACAGGGGGTGTGGAATTATCCCAGTACCCGTCTGTAGACGTCATAGGGTTACATCCCAAGACACGTGTATTCCCGACAGCCACTTTTCTACCCACATCGACGGCCGTTGCCGTCTCAAAATTTACACCGCTAACAGCTGCAGCAGCTCCAAGAGCAGCGCCATATTTCAAAAATGTCCTCCTATCTACTTCCGTCGAACCTGTATCCTTTTTCTCTTCTTCCATACAGCACCCCCTTAATGAAAAAAATTACGGCTTCTCATAATTTCGTTATGAGAATCTTTTAAGATGTTAAATAATAAAGCAATATGAGTCAATATAATTACGCATAAATGACAAATTACCTGTACCCAATACTTATACTATGCTTTGGAATGGAATTCTGCCGCTTCTTCAATATTACCGCTTGCAATGTTGTATTAATGCGCAGATTTATGATAGTTGAAACTTTTAAAATTGCTTTCGCAATAGGCACACAAAAATTCTCATGACAATAATCGAGATGCAACACCAGGAAAAATCTGATATGTGAAAACAAAATATCATAGCACAGCGGTGACACCGTAAAGAAACGGAGAAAAGGCTATGTATCATGGGGAGAAGTATACATGGCCAAAGAAACGGGGCGACTTTTCAAGCATAACTCTTATTTGAAGCTCTCCGCAGCAAACTGCGGAGAATCTTCGATTCTTATGGAACAGTATCGTTCGGCATTCGCTCACTTACTCCGCAGCAAGCTACGGGGAATGCGCACACTACCGAATTCAACTGTTGTAAATGTCCTGGGGACAAATGAGGAAATAAAATGCCGCTTATGGGCTGGAAGAATCTGATAAGAAGTTGTTCGTTCAGTGGACAGGGGCAACACCCTATAGCTGCTTATTCTGAGTTTATGCCGCCGATCCATTTGGGCTGTAGACCTTACGGTGGAAGGATATACAACTTCTTCTCTGAAGAGAACCCTTATGGTTTCCCGGTAACAGAGTTTGAAGAATATTATGAATTGCGTCCAGGGCTGGAAAATATCGCCCATCAGGTTCTGGAGTCCCTGGTTCATTTGGCTCGCGGGGAATCCACTAAACACATTGCCAAGAACAAACTGGTCAATAACCCCTACTGGCCCCCGGAGCTTGCCAAGCAGGCAGGAGCGTTAAATCATGAACGTTTCGTTTTGCTTCTGCCACTTGCTCTTTCTCTCACCCATGACGACAAGGGCAGGAGACGTTGGACATTCTTTGGCGGCAGTGAACAGGGGCCTTCTCGTCCTTTCTGGAAGAGTTTTTTCACATCTGACGGCGGTGCGCTTCCATCAGAAAGAGCAATGGATTTTATTAGAGCGCTTCTCCATGCTGCCTACAGCGAACCTCTCGAGAAATTATCCGACCTCCATGGTACCGGCTTTCGTATTTTTGTGGAGGATGATGATCCATACAATAATCCACGACCAGTCTGGACATCGCCCCTGATTTGGTATCGGGGAATGTCACTGAAAGGTGTTAAATATCTTTTGAACTTTGAACCATTCGAAAGACTTCCAGCGGATTTGAAAAGGGCATATTTCGCGGGGGAACTAAGCTTGCTGCCTTTCCCAGGTAGCTTGCTTTTTTGGGGTGTCCCCGGTTATATCAAAATGCAACGTGAATTAACAATGGCCAACCAGATTCCTTTGTTGAATCTTACAGAGCGTCATGAATCTCCTTATGGACTTCGCGTGCCTCAATCCGGTTGGATGCATATACCGCGGCAAAATCATCCCTTGCCCAATGAAGACTTCGGACCGATTAGAAGTACCTTCCGACGAACCCATCGCTGGGCAAAGGTGCACCGTTACGAAGATGAGCTTGCGACTTCCGGACGTCAGGATCATATCGCCAACGTGCTTTTCAGCACAAATCCAAAAGATCTGGATCTGTATGGCAAACCCATGGCGCGCAACAGCCAGATATGGACTCAGGACTACCAGCTATTGCTCGATGGCCCAAACATGGCAAAAGCCGAAATCGATGCTGCCATCAAGTCAGTCAATCAAGGCGGTATGTTTGGATACAGATTTCAATATCCACCGATGTGCATAGGATCATACCAAGTTTACTGGCATCGCCCTCTCATAGCGTACGTGCCGCACAATGGGGATAAGCCGGCCGTGCTGCATGATACCCTTATGGGATATCTTACTGCCTATAACGCGAAGCAGCATATTGACTTGGATCGTCCAATAGAACTCTGGCCGAACCCTTACAAACGAAACGCGCATATGTCCGTTATTGAACTTTTCAAAGATAAAGAACATGAGCAAAAGACAATTAGGAGAGCGCTGAATCTGTTGGAAGCGCACGAACTCATTGGCAATAAAAAGCTTCCTTACACTTTTGCAAGACAGATATTGATGCTGCCGGAAAGCAGGACACTTGATGCATGGCTCGCATCTTTGACGGAGATTGCAGACAACAAAGAAAAAGGGCAAATGCTCGCCAATCAATTACGGGATCAGATCGAACACAAAAAGCCAATTCTGCCAATTTCGGGGAGACGGCCAGCCTCACTGACTTTTGGCCGCACTGCTGTTCGTTCTTTTGAAATGAGGTATTGGAATGACATCCTTCAACTATCGACCGGTGAATATAAGAATAAAGCCAATTCTGACTGCATCTTAGATACTGTGACTCAACGGATGTTGAAGCATCATCATCGAGATCTCGAAGGGCTTGGAAATTACTTGCTTGCTTACTACAGGCGCGTCATCGCGGAATGCGGAATGCAGGGAAAGGCACTGGTCGGAGATCTCCCTTTCCGCTGGAAAACTGATTTTGACTTTGACTGGTGGGGAGGTTGGGCTAATGACCAGTTAGGCCGACTTGAGGAACGAAATCTCCTAATCGTGATTCCAGGACGTGATCGCCGTCTGGCGATTATCATGGCGGATCATTATGACACGGCATACATGGAAGATATTTATTATAAGGAGCAAGGTGGTTCCGGCGCGCGTCTAGCGTCGGCCGGGGCAGATGATAACCACTCCGCAACCGCTGCGCTGATGCGTGCCGCTCCGATCTTTTGCAGACTCAGCAAGGAGGGAAAACTCGGTTGCGACATCTGGCTTATTCACCTGACCGGCGAGGAATTCCCATCAGACTGTCTCGGAGCACGCAATCTCTGCCAACACCTTATAGAGGGTACACTCAAATTACGCTTATCAAAGGACAGAGAAAAGGATCTGTCAGATGTGCAAATTCAGGGCGCGTTTATTCTTGATATGGTTGCACATAACAATGAGAGTGAACGTGATAAATTTCAGATATCTCCCGGAATGGGAGAGGAATCGTTATGGCTGGCTTATCAAGCCCATATGGCTAATGAAATATGGAATGCCTCCACTGATATTTGGAATATGAACCCGTCTCGTAGCAGATGTGCTCGCGGAAAGCGAAGTTCCAATGAAAAGACGGTCCCAGAAATTGCATTACATCCAAAACTCGATGGTGAAATTCGTTTGCCTCGTGATCCAAAGAGTACGCTCTATAATACAGATGCCCAGATCTTCTCTGATGCAGGCATACCTGTAGTTCTTTTCATGGAAAATTATGACATCAACCGTCACGGATATCATGATAGCCATGATACGATGACCAACATTGACCTTGATTATGGAGCGGCCGTAACAGCAATTGCCATCGAAGCCGTCTCTCGAACAGCTACGGAAAAGCCTTTTATCAAACAAAATTAATCAATATCGTCAAATCTATCTTCTAATTAAGAAATATTAGAATCCTTCTTAATATTCACTAAATCATCTTTATAAAGTTGTCACTGCTCGATGCAAATATGCAACCAGTGAATTTTTATTTATCTTTACTGAGTGGAGTGAGAGTCAGGACGCCTTGACAGGAAAAAAACATTTCTCATGCAAAAATAAAAAGGGGGTAACCGTCATTGGTTAACCCCCTTGATTTCGATGATGGGTCACGGCGCACTGAAAAAGCCAATCACGTAATGCTGAAAAATCCGATACCCCTTCTGGAGGTGCATCATATGGCCCGCATTGGGAACGACAACATAATTTTTAACGGGATTCGGAAGGTCGCTGAAGAAGGGTAACAACCCATTCAGGTCTGCCACATCATCATACTGGCCGTGAATGATCATCGTAGGAACGGGCATCAGTCGGGCATTGATCATCGGCATAATTGTCACCATATCAAGCTGCGGGCCGGTGGGTGACTTCACCTCGACCTTCGCCGCCACCTTCGCATAGGCATCAACCACTGCGGGATCATTGGCCTCAGCCGGCGTCATGGAGTAGAAGCGGAGTTTCCATCCGGCCTCTGGGATGGTGACGTAAGGATTTTTGCGGAAGGTATCTATGCGCGGCCGTCTCTTTGCGATGTCAGGACTGTTCACGTGCATCTGTGCATATGAGATGTACCTCTCTACCTTCCCCGGTTGGGCCATCACGAACATCCCACCGTACTGGGTGCCCCATGACCAACCGAGAAGATTAACCTTTGCGGCGCCTCTCTTTTTGAGGATGTAGTCCACCACCGCGTTCAGATCCTGGCTCGCCTCCATCGTCGTCATGTGGCCGTCCGGGTGAGTTGAGCGGCCAAATCCACGAACGTCCGGAGCAAATACATCGAAACCTGCCTGGGCAAGCACATCCATCAGGCTGTACGTGGCCTTTCCGCGAACCTGGAGATCAAAGCTTTCCTTTCCTGCCGTGGCAGAACCGTGACACAAAACGACAATGGGCTTGTCTGCCGAGCTTCCGATGTATTTTTCCCAGACATACAACCGGATATTCCCGTTGTCCACCCAGTGCTCAGTCCCGGTTATCGTTTGAGAGGCAGCGGGACCAGCCATGGCAAGAACCAAGCACGCGCCAATCAGGGCGATAAAGATGTTATTTCTCATACGGACCTCCTTAATTAGTTTGCCACGAGCTCACTTCCTTTACTGAAAAGTATAGTGAAAGATATTCTTGTGTGTCAAGACAATTCATATAATGAATGCAGTGGGCACTGTAGATCTCTTATTGCCAGTTGAAATAAGGATTTTCATTTGTAACCCAAGATAAAACCTGTTTATACTATACATATAAATGCTGAATAGGAATCAAAGTATCTTTTCTCTTTAGTCCTGGAATGATAGTAGGATATAACTATGGGAGCGCAGAATCTAGTGGAAGTAGCTGGTTTCATAAGAAACAACTTGAGGCTCAAGACTTTCCCTGTGGCGGTTAAATTCTTAAGGGATAAAAAAAATTTTCCTGAGAAGACCCGTCAGCCATCTGTGGCTCTTGGGAAAAGGATAACCATTTGCCAGGCTGTTACGATGGCCCGGGCTTATGGCTGGACGGTAGGCTTGACCAAAGAAGACATCGTCTGTGTTCCTGCAGCCATTGCCTTCGGCTTCAGCGAGTCAACGGATTCTGTCGCCTCTCTGGGAAGGCTCTTTTGTGAAGGTACCTATTCGATGAGTGAGGAAGTGGGGCGGGAGGAGGCTGCCTAAATCACGCGGTTGCCTAAAGATGAGTATGGGGCCATTTTGCCTGCACCTCTGCACAGGGCGACTTTAGAACCAGACACAGTTGCCTTTTACAGAAATCCAGTTCAGCTTATGCGAATGGTACATGCTTGGACATATCGACAAGGCGAACGAGTAAAGGGGAACTTCGGGGGTAAAATTGAATGCACCGAATATCTTCTCGCGCCATCTAAAGACATGGCACCGCACGTTGCCATGCACGGAACAGGAGACCGCGCCTTCTCCATGACTCAGGATGATGAAATCGTTTTCTCACTGCCAGGCAAATACCTCACGCAGATACATCAGGCTCTCCAAGAGGCGGGAAAAAAAGTCGGCGCTCAGTATCCTGTACCGGTTTATCTTAATTTCCAGCCGGAATTTCCAAAGCAGTTTAAAGAACTCGGAAAAGAATTGGGTATTTTTTAAGAGTTCATAAAGCAGGAATTTTTTGTTAGGGGTAGTGCATATATAGCCTTACCCCTTTTAGATTATAGTCAGGACAACTGCTCAGAAAAACAATCGCAGCATCAATTCGTATAATAAATATGCAATTGGCATTTCTTACAAGTGTTTACGCCACAAGTACACAATCATCAGGTTTAAATTGAATTGAGTATTATCCTTTAAATCTTCAAAGACGCTCCATGATACCCCAAAAAGGTGGGAACAAGTCCAAATGTCTCTTCGATCTGTCTTTAAACCTCTTGTCTGCTCATGACCAGTATCCTCTTTCATTTATTTCTTCTCGTTCTATTTATCAGGATGAATCTGGATAAAGTACGACGACTGAGGATCCCAAGCGCAGGTTATTTGCAGGCTTCCTATATATAATCTGAAAATATGTCGGAAAACTAACTTAAAATCTTGCCCTATTTTGATGGCCGGTTGCCGATGAAAAAAGAAATCCTATTTCTAAAAAACGCTCTGCACGTATCTGACAATGCCGCTTCATGACTTTTCAAGTATGATGCGATCCCACCTTACCGTGTGGAATTCCTTTGCAGAATCTCTTTGAATCATCCTCACGTGCTTGATTAAATTCTTTTGTCTTTTCCCGCACCGTGGCTATATGATCCTTGCACTCCTGTGAAAGACGATCACTATTGCTCTTAATACGGACCCATAAACGACCACCGCCTAGCTTGATATCTTTGCAGAACTTTTCAATATCGGCCTTACATACTCCCTAACCGCTCTTGGGCATCACTGTCTCATCCTGATCCTGTGAGAACCTCGGTGCTGTCACCAAGATGAGCGCAACTAACACTACATAGACGATAATCAAACTTTTTCTCACAAATCGTACCTCTTGATGTTTGTCACATGTGAAGTCCTAATCTGCCTCGACACAAACGCCGTACAGCCATACTTTACAACAACTACGTTATCCAGTTCGGTACTTCTGTTTCTTTTAGATCCTAATTTAGCATAGGGATACAAAAAGCACTTATTTCTTGTCTCTGTCCCGTGATCTT